>Ga0210391_10003302_pt1 | contig 13701 bp, 22 predicted proteins | sample IncBWC12OmetaG_FD_160573 | JGI IMG/M metagenome (GOLD analysis project Ga0210391, IMG submission 160573) | Forest soil microbial communities from Barre Woods Harvard Forest LTER site, Petersham, Massachusetts, United States - Inc-BW-C-12-O ... | reverse complement strand
CGAGCACACGGGGCATTTATGAAAATACCCAGTAATTAAGCCATTTATATCCAAACTGTTTGGGATATCTTGAGCGAGAGCTGCGAATTATATTGACTTACGATGCATCGTAAGATATATCATGAAACATGTTTAGACAAAACCATTTCGAAGATTTCTTAACCTCAACACGTTTCGATGGCAGCTTCGGCCGTGAACGCGGTCAAGAACGCGACCGAGAGCACGGCCGAGAACACAGTCGCGAACACGACAGCGAACACGGCCGAGAACACCCGCGAGGACACGGACGTCATCACGGGCGCCGCGGGTTCCGTCGTGGAGGCCCCGGATTTATGGGCGACTTCGCCAGCGGCGATTTTCCCGGCGGCCGCAAGCTCGACGCGATCGACATTCAACTGGTGATACTGGCGCTGCTCGCCGAACAACCAGCGCACGGATACGAACTGATCAAGACGGTCGAAGAACGTTCGGGTGGATTCTATACGCCCAGCCCGGGTGTGATTTATCCCGCGCTGACTTACCTGCATGAGATCGGCCACACCAGCGTGGAGCAGCAGGGTACGCGAAAGCTCTACAGCATTACGCCCGAGGGCAAGGCCCATCTGGAAGCAAACCGCGCGAACGCCGAAGCGATTCTCGATGCTCTGGCGCGAATTGGAGGACGAATGGAGCAGGTACGCGAAGCATTTGCCGGCGTGGGCGATTCTGACGGTGGTGCTTCCGATGAAGTGCATCGTGCGCGCCACGCTCTGAAGCACGCGCTGCGCCGCAAACACGGGTGCAATCCCGAGGAAGCGAAGCGGATTGCCAAGATTCTTGATCAGGCTGCAGCTGAGATACTGGGAAAATAGCGGCACCCGCAGGCGCACATCAAAACCTGAAAGGACAGACCTACAGAAAGAGAGATTCATGCCGAATACTTTGTTGAATGAAACTTTAAAAAGCGTAATTCAGGATGAACGAGTCCGTGCGGTAATCGAGCGATTGGAGGCGGAACGTCGCGGCGCGCGGGCCGGCAGCCCGAACGATGACGGCCAAAGCCAGGATCCGTATGACTATGCGGACCATGGGTTCTCAATTCGTCCCCAGCAAGGCGACCTCATCTATCTTTTGTGCCGTGCAATGCGCGCTACGCGTGTGGTCGAGTTCGCGACTTCGGTCGGAATGTCGACCCTGTATTTCGCTGCATCTATGCGTGACAACGGCGGCGGTCGCGTAATCGGTTCGGAACTCGTACCGGCAAAAGTCGCGACCGCGAAGCGCAACCTCAGCGAGGCTGGTCTCGCTGACTATGCGGAGATTCGCGAGGGCGATGCGCGGCAGACGCTGCGCGATCTGGGGGGGCCCGTGGATTTTGCCCTGATCGACGGCTGGCCGCGCGATGAAGAGCCTTCGCTGGCGCGCGAGGTGATTGAGATCGTAGCTCCACAACTTCGCGTTGGCGGGTATGTAATGAACGACAACGCGGAGCCGGATTTCCTGGAGTTTATTCGCGATCCAGGCAATGGATTTACTTCGATCACGCTGCCGCTCAAGAGTGGAACAGAGCTTTCGGTGAAGGTGGCGTAATTCAACGAGGCGCGCATGGCGCCGCTTGAACACAGGTCGTAAACCGATTCCTGAAACAACTGCGGCGTGGAGTTGCATCCGCAGAAGACGCGGATCGTACGTTAGGGGAAGTGAAGGACGCGGTTGTGAATGAATAGTCGGCGAACCGGAAGTTATCCGGCCTATAGGGTTGTGTCTTCTCGGCTGGCCCGGTCTCGATCAAACAAGCGTCAGTGGGTGTCGCTTCCGACAAAAGTAGGCCACGGGCTGTCTCACATCGGCAACGTTCGCAGCGCCATCTCGACTACGCGCTGTAATTTACTTCGGCTTGCGCCGCCCGCTGCCTCAACTGCTATTCCGTAGATGACCGTCGCGATGTAGCGAGCAAGATCAGCAGGGTTCATATTGGCCGGTAGGTCACCTTCTGATTTCGCACGCTCGAAACGCCGGCGCATCGCAGCCTCACCCGCCGCGCGGCAGGCGGTCAGTTCCTGCCGGATGGAATCGGCCGCCTCGCCACACGCAAGCGCACCTTGCACCATGAGGCACCCACCGGGATTGCGCCGGGCGGTGTTCAAATCGGCAGCACCCAGCAACAATCGTTCCACGACTGCGCGGGCGGTCGGCTCCCTCAATGCTTCTTGGGTGTAGGCCGCCGGCCCCTTCAAGTACCGGTCGAGCGCCTTGCGGAACAGCGCTTCTTTGTCGCCAAAGGCGGCATATAGACTCGGACGATTGACGCCCACAGCTTTGGTCAGGTCCGACAGAGACGCGCCCTCATATCCCTTTCGCCAGAACACCAGCAGCGCACGGTCCAACGCTCGGTCGATATCGAAGGCGCGGGGACGTCCCATTCGTTTTGGGGATTTGTTCCGTTTCATATCTAACCTATGATGCGTCTTCTATACCTATCGGTACAAATATTGCATCTATTCAGTCGCCCGTGACATCTGTACTAGGCGGTACGGAAGTATGCAATGAAATGGGAAATCAAACAGGAGAAAACTCATGAGTAAGCTGGAAGGAAAAGTAGCAGTCATCACCGGAGGCAATAGCGGAATCGGTCTTGCTACGGCACAACGCTTCGTCGCGGAGGGTGCGTACGTCTTTATCACGGGCCGCCGTCAGAGCGAACTTGACGCGGCAGTAAACCAGATCGGTAAGAGTGTTACTGCAGTGCAGGGCGACGTCTCAAATCTTGCGGATCTCGATCGCCTGTACGCCACTGTGAAGCAGCAGAAGGGGCACATCGACATTCTATTCGCCAACGCCGGCACGGGACAATTCGCCCCGCTCGCCGCAATCACCGAAGAGCACTTCGACAACATTTTCAACGCGAACGTCAAGGGTCTACTATTCACCGTGCAAAAGGCACTTCCGCTCCTTAAGGATGGAAGTTCCGTCATTCTGAATGCGTCGATCGTTGCCAGTACTGGACCGGCCCGCCATGAGTGTCTACAGCGCATCCAAAGCCGCCGTGCGTTCTTTTGCGCGTACCTTCACCACCGATCTTAAAGACCGTAAAATCCGCGTGAACGCGGTTAGTCCTGGCGTAATTCCTTCACCGGGCTACCGCAATTCGCTGGGGATGACGGAAGAACAAGTCAAGCAGTACGCAGACAGCACCGTGGCCAATATACCCCTCGGTCGCACCGGGACATTGGACGAAATTGCCAAAGTGGTGTCGTTTCTCGCTTCCGACGAAAGTAGCTACATCACCGGCATCGAACTGGTCGTCGATGGCGGTATGACCGAGATCTGACCGGCTTGACCACTGGCACCTCGACGCAATTTCCGGGGCACACGACGCTTCATGACGGGTTGTTTCCGGGCTCCGTCCGGTTGGTCGGCGAACAATCCCTTGCAGGATTCGGGAAGAGTTAAACGCCGGCAGCGGTATCACTATTCTGCCTGAAGCGCAGCAACTTAGAGCAGCATGCGATCCCACGTGCCGCCATACCTAATTGAACGAACCATTTCTTTCTCGTAAATACCCTGGGGGAATCCTAGCTCGATTCGGCTTGCTCCATTGAGGGATTTCAATTGTTCGGCGGAGAGTTCCAGATCTAAACTGCCGAGATTGTCCTGGAGTTGAGATACCTTCCGTGCTCCCATGATCGGGATTACGGGTACCGTTTGGTGGCGCAGCCATGCGAGTGAGACTTGCGCCATGCTGCGACCAACTTGTTCGGAGACCGCCTTTACCGCCGAGATGATCCGCGTCGCACGCTGTTCCTCGGGAAGGAATTCCTTCATTCCCTCATTGTTCATTCGCCCTCCGTCGGCCTTGCCCTTGCCGTGATATTTCCCGCTTAGAATTCCACTCGCCAACGGAGACCAGGCCAGAACTCCCAAGTTCAAAGCCTTAGCCATAGGAATCAGTTCGCGCTCGACCGTTCGATGAGGCTGTACTCGATCTGCAACCCGATAAAATGTGTCCAACCTCGAAGCTCCGCCAGAGTGTTAGCCTGGGCAATCCACCATGCGGGAGCGTCCGAGATGCCGACGTACAGAACCTTGCCTCGGCGAACGAGATCATCCAGTCCGCGCATGACTTCTTCGACAGGTGTGATTCCATCCCAGATGTGCACCCAGTACAGGTCGATGTAGTCGGTTTGCAATCGCTTCAGACTGGCTTCGACTGCTTGCATCATGCTCTTGCGGTGATTCCCCGCCGCATTGGGATCGTTACCCGGCGCGGCGTTGGAGTATTTTGTCGCTAGAACGATACTGTCGCGATGGCCCTGCATGAACTCTCCAAGGAATTTCTCGCTGGTGCCGCCGGTGTAGAAATTCGCCGTGTCAATGAAGTTACCGCCTGCCTCGCGGTAAGTCTCATAGACCTTTTGCGCTTCAGCCTTCGGTGATCCCCATCCCCACTCATCACCGAAGGTCATAGTGCCTAGCGACGCTTCGGAGACCCGAAGACCGCTCTTGCCAAGTAATCTGTATTTCACAATCGTGCTCCCTTCGTGCAACTCAGGAATTGATTCCGCTATTTTTCCGCATACAAGCGGCTGTCGAAGCGCCCATCGTCAAAAACTGTTGAAACAGTGAGATGTCTAAATTTCTCGGCCTCGCTCGCGCGCGCAGCTTCTGCTTGCTGCACCCGCTTTTCCGCATCGATACCGAGGATCAGCCGCATCGGCACCTCGTCGCTATTCGCCAGTTGCACAATTACATCCGCGACCTTTCGCGGATCGCCTTCCGCACGCCCTTCGAGTCCTCGCAACATCTTGTGTACCGAACCGACGGAGGCCTCATAGTCCGGCAGCAGGTCCGGCATATTCTCACCCGCGCGCCGTGCCCAGTTGGTCCGAATGCCTCCCGGTTCGAGCGTGCAGATCTTGATCCCGAAGGGCGCGACTTCCATCGCCAGCGAGTCACTGAAACCGCCGACAGCCCACTTGGCCGCGTGATACGGCGTATTGTTGGGGCGTGGCGGGCGGCGCTGTCAAGCTTCCGTCTGAACCCGGCTAAGTGCGTTGGCCGAGTTTGAGCCTACAAGACATTTTCCTGCCGGCCAGTTAGGCTCCTGAGTGTGAACGCAGGATCGGGACTGCTCAACTTCCGGATGGCCGACTATCCGGGGGCTGGCCCACATAAGCGCTAACTTAAGGCTGTGGCAAACGTTCCGCAAGCGCATTTAGCGGTACGGATTCGTGCAACCTGTTGCGCCGCTGCGTGACAGCGAAATCTTCAACCCTAACTAACCGAAAATACGCGGCACGGATGGCGCCACAGAAACGTTTTAATTACCCTCGGAAACGTTCGTGGACCCTTGGCAGCTGCCTGAATTTGCTCGGCGTTCGTCACGTCCAAGGTCACGGACCTGACCCGCCCATCTCCGAGGGCCAAGGGCTGTCGCGTACCGGCATATACTCGCTTCGCACCTCTCCTCAACGCTTCCTCGACCAGCGCCTGTCCTATACCGCGATTGGCCCCGGTTACCAGAACTGTTTTGTCTCCGATTGTCATATACATCCTCCTGATTAGGCGTCTCGGGAACTACTTCTAAGCCGCCTCTATAGGGATGACGCGTGAAGGAGGTTGATTTCGACAGAGGACAACAGGAAAGATTAGCCGCGCCTTTGGAGCAGGAATTTTCTCACTGCCGGGTCCTCAGCGAGACCAATCGCCCGTTCGAAAGCATCTGCGGCCTCAGATGTTCTTGCCAGCCGTTGCAACAAGTGAGCGCGAACCGCCCAATAGGGTTGATAGCTCGAGACGGAGTCGATGTCGATCGCGTCCAGTACCGCCAGCCCCGCTTCAGGTCCGTTAGCTTCGCCAACCGCGGCGGAATATCCAGTTCGCGTGCCGAGCGTTGGGGATATGCGGATCAGTTGTTCGTAGAACAGCATGATCGCAGCCCACTCCGTCCGGCCGCTGCGTGCCCGCTCAGCATGAACCGACTGAATCGCGGCCTCTAGTTGAAAACGACCGGTGCGGCCACGACTCGCTGCTTCGGCGAGATGTCGTTCCGCCTCTTCGATTAATGGCAGCGACCACAGTTCTGAATCCTGCTCCGAGAGGGGAATATAGCGACCTTCCGGTCCCCGCCGCGCCTGCCGCCGCGCTTCACAGTGGAGCATCAGAGCCAGTAGCCCGTGAACCTCCGCTTCCCTGGGCATTAGCTGAAGCAGAACGCGTCCCAGCCAGATCGCTTCCTCGGCCAGCTCCCGGCCGCTCTGATCCACGCCCGCCACATCGTCCCAGCCAATACCAAAGGCAGCGTAAATGGCTTCGAGCACCGCGTCGAGGCGCTGCGGCAGTTCGCGCTCTTGCGGCACTTCGAACTGAATGCCACCGTCGCGGATCTTCGTCTTGGCACGCACCAGCCGCTGCCCCATCGTCTTCGGTGAGACCAGGAAGGCGTGGGCGATGCGCGCCGCATCCAGTCCCAGAACCGTCTGGAGCATGAGCGGCGTGTGCATGGAGGAATCAATCGCGGGGTGAGCGCATACGAACAGAAGCTTCAACCGGTCATCTGGAAACTCCGCAGGCAACGTCATCTCGCGTTCCTCCCTTAGGAGCTGGAGAGTGGGCTCACTGGCTACGGCCACTTGTTGATGACGTACAAGATCGATAAAGGAGCGCCGCGCCGCCGTCAGCAGCCAGGCCTCCGGATTTTGTGGCACGCCGTCTCGCGGCCAAGCCTTGAGTGCAGCTACCAGCGCATTGCTGAGAGCGTCCTCCGCGCTGGCCACGTCGCGCGTCTGCGAGGAAAGATAGGCCACCAGACGACCGTACGACTCGCGGGCCACCCGCTCGATAGTTCGGTGAGTGGTTCGATGACTGGCCTCCTGGCCGCTTCCGTTCATCACATGATCCGGTGCTTGGCTGCGGGTGCAAGGGGACGGACCTCGACAGCACCGGTCGCAGCCGTCGGGCAGCGCGCGGCCCAATCCAGCGCCGCGTCGAGCGAGGGGAGTTCCATGATTATAAATCCCCCCAGCTGCTCCTTGGTATCCGCGAAGGGGCCATCCTGTACGCGCCGCTTTCCTTCCTTAAGCCGCACTGTGGTTCCAGTCTCCGGCACTTCAAGCGGATCGCCGGCGAGGTAGGCGCCGGATTCGACGAGAGCCTTATGGTATGCTCGCCAGGCACCCGTATAGGAGTCAGTGCCATCGTTCTTCCGTGCCGCAAACGCTTCCGGTAGTTCATAGATCAGCAGGGCAAATTGCATCAGAATTTCTCCTATTGCAACAATTTTAAGCGCCTTTGCGCGCTTGAATGTATGACGGACGGGAACAGGCTATTTCGACAGGCTTTGGGAAATCCCCACAAATTCAAGCAGGCACAGACGAATCGAGGACTGCCAGCGTCAAGATAGCGATCTGTCGGGCATCGATCAGTGCCGACGAGCGTCCCAGCAGTAACTGTCGTATTCCTGGCGAGGAACTGACCCCTCATTACGAATCCCTACGCCAGTTTGTGCCGACTGTACGTCGGCTGGAACTCCCGACCACTCTTGCTCGCGAGCTGCAGTTCCAGCAGGAAGATTGATTCTCTCTGCGGCTGGAGCAGCATCTTGCCCTTCGACCGAATACTTGCAGTTATCTTTCATGATTCTCTGGTTCGCTTGCCCGACCGACCGTGGCGCTATTGCGGCTTCAAAGTGCAGTTGTAGCACGTGCTCGACCGAGCAGAATTCAAAGACACAATCCAACCTCGTCAACTCAAGTACGCGTTCGACCTGGTTCATCACATTCATCAGCTGAAACCTGATCGCGTGAGAATAAGCCCACTCCCGTAGACCCAACAAGACACCCAACGCACCGGCGTCGATGCGGTCAACCTGCGCCAAGTCAAGTATCAGTGTCCGAATGTGTGTCTGTCCAAGCACCGCATTGCGCAAGATCGCGTAGGCATCCCCGATTACAATTCGCCCCTGACACCGTAGGACGGTACTGTCTCCCAATTTCTGTGCGGTCGCATTCAGCATGACGATCTCCTTGACTCATCCTCATCCTAAAGATTTCGGAATCAGAGCTGAGCTTGTGGCCGGTCTCGACCGATTGTGCCTCGCTCTACTTGTATGTCGAACGGGAACTAGCGAGATCGACCGATTCTGCGTTTTTTTGGGGGGGACTACTTGCGCGGCCGAAAGAGAGAAGAATCGCCGGGCATGGTCAGATCCTAAAGGGGAGCGACAATCGCACTTTGGCTTCCCTCCCTGGCAAGCCAACGACCGAGCGCGAATTTAGCGTTGCGGAACAGCGTGCTGCTCCTCGAAACAAGACTTCAGATTCTTCAGGTCCACGGGAACGCGGGGCTGGGCTCCCTCTGGACCCGCTCTAAGATATTGAACAGGCCATGAGATTGCCTGCCCTAGCTCCCGCGCCGCTCGCAGCGGCCAATACGGATCCCGTAGCATCTCGCGGGCGATAATGACCGCGTCCACCTGTCCGGTAGCGAGGATGTGCTCGGCCTGAACCGCAGAAGTGATCATCCCGAGCCCGCCGGTCATGATCTCCTGTCACGCTTATGCATCCTTCGGACCGAACGGGCAACCGACAGCGGCCGCTAAAGCGATCCTTCCTTTCAACCCGACCGGGAACCCGATCCCAAGCGTCCTAAACGGTTCGCATCAGTTTCATTTCATGTGGGGTGTTTTGCAGGCACCGTGAGGTGTAACGGCTACTTGAATTGGAAAATATCGAAACTGGGACTTGAGCTCGGCTGAAAGGTGAAATATGAAGTCGATTTATGCCGGCTGGCCGTCCTGGGCCTGCTCGGGGGGCGCGGCGCTGCTCTACGGTAAATTCGGGTTGCAACCGCTTTGGCATTGGGGAACCGATCCAGGAGGGCGCCGATGCCAAAGAAATGATCGCCGGGGCCGTGAGTGACATAGATCGTAGTCAGGTTCTTACCGCTCGCCGCGACCCATTCCACTGCGGCGTGCGCCTGCTCGACGGTAAGAAAGGCGTCGACGAGAACAGCGTCCCGTTCCCCAAAGATGAGTGTGGCCGATGTCGGCACCCACATCCATTTTTCTTTCCCGGGTGGCAAGTCGCGGGTGAGGCCTTGACGATTTGTTACTAAAACGTCCCACTTCAGGGTGGGACTAACAGTGGTAGTTGGCATCACGCTCCTCCTCTATATCCGGTACTCATCTCGCTGCTAACAAATTGCAACGGCTAAAACGGGCGTAGATCGCCCACACTTGCCGATGACGGACGCAGACGAAGATCGTCGAAGGTTAGAGGCCCGCCGGTTTGCTGGTGGTCGTAATGGCGTTCGTACACCACGCGAGAATCAGCCCATCGTCGAAGAGTGCACCAGCAAATCTGGCAGGTCCTGCCTGACACCCCCGATCAGATCCACTGACCAGGCCGAATGTGTCTCATCTGCGGTGTCTCCGGGAATCGGGGTTTCTCGAATCTGTACCGACAGGCCGCCAATCTCAGCCATTACGTGAATCGGGACAAGGAATTTGAAAAGAAGTGCGCGAATCCGCTCCCGGCCAAATACTGGGCCACTCTCCGTGTCGTCGCTGACCTCGACATGATCGGCGTAGAACGCGTCAAAAATCTCAAGATATGTTTCCCAACCGCTGCTGATATCGGCGGCAATGATGGCGGAATTCAAGACCTTCTCCCGTGCGTATAGATCGCGATCCGCGTTGTTGATAGAAGCCTGCTGGGTAATCATTGACATTTCTCCTAACCGGGGAGTCGCTTAGACCTGCGCCCGGCCCCCATCAACGAACAGTTCAATACCCGTGACAAAACTTGAGTCGTCGGATGCCAGATACAGCGCGGCCTTGGCAACTTCCTCGGGTTTCCCCATGCGTCCCATGGGGATGGTGGACACAATCCGCGCAATCACATCTGCAGACTGCCGACTCGCCAGCGGCGTATCGATTGGACCCGGACTAACAACGTTTGAGCGGATACGACGGTCCTTCAGATCCGTAGTCCAGGTTCGCGCGAAAGATCGGATTGCGGCCTTACTTGCGGCATAGACGCCGAAGGCGGCTGTGCCCTTGATGCTCGCGACAGAGCCGTTGAGAATGATAGAGCCGCCATCATTCAGTAACGGTAAAGCCTTTTGCACCGTGAACAGCGTTCCCCTCACATTGATGTTGAATAGCTTGTCGAAATGCTCTTCGGTAACGACCCCAAATGGAACGAATTCGCCCACCCCGGCGTTAGCGAAAATAATGTCGATCCGCCTCTTCACCTTGGAGACGGTCTCGTAGAGGCGATCAAGGTCGGCCAATTGGGCGACGTCGCCCCGAACTCCAGAAACGTTGGTGCCGATTGCCTTCACAGCCCCGTCGAGTTCCTTCTAGCGACGGCCCGTTATGAAGACATAGGCACCCTCTTTGACGAAAAGTTTTGCCGTAGCGAACCCAATCCCTTCTGTTCCGCCGGTGATGACGGCGGTCTTGCCTCCGAGCTTTTTGGTCATTGCCTTTCCCCGTTGTTGCTGAGCTATCCGCTGGAATGAAGGCTCCCGTAACGACCTAACGAATCCCTTTCAAAACAAGCCCGCGCTATCCTGAACATTGGCGCGGGCCACTTCGATAGTATTCAGGGCTTCTCTAAACAACTTGATCTTTCCATTCTCGGCAACAAGGCGAGCAAAGAAGAGTTGATGAACGGATCGTCCCGTTTTGCTTGACACCGCCCTGGCCTCGAATTCTGCAAAGGCTTGGTCGGGAGTATCGATCAGCACCTTGGTATTCTCGAATTTGAAACCGGGATAGATGTCGAGTACAGATTGGAAAAAGCCGGCGATCGCATCTCGGCCCCTGTACTGTGTAGGAAGTCCAAACGTCGCAAGATACGGCAGCTCAAAGGCGCCATCTTCCGCAAACATCTCCGCCGCCGTCTTCGGATCTTTGAACGAGAAGGCGGCGTATTCAAGCATGAGTTCTTTGGCGTTTTTCATGAGTATTCTCCTGTTTCTGGCTATCAGTTAGTCCGCATTTCATATAGTGATCCGCACGGATCTATGAAGCAGATACACCACAAAAAATTGGAGGACAGCAATAAAGAACGGCCCAGCGCATTTCCCAAGGTCAAGCTCAAACAGACCGATTCCGGCATCCAGCAATTGCATGGCTCCGGCGAGCGCACCAAGGAGCACCAATGCAGGGGGGACCTGCTTGTAGATCGCCCCCAACGCGAACAAAGCCAGAGGGATTGTGCGCGCCGCCGCGTACATCGCCAATATCAACGACGCCTGCGTTGGAACGGATCCCGCAGGGAGCAGATATTGCGGACAGATGATCCCCACGATAGAAAAGCCACTTGCGACCAGGACATTGATTGCCGTGACCACCGAAGCCAGTCGCATCGCCTTTATCGTTGTCATTAATTTCTCCAGAATTCTCGCCTGCCAACAGCCGCAACTGGTGCCACCCCGAAGGCAGAGCCTAAGCGCTGGGAGCCTTCCCGTTATACGCAGCCACAAAAACATCGTGCACAAATCTTTCGAAGGAAGTTGGCGTGGTGTTATCCGGCGAACGCGGTTCCAACGGAACGAGGACTCCTGCGTTGATGGCTTTGTACATCTCGATGTACATAGCAGCTCCCTTCGGCGGAACACCCAATTGCGTCAACGCCTGCTGCACTTGGTCATACGGGAACTGCTCGTAACGCAGATCGGATCTGCCGATGCCGCGCGCAATCACTGCGGCAGCTTCCGTCATCGAGAGGTCGCGCTCCCCAAGCAGCTCGCGTGTTTGTTTGCCGGAGAAATCCAGGTGCAGGAGGCGCTGCGCGGCGAAGTCACCAACGTCGCGCGTCGCGGCCATGGGAATCTTCAAGTCGGGTAGCAGCGCATTTCCAACTAATCCCATCCCATGAATCATGCCTATCGCCGCCAGATTGTTCTCCATGAAATACGCGGCGCGCAGGTGCAGAACGTTGAGGTCTTCGATAGCGTTCAGTTTTTGTTCCGAAGAATGCAGTCCCGAGACTGGCCCGGCGCCTTCCGCAACCTGCGCGCTGTAGCTGCTCAAATGCACCGCGTAGCGCAGGCCGGATTCTTTCACGGCCTTCGCGATCCCATCGCTATCTCGCTCCTGCTCCTCCCGAGATTTCGCAGGCGGCAACATCAAGTACGTCGCGCGCGCACCGCTGAAGGCTTTGGTGAGCGCAGTCGCATCGCTCAGATTGGCTGTGAACGCTTCCGCGCCTTTGTCCACAAAGCGCTGTAGTCGCCCCGAGTCCCGCCCGACGACCCGCACCTTCTTGCCTTTGGAGAGGAGGAAATTGGCTACGATCGAGCCGGTGTTCCCGCTCGCTCCTAAAATCACATACATTTCATTCGAAACAACGGATGACATCATGGTCACTACCTCCTTGGTCTCGCAAAAATGGTGTCGAACACCTTCGGGGCGACCGCGTTACTTGGTGGTCACTTGGGGAATGTGTTGCCAAACATGGGAAGGCCGCTAACAGATTCGGCCTTAGTCGCCTCGTCCTGCAAAACGTCCCAATGCTCTCTGAGAAGACCGTCTTCGAACCGGACAACGTCGGCCGCGATCCAGGCGGCGGGCCTTCCCATCCCCGTGAAGCGGCCATGCGCTATGACATAATCGCCTTCTGCGATGATGAGCTGGTTCTCATAGTGCAAAGTGTTCGGCACTGAACGGACGAGATTGAACAGCCCTTCGCGGCCTGGTGGTATGTGTGCGCTGTGCTGAATGTAGTTCGGTGACCAAAACCGCTCTGCTGCCGCGTAGTCACGCTTGTTAAACAGTGTCTCGAATGCTTCGAGGACGATTGCCTTATTTCGTTCTGGGGACGAGTTAGTCATTGCTTCTCCTGGTGCCTATGATGGCTGCCGTGCGCGTTCACAACAGTAGAGTATGAGCGTAATCCAGAAGTTGCAAAATATTTTTACACAAATCTCTTTGAAACATTTCGTTGTCGCTTCATTCGCTTCGAAGTCCCCGTCCATATTTGTTGATGCATGAGCTTATTGCACCAAGGATGAGGCGTTTTGCATCCAATCAATGAAGAGTACGTTGATACTCTAGGGCGCTCCCTGACTGGAGCGATCTAGGCGGACTTGAGAAGAGAGGGTGATGGCTGATGGGTTATTCAAAGAGTGACAAAGCGGAGACGCACACTCGGATCGTGAAAGTTGCTGCCAAGAGGTTTCGGGAACTCGGTCTGGAAGGCATCGGCGTTGCCGATGTGATGAAGGAGGCCGGTGTTACTGTCGGCGGTTTCTACAAACATTTCGATTCACGCGATGAACTGGTGGTTGAGGCTCTAGCTACCGCATTCCAGGACCTCGACCGCTGGGAGGAACATACTGACACGCTAACGAAAGGTTTGGAGAACTATTTGTCCGAAGAGCACCGGGATGAGCCAGGGGCAGGCTGCGCGTTGGGCGCATTGTTGGGTGACATGTCTCGGGCGAGTCGATCGGCGAAGGCTGTATATACCGCACGACTCAAACGCACCTTGGCACACGCGACGGGCCTTGTTCCTCCAAATGGCAACTCCGATCGGCGCGGCCGTGCGATCCTCACGATTAGTGCAATGCTAGGAGCGATCAATCTCTCTCGTGCTGTGTCAGACCCGAACCTTTCACGAGAGATTCTCCAACGGACTCGTGATGAGCTGATCAGTCTAAACAAACCCGCGAAACCGCATTAGACGGCTGATTCATCTCGGACAAACGTCC
>Ga0210391_10003301_pt1 | contig 13702 bp, 9 predicted proteins | sample IncBWC12OmetaG_FD_160573 | JGI IMG/M metagenome (GOLD analysis project Ga0210391, IMG submission 160573) | Forest soil microbial communities from Barre Woods Harvard Forest LTER site, Petersham, Massachusetts, United States - Inc-BW-C-12-O ... | reverse complement strand
CATTTGGTGAAGGATTTTGATCGACGTGGCTTATATCGAAACTAGAGTTCCTGCCTAACTCATCTGCGAATTGACCTAGCCTCTCATATCGCACCCCAGTATCGATGGTGAAGGTGCTTGAGGCTCGATAATGATCTCCGACATAGGCTGAGCCATTCCAACTGCGGTATCTGCGGTTCAAGAGTCCATAATCGTCGATAGATTCATAGACATTGCTGAATAGGTTCGTTCCATTCTGCTCTCCGCTCAGCCCTAGAAGGAAGTCGGGCCAACTGAGAAAGTTGACGAGAGACCCGATCCCAACGATATTCGTGTCATCGTGAATCCGTGACAAAGAGCCGCCAAGCTGTATCCAGTGTCGTGAGTGTGCATAGGTAAGTGTGTCGGAAAAATATATGCGCTGTTGATCAAAAGTCCGAGGAAACGCGCTGGCAAGATTGATTGAACCAACTATTCCTACACTGGGCAATCCATTCTCATTGTTCATCGCACCAGCCGCAACGCCTAGATCGGACCACTGAAACGGCGCATGCGCAGAAGTAGAGCCCAGTGTATTGGTATATCCAAACCGCGCCTCATTTAACAACTGCGGTTGAACGAACGATACATAGGATGCCGAAAACACACGAAAATCATTGTCGCTGTTGCTGGGGAATCCATGCACGTTGCCCGTTCCATTGAGGCCATTTCCTGGGAATGTGACATTCATTGCACCATCGGATAGCATCCATCGCAAAGACACGCGCGAATTCTGTGAAAGGTTCGCATCGAAATTCGCCAGGATCTGATCTTCATCAAAATGGCATGGATCGCTGAGGGTGCTTGTGCCCTGACTCGGAAGGGGCAAAGATGTATTAACCGAATTCGGATTGGGAATCAGATACGAGCCATCTGGTAGCTTGAAATTTAGTAGTTCAAGCGCCACTGGGTTAATGTTTGCCCCGTCCGAGCTGATTGCAACGCCTCCGAGTTGTCCAGTCATTCCGGCAAACATGGCTCCTATTGCCTTAGCTGAACGGTCATCAGTAAGAGGAGGCATGACTATCGTGGACGAACAAGAAATCCTAGCTTGTCCCGAGGCAAGACCATTTGTTTGTCGGGTGCCTTGATATGAGCCGAAGTAGTAAAACCTGTCCCGCCGAATTGGCCCTCCGATCGTCAATCCAAACTGGTTTTGCTTCAAGTCGGGACGAGGCTCCCCGGAACGGTTAAAGAAAAAATCGTTCGCATTCAGCAGATTATTGCGAAAGAACTCAAATGCCGTACCGTGAATGCTATTCGTACCACTTCTGGTGATGAGGCTTACGTTCGCGCCAGCATGCTCGCCGAAGGAAACGTCATAAAGGCCAGTCTGTACTCTAAATTCCTCGATCGCATCAGGGCTGGGTATCGGAATCCCGCCACTTGCATTGCTGCTGCCTTGCATGTCATTCACCGGAATCCCATCGAACTCATAAGTGTTGTCATAAGTGCGTGCCCCGTGAGCAAAAATACCATCGTTCGACGGGTCAATTTGCGACAGGCCGCCGCTGCCCGCTCCTAATTCCCCTGCATTGTTGACGCCACTCAAAATGCCGGGTGATAAGTTGACAATCTGCGTAAAGTTGCGCGTCACCAACGGTAGGTTTTGGATGGTTCTTGCATCAACCTCGCGACCCAATGAGATGTCGGTTTGGATTTGCGAGGCGCTCGCATTTACTTCTATATACTGAGTAGCCCCGATGACCTTCATAGGAATAGTCAACTGAACGCTCTCGGTTACGAACACGTTCGCAGAGATTGATTGTGCCTGCGCGAATCCGTCTCTGTGCGCCGTAACCTCATATGTTCCAGGCGGCAACAAGGGGAAGAGAAAGCGACCTTCGGCGTCGCACTGGGCTGATCGACTGATCGTTAAGTCTTCATCTCTGATCTCGACGGAGGCATCGGGAAGACTTGCACCCGAGGCATCGACGACTACTCCCAGCAAGGCACCGGTCGAAGACGTCTGCGCGGAGGCGTGACCATTCAGAAAGAAAATCAGCCAGATCACAGCTTGAAGAGAAATGAAGCGCCTACTGAGCCTGGGCCCTGTAAATGGTGTTTCGCCTGAACACCCCGATGCGACGGGGACCTCGCTGAGTTCACTGCGACCAACCGAGGGGCCCATGACCAATACTCCTTGCTATGGAGTGCGTACGTCGATTGACCAGCAACTGGCGAATATATGAACTCAACCGTTACTAATGCGTTACGGCTCGACGCAATTGTATCAACCGTGTTTTTCAAGCGATGGACTTCATCCGCGGGTATTGGTGCAATTTTGAAGCACCATCAAAAACGGGCTACTTGTCACCAGGTTGCAGGTTTGAAAAACCGCCTGGTTTCGCGCAGGTGACCTTGGGGAGCAACATCGGCACTCTCGTACTTTTTTTCTTGTGTGACTAGGCATTTCTACCAATGTCCAGGCTTGGCCTGGCGCCCTAGAATTTGCACGACACTAATGGAGAGCGCTCTATGAAGCTTCGTGGCAGGTCAGTATTCTCAGGCTGTTTCGTGGCAGTTCTTTATGCCCTCGTCGGCGTTTCCGTTTCGAGTGCACAAGAAGTCTTACCAAGGCCCGAACCGCCATTCAAAGGCCACATCGGGCGCACGGTCGAAGAATCCACGAAAGACTTCCCACAAGAGGTAAAAGCTCCTAAGGGAGCTCCAAACATCCTGCTTATTCTGACTGACGATGTGGGCTTCGGAGCTACCAGTACATTCGGTGGTCCGATACCTACACCGACCTTCGACCGTCTCGCCAAGAACGGCCTTCGCTACACGCAATTCCACACCACGGCTCTTTGTTCTCCCACACGCGCAGCCCTGCTCACGGGTCGCAATCATCACTCTGCAAATACGGGAATTATTATGGAAGGAGGCACTGGCTTTCCTGGCTACAACACACTCATGTCCAAGAGTGTCGGCTCCTTCGCGGAGGTGCTGAGACAAAACGGCTACAACACCGCCTGGTACGGCAAGAACCATAACGTGCCCGATTGGCACAACAGCCAGGCTGGGCCATTTGATCTCTGGCCCACAGGGCTGGGCTTTGAATACTTCTATGGCTTTATCGGTGGTGACACCAGCCAGTGGGCGCCCGCCATCTATGAAAACATCAAGCCCATCGAGCCTCCTCACGATCAAAAAGATTACTTTTTCGATCATGACATGGCTGACCACGCCATCGCCCGTATCCAGATGCTGCACGCTGTTGCTCCGGACAAGCCTTGGCTCGCTTATTTCGCGCCCGGAACAGCTCACGCCCCTCACCATGCTCCAAAGGATGTGATCGCAAGCTTCAAAGGTCAATTCGATCAGGGCTGGGACAAGGTACGCGAAGAAACATTCGCCCGACAGAAAGCGATGGGTATCATTCCAGCGGACACAAAGCTAACGGAGCGACCCGCGGGAATTCCGGCGTGGGATTCACTCGACGCGGATCACAAAAAGGTCTACGCCCACATGATGGAGGTTTACGCTGCGGCGTTGTCGAACTGCGATAAAGAAGTTGGGCGAGTGCTCGATGCCATTCAAGATATGGGCGAACTCGACAACACCTTGGTGATCTACATCCAGGGTGACAACGGGGCCAGCGCCGAGGGTGGCCAGCAGGGCCTGCTCAATGAAATGGCATTTTTCAATGCCACGCCTGAAGACTTCTCGGAAGTGATGCGACGGATGGACGAATTAGGCGGTCCCACTACGTTCAATCACTACCCAATCGGCTGGGCCCATGCCATGGATACCCCTTTTCAGTGGACAAAACAGATCGCTTCGCATTTTGGCGGCACGCGCAACGGTATGGTCATTTCCTGGCCCGCCCGTATTAAGGACACGGGTGGTATTCGTCCACAATTCCACCACGTAATCGACATTGCCCCGACCATCTATGAAGCAGTAGGCATTCAAGCCCCATCGGTCCTTAACGGAGTGCCCCAGAAACCCATCGAGGGCGTGAGCATGGTCTACACGTTCGACTCTGCAACAGCGCCGTCTACCCATCGCACCCAATATTTTGAAATGTTTGCGAATCGTGCCGTTTACAACGATGGATGGGTAGCCGCCACAACGCCCCCGCTGCCACCGTGGGCAAGCGGCAAGACCATCCCCATCGATGACTATAAGTGGGAACTCTACGACGTCAGCAAGGACTTCAGCGAAGCCAATAACCTTGCGGCACAGCAACCAAAAAAACTTCGAGAGTTACAGGAATTGTTCTGGATTGAAGCGGCCAAATATAACGTGCTTCCGCTGGATAACAGCAAGTTAGAACGCATGAACGTCGACAACCGTCCCAGCCTTACGCGTGGACGCACTGAGTTCACTTTCTATCCCGGTATGACCCGTATCCCGGAAGGCAGCGCACCGAGCATCTTGAACAAATCGTTCCGCGTCACTGCTGATGTGACCATTCCTGCAAATGGGGCCGATGGGGTCCTGGTTACCCAAGGCGGACGATTTAACGGTTGGGGACTCTATCTTCTGGATGGCAAACCGGTTTTCCATTACAACCTGGTGGGTGTTCAACGCTATGACGTGGCTGACCCGGATAAGCTTTCTGCCGGTAAGCACACAGTCGTTGTTGACTTTAAATACGACGGCGGCGGCGTTGGCAAAGGAGGTCTCGCCACACTCTCGGTAGACGGAAAGAAGGAAACCGAAGTGAAGTTCGCCCGGACAATTCCGTTCCGCATTTCGGCGGATGAAACGCTCGACATCGGGGAAGACACCGGCACACCAGTCAGTGAGGACTACCACGTACCCTTCAAGTTCACGGGCACTATCGCGAAGGTCGTCATCCTGCTGGGGGACGAAAAAATCTCAGCGGCCGACCAAAAAGCCTTAGAACAAGCCCAGTCCAACTTCGCTGTAAGCGAATAGCCTGCGCACGCACTATGCGACCAGGCGGGCAGTGGCCGGGCATGCGTCTCTACGGCCCGCTCGAACCCTGGTTCGGCAAGACCTGTAAGTCCGGTGAGCTTGAATTGGTGAAATGACACCATCACTGCGTTCGAGTACGTGGTTATCGCAGTGTCAGATTTACAAGGGCGCAGTGTCAGTTTTACCAATAGCAGCGAAGTCTTCGCAAAGCCTATAGTCACGACGGAATAACTCACTTGAGGTTCAAGACCTATGAAAGATATTCGACTCGTGCTGCCCTCACTCGGCTGCATCATTGCCTTCGCCCTCATAACGGCTACTGGCTGTAACGAGAAGTCTGCACCTTCGGCTGCGCCAGCCACTGAAGCGCAGGCCGTGCCGAAGATGAAAATGACCACGGATATTCCGCCGGAAATTACTACGCCGGATTCAGTCGAAACCCGGATTGGAACGCTCAAGTTCTTCGATGGTTTCCCTGACGACAAGACTACACAGTTGGTGTACGACAACCTCGACTTCCAGCGTGGCGTGCAGGCGTTCCTGCGCGGCATACCGGGCGCCTCAGTCCAGGCCTTCATTCCGGCAGCCAAGAAGTTCGGTGGCGTGGACGGGAATGTAATGATCTTCGAGGACCTGATGGACTCGAAGGCGCTCTGGTTGACGCCGAACAATTCGAGTGTCTATTTCTTCACCTGGATTGACACCACCAACGGGCCAATCGTGATGGAAACGCCGCCCAATGTCCTGGGCGTGCTCGACGACCATTGGTTCCGCTGGATCGGCGACTATGGCAATGCCGGTCCGGACAAGGGCAAGGGCGGCAAGTTCTTGTTCCTTCCTCCCGGCTACAAAGGTGAGGTGCCGAAAGGCTACTTCGTTATGCGTCCCGCAACTTACGGCGTCTGGGCGCCGGGGCGGGGAATGTTGGTGAATGGCGACCCCAAGCCGGCCGTGGAGAGCATCAAGAAGCTGCTGAAAATCTACCCGCTGGCGCAAGCCGCTAATCCGCCGGTCACGAAGTTCACCAACATGAGTGGCGTGCCGCACTCTACGATTCATGCGAATGATTTCCACTTCTATGAGGAAATTCACGAAGTCCTGGAGATGGAGCCAAACGAGGCGCTGGATCCTGAGACACTGGGCCTGTTCGCCTCTATCGGTCTCCAGAAGGGCAAACCCTTCGCACCGGACGAGCGCATGAAGAAGATCCTCACCGAGGCCGCAGCGGTCGGCAACGCGACGGCTCGCGCCCTTACATTCCGGAGTCGCGATGAGGCAAGCTACATCTACCCGGGCAGTTCCTGGTGGATTCCGTCTAGCTCCGGCTACCAGTTTCTGCTCGCACCCGGCGTGTTTGATCTGGACAGCCGCAGTGGCTTTCACTACTGGGCCACGGGCGTCACGCCCGCCATGTTCGCCAAGATGGTCGGCCTGGGCTCGCAATACGCCGCCGCATTTACGGACAGTTCACACCATGGGCTCGACGGCAGTAAGACTTACAAGGTGCATCTGCCGCCCCACATCCCGGCAAAGGACAACTGGTCTTTCACCCTCTATGACAACCAGACTCGCGCGTTTCTGCAAACCGACCAGCGCTTCCCAAGCGTCAACAGTTTCGATAAGGGTCTAGTGACCAACCCGGACGGTTCGACCGACGTCTGGTTCAGCCCGAAGCTGCCACAGGGAGTCCCTGAGGCGAACTGGGCGCAGACCATCCCCGGCAAAGGCTGGAACATGCTCTTCCGCCTCTACGGCCCGCTCGAACCCTGGTTCGACAAGACCTGGCGCGTAGGTGAGGTTGAATTGGTGAAGTAAATACCGGCTAAGTTCAGGTGCAGTGCGAGCGCGAATATGCAATCAATTTGGAGGATCGACAACATGAAACCCATCACATGGCTAACCGTTGCTATCGGAATCGCAGCGGTTCTGCTAGCACTCCCGTTCCGTTCGTCGAGTGCCCAGACGGCCATCAACCCGGTTGAAGCTCGCGCCATTGCCAGGGAAGCTTATATCTATGGCTTCCCGTTGGTGGACAGTTATCGCCTCCAGTATGCCTATTTCGTGGATCGTGCGAATCCGGAATTCAAGGCGCCCTGGAATCAGATCGCCAACATTCCGCGTGTCTATACACCGGCTGACCGGGTGGCTCAGACACCCAACTCGGATACGCCCTATTCATGGCTTGGCCTGGATCTTCGGGCTGAACCTATCGTGCTCACGGTTCCGCCAATCGCAAAGGATCGCTACTTTACTATCCAGCTCATCGACTGGTATACCTTCAACTTCGACTACATCGGGACCCGCACGACCGGCAATGACGGCGGCACCTTCATGATTGCCGGACCAGGCTGGAAGGGTGAGACGCCCGCTGGCGTGAACAAGGTGTTCCACGCGGACACCGAGTTTATCCTGGCGTTCTACCGCACACAGCTTTTCAATCCGGACGACATCGACAACGTCAAAAAAATCCAGGCTGACTATAAGGTGCAGACGCTGTCGGCCTTTCTGGGCCAGCCATCCAAAACAGCGCCCACGATTAATTTCATCAAACCGCTGACAACAGATCAGCAGAAGACGTCGCTTGACTTCTTCAATGTCCTCAACTTCGTTCTGCAGTTCTGCCCGACTGATCCTTCCGAGACAGAACTCATGGCGCGCTTTGCCAGGATTGGAGTGGGCGCTGGCAAGACGTTCGACGCAAGTAAGTTCTCGCCCGAAACGAAGGCGGCCATTCAACTAGGCATGGCCGACGCGTGGGTGGATTTTGCGAACTTGCGGAAAGAAGTCGAAGCAGGGAAAGTGACTTCTGGAGATATGTTCGGGACGCGGGCAGAGTTGAAGAACAACTACCTGTACCGTATGGCTGGGGCCATATTGGGAATTTACGCCAACTCAAAGCAGGAGGCAATGTACCCGGTTCTTGCGGCAGAGCCAGCTGGTCAGGCGCTTACCGGCGCGAATCGGTACACCGTGCATTTCGCGCCTGGTCAACTGCCGCCAGTCAACGCCTTCTGGTCAATGACGATGTACGATTTGCCAGACAGCCTGCTCGTCGCCAATCCAATCAATCGCTACTTGCTCAATTCGCCGATGCTCCCGCAATTCGTGAAAGACCCCGATGGAGGGCTCACGTTCTATGTGCAGAACGAATCACCGGGAAAGGACAAGGAACCCAATTGGCTGCCAGCGCCTAAAGGCCCGTTTGCCGTTTACATGCGCCTCTACTGGCCGAAAGAAGAAGCATTGGACGGCAAATGGGTTGCGCCGCCTCTGAAGCTCGAATAGCTAACGATTCATTAGATTGCCATCAATCAATGACCTTGGCTCGCTACGAAGTAGTGCTCGCCTGGCACATGGAAGATGCCACCTGCGGGCGAAGTGAACTTCTAAGGACGTCTCAATCCAGGAGGCCACGATAGATGAGAGCCCATAGTTCGAACATCAGCCGTTTAATATTTGCTGTCCTCTTAGGTTGCTTCGGAAGTGCATTCACGCAGACCGCGCCGCCGAAGATGAAAATGACGACGCCAATTCCGCCGTCCATCACCACACCCGACTCCGTTGACACGCCGATCGGCACCCTGAAGTTTGTCGACGGCTTTCCGGACGACGACACGGTCCAAAAGGTCTATGACAACCTCGACTTCTCGCGCGGGGTACAGGCGTTTATGAGCGGCATGCCGGGGACGTCGCTGGTTGGTATGCGCACAGGTTTTGAAAAGCTAGGCGCGATCAATAGCACCATTTTGATCTTCGAGAACCTTCTGGACTCGAAATCGCTTTTTCTCACGGGGAACACCGACTCCGTCTATTTCAGCACCTGGCTGAATTTGAAGGATGGCCCCTTGGTGGTTGAAGCGCCTCCCAAAGTACTTGCCTTCCTCGACGACTCTTGGTTCCAGTACGTCACCGATATCGGCAACGCCGGTCCTGACAAAGGTCAGGGCGGCAAGTATCTCGTGCTTCCGCCGGGCTACAAGGGCGAAGTGCCGGAGGGTTACTTTGTCGCCCGCTCGCGCACTTATAACCTCTGGCTCATGGGCCGGGGATTCAAGGTAAACGGTGATCTCAAGCCCGGCGTGGAGAGCCTCAGGAAAAACCTGCGCATCTATCCGCTGGCGCAGGCGAAGAACCCGCCCGAAACGAAATTCATCAATGGCTCCGGCGTGGAGCTTAATACGGTTCACGCGAATGATTTTAGCTACTTTGAAGAGCTGAACGAGGTCGTTCAGGAGGAGCCCAGCGAGGCGCTGGATCCTGAAAGGCTGGGGCTGTTTGCCTCCATCGGCATCGAGAAGGGTAAGCCCTTCGAGCCCGACGCGCGCATGAAGAAAATTCTGACCGAGGCGGCGGCGGTGGGAAACGCCACCTCTCGGGCCATCCTCTTTCGCACCCGAATGAAGGAAGCAAGCTACTATCCGGGCAGCGCCTGGATCACCACCTTCGTCGGCGGAAACTATGAGTTCTTGTCCCAGCCTGGCGTGCGGAATCTCGATGCACGGACTTTGTTTCATTACTACGCCACGGGCATCACGCCGGCTATGGCCATGAAGATGGTGGGTATCGGCTCTCAATACGCTGCCGCGTTCGTGGACTCCGAAGGCAAGCCGCTGGACGGCAGTAAGACCTACAAGATTCACTTGCCGCCTAATATCCCGGCGAAGGATTTCTGGTCATTCGTTGTCTATGACAATCAAACCCGCTCGATGCTGCAGACCGATGAACAATTCCCCAGCATCGGCAGCCAGACAAAGGGTATTGTCGTGAACCCTGATTCCTCGGTAGATGTCTGGTTCGGCCCCACCGCACCGCAGGGTCATGAGGCCAACTGGGTACAGACTGTTCCCAGCAAAGGTTGGAATGTTCTCTTGCGGCTCTACGGGCCGTTGCAGCCGTGGTTTGACAAGACTTGGAAGCCCGGTGAGTTTGAGCTGGTGAATTAGTTACTGGCTAAGGATCGGTCTATTGGGATCGCTAATCTATCGGCTTTTTAGTGCACGAGGTTGGTGAAGCTCCGATGTTAGTTGCCGAGAATGAAGAAATAAAAGAATGAATTCATGAAGAAACTATGCCAGCTCGGACTTCTGTGGAGCGCAGTGTTTTTTAACGCTGCCCTCCTTTCTGCGCAGGACTCACCGCCAACTGCTGCATCGAATGTTCAGACCTCTTCTGCTCCGGCCGCGGCCGCAGCTTCTGCAGGAGACTTAGCCAAGGCCACACAGAATCCGGTCGCCAGCTTGATCAGCGTTCCTATCCAGAACAACTCGAATTTTGCCGTTGGGCCCTACAACCGAACACAGAACGTACTCAACATTCAGCCTGTGATTCCAGCGCGCATCAGCGAAAACTGGATGCTGATCTCGCGAATCATTCAGCCGATCGTCTGGCAGCCCAACGCTGCCGCGAACACTGGCGGACAATACGGAATTGGGGATATGAACCCGACCTTCTTCCTCTCCCCGGCAAAACCCGGCAAACTGATCTGGGGTCTCGGTCCCGCAATTGTCCTTCCTACAGCTACGAGTACAGTTCTCGGTCAGGGGAAAGTGAGCTTCGGCCCTTCCATTGTCGCCCTGGTACAGCCGGGACATTGGACGATCGGATTTTTGGTCAACAACGTGTGGTCCGTTGCCGGTTCCGGGCACCGCCCATCGGTAAACCAGATGACGCTGCAATACTTCATCACTTACAACCTGAAAAAGGGTTGGAATATCAATACCGGCCCGATCGTTATGGCGAACTGGCATGACCAGGCTAGTGGCGACGCTGCAAATGGTGATGACACGACGCCGGGAGGCAGGTGGACAATTCCCTTCGGTGGCGGCGTCGGACGTATCATGCGCTTGGGACCACAGCCGGTGAATCTCTCAGCAAACTTCTACGGAAACGCGGTGCATCCTCCAGGAGCGTCCTCTTGGGGTATGCGCCTTCAAATTGCACTTCTCTATCCTAAGAAGCCCAAGGGGTAAAAGCCTTTTCTTTGAATCGATCTGATCAAGGATGTGCGCCAATGTACGCATGCCAAGTCAAGATCATGTGCAAGTCTCTCCCTAAGGAGTTAGGTAGAACTGCCAACTGACAGCACAAGGTTCTGGAGTTAACGTTGTTCGAGCTGATGTTTGCAATCTGCGGGTAGGCTTGCGGAAGCTCTTTACGGCATGCCCGGAGGAGATAATTTGCGATTGATCAATCTTCGAGTGATTACCGTCCTGTTCGTTCTCTTGGGATGCCTGCCGTTTAACGCATTTGCCCAAAATGGAGATAACAAGCCGCTCTCAGACTTGCCCCGACAATTTGCAGCAACCGCAATTGGTCAAGCCGGCTCCACGGCTGGTAAGACTTTCGGGGTAAATGTCTACATCACCGCATGGACAACCGACCAGCAAGTAAAGGACTACATCAGCACTCTCAGGGAGAAGGGCCCCGACGGACTGGTGAGAGCGATGGACAAGTCGGACGACGTGGGACGGCTCTCCCCCACCGGGTTTGTGGGCAGCGGCTTTCGCTTTGCCCGGTATAAACCGGCGGCAAACGGCGGACTGCACATCGTGATGGTGACAAACCGTCCCATGTCGTTTGGCGAGCTGTACCGCGGAAACCGCTCGACCGACTACCAGTTCGGCATCGTTGTGCTCGACGTCGATAAAGATGGCAAGGGCACCGGAAAGCTGGCACCGGTATGCAAGATCAAGTTCAACAAGAAGAACGAACTCGAAATAGAGAACTACGGCCAGAAACCTTTTCGGCTGGCGAATGTGTACCTGCAGAAATAGACGGCCTGCAGCTTAAACATAGCTCTAATCGTGGCGAATCTGGATGTGACTACCGCCCTCGTTCGAGTGTTTTCTACGGCGCTGCCCGGAGCGATTTTTGGTATGACGTTCCCGTCAGCACTAAATGATTGACATGCGGCTACTCTTGAAACTTGCGTGGTCGATAGCAGCCGTGACATGTTCGCTGCAGGGCCTTAACGCCCAGGACCTCGCGCCGCGCGCTTATTTTATCGGGCCGCTTCGCTTCAATGCGATCACCCTGACAGAGTCTTTCTTCGACGGCAGCATCGACTACAACGGCGTAATTCCAATTAGCAACGCCAAGGGAACTTACCACATACCAACGCTTAGCTACTACCACTCGTTCGGCTTCTTTGGCCGTTCAGCCAATGTCGTTGCTTCTTTGCCCTACGGAGTGGGAAATTTTCGGGGGACCGTGGGAACTGAAACGCAAGTTTACCGTTCCGGTCTTCTCGATTCGGTCTATCGCGTTTCCGTCAACCTTGTAGGCGGTCCGGCGATGCCCGTAGAGAAGTTCTTGAAATGGAAGCAGAAGAAACTGCTGGGAGTCAGCCTCAAGGTGATCGCCCCAACGGGCCAATACGATCCCACAAAGTTGATCAACTGGGGCACCAACCGCTGGTCCTTCAAGCCTGAACTGGGCTACTCACAAGCCTGGGGGAAATGGGTCCTCGACGCGTACTCGGGAGTTTGGCTTTTTACGGAGAATCCCGAGTTCTTCTCGCGCAACCTCACCTATCCCGGAACCAGGTCGCAATCACAAAAACCGATTGCAGCATTTGAAGGACACATGAGCTATGGTTTCAAACCGCGGCTGTGGATCTCGCTCGACAGCAACTACTGGTTCGGCGGAGCAACAAGTCTCGATGGTATAGAAAATTCGCTCACACAGCAGGCTAATTCCAGAATCGGGGCTACAGTGTCGGTCCCGGTCTCCAAACATCAGTCACTGAAAATGAGCTATAGCAATGGCACCTACATCCGGTTTGGAGGCAACTACCAGAACGTCTCAGTTGCCTGGCAATATTCATGGTTGGGAAGGCCGAATTAGCCCTGCTTTGTTCGCCCATAGGATCGTGCCAGGCGGCGACCCAGTGCATCCCAAACACTGCATTCTCGAGAAATCGCTCAGTTCCGTCTCACGGCCGTGAAGGGCTTGGCAAAATGATTCAGCGGATACGCACAATTCGCAGGCGGCCTCCTGAGAAGGAGCTTAGCCGGCGGACTGCTCTGATCGTTGGTGGGGGCAGCGGGATCGGACGTGAGGTGGCTCTGCTGGCTGCGGAGCGGGGGGCCCATATTATGGTTGCCAACCGCGATTTTGCGGGTGCTGCGAAGGTAGCCGAAGAGGTCAAGGCAATTGCTGGTATGGAAGCTGTTAGCTGGACCAACATCGATATTCGCGACCGGAAGGCGATCAAAGCTGCGTTGGAGGCAACAATCAAGCAGTTTGCACAACTCTTTCGCAATGGGATGTCTCTGCCTGACGGTCCCTCGCATGCTCCCAGAAATGCAGCGTTGATCTTTCACAGTCTCGCTGCACGATATGCTGCAATCCTCAACGATCTCACCAATCTTACGTACAAACGATTCCATCGACTTTTCATCGTCGGCGGAGGCAGCAGAAATACATATCTGAATCGCTTGATCGAGATCACAACTGGAGCAAAGGTCATTCCTGCCTCTACAGAAAGTTTGACTATTGGTAACTTCGCAATTCAGCTCGCAGCGTCAGAACAATGGTCCGTTGAAACCGGTGTCCCTGGAGACTCCGTGGCTCGCTGGGCATCGATTTTGAATAATTCAACGGTTACAGCATAGATTGCAATGGGGCAAAGTTCGATTGCATCTACAGGACTTTCGAGAACCACTGCTCCATTACGGAATGTGCGGCGGATAATCGCTCCGCCCGAGGCAGTAAAAAAACATGGTCATTTTACGTAATAGAGCGAACGTTCAGGTGAGTTGGATTCAAGACACAGTCTTGATCGGCGACGACTTGG
>Ga0210391_10003299_pt1 | contig 13708 bp, 2 predicted proteins | sample IncBWC12OmetaG_FD_160573 | JGI IMG/M metagenome (GOLD analysis project Ga0210391, IMG submission 160573) | Forest soil microbial communities from Barre Woods Harvard Forest LTER site, Petersham, Massachusetts, United States - Inc-BW-C-12-O ... | reverse complement strand
TGATGGACGACAAGCAGCGCATCGCGTTGATCGAGACGACGACCACCGACACCAGCGTGCCTGCCGTCACTCTGCCCTCGGCCACAACCCGCTACCAGTTCAGCAATCACCTGGGCACTGCGTGCCTCGAACTCGATGAGACAGCAGCGGTGATCTCTTACGAAGAGTACTACCCTTATGGCAGCACTTCCTATCAAGCAGGGCTAACGGTGGCGGAGGTGAGCCTCAAGCGCTATCGCTATACCGGCAAGGAGCGGGACGAGGAAAGTGGCCTCTACTATCACGGGGCCCGCTACTACGCCCCCTGGATAGGAAGGTGGACGAGCTGCGATCCGATGGGAATGGTGGAGGGCCCGAACTTCTACCTCTATGCTGCGGCGTCGCCAGTGTGCATGGCAGACCGAAATGGCATGCAGGCGAGTAATCCGCACCCCGAAGACACGGACATTCACCAGGTCTGGAAGGAAGGGCCCGCCTCGGATGGTGGCTCCGCGCCGGACAAATCCTCCACGACGGTGCCGCCTGCATCCGGCAAATCCACCAAAGCATCCTCCTCATCGGTTGGAGACACGATTAAGCACGCCGCTTTGTCGGTTGGGAAATGGTTTAAACACGCCGCTTCGTCGATTGGAAAATGGCTTCAACACGCGGCGGCGGCGGTGGGGAAGTTTTTTGAGAAGGTGGCCGGTGGCATACACTCAATCGCGAATTGGATGCGAGATTGGCTTCCCGGACTGGTTGCCGCGCCTCTCGCCGGAATTGTAGACACGCTGGCGGGATTCAGTCGCCTCCTCGGAAGCGCCTTTTCCGGGAAGGGAAAAACTGCGGTTCAAGGCCTGAAAGACATGGGGCTTGGACTGCTCAGCATGGTCGGCCTGAAGCAAGTCGTCGAGGAGAAGTGGATTTCTCCGGAGGAGGTGGATGTTCACACCACCACCCTCAAAATGCCTCGAACGATGGCAAAAGACATAAAGGAAGCGAGCGATATTCAGAAAAGGCTAGCCCCAGATGCGTGGAAAAACGGGATGCATGCCTGGCATGCCGCCACGAACGCGCACGTTGTCAACCGGCTGGGGCCCGTTGCCGCGCCTCTCCTCTGGCTCGCTGGGGTGATTCACGAGAGCCCGATTGACTGGGGTTCGTTTATGAGCGAGCAAAAAGCCCAGGGCACGGTGAATCACATCCTGGATTCATCCACGGACATTTTGGCCAATGCCTGGGGCATCCTCTTGGGAATGGTGCTGCCTCGCAAGATCGCTGTGAAAGCGGGGGCCATTACGGGCAATTACATCCCGGGACCGGGGGACCCTGATCCGGAAGGCGTCGGAAAGGGGGGCTATAAAGGTCGGCCCCAAGACGCATGGGGGCAATACCCCTAAGGGTGAAGAAGAATGTTCGAGGGGCTGAAAAAACGGTTTTTTCGCGCGTTAGCACCGGTTCCCCGTGTGGCGCTGGGAGAGATTTCCTTTGCGCTCTTTCCGCAAATCGTGCAGCGAGGAGGGCAATACTATTTGCGCTACCAAATACAGATGCCTCCTGGCGATCAGTTCCAGGCGCGGATGGTGCCCTTCTCAAGGATTACGAATGACAAAGGCTATTACTTTTTCGGGACGCCCATTAGCCTTCCGGAACGGGGCCATCTCGTCGAAAGTCCGCTTTCCAGCGACGGACTTACAAATTTTGCAAAAACAAATGCCATTTACTGGCTTAATCCGGATGGACGAGAGGTCCACCTCGAAATCCTAATGGAGGCTGAACACCGCCCATGACGGAGCGCAGCCCACAGTCACCCGTTGGCGCAAGCAACGGCCGGAACATTGCCCGTTGAACCTGAGAAGGAGAGTATCAAGATGGCGGAACAACTGAAAGACATTTGCCTGCGCTTGCAGGTACTGAACGCGCAGCATCAACCCCTGGGCGGCACGGTGGACGTCGCCTGCAAGCTCCAGAACGAGGGCGATGCGTTTTACATCCGTGCGGCCGACGCGTCGCAGAACATCGATGTACGTGGACTGAAGCGTGACGCCAGCCATCCATACGAGGTGACCGTAACGCCTACGGGAACTTCGCTGGCAAGCACCCAGGTTGCGACCGTGCCGGCGGCGGGTTTCAAGACCGTTCAGTTCGTCATTGACAACGCAGGGTCCGGCGATAAGAAGAAGGCGGTCGCGTCCTCTGTTTCTCCTACGTCTGCGGTTGCCGGTGCGGTTGGTTCGGTACCCGTCACGCCCCCGGTTCCGTCTCCTATCGCTCCACCTATTTCAAACAACTCTACCCTGACGGGTCATCTTGTCTTCGATTACGCTCTGCCCGCGGCAGGGATCGGCGCCGTGCTCTATAACGTCGGCTTCGCCGGACAGGACACCGTTCTCGGTCGAACCATCACGGACGTGGAAGGAAATTATTCCATCTCCTACGCGCTGCCAGCGGCGGGCGCAGCCAACCTGCAAGTGCGGACGCTCGACCCCAACGGCAACGAAATAACTCTTTCCACAACGAAGTTCAATGCCGCGGAGCTAGAGACACTCAACCTGGTTGTTCCCGCCAAGGTAAAGCCTCTGGCGCCAGAATTCCAGAGGTTTGCGTCGGACATGAGCCAGAGCATCGGTGGAGTCGCGAACCTGGCCGAAGCCCAGGAAAACGCCGGACGGCAGGATCTGACCCTGCTGAATCAATCAACCAACTGGGATGCGCGTCTGGCTGCACTGGGCGCACTCTCGGCTCAGCATACCGTGACCACCGGGATAAACCAGGAGGGGCTGTATGCCATGTTTCGCGTAGGATTGCCGACCGATCCAGGAACGCTAGCGACCGTGCCCACAGCTACGGTGCAAGCGGCTCTGACGGCGGCGAACAGCGCCGGGGTCGCCAGCATGAACGAAAAAGAGGCGGCGACGACGGTCTCCCAATTCACAAACTTCGCGACGCGGAACCAACTCGCAGCAACTACTCCTGGCGGAGTCTCAACCTTCAGCGCGATGTTGGCGGCAAAATTGGCGAATTCCTCCCAGCAATCAGCCTTTGCCAATCTTTATTTCAGCAACCCCTCGTCGACGGATTTGTGGACCGGTGCTGCCAAACTTGGCATCAATACCGACACGCTGAATTCTCTGAAGCTTCAGGGGAAATTTCTTTATCTCACCTTCAACAATGTAGCGCTGGCGAATGCGCTTCAGTTGCAGATCGGGCAGCTCCAGAATCTTTCGCAACTAGCAGACAAAGACTTCGACCTCAACGCTACCTGGCAATCTACGTTGCAGGGAGTGGTGCCCCCCGGCGGCACGCTCGATTCTTTGATTCCTTCCATTTACGCGGGCGCGACTACTGCAGACCGGCTCGCTGCCTACACAGGGGATCTGGCGCGCAAGGTGCGAATCAGCTTCCCCACGCAGGTTGCTGCACGCATGATCGAACGCCAGCAGCTGGCCGTGAGCCCAGCGATCGCCGCGACCGCCACGGCTTTCTTGCGTGCCGCCTCGCAGCTTGGATACAGCCTGGGGCGTACGCCGTTGAATGCTTTTATAGCCAGCTCGGGCAGCCAATTGCCGGCTCTGGATGCCAATAGCCTGGAGACCGTAAAGACGCTGCACCGCCTTTACCAGATAACTCCGAGCACCGAATCCTTTCAGGCCACGCTCAGTCTGGGATTCACCTCGGCGCGGCAGATCGCCTCGTTCAGCAAGAATAACTTTCTCTATCAGTACGGCAGCAAGTTTCCCGCCGGAGAGGCCGCATGGGTTTATGGGCGGGCTCAAACACTCTCCTCAGTGACATTTAATATCTGTTCGTCAGCCATTGCCATGGACACGGCGCCGCCGGTCTATACACTCTCAGCCAGCAGCACGCAAAAGCAGGCGGCCAAGAGCGCTCTGGTTGAGCAGTTCCCCAGCATTGCCAGCCTTTTCGGCAACATGGATTATTGCGAGTGCCAGGACTGCTCCTCCGTGCTAAGTCCGGCGGCTTACTTCGTCGACGTTTTGCAGTTTCTGGGCAGCTCTTCCTCATCCGCCAACGCTCAAGGATACTACCCGCTCGATGTGCTGATCGGCAGCCTGAATGGAGTCATTCCCGGGCGGCGACCCGACCTCGGCGCGTTGCCGCTCACCTGCGAGAACACCAATACGGCGATGCCGTACATCGATCTGGTCAACGAGATACTGGAATACTTCATCGCCAACCAACATCTTGACACAAACCTTGCGTACGACACGGGAACGGCCACGACCGCGGAGCTGACCGCCGAACCGCAGAACATATTGCCGCAGGTCTACAACACCACGCTGAAGCAGGCGCTTTTTCCGCTCGATCTTCCCTTCGATCTATGGATCGAGACGGTGCGAGGATTCCTCAACTACTTCAAGACGCCGCTAGCGCAGGTGCTCGCTACGCTTCGTCCGGTTGACGCCCTTGAGCTCTTCACCGACGCCAACAATTACCCGTATTATCGCGCGCAGATCTTCGCCGAGAACTTGGGACTTTCGCCGAGCGATTACGAGGTGCTGACCGGAACGGCAAGTGGTCTGTCGCCGGTGACGACAAACTGGTTCAAGCTTTATGGCTATCCGAGTGCAGCAGCTGCGCTTAACGGAACAGCGACGCTTGATCCGCTGAGCTCAGCGGAAAATCTGGCGCAGGTGCTTGGGCTGACTTACCAGCAGTTGACCGATCTGCTCGAAACGGGATTTCTCAATCCTGGACTGTATCTGCTGATTTATCAATTTCAGCGGCTGGGCATCGATATGAGCGATGCTTTCAGTTACACCGGCCAGCCCGGCTATTCGCCGCTTCCAACTGTTGCCACAGGCAATCCACCGGCTACAACTGTCGCCTCCTTCGAGGCGCAACTAAATGCCATCACGGCGCGCTACAAGGCGTTGAACCCCGCTACGAGCTTCAACGCCATAACCTGGCTGAAGAGCACTCTGCCTGCGAATTATTCGAGCAAAGTTCTCGTGCTCGCTGACCCCGACAGTGGGTGCAACTTCGGCGCAACGACGCTTCAATACGCCGACAATAAAACACCGGCCGCGCCGCTTGACTTTCTGAAGTTCAATTTGTTTGTGCGTCTGTGGCAAAAGCTGGGCTGGACCATGGGCGAAGTAGACCGGGCGCTGCAGGCGTTCTTTCCCTCGAACCTGCCGGCGTGGACCGACCCCGGCTTCGACGCGGCTTTCACCAACGCCTGGAAGACCGCTTTGGTTTACCTGGCTCATCTCGACGCACTAAACACGCAACTGGCGCCGGCAATGGGACGCGATGCGCTGCTGCCGCTCTGGGCCAATCTGCCAGTGCAGGGGCCAAATCCGCTCTACGGCCAACTCTTCGTGAACTCGAGCGTATTGAATAACGACTGGGCCTTCGACGATCCGGCTGGAAACTTTCCGGTTCCGGTCGCCGACCTGACCGCAGCATCTCTTCAAACCTTCTCCGCACACTTGGCTTCGATTCAAGGAGTGCTCGGCCTCACTTCCGATGACATTACGGCAATCTTCGCCGACACCGGCTCAGCGGCAGATACCGTTTCTGGGGTGCCCACCTTCACGCTGAACAATCTTTCGATCTGTTACCGGTATAGCACCCTTGCCAAGTGTCTTGGGCTGGACGTGGAGGACATGATCTCGCTGAAACAGATGTCGAGGATCAATCCATTCCAGCCTGTTTCGGGCTTGGCCATTTCGCAACTCAGCGACGACGTTCTGTTCAACACGACGCTGCTCTTCGTCCAGGAAGCGCAGGCGGTTCAAAACAGCAACTTCGCGGTCGAGGACTTGCAGTACCTGCTGCGGCATCAGTTCGATCCGGTCGGCAAATATCAGGTCGATCAGAATGCGTTGTTGACGCTGCTGCAACAGACGGCCAGCGGTCTGGCGCAGATTGAGAGCCAGAATGCCCTACCGGCCAACCTGATGAGCATGCCCGAAACGCTGCTCGATCAGATACTCTCCACACTGATCCCCGCGGCGATTCTGAAGAGCTTGTTTGCACTGTTGACCAACGCACAAGATCTGACCGCAACGCAGAGCGGAGCAGCTACAGCCATCGATCCGACCCCGTTTGCGGCGGAGACTGAACTCAGCTTCAGCTACGATTCGACCACGCAGATTCAGAGTGTCACGTACACCGGGCTGCTGCTGGATTGGAAGAAGGCGGAGCTGCTTACCATCAATTCGTCGGCTGAATTCAGCGCGCTGCTGGATGGATTGCAACAACAGGCTTCAGTGGCGCTCAGCCAGAACTTCGGAAACATTCTGGGAGTGTGGGCCAGCTTGGCCGAGTACGAGGCAGTGGAGACGGGCGCCACGACCGCATTGCCGACGACGGAGTTGTTGAGTACCGATCCCGCATTGAGCCTGAGCTATGACGCGGTAGGACAACTGCAGTGGGCTGGGTATCGAGGCGTTCTGACGGATGCAAACAAGAGCGCGCTGGCCGCGGTTGCCATGCCCTCGGCAGCGCTGGCGACGCTGCTTTCGAACATTTTGAATGACCTGCAATCACAGGCTCTGCCAGCCTACAGCCAGCTTGCCGGCAGTCTGCTGGCGATGCTCACCAATGTGCAAACCTTCGAGGCCACCACAACCGGAGTCACTGCGGCCAACCAAGTGGATGTGAACGGCTTCTTCACTGCGCTGGCAACCGCGCAGCAGAATGGCACCATTACCGGGCCAGTGCCGGCGTTGCAATTCAGCTATAGCGCCGCTTCCCAGACGCAGACAATCAGCTGCCAGGGTATTCTCACCGATGCCTTGCGTGGGCAGTTGGCGGCGTTGCCAGGATTGTCGGCAACTGCCACGGGCCTGCTGCAGTCGGTGCGCAACAGCATGGTCGCGCTCTTCGAGACGCTGGCATCCGGTCTGCTTACGGTCGCTGCCACCGATCTCGATAATTACGTTGCGCCATTTCTCGGGCTGGACGCGACTGGTTCGCAAAAACAGGCCAAGGGGGAGCTGATTCAGGTCTTCTTGCCGCTCCAGGCACAGAGTCTCTCGCTAGCTTTCATCCTGCAGACACTGTCTTCCAATCTTTCTTCCGATCCGTCGCTGACGGAGGCTTTGGTGATCGACACAGCTCTGCTCTCGGATCCGTCGAATCAAGGCAAGGCGCTGCTGGGATCGTTCCTTAGTCTGGCGCAGCCGGGCGTCAGCGCATCGTACTTTGCCGGGACAACCCTACTGACGTCCGGCATCGCCGCGACTCCGGATACATCCGATCCAACCAACAGTGTGGCTGGCGCGACAAGCTGCAGCTTTATGGGCTATTTGCAGGTGCCAACGGATGGCCCCTATCGCTTCTTCGCCGAGTTGGGGAACGCCGGCGCAACTGCTTTATTCAATTTGACAGCGCCCTCGTCGTCGGCGCTGCTTGCGAATCCCATCATTCCCAGCACTGCGGCAACCGTGAATAACGATGAGATCAGCCAGTTTGTAACGCTGCAGGGCGGAGTCTTCTATCAATTCAATCTCACTTTCTCGAATCTCGGAAGCAACGGCGCTAAACTGCTCATCCAGGGCGAGAACATGCCCAAGGGGCCATTGAGCCAGATCGTCCTTTGTCCGCTAACGTCGGCCAATGACTTCCTTTCTGCTTATACCTTGTTAGCCAAAGCTCTACAGATTCTTGAAACCACCAGCATCGACCAGCGCGAGATCAGTTACATGATCGCGAACGCGCCCCTGTTCACTAATCTACGCCTGAGCTCGCTGCCTACCCAGCCCAGCGATGCCAACATGCTCAGCCTGTTTGCGCAGATGTTAACCCTGATCGACTACGCCGACCTCCGCAAGAATCCAGCCGGAGGTACGGACGGGTTGATCGATGTTTTCCAAGGCGTGGGAACGACGTTTCAGGAATTGCCTCCCGGAAGTCTGACGAGCAATACCAACCTGCAGGCTCCTTGGACGGCTCTGGCTAACTTGACCAGGCGCAATGTCGCCGATGTGCGGGCCATCGCCACCTTCTTCGGGCTGATTCAGGATCAGGTCATAGGCACAGGATCGAGCGCAGTGGAAAATGTTACGGCAATCGGCGACTTCGGCGACAACAAAGGGATTCGCCGTATCTGGCAGGCGCTGCAACTGATCCAGATCCTGGGGATTCCCATCTCCGCCGTAACGGCGTGCACGGGGATTGCGGCGCTGGCGCCGCCAGCCTCCGCGCCTGCGCCCAACCAGATCGCCACCAACTTGAAGAATGCGGTCAAGGCGCAGTACACGAGTGCCCAGTGGTTGCCAATCGCGCAGTCGGTTTTCGATCCTTTGCGCAAGATGAAGCGTGACGCGCTGGTCGCTTATCTGGTGAATGCGCTCAATCTTGAGAATGAAAATCAGCTCTTCGAGTATTTCCTTGTCGATCCCGGGATGGAGCCGGTGGTGCAGACCTCACGTCTGCGGCTGGCCATGTCATCGCTGCAAACTTTTGTGCAGCGCTGCCTGCTCAATCTGGAGAACGGCAACACGAACCCTGCGCTCAATGTCTCGCCCTCCGCCATCGATGCCGACTGGTGGTCGTGGATGAAGCGCTACCGGGTGTGGCAGGCCAATCGCGAGATTTTCCTCTATCCCGAGAATTGGATGGAGCCGGAGATGCGTACCGGCATGACTGACCTCTTTGAGAGCCTGGAGAGCGATCTGCTGCAAGGCGACGTTACCGATGACCTTGCCAATCAGGCGTTCCTGAACTATCTGACCGGCCTTGAACAGCGTGCGCGGCTGGACGTGGTTGCCAGCTATCTTGATCAGAACCTGACGGATGCCGGAGTCAGCACGCTTCATGTACTGGGCCGGACCTACAGCCATCCCCACAAGTACTTCTATCGGACCTATTCGAGCGGAGTCTGGACTGGGTGGGAGGCGGTGAGCGCCAAGATCGAGGGAGACCACATCGCGCTTGCCATGTGGAAGGGCAGGCTGAATCTTTTCTGGGTAACCTACATTACGCAAGCTCAGCCAGCGCCACCACCGCCCGCGGGTGGTGATCCTATCACCAAGCTGGGCCTTGGCGATATCGTGGATAGCATTGTCTCGTCCGCCCCGACGACTCTGGTCCAGCCGCATCTCCACTGGTGCGAGTACTACCAAGGCAAGTGGAGCACGCCCATCTCCTCCGATACAAAGAAGTATCAGCCGATTGCCGTCGGCAGCGGTTTCGACACCAAGCAGGTGTATATCCGAATCACCAAAGATTTAGATGAGAGTGGTAACGAGGGGGCGCTCAAGCTTCATCTGGATTTCCCCACTGCTTCGATTGCCGATCCGACTTATATTGTTGCCCTCGAACTCTATTTTGTTCTGCTCGGCATAGAAGCATTGTTTGGAGGGGGATCTCCTGGTCCCTACCCGATGCCGAGCTACTCCTTCCGTCTGACGAGCAAGAACTGCGACCTGGTGCTCAATGATGACTTCTACAACTACGCGCCGATGAATCCTTATGACGCTCCCGGCATCGACGCGACTCTCTACACCGGATCGGGTTCGCTGACATCGACCTTCCAGAACAACTTTACTTCCAGCGGCCCAACCGCTACCACGACAGAACCCATTCTGCAAACCGTCAACAGCTTCGCGGTTCTGCCCTGCTCCAACCCGGTGGTCGCGTCGCCGTTCCTCGATCCCACACAGCCCGATTACGTTCAAGCCGGAAGCCTTGTGAGTCCCTTCTTCTACAAGGATACGTCCGACATCAACACCACCGATGAGATGACGTTTTACGTGCAGCCGTGGCTGACGGAATCGACCATACAAGAGTGGACGGGCTGGGCCATCCCATATCCGAGCGTAAGTCCAGTCTGGAACAGTGGGGAAATCTTCAACTCCATTCCGGTCAAGGCACAGGTTCCGATGGCGGGGCCGGCGGCTGAACTGTCTGCCGATCAGGTTCACTCGTTGTATCCCATGGCCGCGACGACCGACTGGCTCACCGCGCCCACAACCACCGTCGTTTATAACGGCGCCCTCATCGGCAAGTCTGGCGGCATCAATGCCGCCACCACTCCGGTTGTTGCCCCGGGAGTTGCCTCGGCCGTAACCAACACGCTGGCCCTGGCTTCCGGCCGCACGGCACGCCCCACAACCGTGACTGTGGGCCCGGGCGGACTCGCCAAAAGCCAGCTGCAGACTATCGCCAAATCTACCAAGTCCTCCATGACAACCAGAACCTTATCCGTTCCGTCCGTAAAGACGCTGATGCGCAAACGCTGAGGAGAAGACACATGCCGGTAATCAATCAGAGCTTTCACAACACGATAGACCAGACTGTCCGTCCCTACCAGACATACACCACGCAAGGCGTGTGGGTGCCGGCCTCGCCTGTCCTCTCGCTCAAGGAGAGCGTTGCGTATCAGTTCTACCCGTTTTTCCATCCCTACGTGGGACGCGATCGCGTCGCTATCCCCAACGTGACTCCTCCTCTGATGCTCTCACTCATCCAGCGCCTGCGGGAGGGCGGAGTTTCGGAACTGGAAGCTTCTGATACGCTCTACATGCCACAGCCGCAACCTCAGCCGCCGGCAAATGCACTGCCGCTTACGGTATTGCCCAACAGCACCCGCGCCACGCTCGCTGCAAATGTAACCGGGACCCGCCCCGATGGCACAAACGTCAACCTGACGGCAGGAACGCCGCTTACGTTGCCCGATGGCACAAGCATCCTGGTGACCGCCACCAGTTTCGCCTTTAATCTACCTGGCCTTATTCCTGCCGCCGGATCAAGTGGGATTCAGGATTCGGTGACGGGTACCTTCGTGCCGGATTCAACCCCCGTCACCCTACCTGGCGGTGCGACCCCTGCAGTGCTCACCAATGACGGCTCCTTCATCACCCTCCCCGCCAACACCAGCGTAATCCTCGGCAGCGGCCTGCCGTTGCCTTTTTTCTACGAAGACTTTTTCGCCAACAACTACAACCCCGACCTGGACAACGTGCTGTCGCCTCTGCCGGTAAAGAACCTCGACTTCTCTACTTCGGGTCCTTACGCGATCTACAACTGGGAGATTTTCTTCCACGCGCCACTTCTGATTGCAATCCATCTCAGCCAGAATCAGCAGTATCAGGACGCGCAAAACTGGTTTCACTACATCTTCAATCCCACCGACAACGGACCCGGACCCACACCGCAGCGTTTTTGGAAAGTGGCACCATTCCAATATACCGACGTCGAAATGATTCAGGACATTCTGGTCAATCTCTCGCAGCCCCAGGACCCGCAACTCTACCAGGATACTGTTGCCAGCATTAATGCCTGGATGCAGAACCCGTTCCAACCCTGGGCTGTCGCTCAGTACCGGCCCACGGCTTACATGCTGAAAACGGTGATGGCCTATCTCGACAACCTGATCGCATGGGGTGATTCTCTTTTCCAGCAATACACGATTGAGACCATCAACGAAGCGACCCAGATTTACATTCTGGCGGCCAACATTCTCGGAGACGCGCCGCAGGCCGTGCCGGTGAAGGGCGCAGTCAAACCGCTCACCTTCAACCAACTGCGCGCCGACGGGCTGGATGCTTTCGGCAACACCATGGTCGACATGGAAGTGGACATGCCCTTCGATCTGGTGGCGCCGTCCGGCACTGGAACGTCCCTCAATGGCTCGCAGATTCTCCCCAGCGCGGGCAGCACGCTGTATTTCTGCGTTCCGCGCAATGACCAGCTTTTGGGCTACTGGAGCACGGTCGCTGACCGGCTCTTCAAGATTCACAACAGCCTGAATCTTCAGGGCGTCTTTCAGCAGCTTCCGCTTTATGACCCACCCATCGATCCAGCGCTGCTGGTGCGCGCCGCCGCCTCGGGCCTGGATGTCAGTTCAATCGTCAGCGGACTCAATCAGCCGCTGCCTTTGGTTCGTTTCAGTTTGCTGGTCGCCAAGGCCACGGAGATTTGCCAGGAGGTGAAATCTCTTGGAGCCAATCTGCTGGCTGCGCTGGAAAAACAAGACAATGAATCGCTCGCCTTGTTGCGCGCTCAAAATGAAAACACGATTCTCGGCCTGGCTGAGATGGTGAAATACGCGCAGTGGCAGGATGCACAGAAGGTCACACAAAATCTGCAACTCTCGCTAGCCGGCGCCATCGAGCGCTATACCTACTACCAGACTCTGCTGGGCCGCAGTTCCAGTCAGATTCAGACCAGTCTTCAGCAGGTAAACTTAAGCCCTCTGGACCTCGGCAGCTTGCAGGCGCTCAACTTTACTCAGAGTGATACGACCAGCGAGCCGACCATGCCGATGGATGCGATGACGGTGGATCTCTCCCAGGATCCCACCACAGTCAGCGACGGCCAGGTCGTCACTTTGACCAAGAACGAAGCGACCGAACTGAGCAACATGGCCTCGGCGCAGACCAGCACCACCAGCGCCCAATCCAATGAGAGTACGGCGGCGAGCCTGGGCTTTATTCCGGATTTCGGAATCAATCTCGAACCAATGGGGGTTGGCGCCACCACCACGCTGGGCGGCACATACGCGTCTAAATTTCCTCTGGCTAGCGCTCGCAGCGATCACGCCGATGCTGAGGTAAGCACCTACCAGGCCACGCAGTCCGGTAAAATGGGCTCCTACTCGCGCCGCGAACTGGACTGGACGTTCCAAGGCAATAACGCGAAGTCCGAAATCAACGCACTGATCAAGCAGATTCGCGGTGCGCAGATTCGCGAAGCCATTGCCCAGACGGAATACAACAACCATAAGGTGCAGATGGCCAACGCGCAGCAGATTGTCGACTTCCTGAGCGGCAACCAGATCGGCGGCAACGTGCCCGTCAAGGAGACCACGGTCAGCTTCTACACCTGGATGAAGCGCGAGGTGAAGGCGCTCTACGCCAACTCCTTCCAGTTGGCTTACGAAGTCGCCAAGAAGGCGGAGCGCGCCTTGCAGAACGAACTCGGCGATCCCTCGCAAACTTTCATTCAATACAACTATCTCGATGGCATCGAAGGGCTGCTGGCTGGCGAGAAGCTGCTCTTCGACGTGAAGACCATGGAGATGGCCTATCACGACTTGAATCAGCGTGAGTACGAAATGACCAAGCACGTGAGCCTGTTGCAGGTCGATCCGCTGGCTCTGGTCCAACTGCGCGCCACCGGCACCTGTACTTTCACCATGCCCGAAGAGCTGTTCGACCTGGATGGTCCGGGCCACTACTTCCGGCGCATCAAGTCTGTCGCCGTGACGCTGCCCTGCGTCGCCGGACCATTCACCAGCGTCAACTGCACCCTGACGCTGCAGATGAGCACCATCCGAACTACGGCCGACCTGACCGGCGGCTATGCCCGGCAAGGCTCCGACGATGCGCGCTTCAATGACTACTACGGAACCGTACAGTCGATCGTTACCAGTTCCGCGCAATCCGACAGTGGTTTGTTTGAGACTAACTTGCACGACGAGCGCTACCTTCCCTTCGAGGCGATGGGAGTCGCCGGAAGCCAGTGGCAGTTGACGCTGCCCTCCGAAATCCGACAGTTCGACTTCGACACCATCACCGACGCCGTCATTCATGTGCGTTACACGGCACGTGAAGGTGGAGACGCACTGCAGGCCGCGGCCATCGCCAATCTGCAGAGCCTCATCGACAAGGCGCAGACCGTCGGTTCCGTCTGCCTGTTTTCGGTGCGGCACGATTTCCCCTCGCAGTGGGCAAAGTTCCAAAGCGTCACCATCGCCGCCGCTACACCGTCAGCGGAGCTGCAACTCGCGTTGGTTCCCGAACTCTATCCG
>Ga0210391_10003298_pt1 | contig 13708 bp, 19 predicted proteins | sample IncBWC12OmetaG_FD_160573 | JGI IMG/M metagenome (GOLD analysis project Ga0210391, IMG submission 160573) | Forest soil microbial communities from Barre Woods Harvard Forest LTER site, Petersham, Massachusetts, United States - Inc-BW-C-12-O ... | reverse complement strand
GCCTGAGCGCACGTCTTGTGAAAATTCTCGCTGCGGTCGAGCAGCGCAACGATGAAACCTGTGTCGAGCAGGACCGGCCTCATCGGCCAAAATTCCTTAGATGTTTCTTGTTCGATCCCAGGTCCGGTACGCCCGATTCGAACTTACCCAGGCCGATGATGCCTCGCTTCTTGCGGCGCAGGTAACTCGCTTCCAGAACACGCAGTCCCTCGCGTACAACCTGCGAAGGAGTCCAGCCCAGTTCTCGTACCAGAACTGCGAGCCGCTTCCGCGATCGGTCATCCAGCCTGGCTTGAATCGAGACTCGCATGCAGCAGATTGTATTACAAATGGCCATTTGTATGACATATAAAAATTCGCATGTTCGTGCCCTAGCGGACTCTCGAACTTGGCCCCAGAAGATCTAACTACTGGGTTGTCCATGATTCGACCAAGAACCCGTGTGAGGCCATTTTATTCGTACGCGGAAATGGGAGAAGCATTTCTTGTGGTGAAATGGCCGGTTCTTTATTGAATATCGATTCCTGTTGTTCCTTGCTGGTTGTGGCTCGTATTCTTACAAGGTACCGAGCAGTGGTGCATCTCGCCTAGCCGCTCGGCCCAAGTGCCCGAACAGCTTCTCGTGCATATTAATCGAGACCACCAGGGAGTCGATATTTGCTATGAAGAAGAATGTCTGGAGAGCGGTGATCGAGGTAGGTTTTATCATCTTCCTGTTCTATTCGAATCTTTTGATGGGAGAATTTGAGCGCTCAGGCATGGGGCAGAAGAGGGGTCTAACTTGGGCAGTCGGAGATGTCTTTACCGCCGCCAATTTTGGAATTGCCACGACAGCCGCACTCATCGGTTACATCCTCTTTGAATTTCTTCGAAAGAGATTCTAGGCAAACGTTGCTCTGACTCTCGGCTGCAAAAGAAACAGCAATAATGCACTGGCGATGATGACGCCAGTTCCGCCGCGCAGCAGGTCGCCTCTGATGCAGTTAACGACATCCCCTAGAACCTGTGTGGCGATGATTACGACCACTAGTCTCCATCCCCAAAGGCGGCGTCGGAACCACCCGATTCCTGCAGTGGTGAGGGCCGCACCGAGCAACAGGAAGAGAATCTCAACCGGATAGCCCAAAGGCGCGAGCCGCGTGTACGCTATCGGATTGAGATCCCAGATACGATCGAGAGCGGTGCCTCGCCAAAGCAAGGTAGTTGCGGCGAGGCTCGCCATAATGGCACCAAAGAACAAGAAGATGCCTACGGCATTGAATCCTGGCGTCTTAGGCCTGACTGCGAGATCGAGCCCGATGCGATGGTTGTCCCGCATCTGCTGAATATAAGCCAACTCCGTGACCTGCGGTCGGATTGTTCGAGAAAGATCGCTTTGACACTCAATGCCCCAATCGGTTGGAATCTCACTTGATAATTTCCGTTCTGGCCGTCGCCTGGCTTTGCCTTTACCTTCTTTATCTTCGCTTGTCTTGCACACGTGCCGGAGATGTAATACAATTACTTCATGAAGAGTCTCACCGTACGATTGCCCGAGCCACTGGTGGCGGACATTGAGGCGGAATCGCGCGGAAGGAAGATCTCGAAGTCGGATGTAGTCCGCGAAAGGCTCGAGCGTGCGCCACGCCATCGGCGCCACACTGCTTCCCTCACGGCCATCGCCGATCTGATCGGATCGCTGGATGGCCTACCGAGCGACCTAGCTGCGCGGAAGAAGGAATATTTGCACGCCACGGGTTATGGCCAGAAACGTCCTCGTTGACGCTGGATTTGTTGTAGCGTTGCTCAGCAGTCGCGACGCTCACCACCAATGGGCCGTGACGCAAGCCTCTGAACTGCCTCCGCCTTGGTCCACGTGCGAAGCCGTTCTGTCCGAGGCTTTCCACCTTCTCGGAGAGGTTGGTACCCCCAGTCTCGGCGCACTACTTCGTCGCGGCGCTCTGCTGGTCGCCTTCACACTTACCGAGAACGTGGAGCCAGTCGTGAAGCTGATCGAGAAGTACTCCAACGTTCCCATGGGCTTCGCCGCTGCTTGCCTCGTTCGCATGACCGAAACGCTTGCCGATCCCATCATCCTCACTACCGACCAAGATTTCCGAGTTTACCGTCGCCACAGCCGCCAAGTGGTTCCCTGTGTGACACCCGAGTGATCTTGCCGCCGCTCATTTCTGCCTAAACTGCACCTGGCCTTTCTGCATTCTGAGGAAATCTAATCTAAGGCGGTGGACGGCGTTCTGTACAAAAAATGCGACCTACATGGCAAAGATAATGTTTTCGCTCGCGCAGCGTCGTCTTGCGGGGGCTTGCTCGATGGACAAGACACGATTCCAGACGAACCACTCGCAGCCCGCATTTTGACGCATCGGGTCTACCTGAGCACCTGTTGGCTGAAGCCAGTTGTCCGTGAATCCCTTCTCTATCTGCGTTGAGATTGCGCCTGGCCCCTTGCGAGGAGATCTCTGGCTCTTGCGATTGCCTCTATCTCTTCTGGGTTTGCGTCGCGAGTGTTGTATCCACTGAAAGCGCCCGCCGCATGAGAAACGATGTGGCGAACGCAGCCGTCCGGCACGGCGGGGAGAACAAATCGAGGATTCTTGGCACAGTGTCCGCCGAATCCGCAAGTGTATCCATCGCATAAAACGAGTCGTCTCTCCCGGAGGAGTTGCGTTCTTCCGCAGCCAGCACAGGCGATTGCGATTAGTGTTTCACCCTTTTTGTCTTTTTTCACGGTCGAGATCCTGACCTATGATTCGTCGAACGAGTTCAGCAACAGAAATGGTCTTTTCCTTCGCAATCTTTTCCAACGCCTTTCGAAAGATAGGCGTTCGTGCGTATCCTCTTTTGCATAAACATACACCTCTGTCCGAAATTGCTGCACTATTTTTAACTGGTTAAGGCCCGCTTATCCCCCTCGGTGGTCGTGAGTTAGATCCGCGACGAATCGCTCCAAATCAAGCGCTTCCACGCCGCTGGCGATGGCCGCGGTGGCCGGGGCCGAGCGGGACTTTCGGTGCACAACAATCAGGCGCTTTGAGCGTTTGCCCAACGCCCGGCATAAAGAGAGAAGCGGAGCGGCCATAACGGATCGAACGGTTTTCCCAGCCTTGCATTCTATGAGCCACAGCCCAGCATTCGGTCTCGGTATGAGAAAATCTACCTCTAAGCCCTGTTGGTCGCGAAAGTAGTAGAGCTCTTTCCTCGCTCCCTGATTCGCCTGACTCTTGAGTATTTCCGCCGCGACCAAGCCTTCAAACAGTTGCCCCAAAAAAGGTGAACGCCGAAGCTCTTGCTCCGACGTTATTCCCAAAAGGTAGCAGGCAAGGCCAGAGTCACCCCAAAAGACCTTCGGCGATTTTATGAGCCGTTTCCCAAGATTCTCGAAATATGGGGGAACAATTATGACCTGGCCGGTCATCTCGAGAATATGTAGCCACTCACTGATAGTCGGGACGGAAACTCCGAGGGGGGCGGCAAAATCTGTCTTGTTGAGAATTTGGCCGTGACGACTGGCTAGTAGCGCCAGAAACCGACGAAACGTCACCAGGTCACGTATGTTCGTAATTGCTCGGACGTCGCGCTCCAAGTAAGTTTGGAGATAAGAAGCGAACCACAGCGCTCGGGACTTCGGACGTGCCAATACTTCTGGAAAGCCGCCGTGAAGCACATCCACCTTCGGAGTTTCCGTTACACTGAAAGGAAGAAGTTGCAGGATGGCGGCCCGGCCAGCCATCGATTCGGTGATGCCCTGCATCAGCGGCGCTTCCTGCGATCCAGTGAATAGCCACTGCCCCATCCGGCGGGGTGCCGCGTCCACGAGCGTTCGCACATAACTGAGAAGTTCGGGAGCATTTTGAATTTCGTCGAATACGACAGGAGGACGCAGTTCTTCGAGGAATGTACGTGGATCACTGCGAATCCTTCCCTGAATGTCAGGATCTTCAAGGAGCACGTATTGGGCCTTGGGGAACAATTGGCGGAGGAGGGTCGTCTTTCCGGCGCGGCGTGGTCCTGTTACAACCAACGCCGGGAAATGCCGAGCTGCTTGTCGGACCACATTGCCCAAATTTCGAGGTATATACCGCATATGAGTATTTTAAGGTGTAACTTTAGAATACTCAATACGCATGTTTTTGTTTTTGCCTCAAGGCTTTGTAATGGCTGGGGTCGACGCCGCAGGTGTTTATCCCAGATATATAGAAAGCCGTTCGAACTGATCCTCCAGCGTGTAAGAACTGGGCGTCCGTCTCTACGAATTGGCGCGCGGTGTGGACGAGAGCAAAGTCGTGCCCGATCGGCCGACACAATCGATCTCGGCAGAAGACACGTTTGAACGCGACGTGCCGCTCAGCGAGACGGAGGCGATGATCCGCAAGCTTGCAGAACTGACCTCGGCCGCATCGCGCAACGAACGGCGGATTGCTAGAACCGCAGCGCTGAAATTGAAGACTGCGGAGTTCAAGATCCTCACGCGCAGCCACACTCCGTCGTTCCCTCCCTCGTCGTGCGAAGAGCTGACGGCGATCGCACTCTCGCTCAGGGAACGCGTCGCCCTCGGGCCACAGCAGCGGTTTCGCCTCGTCGGCGTCGGCGTTAGCAATTTCCTCGATCCGTAGGACATTTCGGCACAACCGCACTCCGTGCCCTTCGGCGAGTTGCCGGAACCATGGGCTGCGGGCTGGTCTACGCCCTAGTGCCGAGGTCCGGCTCGTTCGCGGAACTCGCAGAACAACCCTCTCGCGACCAAGCTGCCCGTGATGTCAAAAGCGTCGTACATACGATGGCACTCGAAGATCAAAAACCCGAAAACACCAACCAACTGATCGAGGGTGAGGCTCAGCGGCGTCTGAACCGCCGCAAGACACAATGAACTTCATCCTCAATCAAAAATACTCGGGAGGGAATACCCCGATCCGGCCGGAGGAAGCGGGACAACTCATTCCTCGCATCAGCACCATGGGTGAGCTCAATGAATATGAAGCCCTGAACATTCTACGGGCTCGCGAGTGGGCGTTGGACTGCCTTGCTTCATTGCTTCATAAAGCAGGCGGTGCAATTCCATCTTAAAGTTCTTGCGCGGCAGGCATGCGGAATCGAAATCATGGTCAAACGCTTCCCACTCCCTGAGGGGATTAATTCCGAGTTCGCCAGCGAAATGCAGCGGCGACCGATTTTCCGCGATGCCGAGTTGTGGACCCGAGGAGCCGCCGTATAGAGCTCCAACAATGGGACTTCAAGGAGGTCAGGAATTGTATTTCAACGAATAGTGCCTCTTGCGAGCAAAATGCATTGCTTCCAGGGAGAGATAACCTGGCCACCTGGAATCATTCATGGCGCAGCGCGACCAAGGGGTCCACGCGCGTCGCACGCCGTGCGGGGACATAACACGCCAAGAGCGCCACCAGTACGAGAAAGACTGCGACTGCCGCGAACGTCATCAGATCGGTAGGTGCAACGCCATAGATCATCGTCGAGATGAGACGCGTCACCGAGAGCGCCGCGAGGATCCCAATGACCACACCCACAAGTGTTAGCTGAAGGCCCTTGGCGAAAACCATTCGTAGGACGTCACGAGACTCTGCGCCCAGCGCCAAGCGGATACCGATCTCATGCGTCTTACGTGTCACCGAATAAGCCATCGTTCCATAAAGACCGATCGTTGCGAGAAGCAGGGCGAGAAGACCAAAGAAGCTCGAGAGGTGGGCAAAGGTCCGCTCCTGCGTCAAGACTTCCGCCGTCAACTGGGTTTGTGTGCTCACATCCATCAGCGGAAGATCGGAGTTCATCTGGTGGACGGCATCCCGCACCTCAGGGACGAGTCCAGCGGGATTGCCCGCGGTGCGCGCTTGAAAATACAACGTGCCTATCTCCTCCGGAAACTGTTCATACGACATGTAGCCCTTTGGAATGGGCTCCGCATGAATGTCGGTGAGTTCTGCTTTCTTAACCACGCCGATGATTTCGAATTCGAATTTGGGGTCAGGCTTTGCATCAGTGCCAAGATAGAATCGCTGCCCAATCGGATAGGCATCTCCCAGATAGGTTCGCACAAACGTTTCATCCACGACGGCCACACGAGGAGCGTTGACTGTATCGCTCTCTTGGATTCCGCGGCCTGTAATCAGCGGGATACCCATAGTCCGGAAAAAATCCGCGCCGACGAGGAACCAACGAAAATGATTGTTCGGCGCATTCTGTTTTGACCCTTCCATCGTAATGTCGCCGTTATTGGACCAATTCGAGAGCGGGACGTTTTCGATCAACGTTGCTGATTGGACTCCCGGAAGCGCTTGCACGCGCTCCAAAAGCTGCTGATAGAAATTCAGCAGCCGGTTGCCCTTGTACCCCGCGCGAGTGGGATCAACGCCAAAAGTAAGGAGATTCTTCTGATCGAAGCCAAGGTCTTTGCGTTCGAAATTTTCTAGGGTGCGGACAAACAGTCCCGCGCCAATCATCAAAACGAGTGAGGCAGATATTTGCGCGACGACCAGCGATTCCCCGAGGAAGTGGCCGCGACGGCCTTCGGAGATATTGCTGGCGCTCTCCTTCATCGCCGGAGCCAGATCCACGCGCGCGGCGCGAAGGGCAGGCGCGAGGCCGAAGAGAATTCCCGTCAAAACGGATGCCGCCAGCGTAAAGAGTAGGACTTTCCAATCAGGTTTGACATCAAGGATCATTTGGTTTTCCCCGCGCGACATTAGCGCGAGGAGCCCTTGCGTCCCCCATCGGGCGAAGAGCAGGCCGAGCACCTCACCGATCGCGCTCAGCAACATGCTTTCGGTGAGAAGCTGTCGGGTCAGCCGCCAACGAGACGCCCCGATAGCGAGGCGCACGCTGATTTCTTTATGGCGTGCGTTAGCGCGGGCGAGGAGAAGGGTTGCCAGATTCGCGCAAGCGATCAGGAGCACCAGGCCGACGACAGCCATCAGCAAGTAGAGCGGCCGGGAATAAGCTTCGCGCAAATTGTTCACGCCCTGAGCAGCGGCAGCGAGCTGCAAATGCGGGACCTGGTGTTGCTTGTCCGGGGTCCACTCCGCAGTGACGAACTGATGGAACGCGATGTCGAGAACAGACTGCGCCTGCTCGCGGCTTACGCCGGGCTTGAGCCGACCCATGATGTTCAGGCAAATCCAATCCCGATCGGTGAATACGGAGTTGGTGTTGGCAGGCTTTGCACCCCAGGGGCGCAGGTTGGGTAGATCGGCGAAAGCCACCCAAAGATCGGGCTCGCCGCCCGGATGTTCGCCATAAAAGGAAGACGGAGTTACGCCGACGATTGTCGCGGACGTTCCATTCAGCGTGATGGCCCTGCCAAGTATGGAAGGGTCGCGCCCAAAGCGGCTGCTCCAATAAGCGTAACTGATCACCGCAACACGCGACGCGCCCGGTTGCTCGTCTTCCTCGGTGATCGTACGCCCCAGCAACGGCGTGACGCCCAATCCGGAGAAATACTCTCCGGCCACCATCTCGCCGTAGGCCAGCGTAGGCTCGCCGTTCACGCCCACCGTGACGTTCTGCTCGCTGAAACCGAGGGGCACAAACGCGAAAACGCTGGAAAGCGCTCGGTTTTGAGCTCGGAATTGTTGAAACGCGGGATAGGAAAAGGACAATCCGGAATCGCCGCCGGTTTGGCTGAAATGCGGCGGCCATTTGTGCGTGTCCCATTTGAACAGCACGAGCTGCTCGGGATGATTCACCGGCAGTTTCTTGAGCATGACAGCGTAAATGAGGCTGAAGATCGCCGTGTTCGCGCCAATTCCCAGCGCCAGCGTCAACACAGCAATCGCGGTGAATCCCGGCTTCTTCGCCAGCATCCGGAGCCCGTACCGCGCGTCTTGCCAGAGCGCGTGCATAACTAGCTCCTTATAGCACGCTATGTTCTAGCCTGCCATCCTCCGTTGGTCCGTCAGAGGATCACAAGGTTCTTGACAGAGAGCCCGTTCTGAACTGAACTAAACTAACCGAACTAAGTTCTATGGGGTTTCGTGATTACGGTCAACATCCATAAAGACAAAACGCAACTGTCCCGTTTGGTGGACGAGGCAGCGGGCGGAAAGCCGTTTATCATTGCTAAGGCGGGAAGGCCGATGGTCAAGGTCACGGCCCTGGACACGCCGCTGGAAACAGGCACGCAGGCTCGTGTTTCTTCCCGGCTTGTTTTCGGTACCCGATGACTTTAACACCATGGGCAGCTCTGAAATCGCGCGGATCCCGGAGAAAAATAAAGTCAAAATCATCTCAGCGCGTTAGGGGTCGTCCATCCTCCTAGGGACGTATCTCAACAGGCGTCCCAACCCGAACCAGCGGCCAGATTTCCTCGATCTCCGAGTTGGTCACCGCGACGCAACCGTCCGTCCAGTCCACTTGGCGTTGCAGTCTGCCAACCCAGGCGTACTTGCTATCGAGGCCGTGGATTTCGATATTGCCCCCAGGTTTGACCCCTAGCTTGCGCGCTCGCTCCCGGTCAGCGGCATTTGGGTAGGAGATGTGAAGGGCAAGATGGAATCGACTGAGCGGATTCTTCGAATCAACCGCATACTCACCCTCCGGTACTTTATGGTCTCCCGTCCGCTCCTTCGCTCCTACAGGTTCACGACTGAGGGCCACCTTGTACGTTTTCAGAACCTTGCCATCGCGCAACAGCATCATGGTCCGCGCCGCCTTCTCGATGACGATGCGGTCCACTTTCCCAAGTGGCCCGGAGGCCTTGTCATTGCTCCAACAGGGTGGGGAGAACAATAAGAGGAGCAGAGCCAGGGATACCGCATCCGATTTTCTGACGCTGCTCATAGTCAAAGTCTATGGTGAACGATGTGACAGATTTGAGCATGCTGTGTTAGACGCACTGGGAAGCGAAGACCGCCGCCCACGAAGGAACCTATAGAGTCTGCCGCAGAGCAACCAGAAAACAGCGTTGATCACGAGTCCTACGGGCACCTGCAGGATGGTCAACTGGGTCGCAGTGAGCCCACTCTTCCACAACAGCTTCTCCACGATGAATGCACCCGCTAGATCGCCTGGCAGCAACAGCACTGAGCCGATGATCCAGAGCGCCGGACCAAGTGCCGATAGGAAGTGCCTCGCTGTCCACGCGCAGACCTCACCCACGGTCTGCACTGCAAGAAAAATTAGCCAGCCTCTACGGTTCATTGGTTGTGATCGCCCGGCTTCGGAGTTGTTTTGATCGCGTTTAACCGCTGTTCACCACCATTAGTATTACGTTTTTATGACCAGCGCTTACCGTTACCGATTCTCATCGATCTGTGGTCACAAAATGAAATAATCAAATCGCAGTTGAGGCTGCACGTTCGTCGCTGGGCATCTTGCTTAAACGACATAACTGATTTCGATGGTCGGTCAACGGCGCAAGAAGCAGATTCGGTTGGTCCAGTCCCATTTGGCGGTTTTTCTCAAAACATTGCTCAAGGCCCGTACGAGGCCACCCGTATCCGATGGCGATATAGTCTTTTCGTCAACAAAAATCACTCCGCTATGCTTTCGCTCTTCTTCCGCCCAGGCTTTGAGCAACGGGGGAATCGTCCTACGATCGTAGGTAACAAACGTCAATCCCTGCACGGCTGCCTGTTGCAGGCAGGCAGCGTCTTGCTGTCCTAAGAATTCTCCCTCCTCCCATTCCGCCAAACAAGAAACTACAAGCAGCCGATTGCGACGGCGGAGACCATCCGCGACCCTCGGCGAGATATGCTCATCCAGAAGAAGCCTGAGCATCTCAGTCCCTCGCTGCTCCTCTGGAGGCGAGTTCGACAGCCTGCGGCAACATGCGCTTTAGTACCTCGAAATCTGTTGCAGCATTCTCGGATAGTGCACCCTCAATCTCTTCCGGAAACGCCTTTGCGTAGTTGATGGCGGCTTGGACTTTCGCTTCTGGCCATTTGAGATGCTCGCCCACGGCGGAAACATCAGCCTTATAGCTTTGAACGAGGAGCAAAACCTCCCACACAGCGAGTGTGCTCCCTTGGATGTAGGCTTGTCGGCCCACCGGAGAATCGCGGAAGTCGATAAACGCGAATTCTGACCTTCTGAGTCCTTCTTCCACCAACCGAGCGCTGGCATCGCTAGGTGTCCATCCATGGCGATTGGCCATTCGCTTGAGACGTTTTCCACTCTCTGCCGACAGACGCATGCTGATGACGACGGAACGAGTCGCTCTCATGGGGCCTCCCCTTCTGCAACGTAACTGTTGTAAGCATTGTAGCATTTCTGGAGTGATTTCGACAGACTCTCGTCGACCTTCGGCAACCTTCGACAGAATCACGCATCGCTCAATAACATTTTGAAGCTCCCTTACATTCCCGGGACAGGAATGTAAGGGCGGAACCCTTTAGTAATGGATAAAATCCTCGGAGTATGTATATACTTTCCGAGAGGTTTATCCATCATGGCGAATGTTTCAAAGGCCGTGGATTCAGCACGCAAGGTTTTCAGCAAGCGCGGAGGCATGCTCCGAACGGTGGACGCGCTACGGCTGGGCATCCATCCTCGCACGCTTTACAAACTGCGTGACCGAGGGGAGCTTGAACGTGTCGGCCGGGGACTCTACCGCCTCTCCACTGCACCACATCTGACCAATCCAGACTGGGTCACAGTGGCGATTCGTGCCCCCAATGCAGTAGTGTGCCTGATATCCGCGCTAGCTCATCATGGTATGACAACCCAGGTTCCCCACACCATTGATCTTGCCATACCCAGCCATGGACAGATTCCGAAGGTGGATGCCCTCCCCATCCGCGTGTTCTGGTATTCCGAGCCGGCTTTCAGTGCAGGAGTTGAGCTAGTTCGGATCGACGAAATTTCCATCCGAATCTATTCAGCTGCGAAGACGGTGGCCGACTGTTTCAAGTATCGCAACAAGATTGGTCTGGATATCGCTGTTGAAGCCCTGCGGCGATTTCGGGAACTGAAGAAAAAGGCAGACTTTCGGGAACTAGTGCGCTATGCGCGCATTTGCCGTGTGGAGAGAATCATGCGCCCCTATCTTGAGGCTACGCTGTGAGTAAACGAGATATCGGGGCTTCCGTGCGTCAGCGCTTGCTAAATCAAGCACACGAACAGGGGAGGCCTTTTCAGGAGCTTCTCCAATACTTTGTCATGGAACGATTCCTGTACCGACTGTCAAAATCACAGTTCCGTGACTCGTTCATTCTGAAGGGTGCTCTATTGCTGACTGCCTGGAGGGCGCCTCAGTCGAGGCCGACTATGGACATTGATCTGATGGGCAGGACCGACAACAGTCTCGAACACATGCGCTTCGTTGTTGAGCAGATATGTGGTCTTGCGGTGCAACAGGATGGGGTAGAGTTCAGAGAAGAAAGCATTGAAATCCAGAGAATCAAAGAGGACGCAGAGTACGAAGGAGCGCGGGTTCGCCTAACTGCTACGATGGCGAAGGCTAGGCTGGTTGTACAAATCGACATCGGATTTGGTGACTCAATCGTCCCTAGCCCGGATGAGATCGAATATCCGGTTCTGCTTGAATTTCCTTTCCCGAAATTGCTTGCGTATCCCACGATGAACATCGGGAGTTCGTTCCCGGCTCAATAGTCCGCACTAAAGAAGTTCGCAATGTTGACGGCACCTGCTAGAGCAACTCGCACATGGCCTGGGCTACCAGGACCGAGTACAACTGCTTCAAGTCTTCTCTCAAAAGCCATTTTGCATCCCCGATTAGGTTCGCATTATAAGCCACGTGAGATCGGGCGCTGAAGACCAAGTGCTTGATTAACGCGGTATCCGTCCCATATGGATTTCAAGGCTTCAAGTTTCCGATTAGGCGACTAACCATCCAGTGGCGGAGGCAAACCAAGGAAGGCCCTTGAAGGATGCGAATATCTGCTGTGTTTATACTACGCGTGTGAGTTTTCCTGCTCCCAAGTTGCTCGAATATTTTTCGGAGCTGGTGGTAGACTTTCGCTTATTTGCTTAGGACGGCATAGGCTCACTATTCCTTGGGGGAATCAAAATGCGGACTTTTTATCTTCTGCGGGTCCTTAGGATAATAGTCGCGGGGTTTCTCCTCGGGCAGGAATCAGCCACAGCACAAATTCCGAAAGACAAAACCGGCAAGGAGATTTCGCAGACAGACGCCGCCGAGCGGCAGCCCCCCAGTGGAGAGACCAAAGTTCAACCGGAAGTGCAGGCGCTTATCGACATGGCAGGCGCAGTCCCTCCAGAGTTTGCCGCGAACGCTCTACTCCGCCTTGCTGAGTCAGAAAGAGTTACTCAGCCGTCCAAGAAACTTCAACTCATCTCTGATGCTTTCTACCTGGCCGAGTCCGCCCAACAACCTCTAAAGAGGCGCCCGGGCACTCCGATGGCCGCAGACAGTCGGTCCGGCTTCCTTGACGACGCCTTTCGACTGAATTTGGACAGGCTATCATTGCAGTCAAGAGCCGTCGAGGATGCGCTTACCCTCAGCCAAACGAAGGCGCGCACCCTTTTCGAGCAGACAGAGCTTTCTTTAGAGCCCCTTGGCTGTGGGGAACCTTTGGCTTATGACCTAAAAGCCTTCTACCAGACGCTAGGTAAGCTGATAAGCAATGGCTTTACGCAGAAGGAGAAGCTGGAAGGACGCCGACTGGAGCTGCTGGAGCGCTACATCACCGGGTTGCGATCTCATTCTCAAGTCGGACCGATCGCGCAGCTTCTACGCACGGTGGATCTATCTTCAGGAGACCTGCGGATAGCTGTAAACTCGTTTGCAACTTCGCTAGCGACACTGCACGGGGATAAACGCTCTTTCACAGCTGCTGCGAGGTACGGTGATTTTGACTCTTTAGCCGGGCTGGTTACGGAACTGGATGCTAAAGGAGTGTCAGTGGTTGGAATTTTGCAGATCCTCCGAGAGTATCTGCTTTCTAATCTTCGAGACTCCCCCTGCGCCGAACTCTTGACGGAACCCGCAGAAGCGAACTCGCTCTCCGGGGCCGCTCGTTACTTTGTGAACCGATTCAACGAACATTTAGGCCTGAACGTGAAGAAATATGCCCTTGCTCCCGTTGGCAGGGACGAAATTCAGGAAACGCTGGACAGCTCGCAGCCGAGCAAGCACGACTATTTTTCTTCGCCGAAATCGAAGGAACTCCTAGAAGGGATACGGGAATTGAAGTTTGGAACGAAACAAGAAAAGCTGCTCTCCGCCGAAGATAGGAACACGGGTAGCTGGAACGAAGAGTTGAGCGGTTTTCTCGAAGAGTTTGAATCGTGGGAGGCTGATGACGAGCCCGCGGACGACTTCTTTTACGAAAAGGCCGTCATCTACGCGGGTTTGATTGAGCTTACTCCCTCGGGTCCGGAGCAGTCGAGGATTATACAAAGTTACGTGAACTTTCTGGGCGTGAATGCTTTCCAAGTACAAAACAGAATTGAGTGGTTTTGGCAGTTCTACCTGTTGCTTGGCGAAATTCGAATTTCTGGATTGGACTCTCGCGCGGAAATAATCCAGATGTTTGAAAAGTCGCGCGACCCGATCCTGGGTCTGTACGCTCGGTTAGAGCAGTTGGTACCCGGGCCTACCGACAGGCTGTACTAAATTAGGAACCTAAGCTGGCCTCCCCCGCGAGGGTTCTGATTAACGCTAGCGCTTAATCGGACGCGCGTTTTCGCGAATACGTGAAGACAGGCAGGGTGCTCTGCGCGCGTTCGATTAAGCCGTTTGAACGTGGCCGCCCAGTTTGCGGCGGACGCGGGCCCT
>Ga0210391_10003297_pt1 | contig 13709 bp, 8 predicted proteins | sample IncBWC12OmetaG_FD_160573 | JGI IMG/M metagenome (GOLD analysis project Ga0210391, IMG submission 160573) | Forest soil microbial communities from Barre Woods Harvard Forest LTER site, Petersham, Massachusetts, United States - Inc-BW-C-12-O ... | reverse complement strand
TGCATTCGATGACGTCAAATCGCCTTCGGGCAGTGTGAAGGGAGTCCTGGCCGGAGCTGCAACTTATTTTTCGCTGGCCGCCAGCTATTTCACGCAGGTCCGCGTCGTGGCCGTCGTCGGCGAAGACTTTGGCTCCGAACAGGAAAAGCTTTTTCTAAAGCGTGGAATCGACATTCGCGGCATCGAGCACGCCCCAGGCAAGACGTTCCGCTGGGGAGGAACCTACGGCGAAAACCTCAACGAGGCCAAAACAGATTTTACCGATCTGAACGTTTTCGAGGGCTTTCAACCGCGCATTCCAAAAGAATACGAAGACACCGAGTTCCTTTTTCTGGCCAACATTCAGCCGACGCTGCAGGCCGAAGTGCGGCGCAAGATGAGCAGCGTTCGCCTGACTGGCTGCGACACCATGAATTACTGGATCAAGGGCGCGCTCGCCGAATTGCGTGAAACGCTGAAGCTCGTCGATGTTCTTCTCATCAACGATACCGAAACGAAAATGCTGGCTGGCGAAACCAACCTGCCACGCGCGGCCAACAAGGTTTTGGCTATGGGCCCGCAGGCGCTGGTGATTAAGCACGGCGAATACGGCGCGACCATTTTCTTTCGCGAGGGAGCGTTCGGCATCGGTCATCATCCTTTTCGCGCTCCAACGCTGCCCATTGAAGAAGTGAAAGACCCAACCGGCGCCGGCGATTCCTTCGCCGGAGGCTTCATGGGCTACCTGGCGTCACAAAAAGAATTGACCCGCGAGGTCTTGAAGCGCGCGCTATTCTATGGCGGGGTGATGGGATCCTTCGCCGTCGAACGCTTCGGCACCGAGCGCCTGCAGTCGCTAACCCGCGAAGAAATCGATGCCCGCTTCCAGGTCTTTCGCGAACTGACGCACCTCGATTAATTTGAACCCTGCGTCGACTACAGAAGACGTCTGGTCGGTCGGGTTTTGAAATGGCGCAGCTTTAGGCCGCGCCGTAAGCCTCGCAACCGATGACGGCTCAGCCACTGAGGCCACTCTCGACTTGCGCGATCGCCTGATTGTGAAACACTTCTTACCTAACCGCAGATGCCGAAGAAAATAAACAACGCTCCGCCCAGGTCTCCCTGGGACTCCGAAGTCCGCCTGCTGGCCTGGCTGGCGACCTGCGTTTCCGTGTTTTCATTTCTGTTTTATTTTCAACACAACGACGTGCTTCTCTACGGCGACGCGGTTGCCCACATCAACATCGCCCGCCGCGTCTTCGATTCGAAAACTCCCGGCCTGCTGCAACTGGGAACCGTGTGGCTGCCCCTGCCGCATCTGCTGATGCTTCCGTTCCTCCTCTCCACCGAAATGTGGCGCCGAGGTCTCGGCGGCTCGATTCCTTCCATGGCGGCGTACGTGTTCGGCGTGATCGGAATCTTCCGGCTGGTGCGAGGATCGCTGTCACACCGCGCAGAACCGGCGCGGCCAACTGAACCCGATAGAACCGCCAGCTTAGCCGCGTGGACCGCAGCGCTGGTCTATGCGGCGAACCCGAATCTGATCTACATGCAGACCACTGCCATGGGAGAGGCCTTGTACCTGGCGTTGTTCGTCTGGGCCGTCGTTTATTTTTCTGAGTCCATGCGCGGAGACGCGAATGCTCTCACGAAATGTGCCCTCTGCCTGGCGGCCGCGTGCCTCACCCGCTATGACGGATGGTTCCTGGCCACAGCCATGGCGGCAACGGTCGTAGCGCGCAGTCTCCTCGCTCGCACAGCGACCAATCAAGCGCCGGACCTTCGAATCACGCGAGCGGCCATGGTGAAGTTCGTCTTGATTGCCGCCGCCGCGCCGTCGTTGTGGCTCGCCTACAACGCAATCGTCTATCGCAACCCGCTCGAATTCGCCAACGGACCCTATTCCGCGAAAGCCATCGAACGCAAGACGCAGGGTGGCGCAGCCTCGGGGCATCCAGGCAGCGGTAATCCACTGGTGGCGGAAATGTATTTCTTAAAATCAGCCGAATCCAACATGGCCGAAAACGAAGAGTTGCAGCGAACCTGGATTCTGCTCGCGCTTGCAAGCATCGCAGTCGCCGCGTTCACCCCTGGCAGCCGAAACTCCACAGCAACTTCATCGCCTCCCGCAGCGTGGCCGTTGCTGTTTCTTCTAATCCCCGTGCCCTTTTACGCCTTGTCGGTGGCCTACGGCGGCGTTCCTATTTTCATCCCGGCCTGGTGGCCGTTTTCCCACTACAACGTCCGCTACGGATTGCAACTGCTGCCAGCCTTCGCCGCCGCGCCGGCCTTCCTCACTCATCGAGCCGCCCAAGCTGAAACCCGGAAGCCCCGGCTCCGTCTGGCATGTGTCTTAGGCATATTCGCGTTCTGGGTCACAAGCTACATCTCAGTCTGGCGCGCTGATCCCGTCTCGCTCAAAGAAGCTCAGGTCAACATGGGCACTCGGAATCAACTCGAGGCGCAGGTCGCGGTCTGGCTCGAAAAACTTCCTCCCGATTCGACCCTCCTCATGTACCTCGGAGATCACGTCGGCGCCCTGCAGCAGGCTGGCATCCCGCTCGAGCACGTCATCAACGAAGGCAATCACCGCACCTGGAGGCAGCCCGCCGATCCCGAAGGCCTCTGGGAGCGAGCCTTGGCCGACCCAGCGCGGTATGTCGACTACGTAATCGCCTTCGAGGGCGACAGCGTTTGGCAGGCGGTCCAGGCCCGCCATCTTCAAGCCCTTGTAGAAATTCACGTCACCGGGCAGGCGCGAGCCGTCCTCTATCGCGCTCGCTGATCGGCGTTCACGCTAGTCGGCGCGCGCGGTAATCACGCAGGTAACGCCAGCGCGCACAACTCCGGTGATAAAATCCGGCCATCGGAACGGCGCTTCGAACCCGCGAGCGAGCTCCACCCTGGCAAAACATGAACTGGCAACACTTCCTCGATTTGCTGCACTCGGAGATGGCGAGCGGAGCCGTAGGCAGTTCGCTCACCCGCCTGGTGGTGGCGGCGATTCTCGGCGGTCTGATCGGCCTCGAGCGTGAGCTCAGGCACCGGGCCGCGGGCCTGCGCACCAATATGTTTATCTGCTTTGGGGCCGCTATGTTTACGCTTCTCTCCTCAAGGCTGGCGGGCGTGCCCTCAGACTCGGCCAGAATCGCGGCGCAAATCATCCCCGGCATCGGCTTCATCGGCGCGGGCTCCATCCTGCACACGCGCGGGCTTACCACTGGTCTCACGACGGCAGCCACGCTGTTCGTCGTCGCCTCGGTCGGAATGGCCGCGGGTGGCGGCCTTTATCTGACGGCTGTGTTCGCCACGGTACTGGTTTTGCTGGCGCTCTTTTCTCTCGGCCACCTGGAAGAAACTTTCAACATGAAGCTGCTGATCATGGGCTACGAAGTTACCGGCGCGAGCGTCGAAGAAATGAGCAACGAGGTCAACCGCATTCTCGAGACTCATCACCGGATGATGCACAACATCCTCACCGGCAACACCGGCCAGCACATCCGCTTGCGCTTTGACGTCGAGGGCTGCAACCGCGAGCAAAGGGAACTGTTGCAGCAATTAAAGGCGTCGCGGATCCTGCTCGGCGCAACCTGTCTCGGTGCGGTGGACGCAGAGTGAACTCCGGCGTCCGCACGATTCCGTTCGTGAAAGCCACCGCCTGTGGCAACGATTTCCTGCTCATCGACGCTGCTGTGGCGCCGCCCGATATAGCTGCCTTCACTGCCCGCATCTGTGACCGGCACAACGGCGTAGGCGCCGACGGCGTCGAGTGGATGCTGCCACACTTCACCGCCGACGTGGAAATCCGCTTGATCAACGCGGACGGCTCTGCGGCCGAGATTTCTGGCAACGGCACGCGCTGCGTCGCGGCCTACGTCTCCGACCGTTTGAACAAGGAACGTATCTCAATTCTGACTGGCGCCGGCGCAAAAGTCTGTCAGCTCACGTCGCGCCGCGACAACGACTATGAGTTCGAAATGGAGATGGGGCAAGCGGTCGTCGAAAACGAACTGGCGCTCAAGGTTGGCGCCGGGGAGGCTCACACCGGAGTTCAGAGGGAAGTGCGCGGCATTCCCGTGTCAATGGGCAATCCGCATTTCGTGGTTTTCGTTCCCGAATTTACGTCGGACTGGCAAACCCGCGGGACGGAAATCCAGCGCAACCCGCACTTCCAGCAAGGAGTCAATGTTGAGTTCGTCGCAGTCGACAGCAAGTTCGATCTGAGAGCGCGGTTTTTTGAGCGTGGAGTCGGAGAAACGCAGTCGTCGGGAACCGGTTCCTGCGCCTCGGCGGTAGCCGCAATCGCAGCGGGCCGGGCAGTTTCGCCGGTCAAGGTCCGCGGCCCCGGTGGAATTCAAACCGTCCGCACGGTGGGCAGCAACGTTTTTTTGCGCGGTTCGGCGCGGCTGTTATGTCGGGGAGAATTCTTTCTGAGTTGAGCGAGCAAAGTTAAGCCGAGCTGAGTTGAGACGAGCTAAGCTGACCTGCGCTGCCTGATTGCCACAAAGTTGGATTGTCGCAGAAGCCGTAGAACCTATGTCCTCATCCCGCCCACATCCCGTTAAACCGTCCGCCCTTCGCCCCGGTGATACGGTGGGCATCGTCGCGCCCGCCAGCAACCTCAAGCAGGCTGAACTGCAGGCAGGTTGCAACGCGCTGCGGCGAGCCGGCTATGTCCCCTTCTATTTCGAGTCGATTTTAGAAAAGGACCTTTACTTCGCCGGATCAGTAGAGCGCAGAGCTCGCGAACTGGAAGAGATGTTCGTGCGCGACGAAGTGCGCGCGATCGTGTCCGCGCGCGGCGGTTACGGCACCAACTATCTGCTGCACGACCTCGACCTCGACAAAATCAAAGCGCACCCCAAGATTTTCGTCGGCTACAGCGACATCACCACGCTGTTGACTTACTTCCACGGCGCTACCGGCCTCGTCACTTTTCACGGCCCCATGGCGGCCAAAGATTGGGCACACGAAAATGGAGTCGACGTGCCGTCGTGGCAAGCGGCGCTTTCGGGTACCGCCCCGTGGGATGTGCCCATGGGCGCGGAAGTCAGCGGATTGGCCGACGGTGACGCGGAAGGCGTCTTATACGGTGGATGTCTTTCCATCCTGGTCGCCTCCCTGGGCACGCCGTATGAAATAAAAGCCGCGGGCACGATTCTGTTCCTGGAAGATCTCGCCGCCAAGCCTTATCAAATTGATCGCATGCTGATGCAGTTGAAACTGGGTGGACATCTCGACGCCGTACGCGGCATCGTCTTCGGAGAAATGCTCGACTGCATCCAGACCTCGAATCAGGGCTACACTCTGCAGGAGGTCGTTACCCGCATCGTAGATGATCTCGGAGTCCCAGTGGCCTTCGGCGTGAAGTCGGGCCACGTCAGTTCAGGGAACATTACGTTGCCCTTCGGAGTGCGCGCGAAATTGACTGTGCGTGGCAGTCAGGCAGCTCTGAAGATTTTGGAATCAGCGGTCACGCCGTAGCGGTCTGCGGAATTGCAATGATCGACGACATGAACAAAAAACACATTCACCTCATCGGCATTTGCGGCACCGCCATGGCCTCACTCGCCGGAATGCTCAAGCAGCGCGGATTCTGCGTCACTGGTTCCGACGCTGCTGCCTATCCTCCGATGTCGGATTTCCTGCGTGAACTCGGCATTCTCGTCGCCCAGCCCTTCGATGCCAAGAATCTCGACCCCCGCCCTGACCTGGTGGTGGTCGGCAACGCCATGTCGCGCGGCAACGTCGAACTCGAGCATGTTCTCGACCAGCGCATTCCATTTTGTTCCTTGCCGCAGTTGCTGCACGACGAATTTCTTCGCGGCAAAGAGGTGCTGGTGGTCGCCGGAACCCATGGCAAGACCACTACAACTTCCATGCTGGCGTGGATATTCCACTCCGCCGGCCTCGAGCCTTCGTTCCTGATCGGCGGCATCGCCGAAAATTTCGGATCGAGTTTTCATCTCGGGCAAGGCAAGCACTTCATCCTCGAAGGCGACGAATACGACACTGCCTTCTTCGACAAAGGCCCAAAGTTCCTGCACTATTTTCCCGACTCCATCATTCTCACATCAGTCGAATTCGATCACGCCGACATCTACAAAGATCTCGACGCCGTCGAGACTGCTTTCAAGCGCCTGGTGAATCTGATTCCGGGCCGCGGGCGCATCGTCGCATTCGACGGCTTCGCCGGCGGATCCACAGAAAGCGCGAGTCTCGATCGCTGCTTCGCGAGGGCTTTCTGTCCCGTCGAGCGCTACGGTGCCGGGCCGCGCGCGAACTGGAAAGTCACGAACCTGCGCCTCGAACCCGCGCGCACCACATGGACTGTTCTGCGCGACGATCAGCCATGGGCCGATTTCGAATTTCCGCTGGCCGGCGAGTATAACGTGTGGAACGCCACAGCCGCCGCCGCACTAGCGGCATCATGCGGCGTTCCCACAGACGCGATTGCCGCCGCGCTGAAGTCTTTCAAGAGCGTGAAGCGCCGCCTCGAAGTGAAGGCCGAGGTAAACGGCATCACCATCATCGACGACTTCGCGCATCATCCGACCGCGATCGCCGGGACGTTGAAAGCACTTCGCGCGCGTTACGCGGGTGCGCGGTTGTGGGCAATTCTCGAGCCGCGCTCCAACACTCTGCGCCGCCGTATTCTGCAATCCGACTTGGCGCGCAGCCTGGCGCAAGCCGACGAAGTCATCGTCGCGGGTGTGTTCCGCTCGGAAGCGGTTCCTGAAAACGAGCGCCTCGAGTTGCCTGCTCTCGCCGCCGAGATCGAGCGAAACGGACGGCGGGCGCGGCTGCTCGCCGACGCCGACGCCATTGTCGAGACCATCGCGCCTGAAATGCGTCGCGGCGATGTAGTGGCGATTCTCTCCAATGGCGGCTTCGGCGGAATCTATGAAAAGCTGCCGGCGCGCCTGCGCGATCTCAGGGGCAAAAGATGAATTCCTCTGCTGCCGTGTTCAAAGAGACACTTCAGCGCAGTCGACGGATCGCCGCGGCCGCCGTGTTTCTGGCGCTGTCCACCGCGCTTACACAGTCTTCGTTCGCACAAGCAGCGCCCGCGCAGTCGATTGCATATTCCGTCGACCTCGCCTCCCCCGAACAGCATCTGGTGAACGTCCAGATCATCTTGCCCGCCGGTGCTGCCCAGCGCGAACTCCAGCTTCCCGTTTGGAACGCCCTTTATCAGATCCGCGATTTCGCCCAGTACGTGAACTGGGTTCGCGCGAAGAATCGCTCCGGCGATCCGCTCCCGGTGCACGAGTTGGATAAAAGTCGCTGGCAGATTCAAGGCGCTGAAGGCGGCGCAATCGTCGAGTACCAAATCTACGTTGATGCACCTGGTCCCTTCGGCGCGCAACTAAACTCGCATCATGCCTTCTTCAATCTGGCCGAGATCCTGATTTATCCCGTCGACGCGCGCACGGGTCCATTCAAAGTGCGCTTCGGCCACGTTCCCGAGGGATGGTGCATTGCCACTCCTCTCACTCAGGCTTCCGACGCCGAGTTCAGCGCCGCGAATTACGATCGCCTGGTCGACTCGCCGGTCGAGATCGGCACCTTTGTCGAATCCGATTTCGACGAAGCCGGCGCCCATTTCCGCGTGATCGTCGATGCCGACCCAGCCGACTACGACATGGCAAAGATTGTCGCCGCGCTGCACAAGATCGTCCTCGCCGCCACCACCTGGATGAACGACCGCCCCTTCGACACCTACACTTTCATCTATCACTTCCCGCGCGGCCCGGCCGGCGGCGGCATGGAGCACGCCTACGCGACGGCCATCGACTTGAATGCTGACTCAATCAAGCAATCGCTAAACGCTCTTACCGGCGTCACCTCGCACGAATTCTTCCATCTGTGGAACGTCAAACGCATCCGCCCCCAAACTCTCGAACCGGTCGACTACACCAAAGAAAATTACACACGAGCCCTGTGGTTCAGCGAAGGCGTCACCAGCACCGCCGAAGGCATCATAGAGTTGCGCGCCGGCCTGCTCGATGAAAAACATTATCTCGACCAGCTCAGCGAAGAAATCACCGAACTCGAACGCCGCCCGGCGCACCTCACGCAATCCGCCGAAGAATCCAGCCTCGACGCCTGGCTCGAGGGCAACCCGTACTACCGCCGTCCCGAGCGCAGTATCTCCTACTACAACAAGGGTGAATTGCTGGGAGTAATGCTCGATCTCAAAGTTCGAGAAGCCAGTCACGGCCAGGCGTCGCTGCGCGAGGTTCTGCAGTGGATGAACGCGAACTACGCCAAGAAGGACCGCTTCTTCAACGATTCCGAAGGAGTTCGCGAGGCCGCCGAGGCAGTCAGCCACGCCGGCCTGGCGTCGTTCTTCGCCAAATATGTAGCCGGAACCGAAGAGATTCCCTGGGATGATTTCTTCCGCCAAGTCGGTCTGCGAGTCGATACCATCTCGAACAACATTCCCGACGCCGGCTTCATCGCATCGCGCAACTTCGATGGTCCCATGTCAGTGGCGGCAGTTACGCCCGGCAGCGACGCCGAGCGCGCCGGCCTACAGGTCGGCGACACGATCATCGAACTGCAAGGCAAACCCGTCGGTCAGGAATCGCGCCAGACGCTGATCGAACTGAATTCTGGAGATACGCTCATCGTCAAGGTTCGCTCGCGCCGCGCAGGTGAGCGCGAGCTCAAGTGGAAGGTCGGCACCCGCCAGGAAATTTCGTACGAGCTAAGAGATCTCGATCAGGTCACGCCTGCCCAGCGCGAGCGCCGCACCGCCTGGCTGAAAGGCGAAGCGCAGAGCGCACCCGACGCGAGTTCACCAGGCGCACCAGCAGGATCTGCACCTGACCCCGTAACAAGTGGGGTTAGTCACAAATGATCCGCACGCTCCTCATGCTGACCTTCTGGGCGCTGGCCGCACCGCTCGCGGCGCTCATCGGTTTTCCCGCCAGCTTCATCACAGGCGACGTCCGCCTGCTCTATAGGCTCTTCATGTGGGGCGCCTTCACCGGCGTCCGAATCACCGGCGTGCGTGTTGAAACCATCGGCCTCAATCAGTTCGACCACTCTCGCAGTTACATCTTCATGACCAATCACGTTTCAAACATCGACCCGCCGATCCAGATCCCGCTCATTCCCAAGCGCACGTCGGTGATGGTGAAAAAGGAGCTGTTCAAAGTCCCCATCCTCGGGCGTACGATGCGCAAGGGATCGCTTGTTCCAGTCGATCGCGGTAATCGCGACGCCGGCATCGAAGCCGTCAACGCCGCCAAGGCGGTCATAGCGCAGGGACTCAACATGGTTATCTACGTGGAAGGCAAGCGCTCGTTCGACGGCAAGCTGCTCCCCTTCAAAAAGGGCCCGTTTTATCTCGCAGTCGAATGCGGAGTCCCCGTAATCCCCGTCACGATCGTGGGCACCCACTACGTCATGCCGAAGGGACGCTTCGCCATCAAGCCAGGATTAGTGAAAGTAATTTTTCATCCCCCAATCGAGCCGCAGAATTTCTGTAGCCGCGACGACCTGCAGGAAAAAGTTCGCGTGGCCATCGAAAGCGGCCTGCCCGAAGAGTTTCGCCAGTCGCAGTCCGCGAGCGCAGAGACCAGCGAGAAGGGAACTGAAGCGCCAGAAGGATCGGCCTACGCCTGAAGTTCCTCCGTGATACTCAGTGCTCTCTGTGGTTATTCTTTTGGTGTCTTGGCCCGCACCGCCCGCGCAATCTCCGGCAGTCGCGGCAGGATCGCCGAATACTTCAGCCACAACCTATGATCGACAGCAGGCGCTCCGCTCACCAGCCCCCCCGCTGGAATGTCATGCGCCACGCCACTCTGCGGCGTGACGATCGCATCGTTTCCAACCTTGCAGTGTCCCACCACCCCAACCTGCCCGGTAAGAATCACGCGGTTCCCAATCTCCGACGACCCCGCCAGCCCAACCTGCGCGCACAGCAGCGCGTCTTCGCCAACCTGTGATCCATGCCCCACCTGCACCAGGTTGTCGACCTTCACCCCGCGCCCGATGCGCGTTTCCCCCACGCTGGCGCGGTCGATGCACGAGTTCGCCTGCACTTCCACGTCGTCTTCAATCACGACCGGCGCGGGCTGCGGAATCTTGTGCCAGCGTCCCGCGGCAGTTTTCGCAAACCCAAACCCGTCCGCCCCAATCACCACTCCATTCTGCAAGAGCACGTTGTGGCCGATGCGGCAGTTCTCGCGCACCACCGCATGCGCATGCGCAAAAAAGCTGTCGCCGATTTTCACTCCGCTGTAAATCACGACATGCGCCAACAAAACCGCATTGTTCCCAATCTCGACGCCCTCCCCAATCACCACATACGGCCCAATATGCGCCCCGCCCCCAATCTTCGTGCCCGCATGCACCACCGCCGTCGCATGCACTCCCGGCGCATAACGCACCGGCGAATGAAACAGTTCGAGCGCCCGCGCGAACGTGAGATAAGGATCCTTGGCCCGCAGCATAGCCGCCGGAATAGCAGGGAAGTCCTCACCCACGATCACGGCCGAAGCCCTGGTGGTCCGAGCCGCCGCCGAGTATTTAGGATTCGATACGAACGTCAGTTCCCCCGGCCCGGCGTGTTCAATCCCGTTCAGCCCGCTGATTTCCGTATCTGGAGACCCATTTTCCAAACGCAAGCCGAGTGCAGAAGCAATGGCAGAAAGTTTCATAGGGATGGAAGGATTCGCGAGTAAATCCTACACCAGATGCTCCAGCCCTGGCGGGCGGTCGACGTGTGCGCCGGAAAGGAAGGACAAACAGTCGCCGGTGCGGATAATCCCAAAATCATCCGCACCGGCGAATCTTCATGATCCATGTTCACTGAATCGTCAGCGTGAAACTCGTAGTCTGCGTCAGCGATCCGCTGCTGCCCGCCACTGTCACATTAAAGCTTCCGACCGGCGTTCCGGTTACGACACTGAAGTTCATTGCACCCGACGCGCCACCGCCCGGTGTGGGATTCGTCACCACCACCGGATAGGTGCCCGTGGCGGCCATGTCGCTGGTGGTCAACGAAATCGCCAGTTGCGACGCGCTCATGTAGCTGGCGGAATGAGCCACGTTGTTGTACGTCACCGTGGAGCCGCTGATGAAACCGGATCCCGCGATTGTCAGTGTCTGCGACGTAGAGCCGGCCGCCTGCTGCGTCGGAGATAGCGAGGAAATCGACGGAACCGGATTGGGCGGCGGCGGTGTCGTTCCGCCGCCACCACCGCAACTCGGCAATGTCAGGAATAACGCGACAATCACCAACACCGGCAGCACTCCACGCCGCCGCCATGACGGAATCCCGATCACGCAGATCCCCAGCAGCGGAAGTATCGCAATCGCCATCCACCCGATGCGGTGGCTTTCATTCTCAGCCCGCCGCCGCAGTTGCCCGAGCGGCGTGGTCGTGATCGTCAGCATGGTCGATCCGGAACCGCCCGTCACGGTCGTAGGACTAAAGCCGCAAGTCGTTTCAGCCGGCAGGCCAGAGCAACTGAAGCTGGTGACCGCCGAGTTGAACCCATTCACCGGCGATACGTTGATCGCCACCGTTTGCGGCGAACCCTGCGTCACCGTAACCTGCGGCGAACCCGGACTGAGCGAAAAAGCTATGATGGTGATCCAATAAAGTCCATCTTGACTAGCGGGGTAGTTCGTATCGCCGCTGTACTCTGCCCAGAAAGAGTCGGAAGTAGACACACTCGCAGGCGGAGGCGTGAACGTGAATGTGGCCTGACACGCATAGTTGCCGCTGGTGTCAGTGGTTTGCGCACAGGTCGTTGGACCGGCCAATGTCCCGACGTTGCCGCCTCCCAACGTTACCGTCCCGGTAGGGAACTGTTTCTTATTAGTCGTATCAACCAGGACAGACACGGTTACGGGAGTACCGGGCAGAACATTCTGGCTCGTCGGGTTCGCGTATACGTTAGGACTCTGATATTGCACTGTCAGGTTGTAGGCTGGAGATGTGGCGCCAGTGTAGTTTGTATCGCCACTATAGGTTGCAGTAATGGCGTAGCTCCCCGCCGTTGGGAACGCATTCGCATTTGTGAGGATACTTGCACTAAATCCGGGCGACTGGTTGTAGGTCACCGTACCCACAAGTGCTGCCCCGTTCGCGTAAAAAGTTACGGTGCCTGTCGGCACGGCGCCGGTGCCGGTTTCACTCACGGAAACTGAGATTTGCGCGGGCTGTCCGACAACCACGACAGCGGTAGATGGCAGCGATACGGTTGTGGTCGCAGGCGTAATCGTGATCGCCGCCGTCGCTGAGCTGGCATTAAAGCTCTCATCCCCCGCATACGTTGCCTTCACTGAATTCGTTCCGCCCGGAAGCTGGACGGCAAAGTCCTCAGAATATCCGTAGCTGTTCAGCGGAAACGTTCCGGCGTCGAGCGAGGTTCCATTGTTGGTAAGGGTCACGCTTCCAGTCGGACACGCGGTCGCTCCCGACGTGGCAACCGGAGCGCACAATTGTCCCGCCGCGTTGTCGACATTCACCCGCAGGATGTAGGGCGATCCATAGACCGCCGTATTGGTGTTGTTGCTGATGACTTGGTTATTCGAATTGAACGTGACCAGAAAAGCCTGCGGCTGGCTATTCTCCTTGTTGACGGTCACACTGACCGGAGTCGAATCGCTCGGGCCGTACGTCGCATCGCCCGGATAATGCGCCGTCACCGAATACGTCCCGCCCGGCAGCATGTCCGTGCTTGCAGAAACCGAGCCGTTGGTCAAACTGAAACCAGCAATCGCGCCGGTGCCGCTGGTCGGGCCGCCTTCCAGCGAAAGCACACCCGAAGGCGTTCCGGTCCCAGACGCCGGTTTTACCGACGCCGTGAACGTCACCGCTTGCCCGTGCGTAATGGTGGCCGGCGTCAGACTGCTCAGCGCCGTTGTCGACGCCAGCAGAGTCACCGAATTCCACTTCGTCACCAGGTTGTTGGCATTCACTGACCCCAATCCCGTGGCCATGTCATAGCCTGCCACGGCGTTGTATCCACTCAGAATTCCATACGTATCGCCGGCAAAGGTGATTGTGCAGTTGGGCGACCCGTTCAGGCATGGCACCGCGTTCGTCCCCACCGTCACATCATGAAACGCGTTCGGCTGCTGCGCCGCCAGTTTGTAGAGAATGTAATTGGCGTTGCCCTGGCGCTCGCCCATCTTCTGGTTCACCAGCGCCATAATTCCGGCAAAGGCCGGAGACGATACCGACGTCCCTCCGTATCCCGCGACACTCGATGGACACGTGCCCCCGTTGTCGGCCTGGCAAACCGCGTACGCGCTTCCCACAAATCCGTTGCTCGCAAACAGCGAGACGTCGGGAATGTCGCGCTTGCCGTCGTTGGAGAAGCTGCCACTCCCAGTCTGCCATGCCGGGCGAGCATATCCGCCCGCGCAACTGGAAGGCGTTGAACCGCTCGGCGTCGTGCACTTGCTCACGCCCCCCGAACCGCCCACGATGATGACATCGTTGAGGCTCGGGTTGTTGCAATTCGTTTCCGGATTCGTGCTGAGCCCCGACAATGTCCCCCAGATCGCGTTCGTGCAGGAATCATTCCACGTGGTCTCCGGAATGTAGCCTAAAGCTGATTCCTGTGTGGTGGGATTATTGGTGGTGGTCCAGTAAGTGCCGGGATCGGTGAAGTCGTTAAAGTCTGTGCCTCCGACCGCAACGTTGTAAGGGGTCGAGGCATATCCGCTGATCTGCAACCCGTATTGAGCGGGCGCCGGAG
>Ga0210391_10003296_pt1 | contig 13709 bp, 13 predicted proteins | sample IncBWC12OmetaG_FD_160573 | JGI IMG/M metagenome (GOLD analysis project Ga0210391, IMG submission 160573) | Forest soil microbial communities from Barre Woods Harvard Forest LTER site, Petersham, Massachusetts, United States - Inc-BW-C-12-O ... | reverse complement strand
TGCCATTTTCGGAAACAACAATCCGCAGCGAGGGCATGACGCGACGGTTGCGGCCGATGCGATTGCTGTGGCCATGGTCGAACTTCTCGGTTCACCTCCTCCGGCGCCGCACAAGCAAAAGAAATAGTGCTACGCCGGACGGCCGGGACCGCTCGCCGTCACCCGCGCGCTGATTCCCACAGGCAACCGGGCTACAATAACTTCATCAATGAAGTGTCGCAGTGAGGGATTCGTGTCGCGCTCAGCAGCTCAAGTTCTGGAATTCGACCAACTGAAGGAAATTGTCGGTGGCTACACCACTTGTGTGCCCGGGCGGCGTGCGATCGAGAGTTTGGCGCTGCAGCATCAGGTTGCGGCGCTCGACGCGGAATTCGTGCTGGTGAACGAGGCCGTTGGTTATTTGCGCGCGGGGTCGGAGCTTGGCCTCGGCTCGTTTGCGGATCCCGAGCAGTGGCTCGCGCGACTCGCGGTTCCCGCCTCCGTGCTTTCAGTCGCCGAGTTTCTGGATGCGAGTTCGCTGCTGGAGATTGCCAGCTCGCTGCGGCAAGCATTTAAAGCGGACGGCGCAAAGTATCCGCAGCTGGCGGCGCGCGCGGCGGCGCTCGGGGATTTTCGGCACCTGGCTACGGCGATCCGGCGCGCGATTTTGCCGAATGGCGAGATCAGCGACGAGGCGTCCCCGCAACTGCGACGCATCCGTACCGGCATTGCGCAAGGACGCGCGACGATTCGCCGTTCGCTGCAAAGCATTTTGCGCGCGCGCGGCGAGACGGGCGGCGTCGCAGGCGGCGAAGATTACGTCACGTTGCGCAACGACCGTTTCGTGATTCCAGTGCGCGCGTCGGATCGCCGCGGCGTGCCGGGCGTGGTGCATGGAGCGAGCGCAACGGGGCAGACCGTGTTCGTCGAGCCGCTGGAAGCGATTGATCTGAACAACCGGCTGGTGCAGCTTTCCGAAGAAGAGCTGGTGGAGATTGCGCGGATTCTGACTGAGCTTGCGCAGCGGTTGCGCGCCGACCGCGGTGCGCTGGCCGCGGCGGCTGCGCAAATCGCTCATCTGGATTCTGTTTTTGCGCGCGCACGATTTGCACGTGAGATTGATTGCGTGATGCCGGTCTTTCAGGAGGGGAATTCGCTGCGTTTGGATTCCGCGCGCAATCCCGTGCTGGAAGCGAAGCTGCGTCCGCTGGGGCGGAAGGCTGTGCCGCTTTCCCTGGCGCTGGGCGGCGATGAAACGGTGATGGTGATCAGCGGGCCGAACACCGGGGGCAAGACGGTGGCGCTGAAATCCGTCGGCCTGGCGGCGCTTTCGGCACAATCCGGAATTCCAGTGGCGGCGGAACGCGCGGAGATGCCGATTTTCGATCACGTGCTCGCCGATATTGGAGATGAACAGTCCATCGCGGCGGATCTTTCGACATTTTCCGCGCACATCGTAAATTTGAAAGCGATGCTGGATGTGGCCACGGAGCGCTCGTTGATTCTGGTGGACGAAATGGGCACCGGGACGGCTCCGGAAGAAGGTGCGGCGCTGGCCGTGGCGCTGCTGGAAGAATTTCGCGCCCGGCATTCGCTGACGATTGCGACTACGCATCATGACCGGCTGAAGTCTTACGCATCGACAACACCGGGGATCGTCAACGGGGCGATGGAATTCGACGAAGAAAATCTGCGACCGACGTATCGGTTGCTCGTGGGCGTTCCGGGAACTTCCAGCGGGATTGAGATTGCGCGGCGGCTTGGTTTGCCGGCGCGGGTCGTCGAGCATGCGCGCGCCAGTTTGACGCCGGAATCGCGCGAGGCGCGCGACCTGATTGCTTATCTGCATCGCAGCCGCGATGAGATGGAGCAGATCAAGCGGCAGTCGCGCGAGGAATTGGCGCAACTGGAAGGCGAACGGAGATTGCTGCAGACGGAATGGGTGGAGCGGCAGAAAAAACGCATCGCCGAGCTGGAGCGAAATTTTCAAGCAACGCAGCAGAGGCTGGAGGCGGAGGTGGCGCGGGTTACCTCTGATATTCACGATCGTGCGTTGCGCGCCCAGATCGAAAAGCAATCCGGCAAGCGGCTGGGGAAAATTGGCGCGGATGCGCGAGCCGATACGAACGCCGCGGTGGTGGAAACCCTGGCTGGATCCCAAGCGGATTTGGGCGTTTCGCTTCCGGTTGCCGGCAAACCCGTCGCGCCGGAGTTGCTTTCGTCGGGTCAGCGCATCGTCGTGAAAAATTTCAAGCTGCCGGTGATTTTGCGGCGTCACGATGGGCGCAATGCAGAGATTGAGGCGGGGCCGCTGCGCATGCGAATTCCGCTGAGTGATGTGCTCGCGATTGCGGACGAAGCACAGGCTGCGAAGTCCAGTTCGGCCGCAGCGGGGAGATCCGCTGGAGTGACGGTCCACGCACAACCGAGCGACGAACCCGTCGGCGATGAAATCAATGTGATTGGCTGCACGGTGGAGGAAGCCACGAACCGCGTGGACAAGTTTATTGACGAGGCCGCGCTGGCGGGGAAGCCGTCGGTGCGGATAATCCATGGTCACGGCATGGGCGCGCTGCGCCGCGGACTCGCCACTTTCCTGTCCGCGCACCCGTTGGTGGAGAGTATTCATCACGAAGCTGCAGATCGCGGCGGAGAAGCCATCACCATCGCAGAACTGCGGGCTTGAGCCGGCGAAAACAAACAGGTGTAGAGTAAGAAGTCGTTAAGACAAATGGCGGAAGCGGGATCATTTGCGGATCGGGTGAAGCAGCAGGCGGACATTGTTCGCGTGATTGGCGAATATGTGCGTTTGAAGAAGAGCGGGCAGAATTTCAGCGGGCTGTGTCCGTTTCATCAGGAAAAAACTCCGTCGTTCAGCGTTAGCGCGGTGAAGCAGATGTATTACTGCTTTGGCTGCGGGAAGGGCGGCGACGTTTTTCAATTTGTGATGGAGTTGGAGAAGGCACCGTTCCCGGAAGCGGTGCGCTCGGTCGCGGAAAAGTGCGGAATCGCGATTCCCAAGCCGCGCGAGCGTTCGCCGGAGGAGCGCAAGGAAAATCAGCAGCGCTCGGCGCTGGTGGATATGCACCGCGAGGCAGCGGCTTTTTTTGCGCGGCACTTGCTGCAGACGCCAGAAGGAAAAGTGGCGTACGCGTATCTAGAAGACCGCGGGTTGAATCGCGAAGCTGTGACGCGTTTTGGTCTGGGATTCGCGCCGTCAGCGGGCGATGCTCTGGCGCGATTTCTGAAACAAAAATATCCAGACAATATTCTGGAAGTTTGCGGGCTTGTGGGGCGCGATCAGAGTGGACGTTTCTACGATCGCTTTCGCCGCCGCATCATGTTCCCCATTTCGAATGAAGCCGGGAAAGTGATCGCCTTCGGCGGCCGCGCGATGGGCGACGACATGCCGAAGTACATGAACTCGCCGGAGACGCCGATCTATTCCAAGAGCGGAGTGCTGTATCACCTGGACCGCGCGAAAGAAGCCCTGCGGCAGAGTGATTTTGCGGTTTTGGTGGAAGGATACATGGATGCGATTGCAGTGGCGCGGGCTGGCGTGGGCAATGTGGTGGCGAGTTGCGGCACGAGCCTTGCAGAGCCGCAGAGCAAATTGCTTGCGCGGTTCACGCGGCGAATTGTGGTGAATTACGATCCGGACACGGCGGGACAGGCTGCGACAGAGCGTTCGCTGGTGTTGCTGCTGGAGAAGGAATTTGATGTGCGCGTGCTGGCGCTGCCGAGCGGCGCTGATCCGGACAAATTCATCAAAGAGCGAGGCGTCGAAGCGTATAAGAAATTGCTGACGCAGGCTCCGCCGTATCTGGATTATCTGATCGGCCGCGCGCGGTTGATGGACCGGACCACGGCGGCGGGAAAAGTGGCTGCGCTGAATTTTCTAATGCCGTACGTGCAGCGGCTGCCGAACCGGCTGTTGCGTTCCGAATGGGCCACGCGCATCGCTTCGGAATTACGCGTGGATGAACCGGTGCTGCGCGCGGCGCTGCGCCGCGCCGCAGACGAGCGGCGCAGCGAAGTAAAACCCAAGGCGGAGTTGCTGACGCCGGCTGTGAAACGCGCAGAGCGGCAATTAATTCGGATGCTGTTCGAAGCCGCGGAATTTCGCGAGAAGCTAGCGCATGAAATCGCTGCGGGCGATTTGCACCGGGGCCTCGAGACGCGAAACATTTTCGAGGCGCTGGTCGTCGCTATTGCGGCCGGGCAAAAACCGGACGCGGCAGCCGTGGCCGCGACGCTGGACGACAAAGATCGCCGGCTGTTCTTTGAAATCCTTTTTGAAACACTGCCGGAAGGCGCATGGGAAGACGCCGAAAGCTGCCTGGGTTTTCTGCGCCACCGGCCGGTCGCACAGGAACTGACGGATTTGCAAAGGCAGATTGAAGCGAATCCCGCGACTGACGAAATGAAAAGATTGGTGATTCGCAGGATGGAATTGCTGCGGCTGCTATCGCGCGAGCGGGAGCCGGAACTGGGCAAAATCCTTCCCGAGCAGTAACTTACGGCGCATCGTTGACGTTAGCGAGGGTGATATTGTATATTTGTAAGGTTTTGGAGGAAACGGGCGACACGTTTCGCGCATCATATGGATGTGCGAGGGCAGGCGCGGGCGTGGCGGCACGGGCGCGGAATCGGCGACGGGTTCGGAAGTTCGTTCTAAAAAACCGTTTAAATGCAGCTAATTTGCAGTGTGCCGGGGTGTCTCACCACGGCCGCTTTGCATTTTGCGGACCTGTTTGCGCGCATCGCCTGACCTCTGCGAGGGAGGAAGTGTGACGGTAGCCTTAGAGGAAAAATACGATCAGGTACGGCAACTCATCGCCATGGGCAAGGAACGCGGTTACTTGCTCTACGATGAGGTGAACGATATTTTGCCGCCCGAGGTGCACTCCTCGGAAGAAATTGACGATTTGCTCTCGACGTTTGAGCGCTACGGGATTGATGTGTATGAAGACCTGGCGAGCGCGAAAGTGGCGCTGGCAGCTGCAGATGCCTCGGATTCCCCCGAGCCGGCGAAAGATACCGAAGCGGTTGCTTCCGAAGACGGCGAACTGGATCTGACTCCGGGATCACTTGAGAAGACCAACGATCCGGTGCGCATGTACTTGCGCGAGATGGGCACTGTGCCGCTGCTCACGCGCGAAGGCGAAGTGGCGATTGCCAAGCGCATCGAACGCGGACAGCTTTTAGTGCTGAAGACAATCACGCGCGCGCCTTTGATTCTGAAAGAACTTCTGCAGGTGGGCGAAGATCTGCGCAACGGCTCGCGGTCGATCAAGGAAATCGTTCAATTCGACGACGAAGAACTCACCGAAGAAAAGATTGAAGCGAAAACCAAGGAAACGCTGAAGCAGATCGACCGCGTGGCGAAGCTGTATTTGCTGGCTCTGAAGCAGGCATCGAAGCTGGGCAATATGGCGAAGTCCAAGAAGCGCCCGTATCTGCGCGCGCGTTACGCACTGGCTCGCACGCGCGTTGAGATGTCGAACCGGATGCGCGAGCTGGAGTTCAATCCGCTTGAGAAGAAGCGGCTGATCGAAAAAATCCGCCAGACGGTGGAGCGCGTGCATTTCCTGGAGCGCGAAATTGTGAAGCTCGAGCGGCGCGTGGACGCTTCCAAGGCGGACGTGCAGGCGGAAGCGCGCAAGGACCTGCGTTCGCGCAAGCAGGAACTGGCAGAAATCGAATTGGCGAGCGAAGTGAGCCCCACGGAGTTGAAGCGCGGGCTACAGGTGATTCTTCGCGGCGAGGCGGAAGCGGAACAGGCGAAAAAGGAATTAATCGAAGCGAACTTGCGCTTGGTTGTTTCCATTGCGAAGAAATATACCAACCGCGGGTTGCAGTTCCTCGATTTGATTCAGGAAGGCAACATCGGCTTGATGAAAGCCGTGGATAAGTTCGAATGGCGCCGCGGTTACAAGTTTTCCACCTACGCGACGTGGTGGATTCGCCAGGCAATTACGCGCGCGATTGCCGATCAGGCCCGCACCATCCGCATCCCGGTGCACATGATCGAGACGATCAATAAGCTGGTGCGCACGCAGCGGCAGCTGGTGCAGGAATTGGGGCGCGAGCCGACTTCGGAAGAAATCGCCAAGCGCATGGATATTCCCGTCGCGAAGGTGCGCAAGATTTTGAAGATCGCGCAGGAGCCGATTTCGCTGGAGACTCCGATCGGCGAGGAAGAGGATTCGCATCTGGGGGATTTCATCGAAGACAAGGCAGTGGTCTCGCCTTCGGACGCGGTGATCAACCTCAGTTTGAAGGAGCAGACTTCTTCTGTGTTGAAGACGTTGACGCCGCGCGAGGAGAAAGTGATCAAGATGCGGTTTGGGTTGGATGATGGCAGCGAGCATACGCTGGAAGAAGTGGGACAGTCCTTTGCTGTGACGCGTGAACGTATCCGGCAGATTGAGGCCAAGGCGTTGCGGAAATTGCGGCACCCGTCGCGCTCGCGCAAGCTGCGAGCGTTCCTGGAAGGCTCCGCGAACGATTATTAAGCGCGATGCGGCAGGGGCGAGTCTGGCGCCGCCCCTGCCACGGCCGGGCTATTTTTCCTGCACTCGCCGCAGAATCGAGCGGTCCTCGATCAAGACGCACCCTGATTTTTCCATCCGGCGAACGTTTTCCACTGCATCGGCGTCGGCTAGCAAGTTGTCCCGGTATATTTCGTAGGCAGCCAGACTTGGAAAATCGATCAGCGCCACAGCGAAGTTCGTCGGTCCGGCGATTTTTGTCGGTAAGTAGTACCCGACGAGCGTTCCGCCGCAGCGCTCGATCGGCTCTGGGAATCGGCGCGCGTAGTCCTCGAAATCAGCTATTTTGCTGATGTCCAACGTATAGCGAATGCACAGAGTTATCATTCCCATCTCCCTGTCGCCATTTGCGCGATGATCGTGTGGTTTCAACTAGAGAAGAATATGCAGGCGTGAATCGTTGCGGTCGCCTAGCGCTCTAGCATTTCCTGCAGGCGATTCAGCGCTTCGAACCAGTACGTCTTCATCTCGGCGCATTCTTGCGAGTTTGCGAGCTTCATGTGGTCCACTGCTACTTGGCTTTTTCCTTCGCCCTTGGCATAGAAATTCACGCTGAGGCGGCTTGCGCCACCATTCCATTTTGCACGCAGGGATTTGTTGCGAGTGGCGGTGGTGATTTCGATTGCTGCGCCGGGTAGCCAGCGCCGGCGGAGTTTGTCGTCAGTCCAGGCGTTATACGGTTTGCTCAGCGGGACGCTCAGCGTGCGGCTGCCGGAGGCGGCGAATTCGCCATCGCACTTTTGAAATTTCTGGCGCAGGCCGCGGTCGTGCTCGTACGGGACGGCGATCATCTGTCCCCACCACGGGCCGACTTTGTGCTCCGTATTGAGGTAGGCGGAAATGTCCTGGTGGCGCATTTTTTTCGCGCCAGCTTTGTCCAGGATTTTGAACCACTCCGGCCACGTCTTTCCGGTTCTTGCCTTCACTGCTGCATCGCTCATGCGTTTTGCTTCGCGTGGTTTCTTCAATTTCCTGACTCCTACAACTAATTCTGCTGCTGCGCGGTGGACCAATTCACCGCGGAGCCATATTCGTAGACGAGTTGCGCGCCGCGATCGGCGCCGATGGTGAGCAGCAGGCCGAGCACGACCAGGCCCAGCAGCAACACTTTGCGCAGATGCGGCGGGAAATCCTTGCGCATGAAGTATGCGAAGCTGCACAAGGCGATCGCCAGGCTGGTGGCGGTGAGCATCAGCGTTTCATGAATTCCCACGGCCCGTTGCGCCATGCCGGGCGCCACGGAATTTTGCGCCGCGAGGCCGGTAATCACCGTGATGATCGCCGCGAAGGTGCCGAGATACAGCAGGCGCGAAGCCGTGCGCTGCAATTCGTCGCTCGCGCGCCAGACTGCCACGATTTCAAACAGCAGCGCCCCAAGCCACAGCACGATGGGAAAATGCACGAACATCGGATGATAGTTCAGCGCCGCTCTTAGCCCGGGGAGCATGGCAGCGTCCCTCCTTGCCTGGATCGCAGGTACAGGAAACGCATTATGTGACAAACGCGCGCCGGGGTAAACGAAGTATAATGCGCGCGCTTGGAGGCGGGTTTTGTGGAATCGCAAGGCGCGACCAGAGGCACGATTGTGATGCGCGCGATCCGTGCGGGAATTTTTGTGCTCGTCGCGCTGCTGGTGTTGATCATCCTAGGGGTCGTCGCGATCGGCGCATTCCTGCCCCAGCAGCACATTTCCACTTGCGCTGCGCAATTCCACCAGCCGCCCGACGCGATTTGGCAGGCGATTACCGAGTGCGCGAAATTTCCTACGTGGCGCAAGGATGTGACGCGCGTCGAGATGCTTCCGCCGGTGAACGGGAAACCATCGTGGCGCGAGTTTGACAATCATGGTGGATCGATTCCATACGAAGCGATGGTACTGGTGCCGCCGCGAGCTTTCGTGGTACGCATCGCCGATCCGAAGCTGCCTTTTGGCGGGACGTGGACTTACGAAATCTCGTCCAGGAAGGACGGCAGCTCGCTGCTGCGCATTACCGAGGCTGGCGAAATCTATAATCCGATATTTCGAGTTGCCGCGCGGTTCGTGTTGGGCTATTCGCGGACGCAGGAGCAATATCTACAGGCGCTGGGCGCGAAATTCGGCGAGCCCGTGACGATCGAAAAATGACTCCGGGCCGAAAAGTGACGGCGGCGCGGAAAACGCCAACAAAGTTGCGGGTGCCCGAGCGTGATTATTCGCATCGGCTGCTGATTGACAAGCTGGGAGTTAAGCCGGGGCAAAAGATCGTGGCGCTGGGAGTGGAGAGCGCGGAATTTCTGACGGAGCTGGCCGGGCGCGTGCCGGAGTATTCCCGCGGGAGGGGCCGGAACGGAGCGGACCTGATTTTTTTCTCTGCGGAAGCAATTGCGGACCTGGCGCAGCTGAGCTCGCTTGCGCGCTTGATTCAGAAAAACGGCGCGATTTGGGTGGTATACCCGAAAGGCCAAGAACACATCCGCGAAATTGACGTGATCACCGCCGGCAAATCCGCTGGGCTCACCGACAATAAGGTGTGCAGCTTCTCCAGCACGCACACGGCTTTGCGTTTTTGCATTCCCGTTGCGAAGCGTTGAGCATTCGTTCCGCCGCAGGAAGCGTTCACTTCAAATAACGACTTCGTGGTACGTAGCGCAGGCTGGAATTTGGCGCTCGGGGTTATCGCGGTCGTAAAAAACAGCGACGGGCATGCCTGCAAACAGTTTTTGCGTGTAGTCGAAGCCGATACCCTTATGCGTGGCGCCTTGAAAATCCTTGAATTCGTATTCGACCGACGACGAGCCTTTGTCGCCTCTCCACTGCCTCACCACCATCGCCAGAGCGACTTCGCCATTCTCGAGCAGATCGCATTCGCGTACTTGCGAGCGCCACATCGTAAAAGGAAGAAATAACAGAAGCGCGACGATGGCGGCGATGACCCAATCCCCGGGTGTAAAGCCGGCGAAAGAATTCTTGCGCACCCAAATCGTGTACAGGTGCAGGCCGAAGATTGCTGCAAAACCCAGAACCCCCAGAAGCGCGAGCGACAAACTGACGCGTCCGCGTATGGCCATGCGGATCTCGCGCGGACGCGAAGTCCGGAGCAGAGCCTGTAGTTGTGCGCTCGGTTCGACGATCGCGCCGCCGGAATTTGCAGGGGCGGCCGGTGATGGAGCGAACGAGTCGCGCGGCGCGGAGGTGGCACGATTCGCCGTCGCGGGAAGCACCTGCAGCCTCGCGAGGCTGCGCCGCGAGACGAAATAGTTGATGAGAAGTCCGACGGCGGGGAAAACGATGAAGATCGCGATCTGATACGGATTGCGGAAATGCCAAAAGTGAATCATGAAAAAAACGAAGCCGCCCATCATGAAGATGCCGATGGGGATGAAATGCAAGCCTGAGCGGGCATCGGCAAGAGCCGCGTTGCGATTCCAGCCACAATTGGGGCAATAGGGTTTATTGCCCGCAAACCGGGTGGCGCCATGGCAGAGAGGACAGGGCGGTGCAACCATATAAAATGGTAGCGTAATTTTTCGCCGCGCCCAGCGCGTACGGCTATCATGTTTCCATGGCGACAAGCCTGGAAGTGCACGGACTGACGGTGGAGCTGCCGACGCCGAGCGGCTGGGTACGGCCGGTGAATGACGTTTCCTTCACGTTGGCCGAAGGCGAGACGCTGGGGATTGTGGGGGAATCGGGGTCGGGCAAGACGATGCTTTCACTGGCGCTGATGGGATTGGAACCGCACGGCGCGCGGCACACGGGCGAGGCGTGGTTGAATTTGCGCGCTGGCGGCGGCGCTAGCAGCGGTGGCAAGAATGGCGGCGCGCGAAACGCAACACGCGAAAATTTGCTCGGGATTTCGCAGAACGAAATGCGCGAGCTGCGTGGCCGCGAGATCGCCATGATTTTTCAGGAGCCGATGACGGCGCTGAATCCGGTGCTGCGCATCGGCGCGCAGGTGGAAGAGGCGATTCGCGTGCACGAGCCGCGCGCGGGCAAAAGCGAAATCCGTCGCCGCGCGCTGGCAGCCCTGGAGCGTGCGGCGCTGAACGATCCGGCGCGGCGCGCGCGGCAATATCCGCACCAGCTTTCGGGGGGACTGCGCCAGCGCGTGATGATCGCGATGGCGCTGGCGGCGGGGCCGGGCGTGCTGATCGCGGACGAGCCGACTACGGCGCTGGACGTGACAGTGCAGAAACAAATTCTGGAGCTGCTCGCGAAGTTGCGGCGCGAACTGCAGCTCTCGATGCTTTTCATCACGCACGATCTGGGAGTTGTGGCGCAAGTCGCCGGGCGCGTCGCGGTGATGTACGCGGGGCGCATCGTGGAAGAAGGGCCGGTGGCGGAAGTCCTGCGCGCGCCGCGGCATCCTTACACCGAAGGATTGCTGCGCGCGGCGCCACGACTGGCGCGCGAAAAGCTGGTGCCGATCCCAGGCACGGTTCCCTCGCTGGACGCGCTGCCTGCGGGTTGCGCCTTCGGTCCGCGCTGTCCTCAGCACATGGCGGAGTGCGACGCGGCGGTACCGGAATTGCGCGCCGTAGACAAAAATCACCAAGCGAGGTGTATTCTCGTTCCATGAGCGCGACGAACGAATCGCCGAACGGGCCGCCGAATCATGCGAGCGTGAGCGATCGCGAATTGAAAGCGCTGGTGCGCGAACGATTCACGAAGACTGCCGAAGTTTTCGGTGATTACGCAGTGACGGAGCGCTTGGCAGAAGCCGAATTGCTGGCGCGATTGGTTTCGGCTGGCCCCGAGGATCTGGCCGTGGATCTTGCGAGCGGCCCGGGCACGCTGGCGTTGCGATTTGCGAAGCACGTGCGCTGGATGTGCGCTTACGATCTGACGCCGGCGATTCTGATGCGCGCGCGGCAGAAAGCGGCGCAAGAAGGATTGCTCGGAAAGCTCGGCTTTGCGATTGGCGACGCGCAGACACTGCCGTTTGCCGACGGCGCGCTGGATCTGGCGGTTACCAGTTACAGTCTGCACCATATTTCCGACCCGGCGCGCGTGATTCGCGAAATGGCGCGGGTGGTGAAGCGCGGCGGTCGCGTGGGATTGATTGACATCATCGTGCCGGAGGATCCGGAAGTGCGCGCGCTGAATCACCGCATCGAATGGATTCGCGATCATTCGCACTGCCGGTCTCTGACGCTAGCGGAGTTCAGAGAATTGATGGCTGCCGCCGGCCTGCGGATTACCGCGACGGAAACCAGGGAGCATCCACGGACTTTCGAACACTGGATGCACGTGGCGGGGTGGAAACCACGCGACGCGGAATATATCGAGGCTCGCCGGCTGATGGTTTCCTCTATTGCTGATGACGGATCGAATTTTCATCCGCGATTTGAGCCCGCAGATGTATGCCAGCCGGGCGCGGAGCCGGCCCTCTACATGGTCAACACCGGAATCCAAATCGCCGCCGAGAAACTGTAGGAATGACGGGCGAAATTCTTCTGCAGGCGCGCGCGCTGAGCAAATCGTATTCCGTTTCCACCGGTGCGTTCACGCAATCGGCGCGGCGCGCGCTGGCGGTGGATGGCGTGAGCTTCGCGCTCGAGCGCGGCGAGACGCTGGGGATCGTCGGTGAATCCGGGTGCGGCAAGACGACTCTGGCGCGCATGATCATGCGGCTGGTGGAACCCGATGCCGGTGAAATTAGTTTTCGTGGCAAGGATTGGCTGGGCGCACGCGGCGCGCAGCTGCGATCGTTGCGGCGGCGGATGCAGATGGTGTTTCAGGATCCCATCGCTTCGCTGAATCCGCGGATGCGCGTGGGCAGCATTGTGGGCGAGCCGCTGGCGATTCACGAGCCGCAACTTTCGGGCGAGGAGCGCGGCAGGCGGACGGCGGAAATTCTCGAGGCTGTCGGATTAGGACGCGACGCCGGTACGCGTTATCCGCACGAATTTTCCGGCGGGCAGCGGCAGCGCATTGGAATCGCGCGGGCACTGATTTTGCGACCGGAGCTGGTGATTGCCGACGAGCCGGTTTCGGCGCTAGATGTTTCGGTGGGCGCGCAGATATTGGAATTGCTAGCACGGTTGCAGCGTGAATTTTCGCTTACCTTGATGCTGATTTCGCATAGTTTGCCGGTGGTGGCGCAGCTGGCTTCGCGTGTGGCGGTGATGCAGACGGGGCGGATTGTGGAGATGGGTGCCGCAGGGCAGGTATTGCAAGCGCCCCAGCATCCCTACACGCGGGCGCTGCTTGCGGCTGTACCGGAAATTCCCGCTTCCTGATTTTGCCCTCATCCCCGTGTGCTGGCGCTGCGGGCGCGCTCCGGTGGATGACAATCTTAGCTGCCGTGTGCTAAACAATGGCTCCGGACTGAAACTTTCGCTGCGGCCAGCCGTAGATGCAGAGAGAACGGCACCGGCGATCACTTCGATTGCAGCAGGAGGAAGTCAGCATGGCCAGCGCCGAAACTCCCTCGCCCACGCCAACCAGTTCCGATAGTTCGTTCGGTCGGATTTTCGGCGTGTTGTTCAGCCCGAAGCCGACGTTTGCAGCCATTGTGCGGCGGCCCACCTGGGTGCTGCCGCTGATCTTGATCCTCTGTGTCTCCGTTACCGTGATTTTCATCTTCGGACAGCGCGTCGGCTGGCGTGACTTCATGATCCGGCAAGACCAACAAAGTGCGCGTACCCAAAAGCAGATGGAGAGCATGACTGCTGAGCAGCGCGAGAAAATGATTGATACGCAAACCAAGTGGGCGGCCATCATCACCTATCCGGCCGTAGTCGTGGGAACATTTATTTATGCTGTTATCATCGCCGCCGTTCTGATGCTCGCCTTCAATCTGATCTACGGGACAAAAATCGGATTCGTGCCCTCGCTTGCGATCGTGACGCATTCCTGGGTGCCGGGCATCATCGGAGGATTGCTGGCGATTCTGATCCTTTTCCTGAAAGATCCGTCCACGGTGGATCTGAATCACCTGGTGGCGTCCAACGGCGGTGCGTTTCTTGGGGATGATTCTCCGAAATGGATGGTGACTCTGTTCACTGCGTTCGATCTGTTCGTTTTCTGGAACATGATCCTGATGGCGTTCGGGTTCAGCGCGGCGGACCCTAAAAAGATTTCATTCGGGAAAGCGCTGGGCACGGTAGTGGGCCTTTGGCTGATTTACGTGGTGGTGAAGGTGGGGCTGGTCGCAGCTTTCTCCTGATACACTCGTTCGGATGGAGCCACAG
>Ga0210391_10003292_pt1 | contig 13722 bp, 8 predicted proteins | sample IncBWC12OmetaG_FD_160573 | JGI IMG/M metagenome (GOLD analysis project Ga0210391, IMG submission 160573) | Forest soil microbial communities from Barre Woods Harvard Forest LTER site, Petersham, Massachusetts, United States - Inc-BW-C-12-O ... | reverse complement strand
CGTAGAAAGAAAAAGGTGAACGTTGAAGCTATCGGTCTTCATTCTCGCAATTCTGATTTTGGCAATCACCATCGCCCCCGCGGCCGCGCAATCGCAGCCCGCGACTGGAACTCTCCGCGGTCAAGTAACCGATCCCTCCGGCGCCGTCGTGGCCAATGCCGCCGTCGGAGTTCTCATGTCCGGCGGCCAAACCCACACCGCCGTCAGCAGCAAAACTGGCGCCTACGAAATTAGCAATCTTCCGCCCGGCAAATACACCGTCACCGCCAACGCCCAGGGCTTCGCCATCTTTATCCAGAACGACGTCGCCGTAACCGCCGGCCAAACCGCGCAATTCAACATCGCGCTCGACATCAATGTGCAGCAGGAAAAGGTCAACGTCGAAGCCGAAGGCCCAACCCTCGACGTCAATCCCGCCAACAACGCCAGCGCCGTCGTCCTTCGCGGCAAAGATCTCGAAGCCCTGCCCGACGATCCCGACGAATTACTGTCTGATCTCCAGGCGCTCGCTGGCCCCTCCGCCGGTCCGAACGGCGGTCAACTTTACATCGACGGATTCACCGCCGGCGAGCTTCCTCCGAAGTCCTCGATTCGCGAGATTCGCATCAATCAGAATCCCTTCTCCGCCGAATACGACAAACTCGGCTACGGTCGAATCGAGGTCTTCACCAAGCCCGGCACCGACAAGTTTCATGGCCAACTCCAGGTGGTCGGAAACGACTCGGCATTCAACACCCGTAATCCCTATCTCGGAGACGCTGAGCAGGAGCCCTACGATTCTGTAATCTTCATGGGAAGCGTCGGCGGCCCCATCAATAAAAAGGCATCCTTCTTTCTCGACACGCAGCGTCGCGACATCGACGAAATCGCAGTTGTGAACGCGCAGGCGCTGGGCTTGAACGAAAGCGTCTCCAACCCCCGCACCCGCACCAACATCGCTCCTCGCATCGACTATCAGATCAGCGCCAACAATACGCTCACCGCCCGTTACCAGTACTACCGCGACACTTGGCAGAATGACGGCGTCGGCGGCCTGGTATTGCCCGACGCCGGCTACAACACCGAGTCCACCGAACACACCGTGCAGATCACCGACACGCAAGTCCTAACTTCAAAAATCATCAATGAGACGCGCTTTCAATACCTGCGCGACAACAGCAATCAGAATCCAGTAAGCACGGCGCTAGGCATCAACGTGCCGGGGGCGTATACGACCGGAGGCGCCGCCTCGGGAACGCAGATCGATCATCAGGATCATTACGAACTACAGAATTACACCTCGATCGCGCAAGGCAATAACTTCTTGAAATTCGGAGCCCGGCTGCGCGCAGTTCACGAGGTCAATACCTCCGCCGCCGGATTCAATGGCACCTACTCCTTTTCGTGCCCGCCGAGTCCCGCCAGTTGCCTGCCGTCCCAGCTCTCTAATCCGACCCAGTATTCCGTCAATACGAGCCCCACCGGCGTAGCACCTACCGTACCGGTCACCGTTGTGGATGCCGGACTGTACATACAGGATGACTGGAAGGTGCGTCCTAACATCACGGTGAGCGGCGGGCTGCGCTTTGAAACACAGAATGACATTCACGATCATGCCGATTGGGCCCCTCGGCTCAGCTTTGCCTGGGGCCTCGGCGGAAGCGGCAAGAACGCTCCGAAGACCGTGCTGCGCGGCGGTTTTGGTCTGTTTTACAACCGCATCACCCAGGATATGGTGATCAATGCGGACCGCTTTAACGGTGTGACCGAGCAACAGTACACCGTGAAGGATCCGAGCTACCCGACACCTCCGCCCCCTCCGCCACCGACGATCTACCAGATCAATCCCACTCTGCACGCGCCCTACATCATCCAAAGCGCCTTCAGCATGGAGCAACAGGTGACTAAGGTCGCCAACGCTACGCTTACCTATCTGAACTCACGCGGAGTCCACCAGTTGATGTCCCTGAACGTCAATGCCCCGCTCCCCGGCACGCCCGGCTCCACCGGGCCGCTTCCATATCCAAACTCCGGCCCCATCTACCAATACGCCTCCGACGGTGTTTTCTGGCAGAACCAGTTAATAGCGGGTTTCAACATCCGGGCAGGAGCGAAGCTATCTCTGTTCGGATACTATTCCCTGAATTTCGCCAACAGCGACCCCATCGGCAGCGTGAGTTCAGGAGCATTTTCGACCAGCTTTCCCTCGGATCAATACGACGTTCACTTGGACTACGGACGAGCCTCTTTTGCTATCCGGGATCGGTTGTTTGTCGGCGGCACCATCGGCCTGCCGCGCGGCTTTCGCCTGAGTCCGTTTATGATTTTCAATTCCGGCTCGCCCTACAACGTCACTATTCCCGAGGACTTGAGCAACGATACGCTTCTGAACGACCGGCCCGCATTTGCCACGAATGTTTCCGGCATCTGTCTCTCGCCCACTCAAACCTGCCATTACACCATCCCGAGCGGCGCCTACACTCCAATTCCCATTAATTACTTGACCGGCCCATCGCAATTCACGCTGAACTTGCGCCTGGCGAAGACCTTCGGCTTCGGCCCAGAGGTTGGCGGAAAAGGTGGAGCGCAAGCAGGCGGCGGAGGTGGTGGTGGAGGCGGTGGACGCGGCGGCGGTGGTGGAGGCGGAGGAGGCGGGAGCGTAGGCTTTGGTCCGCGCGGCGGTTTCGGAGGGGGTCCCGCCACCAATCGACGTTACAGCCTGACCTTCAGCGTTAACGCGCGCAACGTCCTGAACAAGGTAAACGCCGCAACCCCCATCGGCGTCTTCACCTCGCCAAACTTCGCCCAGTCCGTCGCTCTGTCAGGAGGCCCATTCTCCAGCGCCGCCGCCAACCGGAAAATCGAATTGCAAGCATCCTTCAGCTTCTAAGCCAGTTGTAGCGCCGACGTCCCCGGCGGTTGTCCGGCGGGCGTCTCGCACGTCTCGCCGGCTGCAGTATCAATGGTTAACATAGCTAAGTAGAATAATCCGCGTTAATCCGTACATACTCCGCCGTCAGATCTGTTGTCAGAAACCTCACTCCACCCCGCCCCCGCCCCAGCAACACTCGAACATCGCACACCGGCTGCGCCAGCGCACGATGCGCCCGGCCCTCATCGAAGGGCCAACCCATTCCGTTGCGACACACCCTCTGACTGCCAATAAAAATCTGAACACCCGACGGATCAATGTCCGCGCCGCATCGCCCCACCGCCGCCAGAACGCGCCCCCAATTCGGATCCGCACCAGCCCACGCCGTCTTCACGAGCATCGAGTGAGCAATCGTCCGCGCCACTAGCAGCGCTTCTTCCCGGCTGCGCGCCTGCTCAACAAACAAACGAATCACATGCTGCACACCTTCGCCATCGCTGACAATCTGCTCAGCCAGCGACTGGCACACCGCGGTCAGAGAAGAAGAGAACTTTTTTCGAGCGCCGGTGTCTTTCAGCCCGACGCCGCTCGCGCCGCTCGCCATGAGCAGCACCGTGTCATTCGTCGAGGTGTCGCCGTCAATGGACATGCAATGCAAAGAACTGTCACAAGCCGCGCGCAGCAAGGGCTGCAGCTCGCGTGAACTCGCCTTCACATCGGTGAACAAGTACACCAGCATCGTCGCCAGTTGCGGATGAATCATGCCCGCGCCCTTGGCGACGCCCAATAACGTGACCACTTTCGAACCAACCCGGAAGCGCGCCGAAGCAATCTTCCGCCGTGTATCGGTGGTCATGATGGCGTCAGCAAAAGCAAGCACGCCGCGTTCGCCTGCCGATCGCGCCGCAATAAGCTCGGGCAGGGCGGCGCAGATCTTCTCCGCCGGCAACTGAACTCCGATGATCCCCGTCGATGAAGGAAAGATTTCGTCCGCGGGAACGCCCAGCCAGCTTCCCGCTTCGCCACAGACTTTTCCGCAAGCTTGAATGCCGCGGCGTCCCGTGGCGCAATTGGCATTTCCGGAATTTACAACCACCGCGCGAACCCGCCCGCTGGCGGAAACGAGCGCCCGGCGGCCAATGTCAACGGGAGCGGCAACCACGCGGTTCTGCGTGAACAGTGCGGCGGCGTTGGCTCCATCCACAGCCTCGGCGAGCGCGAGGTCCGGCCGCCCGCTGACCTTGATGCCGGCAGCAACGGCCGCAAACGAAAATCCCGCGGGCAGACGAACTTTCTCCGGGGAGCGGCGCAGCGAGATCATGCCGACATCTTCATGCTTGTATCTTCAGCCAGTTTTTCGGGGGCGGGAGAATCGCGAAAGCGGGCGCCTGCCCGCGGATCATCGCGACTTCGTCGCAGCGATACAGCCGCGGGCACTTGTAACAGTCCTTGTGAATCTTATCCGGAAGATCCTGGTGATTGGCGAGCGTGAAACCCATGCGCCCAAAGAATTCAGGAATTCGCGTGAACAGGCACACGCAACTGACCTTATGTTTCTCCGCTTGCACGAGCAACGCCTTGACCAGTCGCCCTCCCCCGCCCCCGCTCTGGCTCGCGGGATCGACGGTGATGGAACGAATCTCGGCCAGGTGTACGCCATAAAGATGAAGCGCGCCGCATCCAATGATGCGCCCATCCTGCTCAAGCACGATAAAGTCGCGGACGTTCTCGCAGATCTCGGCTAGCGAGCGCGGCAGCAGCGTGCCGTCGCCCGAGTAGGCCGCGACCAGCGCGTGAATCTGCTCGGCGTCGGGAAGAACCGCTTCACGCGTGCGCATGAGCCTCTTTCTCGCGCCGCGTCGAGGCGGGCTTCGTTTTCGTTTGGCTGGATTCGTCATGTTTGCGCAACGCCGCGTCCAAAGCCTTGATCAGCTGATTGATGTGCTTCTTCTGAATGATATAAGGCGGCAGAAATCGCAACACAGTTTCGTGCGTGCGATTGATAATGATTCCATCGTGCAGCAGTTGCGCAGCAACTGCCTTGGCCAGTTCGGGCGAGTCCAATGCAAGAGCCTGCATCAGACCGACACCGCGCACCTCCTGAATCGATTTATGCTTCTGATCAAGCACCGCGAGCGCCGCCTGAAAATAGGCGCCCATCGCGCCCACGTGCTTAAGCAGTTTTTTCTCTTCTCGCAGGAAGGCGATAGCCGCGGCGCAAGCCAACGGACCTCCGCCGAAAGTCGTGCCGTGCAGGCCCGGATGCATGCAGGTCGCCACGCGTTCCGTCGTAAGGATTGAGCCCAGCGGCAAACCGCCCGCGAGCGGCTTGGCAATCGTGACAATATCCGGCAAAACGCCATAGTGCTGATAGCCAAAGTGGCGCCCAGTGCGGCCAAGCCCGCACTGAATCTCGTCAAGCACAAGCAATGCACCGGACTGCTTGGTAAGTCGCGAGGCCAGCCCAAGAAATTCAGCAGTCACCGGACAAACTCCGCCCTCACCCTGAATCGTCTCGATGCAGACCGCGCAGACGCTCGCATCAAACTTGTGCTGCAGATCGTCGAGGTCGTTGAACTTCACAAAAGTGACTCCCGGCACAAGCGGAGTAAACGGAGCGCGATATTTCAACTGCCCGGTAGTTGCGAGCGCGCCAAACGTCCGTCCATGAAAAGAGTTATCCATGGCCAGGATTTGCGTCTTTGCATTAGACGTGTCACCGGGCTTTCCGCCATTCGCATGGTTCATCTGCGCGAAAGCGCGCGCCAGTTTCAGCGCTCCCTCCCACGCCTCCGTTCCACTGTTGCAAAAGAAAGCCCGATCGAGTCCCGAGATTTCGGTGAGCAGCCGCGCGAGCTCCGCTTGATACTCGTGATAGAAAAGATTCGAAATGTGAATCAAGCGCCCCGCCTGCCGCTTGATCGCAGCCTGTATGGCGGGGTGATTATGGCCAAGCGCATTCACCCCGATCCCACTCAGAAAATCGAGATAGCGCTTGCCCTCAGAATCCCACAGATATACCCCGCGCCCGCGCTCGAAAAGAATCGGCTGGCGCTCGTATGTCGGAAGCAGCAGTTTCGCTTCCATGCGCGAAACAGTTCCGAGGCTCATGCTCTTAGCACCTCGGTGCCGCAATCGAGCTTGGTGAAATAAAACAGTGGCAGCATTTCGACTTGCGCCGCCGGAAGTATGCGCACACGCCCCACGCCCGATTTAAGCGCCTGCGTGCAGGCTTCGAGTTTCGGCATCATGCCCCCGCTCACCACAGATTCAACGATCAACCCAGCCGCTTGCTTGGTATCCAGGCGCGCCATCACCGAACCGTCGGCCTGTTTCACGCCCGCCACGTCGGTAAGAAAAATCAGCGCGTCCGCCTCGCAAGCAATCGCGCAAGCCGCCGCCATCTGGTCGGCATTCACGTTGTAATACTGGCCATCGCCTCCGAGTGCCAGTGACGAAAGCACCGGAATACCGCCTTCAGCCCAGATCGCCTTAAGCCAGCGCGGTTCAGAGAAACAAATTTCGCCGACATATCCCAAGTCGTAATCGGCGTCGTGCTTCTTGCGAGCGCGAAAGACGCCGCCGTCTCCGCCACAAAGCCCAATCGCCGGTTGGCCGGCAGCAGCGATCGCTGCCACCAGACTCTTGTTCACGATCCCGGCAAGCACCATCAACGCCACATCGCGCGTCTCTGCGTCGGTAACGCGCAAGCCATGCACAAAGTCACTTTTCTTCCCCAGAAGTTCGAGCGTCCGCGTCAACGCGCTGCCGCCGCCGTGGACAACAGCTACCTGGTGTCCATCCTGGGAGAGCTGCACTACGGCCTTCGCGCATTTCTGCAAAGTCGTTTTATCCTCGAGCGCCTTGCCGCCGATTTTGACCACAATCTTCATTGCAATCCCTCGGCCTCGTCCCAGCCGTACATAAGGTTCATGTTCTGCACCGCCTGGCCGGCCGCGCCCTTGAGCAGATTGTCGAGGCAGGAAATCAGGATCAGCCGGCGCCCGTCATCCGCGAGCGAGAAGCCGAGGTCGCAATAATTGGTGTGCACGGAGAACTGAATTTCCGGCAAAGTCGAGGGCGGAAAAACCCGCACCCATTTCTTTCCCGCGTAAAAATCCTGAAGACAGCTTTGAATCTCGGCCGCCGTCATTTTGCGCTTCAAATACACATAAATTGTGGAAAGAATCCCGCGGGGTATCGGCAAAAGATGCGGAGTAAAGGTCAACTGCGTTGATTCGAGCGCCAACTGCTCGAGAATCTCGCCCGTGTGACGATGCCCGAAAACCGAGTAGGCGGAAAAATTATCGGCGACCGATACGAAGTGGGTGCGCGCCGTCGGCTCCTTGCCGGCGCCGGATACGCCCGACTTCGAATCGGAGATAATGCCGCGATCCGAATCGACCAGGCCGGCGAACAGTACGGGCGCGAGCGCCAGAATAACCGAAGTCGCATAACAACCAGGATTTGCCACCAGCGTCGAGGACGCGATCCGGTCCGCGTTCAGCTCAGGCAAACCATACACCGCGCGCTCGGTGAGTTCGGCCGCAGTCCTCGTGTCAGCATCTTGGAAGTGGTAAACCGCGCGATGCTCGTCCCGCTTCAGTCGCCATGCGCCGCTCAAGTCGACGACCGAAAGCCCGCGGGCAATCGCCTCCGGAACCAGTTCGCGCGAGACCGCATGTGGCGTGGCCAGGAATAAAAGTTCCACTCCGCGCTCCTTGAGCGCGGACCAGGAAAACGGCTCGACATGCGAGTGTCCGTTCCCAGAAATAGGTGGCCACGCTGCCGACGCTTTCGTGGATTTCTTCCCCGCCTCAGCGCTCTCCGCCTCCGCTTCCTCCGTGCGCCGCAAGAGCAATGGCGCGGGGGTTCGCGGATGGCGGCTAAGAATGCGCGCCAGTTCGAGACCGGAATAACCGGTCGCGCCTAGAACCGCGGTCTTAAGCTTGGCTGGCATCAAATCGCGAACGTGCGGTGATCGATTCCTTTCCTCATCGCTATTCCCAATTTCCGCATTGAGGCATATTTATCCATTATGATGCATAAATATTCATCCATATTAAATGGTCTGGCGGAACTGTCAAGTCGAAAGACGCTGGTACTTGTGCGATTAGAGGAAATCCTTTAGCACGAAGGTCACAACGGCACAGGAAGAAAGAAGAAAGCACGCAACACTCAAGCCTTCGGGATGCTGATGTCCTTTGCGGTTCGGTAACCGCCGAGGAAGGCCGTCCCTGCAGTGCATTACAAGCTGGGGTTACATCTGAAGCCGCAGATCGCTGGAGGTCCCACCGGCGGCAGGCACGTAGCAGTTCAGCGTGTAATCCATCACCATGCGATCGGCATTGAAACGCCAGCCGAGAGTACGGATGGTGCGCTTCATGCGCTTGATCCAGCCGCGGGGCAGGCCGTCGCGATCGCGCTGATAATAGAGTGGAATCACTTCTTCGCGCAGCACGCGCATAAGATCTTCGCCATCGCGCGAGTCGTGAACATTCATGTCGGAGTGCGTTCTGCCGTTTCCGATGGCGAAGCCGTTCATGCCATCGTAGGCTTCGGCCCACCAGCCATCCAAAACAGAAAGGTTCAACCCGCCATTGAGAACGACTTTTTGTCCGCTGGTTCCTGAAGCCTCGAGTGGGCGCCGCGGATTGTTGAGCCAGACGTCGACACCCTGTGTTAAATGGCGGCCAACGTTGATGTCATAGTCTTCGACAAAGATAAATTTTTCGGCGAACTGTGGATCGCGCATCAGCTGCGCGATCTGTTGCAGGACGCGCTTGCCCGGTTCGTCCAGAGGATGCGCCTTGCCCGCAAACACGAACTGCACCGGCCGTTTCGGATCATTGATCAGGGTGGCCAACTTTTCGATGTCCGCCAAAATCAGGTTGGCGCGCTTATAAGTGGCGAATCGCCGCGCAAAACCAATGGTGAGCGCGTCAGGAGTGAGAGCGTGTTCCAGTTGCTGCAGCACGGCACGGGGCTCATCGCGGCGGGCAGCTTGCTTAACGGCGCGGCGGCGCACAAATTCGATCATGCGCGACTTCAGGTTGAAGTGCGTCTCCCAGAGTTCGCCATCATCAACGTTCTCAATGCCATCCCAGGTCTTCGATTCGCTGCCGCGCAGATGCCATCCCGTGCCAAGATGACGATCGTAGAGGCGAAACATCTGCGGCGCGAGCCAGGTTGGGGCGTGCACGCCATTCGTGATGTGTCCGATCGGAACTGCGTCTTCGCTCTTGCCGGGAGTCAGCCCCGTCCACATGGCTCGTGAGACTTCGCCATGCAGCGATGAAACGGCATTGGCGCGGCGAGAAAGCCGCAGGCCGAGTACGGTCATGCAGAAACGTTCGTCGCTGTCGGGATTCTCGCGTCCGAGGTCCATGAATCTTTCTTTCGAAAGCCCCAGCGCCTCGCGCAGCGGTCCCAGGTGCTCCTCGATCAGATCGGCATCGAAGCGATCATGCCCGGCGGGGACAGGCGTATGCGTCGTGAACACAACTTCCCGGGCCACGCGGGGCACGGCCTTATCAAAACTGATGCCCTCGTCGTCCATGCGCTGGCGAATCGCTTCCAGCACCGCGAAGCCGCTATGGCCTTCGTTCAGGTGAAGCACTCCCGGGGTGATGCCCATCGCTCTCAAGGCGCGCAGGCCGCCGATACCAAGAAGCGCTTCCTGATGGACGCGCACGCGGCCATCGCCGCCGTACAGGCGCGAGGTCATTTCGCGATCTTCGGGAGTGTTGCCTTCGACATCAGAGTCGAGCAGGAATAAATCGCAGCGGCCGACTGTGGCGCGCCAAACTTTCGCATAGATCGGACCATGGCGAGTGTCGACCTGCACTTCGACCGGCCGGCCGTTCTTCCCAATCGCCGTTTCCATGGCCAATTGATTGACATCGGTCTCGAGATACTCCTCGTGCTGCCAGCCGTCACGGTCGAGACGCTGGCGAAAATATCCTTGCCCGTAAAACAGACCGACGCCAACCAGCGGGATCCCAAGATCGGAGGCGCTCTTGATATGATCGCCCGCCAATACACCGAGGCCGCCGGAATAGATGGGGAGTGATTCGTGCACTCCAAACTCGGCGGAGAAATAAGCCACGGGACGCGCCCGCAGCACACCAGCGCGACGCCCGCCCCACGTATGCTCCGTTTCCTCGTACTCGCGCAAGCGGCGATACGCGTAGTTGATGCGGCTGTGCAGGGCAAGTTCGTTGGCGCGCTCCTCGAGTTTTTCCAGCGGATACTCGTTCAGCAGCGCGACCGGACTGTGATTGAGCTGTCGCCAGCGGAGCGGATCGATATCGCGGAACAAGCTCGAAGCATCATGATCCCAGCTCCACCACATGTTGCGGGCCAAGGCCCAGAGGCGCTCCTGGACGGGCGCGATGAAACGGTCGAGAGTTCGAGCTTCGCTGACCACGTTCGCCACCCGGCGCGCAGCCTCGGTCAGTTGCCGAATTTCATTTTCCGGGAACGTTCGCGCCGCAATCGTCTGAACCACCAGAACCCCTTGCAGCACTCCCCGGTCAATCAGCGGAACTCCCAGGAACGAACTGTAGGCATCCTCGCCCGCCTCTATGAAATATTTGAATCGCGGATGATTCCTCGCCTGCTCCACCGCCACTGGCCGAACCTGCTCAGCGACCAAGCCCGCGAGCCCTTCATTGACCGCCATACGCAGCTTGCCAACGCACTCCGGACGCAGTCCGAGCGTCGCCGCCAGCACGAGGTTGGCGCGGTCTGGCTCCAACAGATAGGCCGAGCAAACATCAGTCCCAAAGCGTCGCGCGATCAATGCGACCACGTTCATCAGCGTCTCGGCCGGCTTGCCCGGCTCCGCCACCAGGTTCCCGATTTCCTCTCCCGTCAACGCATAGCTGGCGTCGAGGGAGCAGGCAGCGTGGTCTTGATCCTGAACCAGCTCATCCGATCGATCCAAATCTTTTCTCCATTTCAGTGATCATGGTCAATTCCCGGCGCAGGTTGGATGCCCGAGAGCTCACAACTGACAACTATGAAAGCGAGCCAAGGCGTGTTTGCGATCCCACCCATCCAGCCATTCTATCGGTTAAGAAACGGAATCGCTTGGGCGCGTGGCGGATTGGTGATTACCACAGTGCCAGCCGATAGCCACATTGTGCTTCGCCATTTCCACGATTTCGCACCCACGTCTAATGAAACTCTAATATCGGCTTCGCGCCGAGTCCAATTCGAATTGTTCATTGGACGCATCGGCGCCTGCCGAATTCGACGCAAAAAATACGCGCTGCGCCCACCCGCCAGGAGGACGGATAGAACGCAGCGCGCCACAACCTGAACTGCCCCTTAGCCTTGCGAAGGATGCATCACGCGGAACGTGCTGCCCCCGTTCGACCACACCAGCACAAGCGCATCCTGCCCGTTCGGGACACTGGACAAGGCCTGCGCCACGTCGGACGCGGACCTCACCGCATGCCGATCCACTTCCATGATCACGTCGCCCTGCTGCAAGCCTGCATTGTCAGCCGGGCTTCCAGGAAGAACATCCTCGACTACCGCACCGTGAACCGACTTCTGAAACTGCGGATCCTGCGATTGCAGTTCATTCCTAACATCCGGCGTCAAGTCGGCAAGTTTCAGCCCCCAGCGCCCTTTGCCATGTTCGTTGCCGGCGACCTCGGTACCTTTGTCGCCGCCAAGCGCTTCGACCGTCACCGCCACATTCATCGGCTTGCTATCGCGCACCACCTCCAGGTGGATCGTTTCGCCAGGCCGCTTTTGTCCAACCAACATTTGCAGTTGGCCGGCATCGGTCACTGGCTTGCCGTCGAGTTCGGTGATCACGTCGCCCGTGCGCAGGCCGGCTTTCGCTCCCGGCGCATCCGGTGTAACGTCAGAGATCAATGCCCCCTCGGCTTTATTCATCTGGAAGAACTTCGCGTTGTCGGGAGTAACGTCGGAAATCGAAATTCCGATGAATGCGTGCGTCACTTTGCCATCGCGAATCAGCGTCTCCACCGTCGGTTCCACAATCTGCGTGGGGATGGCGAAGCCCATGCCCGAGAATGATCCCGAGCCGGAAATCAGGAAGGTGTTGATGCCGATGAGCTCGCCATGAGCATTCACCAACGCTCCGCCGGAATTTCCCGGATTGATGGCAGCGTCGGTCTGGATGAATTCACCGGGTTTGCGGCGATCGCTCGCATCGGGATTCGGCCGGTTCAGCGCGCTGATAATGCCACGCGTCACCGTGAACTGGAACCCGTACGGATTGCCGAAAGCAAGCACTGTCTGTCCGGGGTGAAGGCCGGCGGAGTTGCCCCAGGGCACGCTCGGAAAATTGTTTCCCTTGATCTTGATGACCGCGAGATCGGTCAGCGGATCGGCGCCCACCAGCTTCGCGGGATAGACTTCGCGGTTGCTCATGGTGACGCGAATATCGACCGCTCCGTCGATCACGTGATTGTTGGTGACGATGTATCCATCGGGTGAAATGATCACGCCGCTACCAAGACCATGCTCAATCCGGTTCTGCGGCTGCTGCTGAAAGTTAAAGTGACGGCCAAACTGATTGCCCTGGCCGCCGAACGGGCCGTCCGGTCCGAAGAATTGCTGCATGTCAGGAATGCCTTCCCCGTTGCTCTGTTGCTGTTTACTCTTCGACACCACCGTGACATTGACCACCGCCGGCGTTACTCGCGCCGCCAGCGTTTCCATGGCATGGTCGAGCGTAAGCAACGCTCCCACGCTGTTGTCATCGAGCGCCGCCGCTGCCGGAGCCGGAGCCGCCGCCGCTGCGGTCGCCGACTTCGCAAAGTTGAATGTCGCCACCGCTCCTACCACCGCAATGGCCAACCCGCCCACCAGCAGACGCCGGGTCATTGCTGCTTTACAGCCTACTAGCCACTTCTTCATTTTCTCTTCTCCTTGTTGTCACGAATTGATAGTTTTTGCTAACTCTTTACAACTAATTATCTAGTTGTTAATCGCAAAAAAATTTTGCTACTAAGTCTTGTTGGCTACCGGCGTGCGCGCCAATCGCGCAGCCACCACGCTCCGCACTGTCACCTGCCAAACCTCCACGCTCCAGACCGTCGCATCGGCAGTCCTGTACTGCGACGTTTCGATATAAACCAGCGTCCGGAACTCCGGCACATTTTCCTGAGCCGCAACCGCGCGGATCGCCATTAGTCCTTCGCGCATTGCCGCGTCACTCAAATTCATTCGCGCGGCAATGGTCTGCGGCGCAGCAAGCCGACTTTCCTCAGCAGCTTTCGCCGGCAGATGCGCGTGAACAACTTTAGGAGTGGTGGTTACCCGCGGCGCCAACCCCTGACGGTCGCTATGGAATGAAGCGGGAATCACACCCGCCATTGGCGAAGACAGCTGGCCAACCGCAAACGTCTTTGCATGCCCGACCGTGCTCAGAAGAAAGCCGGTGTCGTTCATGCCCCGATCGTTCATACTTCGATCAATCGCCACAAACTGCGGCGCATGCGACAACACCGCCAGACAACCTACAAAGAAGACCGCGACCATACCCAGCGCCGGCTTCCAAACTCGCGTGGCCGCTGGCCGTTTCGTGTCGAGAATGCGAGCCAGGCGCAGCGACGCCTCACGCGCGCGATCGACAGCGGCCTGAACCATCGCCCACTGGCTGTTCGCCGGACGATGTGCCAGGCTTTTCTCCAGCAGCGTAACCAGGCAACTGGCATAGCCCCGCGGATTGGCGGTCTCCGCGAGGACCGCGTCGTCGCAAGCCATTTCGCGCTCCACCGAGAGGCGACTCTCAATCCACCACACCGCGGGGTGAAAAAAGAACAGAGCGCGCACCACTTTCTGAATCAGATTGGTCCAATCATCGCCGCGACGGAGATGCGCGA
>Ga0210391_10003288_pt1 | contig 13730 bp, 12 predicted proteins | sample IncBWC12OmetaG_FD_160573 | JGI IMG/M metagenome (GOLD analysis project Ga0210391, IMG submission 160573) | Forest soil microbial communities from Barre Woods Harvard Forest LTER site, Petersham, Massachusetts, United States - Inc-BW-C-12-O ... | reverse complement strand
TAGAAGTTTTAGTGTGAAATTTTTATATGTTGATGGAAGTTTTGTAACAAAAAAAGCCTTGCCCGAAGATTATGATGTATGCTATGAAATTCCTGAAAATGATTTAGATAAGCTTTTCCTTTTTTATCCCGTATTCAGAAGTTTCGAAAATAATAGAAAGCGTCAAAAAGAAGTATTTCTTGGTGAATTTTTTCCTGCAACGTGGGTAGCATTTCCCCCATCAGAAATCTACTTAAATTTTTTTCAGCATGATAAGGATGGGAGGTCGAAAGGGGTCATAAAACTTCTTCTCTAATATAAAACATATTACTATGATAAAGAATGATAAACAATTGACTATAACAAAGAATAAACTTATTGAATTTAAAACAGCGCTTGCGCATGTGCAGAATGAGATTTTTGCAAACCCGATAATCAAAAAGGCCCAAATAGACGCCCTTCAAAGTCAAATTGAAGTTTTTGAAAAAGACATTTTCGATTATGAAAATCTAAAATCTGGCAATGTTTTATCAATAAAGGTTTGCTCAATCGACGGTCTTCCTGATGCAATAATTAAAACTAGAATCGCTAGGGGTTTATCTCAGGCTGCTCTTGCAAATAAGCTAGGTGTTGCAGAACAACAGGTTCAACGAGATGAGGCTAATAATTACTCTTCAGCAAGCATAAGTAAGTTGTCGGAAATCATTGAATTGCTTGAATTAAATTTTAGTGGTTCATTTGACGAAGTGATTGTTCCTACATTTGAATTTACCCCTCTAATAATTGAACAGGCTAAGCTCGCAGAGGAAAAAGTGCGATATTCTAAATCGCTATTGCTAGTTTAAGAAATGGCTAAATGAAAACAATTACATTTTATTCCTATAAAGGTGGCGTCGGAAGATCATTGGCATTAGTAAATATCGCCACTAGGTTAATAGAGTTCGGCAAATCGGTATGTCTACTTGATTTTGATTTGGAGGCCCCAGGCTTAAATTTAAAATTTGATGAGCATATTAATCGGGAGATTAAGAATGGAATAGTTGATTATATATATGATTTTTCAAATGAAGGAGTAATTAATAAAAATATAGCTCAATATGCAATAAAATTTAATATAAGTAAAAATCAACTTTCCCCATCTTATTTGATTCCATCTGGCAACACTGAATCAAGAGATTATTGGAAAAAATTGTCTGCTATTAATTGGTATGAGATGCTATATGAAAAAAAGAACGGGCTGGCTTTTTTTCTTGATTTAAAGGATAAGATTGCGAGGCAATTAAAACCGGAATTCTTGTTGATAGATTCAAGGACAGGGATTTCTGAGATTTCGGGCGTGACCTTGTCTCTACTCGCAGATGAAATTGTTGTTCTTGCTGCAAATAATAAAGAAAACCTCGAGGGTGCAGCCAAAATTATTGATAGTATAAAAAACTCCCGGAAGACACTCTTTGGGACAGAGCCAGAAATAACATTTGTCCTAAGTAGGATTCCCTTTACTGAAAGACCTGAAGACAAGGTCAAGGAACTGGCTCTTGTCAATAAGATAAAGGAATCTTATTTTAAGGATACCATCGATGAAGTAAGCACTATTCATTCGGATAGAGAGCTTGAGGAAGGTGAAAAGATAAAAATTGGTTATGATAAGACCGATATTTCAATATCGCAAGTGTCGCGTGATTACCTCTTACTGTTTGAAAAAGTAACGAGGAATTCTTTATCCAAAGAGGAAATTCAGAAGTTTAATGATCTTAAAATCGCAGAAAATTTATGGATTAGATCTTATCAAAAGAGTATAAGCCTTTCTCAAAGACTTGAATCTATTAATAAGGCAATACAACTTGATTCATATAATGTAAGTTATTATGTTCGTCGGATTAATATTTACGTTGAAATGCGGGATTTAGATCAGGCCCTATTTCACGCCAATAGTTTTAGTAAGGTATATTCAAATTTACCAATGGCATTTGAAATTCTTGGCTTTGTACTGGTTTGCAAATCAGAATATGTAAAGGCTAATGAGGAATTTAAAAGGGCAATTTCCCTTGATGAAAATAACTTTGGCGCTAGGTTTATGTTGGCAACTAATTATAATCGTTTAGGTAGAAATGATGAAGCCATTCAATTGTTCAAAACATTGCTTGAAAGGGGATATAAAAATGCACCTGTATATAATGGAATTTCAAATTCGTTTAGAAAAAAGGGGAATTACGAAGAGGCATTGAAGAGTGTTTACCAAGCCATAAATCTTGACCCGAAATTTTCAATTGCCATCGCAACATTCGCCGAAATTAAGGCATCACAAGGATTGGTCGAGGAATTTTATATCAATTTTGAACGTGCAATTCTTGTAGCAAGGGAAACGGAAAACGGACAAGCCATATTGGAAGACTCAATATCTGAAGAAGATATTTATAAAAATTTCGAACTAGATGAGCGATTTAAGGGATTATTGGATAAGTATTCGATGCATTACAATTACAAATTTGAGAATTAAACATGGATCATTCTCCAGGATGATAGGTTCGCTCCGCGTGCGCCTGCACGTCCTCCTTATAAAAAAGAACATCCTTGAATTGCCCGTGGATATACCCCGGCGCCTGATCCGTAAAATGCGGCGACGCCGGATCGCTGCTCTCTCCTCCCGTCACGATCGTCCTGGCCACGATCTTAGGTCCGAATTCCACAGCCGCGATGAAACTATTGCCCGAGACCCCATACCGTTTTTGTGTGCCCGTCATATACCGGCTCGCAAAACTCGGCAGGCATCCGAACGTTGACGATCCAAGGCCCACAGACAAGCTGGGTTGCTTGTCGTCATAAGTCTCCACGATCTTTCCCGTAAGGCGCTGGTAACGGTTCAGGTCACCCCAGGGCACCCGCCAGGTGCCGAACTTCCGTGTAAGATCACGAATCACCTCCAGCAGCGGCCCCGTTTGATCGGAAGCAGCCGCCACCGCAGTCACAGTCGCCACTGCGTTACTGGACTCCTCGATCGTCCGCGCCCGGGGCGCGTTCCGCAGCATCCGGTAGCCCCATTCCATGGCCAGGGTCGTCGCAATCGAGGTGTCCGATGCGCGCAGGTCCCATGCCTTCAGCAATGCGACCGCCTCACGTAACGAGTCCGGCACGGCGGCTTTAAACAATGCCGGCAGTAATACTTCGAAAGCCGACATATAAGTATCGTAGCCATTCCCGATCAAACTGTCCAGGGTCCAGCCGTGGGCCCGCTCAAGGAAACGCATCGCGTGAACCGACCGGTAGTTCTGCCCGTCGGGAGCCATATACGTCGGGTAGGCGCTTGGAAGCGGACTGCTGGAGCCCGACACTGTATAGGGCGTGGAATTGCAATTTTGGATCCACCCACTGGCAGGATTATACACATGCACCAGCGAATCGGGACTTGCCGGATCCCCCCATTCCGTGGCCGAAGTCGTGCCGTCCACAGGCTGGGACCAGTCCAGACCGGGATCTCGCCTGGGCATGAAATTCCCATGCCAGTAAGCGATATTCCCCAGGTCATCCGCATAAACCGTATTATTCGTCGTATTGGCCCGGAAATTCATAGCCGCCCTGTACTCGGTCAAATTGCGCGCCCTCGTGATCAACCAGGCTTCCATCAGTGCATTCATGGAGCGGTTGTATTCCTTCAGGCTCAACCAATGCCCGTTCCGTTCTCCCATCACAGGACCATGCCCCGTATAATAAGCCGTGATCGTCTGACCCTGCAAGACCAGCGTTCGGGTGCGCACCGGCTTCCACTGCCCGTCGTAGCGGTACATCCATTGCCCGTTATCCTGCTTCACGTCCTCTATATATAAATCTGAAACGTCCGCATAACTGGAAGTGTGCATCCATCCGCAGTGGGCATTGAATCCCTGGTAAACGAAGAATTGCCCCCAGGTGACAGCTCCGTACACATTAAGCCCTTCCTGGCTAACCATCTGCGCCTCCATACGGAAATAAAACGGCACGTGAGGATTGATATATAATAGTGCATGCCCACCAGCCGTGCGCGCAGGTGCCACAGCCAGTCCATTCGATCCCGTTTCCGGCACCGCCACCGCCGTCTCCTCGCCGCCTGCTGCCACCGCCTCCGCGCCGCGCGGGAGCACCCCCGCCTCCGCGTCGCCTACCGCCGCCTCCGCGCCGCCTACCGCCACCGCCGCGCCTCGCGCCACCTCAATTGCCTCCGCGCCGCGCGCCGGCGCCTCCTCCATTGCCACCGGCGTCCCCTTCATATAAAAATCATGCACCTCCCGTGCGCTGATCCCACCCGTACTCGTCGCCGACACACTCCCGTCCGTAAACATCAGCGGGAACCACGGCAGAAAGCGCTTCAACACCAGCGGCTGAACATCGGGATGCTTGTATAAATAATAGTTCACCCCGTCCGCAAAGGCGTCCAGGAGCCTGGACAACCAAGGCGGGCTGCGACGATAGTCCCGGATGGCATCTGCCGTATCCTCTATGAGCTGCAACTCCAGGTCATTCGTCAGATAGCCGTTGCCGTAAGCCTCGGCTTGTCTTCCCATGACCTCCAGGTAGTTTTTTTCTACCCGCGCAAAGTCCGTTTCGCATTCGGCATACATCAACCCGAACACGCAGTCCTCGTCGGTTTTCCCATAAATGTGGGGAACGCCCCAGTTGTCACGGATGATGGTGACCCGGGCCGCTTCCGTCGTAAAGCGGGCAATTTCATCTTCCCTGTAATGTTGAGCGAAAACTCCCAGTGGGATCGCGAGCCAACCCAAAAACAAAAAGCACTTCATGAATACAATTTAACATTTATATTTAGCAGTGCGCTTCCCCCACCCCTTTATCATCCTCCTGGCTTGTATCCTCCTGGCGGGCCTGCTTACCTGGATCATCCCCGCCGGACACTACCAAAGGACGCAGGTAGCCGGCCGTGAAACCGTCGTTCCCGGTAGCTACACACACGACCCACCCGCCCCCGTAGGCTTTTCCGAAGTCATGATGAACGTGCCCAGGGGTTTCGAAGCGGCCGCGGATGTCATCATTTCCATTCTCATTTTCGGCGGTACCTTTTGCGTCATCGACAAGACCGGGGCCTTCAAAGCCGGCCTACTTTGGATGATCGCCCGTTCCAAAAAACTCCCTTACCTGGTGCTCTGTCTGGTCGGACTTGCATTCGCTTCGGGAGGCGCCATGGACAATATGTCCGAAGAAATCATCGCCCTCGTTCCCGTGATGGTCTTCATGGCTTCCCGCCTGGGCTATTCCAAGATCGGGGCCGTTGCCATCAGCACCGGCTGCGCCGTCATAGGCGCCTCCTTCAGCCCCATGAACCCCTTCCAGGTAGGGATCGCCCAGAAGCTGGCCCATATCCCTCTCCTCTCAGGAGCCCCGATAAGAATCATTTTCCTAATCCCCGCCGTAGCATTCTGGATCGCCTGGGTAATAAAACGAACCAAGAAAATTGCACAGGCCGCCGGGCGCGTGCCCTCGCCAATGACGGTTGCGCTGGCCGCAGGGCGTGGGCCGGTGCCGGAGCCGCTTTCTCACGGCGAAGGCGCCGACCCACGCCCCGCGGCCCCAAAGCCAGCAAGCGCAGAAACCGCAGAAACCGCAGAAACCGCAGAAACCGCGGAACCGAAGCTAGCAGCCTGGCGAACCGCCACCATCCTAAGCCTCGTGCTGGCGAGCTTCGCTATCATGATCTACGGCATCATCCGCCTCGACTGGGACTTTAACGAAATGACCGCCCTATTCTTCGTATTGGGCATCGTATCCGGAATCATAGGCAAGATGGGCCTAAACGGCATGGCTGCGGCATTCGTCGAAGGAGTAAGGGAAATGACCCTGGCCGCCCTCGTCGTAGGCCTGGCCCGTTCGGTTTACCTCGTACTACAACAGGGTCGCGTGATCGACACCATCGTGCACGCACTCTTCACCCCACTCCAACATTTACCGGTAATCCTGTCGGCCCTTGGAATGATGGCCGCCCACGTTCTCATTCATCTACCCGTGTCCAGCACTTCAGGCCAGGCCCAACTCACCATCCCCCTGCTGACCCCGCTGGCGGATTTGACGGGCATGTCCCGGCAGGTCATGGTCATGGCCTATCAGTACGGTGCGGGCCTCTCGGAACTATTTGCCCCCACCAACGGAGCCCTGATGGGTGTACTGGCCGTGGCCGGGATCTCGTTTAAGGATTGGTGGGGATTCGTATGGAAACCTGCCCTTATTTTATACGGAATCGCAGCCGTAGCGATCATCGCAGCCGTATCTTTGGGCGTATGACACCGGCAGCCGCAGACGATAAAGGTTCCCTGGGCATCACACACCTCAAGCGCTTTTGGAGCAAAGCCCTCCTGAGGAGAAGCGGCCTCCTGGGGCACGACACCTTTCCCGAAGAATGGCCTCAGGAAATGTACCTGTTGTCCACCTTGAAACTTGGCCTCGAGCCCACCATTCAATTTTTATTCCAACAGGAGCCGTCGTTTGAAGCTTTTGAAGCCTGGATTTTGGCACAAAACGGAGGCCGTCTCGAAGAAGCGGACATACAAAATTTTAATGAAGGTGTGCCGCCAACCTCCTCCGAACCGGATGCGCTATGCACAAAAGATCTGGATCAGTGGGAAGAAAACGGATACGTTATCGTCAAACAAGCCGTTCCCAAAGCCGATTGCGAAGCCGCCATAGAAGCCATTTGCGCCAACATCGAAATCGATAGGAACGATCCCAAAACCTGGTATCGGGGCAACGATAGCAGGAAAGGGATCATGGTACAACTGTTTCAGCACCCTGCCCTGAATAAGAACCGCAATGCGCCTAAAATCAAGCGCGCCTTCCAGCAGTTGTGGGGAAGGCAGGACCTGCTGGTCAACATGGACCGGGCCGGATTCAATCCTCCCGAAAAAGAGGATTGGCGATTCCCGGGGCCCCACCTTCATTGGGACGTAAGCCTGGAGCTGCCCATCCCTTTCGGCACCCAGGGTATCCTCTACTTGAGCGATACCGCCCCTGAGCAAGGCGCCCTCCAGCTTATCCCCGGCTTCCAGCACCGCATCCAAAACTGGATCGAAAGCCTGCCCGAAAAAGCCAACCCCAGGACCCAGGATTTAAAAGCCCTCGGCCCCATTCGAGTGGGTGCAAACGCAGGAGACTTCATCATCTGGCACCAGGCGCTCCCCCATGGAAGCAGCCCCAACACCACCTCCCTCCCCCGAATTGTCCAATACATCAATTACCAGCCCAGGGTCGTGGAAATCCAAAAAGAATGGAAATAGACCGATTCCGTACACCTACTGTATCGAAATCGAAATCGAAAGACCTAATACAACCCTCAAAACCAACATTTTCCATTCTGGCACCCCCCTTGCGGCGCACACAGGCATATGCTAAAAAACTATTTCAGGGTCGCCCTGAGAAACCTCGGCAGAGACAGGACTTCTTCCATCATTAACCTCGGGGGCCTATCCGTTGGAATGGCGGTAGCCATGCTCATCGGATTTTGGGTGTATAGCGAGCTCACCTTCAACAAAAGCTTCGACCATTACGACCGTATCGCCATGGTCATGCAACAACAGACATCGAACGGGCAGGTGAATACCTTTTGGGGAATGCCCAAGCCCTTGGGTCAGGAGCTAAAAGAGAATTACGGAACCAACTTCAAATATGTAGTCAGAGCCGGCTTCCCCTATGACGGTTTCCTTTCGTCCGGGTCCAAAAACCTTTCTACCCGGGGCACGTATATGGATCCCGACGCGCCCAGCATGCTTTCCTTGCAAATGCAGAAGGGCAACCTGGACGGTTTGAAGGACCCGCATTCCATCATCCTTTCCGCCTCCACGGCAAAGGCCTTTTTCGGAGACCAGGATCCCCTCGGGAAATCCATGCGGATCGGCAATAAACTGGACGTCAAAGTGACCGGTGTTTATGCGGATTTGCCTCACAGCGTCAGCTTCAGCGACATGGGTTTTTTCGCGCCCTGGGACCTATATGCGAATTCCGAAACCTGGATCAGGAATTCGGATGCCCAGTGGGACAACAACTCTTTTCTTTTGTATGTCCAGATCGCGGACAACACGGATTTTAAAACCGTGGACCAGCATATCATCCATGTGAAGTACTTCCATTCCACCGCCGAGGATAAGAAAGCCAATCCCGAACTGTTCTTACATCCCATGAGTGACTGGTACCTGAGGTCCCACTGGGAAAACGGTGTCAAGACCGGAGGCCCGATTGTGTACGTACGTCTTTTTATCCTCATTGGAGCCTTCGTCCTCCTCCTTGCCTGCATCAATTTCATGAACCTCAGCACTGCCCGGAGTGAAAAGCGTGCCAAGGAGGTCGGTATCCGGAAAACGATCGGCTCCCGCAGGGGTCAACTCGTGGCCCAGTTTTACGTCGAATCGCTGCTGATGTCCCTGGCCGCCTTTGGCATTGCGGTCCTGCTGGTCCAGTTGATATTGCCGTGGTTCAACGAAGTAGCAGGTAAAACGATGACCTTTCCCTGGTCCAACCCTTTGTTCTGGTTGGTCGGCCTTACCTTCACAGCCCTCACCGGCGTCATCGCAGGGAGCTATCCGGCATTGTACCTGTCGGCCTTCCGGCCTATAAAAGTGTTGAAGGGCACATTCAATGCTGGACGCCTCGCGGGTTTGCCTAGAAAAGTCTTGGTGGTCGTGCAATTCAGCATCTCCATAGCCCTGATCATTGCCACCGTCGTCGTCTACAACCAAATTCAATATTCCAAGAACAGGCCGATAGGATATGATAACAAAGGACTGATCATGATCCGGATGACGTCTCCTGATTTTTACGGCAAATTCGGAGTGCTGGAAAGCGAACTGAAAAGCACTGGCGCCGCGACTTCTTTTGCCGAATCCTCCAGCCCCTTGACGGATATATACCAAACGAGCAATGGCTTTACCTGGCCAGGGAAAGATCCTAACCTGGATGGCTCATTTGCAACCATTTGGGTAACCCATGACTATGGAAAGACGCTGGGGTGGACATGCATCGATGGCAGGGATTTTTCGAAAGACTTCCCTTCCGACTCCTCGGCCGTTTTGATCAATGAGGCCGCCGTCCGCTTCATAGGAATCAAAAACCCCGTGGGAAGCACGATCCGATGGGCACCCGAGGATGGTGGTAAAAAGTTGACCGTCGTCGGAGTCATCAAGGACGTGCAAATGGAATCCCCCTATGAGACCATCCGGCCTACGCTGTATTTTATGGATTATGAAAATGTAAACTGGATCATCCTGCGCCTGAATCCCGAAAGACCCGCCCGGGAATCGATTGCTAAAGCCGGGGAAATTTTTCATAAGATTGTCCCCGCTGCGCCATTCGACTATCATTTTGCCGACAAGGATTATGCTTTGAAATTCGCCTCCGAGGAACGCATCGGGAAATTGTCCTCCTTTTTCGCGGCCCTGGCTATATTCATCAGTTGCCTGGGTCTTTTCGGTCTGGCCTCCTTCATAGCCGAACAGCGAAGAAAAGAACTGGGGATAAGAAAAGTCCTGGGCGCCACCATGTTTCAACTTTGGGGTCTCCAGTCGAGGAGCTTCCTAACCCTGATATTGGTTTCGCTGGCTATCGCCACGCCCACCGCCTATTTCCTCATGCACCGCTGGTTATTGAATTATACTTACCGGACAGGAATTTCGGGCTGGGTCTTCGGCCTCACCGGGTTGGGGGTTGTGCTGCTCGCGCTTTGTACCGTCAGCATCCAGGCGATCAAGGCGTCCCTGACCAACCCGGTTAAAAGCCTCCGAACAGAATAGAAAAAATTTGCCTGATGGCAGGGTGATATTTCACACCTTTGAGGCACATACTATAAAGCCTCCGAATGGACTTAGAATCCCTTTACCGCTCCGCCTTTCCCAAAGCCGTCACCATGGTGCGCCGCTATGGAGGAGATATGGCGGATGCCAAAGACTTGTTCCATGACGCGCTACTCGCGTTTCTGGAAAAGCCGCCACGCAACATCCGCGTATCCGAAGAGGTTTATGTGCTGGGGATTTGCCGTCACCTGATGTACCGGCGGAGACCAAAAACGGGCCCGCTCGACACCGACCTCCCCGAGGAGCCGACCCCCACCGAAGTCTCCGTCTGGAAATACCTCCAACACGCCGGCCGCCGCTGCCTCGACCTCCTGAAGGCCTTTTACATAGACAAACGCGATATGACCTCCATCGCCGATACCTTCGGCTATTCGAGCGCCCATTCGGCTACGGTTCAGAAATATAAATGCCTGGAAAAAGTCCGGGAACAAATCAGGGAACATGAGGAAGTCCTTGACTGAAACTGAAACCATAGACCGTTACCTTCTAGGGGTGATGGATCTGGAGGAAAGCGCATCCTTCAGCACCCACATGCTGATCGACGCCGACCTGGCCGAAACGGTTGCCCTCCAGGCCCGTGCCCTTCGCCTCGTTCGCAGGATAGTACTGGAAGAAATTTACGAACGCTTTCGCTTATGCCCATCATTCCCACAGTAATCGACAACGCCACGCGCGGCGCCTACGACATCTACAGCCTGCTCCTCAAAGAGCGGATCGTCTTCCTGGGTTCCGGTATCGAAGACAACATGGCCAACCTGATCGTGGCCCAGCTCCTCTACCTGGACAGTGACAGCCACCAGGATATAAACCTGTACATCAACAGCCCGGGGGGAAGCATCTACGCCGGACTGGCGATCTACGACACCATCCGGATTTTAAAGTCCCATGTCTCGACCGTGGCGGTAGGCGCCACCATGAGCATGGGCACCGTCCTGCTGACGGCCGGGGCAACGGGCAAGCGTTATGCCCTCCCCCATGCCACCATCCACATGCACCCTGCCGGCGGGAAAGCCGTAGGGTATACCGAGGACGTGGGTATAGCATTCCGCGAACAGGAGCGTTTGCAAAAAGAGATATTCGATATGGTAGCCCGCAGTTCCGGCCACACCACTGATGAAATAGAAGAAGCCTTCCGCAGAGACCGCTTTATGACGGCCCCCGAAGCCAAAGACTTCGGAATGGTCGACGAAATCCTCGCCAGCCGCTAGAGCCAGCTGTAAGGGTCAGCCGCTAGAGCCGGCCGTCAGGGCCAGGCGGCCCTATTGACCCGTATCGGGGAATTGCTTCGCGGCGGCCACCTTCAACGCGGTGTCCAACCCCTTCAAATCGGGGAATTGGTCATCCATGATCCCGATCAGCTCATCCGAGCTATGCGCGGTCTTGACCGCCTTATCGTAGATCCTCAGGTAATTCGTCGTTTGATCGATGGAGGCATTGTCATCCGCCGCGTTGGGATCCTTGTGGCCGGCTATAACGACAAGCGCCGCCATCTTCTTGAGCTTGTCCAAACTTTCCATCCAACTCTTCCGTTGGTCCGCGGTCAACCCCGCTGTCCAGGGATGGACGTTGGCGTAGGCTAAATCCCCAACGATCAAGGTTTTGCTGGTGGGGATGAACAAGTAAGCGCAGCCCTCCGTGGACCCCTGTATGGGTCCTCCTATATCCACTTGCTCGTTATCCACCAGGATGGAAGCGGCGGGAGCGGGGAAAATCTGGATGGCATGATCCGGAACCTCCTTATCGCCCAGGATGGGCTTCCAGGCCGTTATATCATTGGCATATTGGGCATTGATACCGGTGATGACCGTGGGAATGGACCAGACTTTGGCGTGGGGAAAGGCGGCTTTCAGCGTATTCAGCCCGAAATAATCCTGGGGCGAGGAACTCGTGATGAAAATACCCATGAGGGTCTTCCCCGTGGCCTTGATCTTATCGACGAGTTTGGCCGCATCCGTTTGGGTGGGACCGGCATTCACGAGGAGCAGGAAATGAGCGCCCTCGATCAGCGTGGACGTGGTTTGTAGCGTGGTCGGGTCTGATGTGAATACCTGTACTTTCAGTTTGCTTTGCGCGAAGGATCCCAGGCTCAACATACAGATGACCAGGACGAAAGACAGGCGTTTAGGATAGCACATGGCCAAAAATTTTAAGCAATATTACGATTTCCTTAAGGAACCTTCGGAGTTCCCGTTACGTACCTTTGTATACATAAACGCAATTTCCATGAGTAAAGTACACCTGGTCCTTTCCATAGCCACCCTTTTCCTGGGCTTGAGCGGTGCCTCGGCCCAATCCAAAAGCGCCAAATACCCCGACCCGCCGGTGGTGAACGCCAAAACGGTATTCCCCCTCAAGCATACCGATGCGGAATGGAAGACGCTGCTGACCCCTGAACAATATTATATTCTCCGCGATAAGGGAACGGAACGCCCATTTTCCGGGAAATACGATCACTTCTACGAGAAGGGCACCTATTATTCCGCGGCTTCCCTCCAGCCCGTCTTCACCTCGGATACCAAGTTCAATTCGGGCACCGGGTGGCCCAGCTTCTACGCCCCCATCAACCCCGACGCCGTTCGCCTGGTAGTAGATGACAGCGACGGGATGACGCGCCTGGAAGTGGTAGACAGCAAGACCGGATCCCACCTGGGTCACGTCTTCGACGACGGCCCCGCACCCACGGGAAAACGTTATTGCATGAATTCAGCGGCCCTCATTTTTGTACCGGAAGGCGGCAAGCCCCCGGTAGCAGCCCACTAAACACACACGAAATGAAATATCTTATATTATCGGCGGTCCTTGGTCTAACCCTGGGCACCTCCTGCGCCCAGTCCGGCAGCGATGGCGTCAAAATCCCGCTGGGCTCGAAAGGCAAGCCTTCTCCCAACGAGCAGGTGGCCACTTTTTCCGAAGGCTGCTTTTGGCACTCCGAAATCATTTTTCAAAGCCTCGAAGGCGTTCGAGACGCCGTATCCGGTTATGCCGGCGGATTTACTCCAGACCCCACCTATGAAAAGGTGGAAACCGGTAATACCGGTTACGCCGAGACCGTGAACGTCTATTACGATCCTTCTAAGATATCGTTTGAAACCCTGGTCAAGGCCTTCTTTGCCAGCCACGACCCTACCCAGTTGAACCGCCAGGGCAATGACGAAGGGCCTCAATACCGCTCCATTGTCTTCTATCGCAACGACCGCGAAAAAGCCATCATCGAAGCGCAAATCAAGCAGATTGCCGATTCCAAAAAGTATTCGGGAAAGATCGTGACCGAGGTACTTCCCTTCAAGAATTTTTTTCCGGCCGAGGATTATCACCAGGAATACGTATTCCATCACCCCGAGAACGGGTACGTGGCCGGCGTATGCATCCCCGAATACATGGAATTCCGCAAATCGTTCCCCGGACCCTTCAAACCCGGCTACTAGGGCGGCCCAGCTGCCGGCGCATGCCTACGGCCGGCACGGCAGGGGCTGCGTACTGAAGTATCGTATAGTGACAGGCAAATCCGACGCCTCATCCGAATAACCCTTGATAGCAAACAAAGCTATATAATGGGGATGTATATCCATGACCTTGGTCGCGGCCTCCTTGAAAGCGAAATTTTCCAGGGGGCTCGTGGAAAAAAGGAAGCGAAATGTATCTCCTTGTTTTTCGATCCTCAGGGCTACCCATTGCATATTGTCCGCGACGAGATTTTCCTGGCCTTCGGCCATTTGAAACAGGGTTTGGTGAAGGAACTCCTCGCCTTTTCTTCCCGGCCTGGAGGTAACCCCCTGCAACACGATTTCCTTGGGCTCTGTGAACCCACCGAAATAGTTGTTGAAAGCAATGGAAAGGCGAATGGAGGGACTGTTCAGGCTGGAGTCTTCCAACAGTAGGATACCCGCCTGCTGCCAGTTTTCCCTGGGCATAAAATCCGAAAACCGCACCTCG
>Ga0210391_10003281_pt1 | contig 13744 bp, 12 predicted proteins | sample IncBWC12OmetaG_FD_160573 | JGI IMG/M metagenome (GOLD analysis project Ga0210391, IMG submission 160573) | Forest soil microbial communities from Barre Woods Harvard Forest LTER site, Petersham, Massachusetts, United States - Inc-BW-C-12-O ... | reverse complement strand
GCTGCTTTAGCGCCCGCTATTACAGCCGCGCAGCCGCGATGTCAGCGCCCTCGCGCAACGACCGCAGTTTCTTCCAAGTCACCGCAGGATCGATCTTGCCGTAGCCGGCAAAGGTGCCGAAGCCGCAATCGGTGCTGGCGATGATGCGTTCTTTGCCGACGATATTGGCGAATCGTTCGATGCGCTGCGCGATGAGTTCCGGGTGCTCGACGTAATTCGAGCAGGTGTCGATCAAACCCGGAGCGAGTACTTTGTCCTCCGGAATCTTGGTCGCGGCCCACACCTTCCACTCGTGTTCATGCCGCGGATTGGCAGCCTCGAACAAAATGGTTGCGGGTCGCGCTTTCAGGATGATCCCCAACACGCGCTCGAGCGGTATGTCGTGGTCGTGCGGGCCCTCATAGTTTCCCCAGCAAACGTGCATGCGCATCTGTTGCGGCTCTATGCCTGAAGTCGCTGCGTTGAGGGCCTCGACGTTGGCTTCCGCAATCTTGAGAAATTCCGCTTCGCTCGCATCCTGGAATCCCGTGTGCCGCGACATCGCGAGATCGGGACAATCGAGCTGCAGCTGGAATCCGCTGGCAGCGATTGCGGCGTATTCGGGCCTCATCGCCTCGACCAAGTCCCTCAGATAGGCTTCGTGGTTTGGATAGTACGCATTCGGCTGGAAGGCCGTGATAAGCCCGGGCGAAGCCGCATTCATGAAGCCCTTCACGCTGCGGCCCTGCATCGATTTCCGGAAACGGCGAATATCGTCGCGGCACGGCTCCAGGTTCTTGAGCTTCACCGGCGCCACGCAACTCGCCCGCACGAATTCCTGTTCGCCCATGATCGCCGCGAGCTTCTTGCGCAGCTGCGGCAGCGGCGCGAGGTCAAGCGCGGGCTTGCGCGTGACGTTGCCGCCAAAACCGGACAGCCGCTCCGTCACATAAGTCGAGTATCCGACCTTGCCGAGCTCGCCATCGCTGATCATGGATACGCCCGCCGCGACTTGCCGGGCCACGGCATCGTCGACCGCCAATTGAACCTTCAGATCGAAGTCGGCCGTGTCATAAGGCTTGCCATGGTCTCGCGCAAGCAGCAGCGGCACCAGTTCATCGCCCCGGGGCAGACTGCCAACATGCGTGGTGGGAATGGTCTGGACAAGCACCTTAGGATCTGGCGCGTCAGTTCGCCATGTTCAGCCGGTAAGTGCGCGGCGCTGAACCGAATCGTTCACGAAACCGGTGAGTGAAGTGGCTGGGCTCGCTGAACCCACAACTCCAGGCGATTTCGGCGATTCCAAGGCCCTCAAACCGCTTGTCGCACAGGAGCCGCTGCGCCTTGTCGAGCCGGCAGGCGTACAGCTGCCGGCTGAAGGTCGTACCGGTGGAGGCGAACAGCAAATGGACGTAACGACGCGACAAACCGAGCGCGGCGGCGACCGTTGCCGGGTTGAGATCAGGTTCGTGGCAACGCTCGCGTATGGTCTCGGTGACACGGCGCAACAACGCCCGCTTGTGGGTTGTCGGCGACGGATCATCGTGTGCGGCCGCAAGCCCCAGCAGAGAGCCGATTTGTTCCGCCACCACTGTTGCGGGCAATCCCGATGCGCCAACCGTTTCTGGCGTGAGGTTATTCAACGCCGATGCCAACGTCGCCCCCCAACCGCTGCGCCCATCGATGAGGCGCGCCGCCGCATCCTCGGGTGCCGGCAGCCAGCCCCGCAGCCAGTCTTTTGGGATCTCGAGCACCAGGGCTTCGACGCCCTGGGGAAAATTGAATTCGAAGCCGGCGAGGCAATCAATCAACAAGCAATCGCCGGCCTCGACTTTGAGCCTGCGGCCGTATTGTTCGGCAAGCTGCACGCCGTTGCGCACATGGATCAAGTGGAAGAGGTGATCCTTCGCGTGGCAACCCACCGAGCGTTCACGCCAGACTTTCTGCTCGCTGACAGAAATAAAATTCACCTTGATCGGGCCCAGGGCCTGTTTCTTGATGTGACCGAAAAACGCCTGCTGTTGCGAACTCTGAATGTGCATCTGCAGAAGGTTTTCGCAAATCACTTCGCGCCAATAAGAGAGCGCCTTGCCGGGCAACAGGTGTGCGGTCGACCAACTCTGTTCAAGTATTGCCATGCAGAGCTCCCCTCTCTCAGTCTCCAGCGCTTGGTATGATACTAGACTGCCGTGGACGGCGGCGTCTGGCCTCGGCAGCCATCATCCGCCCCGTCTGGCGCCAACGCCATACTCGATCTTGGCGTTGCGGGTGGCTTGAAATTCCTCAAGAGACTGTCCGCGCATCGCCGCGTAAACATGAAGATTGGAGACGCCAATCACTGCCGCCAGCTTCTCCAGTACGAAGAACGTGACGCCGTAGTGAATGAGTTCGCGCCAGTCCCGTCGACGCACCAGATCTGCCTCCTCAGCAGTCAACTGGTGCTCAATCATCAGCGCGTCGGCGTTGCGCCGGAAGGCCTCGCGACGCTCCGGAATGATCAAGTCGTGCAGGAAGCGGTTGAGTCGGTAGGCCTTGGCGCTTCGCTCCAGAGTATAAGGATATGTGCCGGCGAGACGCTCCACCCCGTCGAGCTGCAGGTCGCGAAATGGCGCGACCGGGGGATATTTGCCGTCATTCTCATAAATCGCCGTGGCGATGGCCGCCATGGACGGAAGGTAGTACGTGCGATGCAGCCTGCGGATTCGATCCGTCATGGCGCCGCGCATGATCAGCCACATGATGATCTCGCCGCCTTCCATACCGCCGCGTTCGGCATACTCCGCATGAGTCAGCTTGGTCAGTACCTCGGGGTCGTTCTCGAATAGATCGAGAAACTGATGGTCCCATTCCGGGTTGTTGAATCCGCAGCGCTCTCCATGGACCTGATGCGATAGACCCCCGGTCGCCACAATCACCACATTGAGGTCCGAAGGGTCAGAGCGAATCGCGCGACCCAGCGCGGCTCCCAGCCGATAGCAGCGCCGGGCTGTCGGCAGCGGAAACTGCAGCACGCCGACTTGCAGCGGCAGCACCTTCCACGCCCAGCTACCGTCCGGGTCTGCGAGCATCGACAGCGGCGAGAAGCAGCCGTGATCCAGGGGCTTGCCGCGAAACAAAGAAATATCGAATTCCTCGGCAAAAAGCCTGGTTGCTATCGAACGAGCGAGTTCCGGAGCACCCGGCAACGGCGCCACATTGCGAGCGCCGCCTCCCTCGTCGGCCGGCCGGTATAGGTCATCGACTCCGAGCGCAAATGGCGAGTAGTGATCAAAGAAGAACGACGTAATGTGGTCGTTGTAGATGGTGACGAGAACGTCCGGGCGCTTCTCCGCAAGCCAGGCACGTATCGGCTGGTACGCATCGAAGATCGGTTTCCAGATGGGATCGTTCTCGAGGCCTCGATCCTTGGCGAACCCAATCGTCGGGGTGTGAGAGGTTGCAATTGCGCCGATGATCTTAGCCATGATCGCAGTCCTTTTGGGAGCAAAGCCAGTGCGCGGCGGTGCGCACCCCGCAGACGCGGTGGAGGTATGTTAACCGGCTGTGAGGAGGGTCGGAAGTTGCGATCCTATGATTTCACTCAAACCACTGTGAAGCGGAAGTAGACTCCTAGAGAAGCCAGGACCGGGTCTTCCGGTGCTACAGTCCCGTGCTCGGACGTCGCCATTCCAGTCAGGGGAATCAAATGAGCGTGCAGGCACCCAACGCCGAACGGCAGATATGGATCTTCACTCAAATGCTGCGCATCCGCGAGTTCGAAGAGCGCGTGAAGCGTACGTTCACCGAACATCCCGGTGTAATCCGCGGCCATACGCATCTTGCCGATGGCGCCGAGGCGTCGATTGCCGGCACGCTGAGCCAGTTCCGGGAGGGTGATGCGGTGCTCACCACCTATCGCTGTCACGGATATCCCGTGGTACTCGGCAGCGATCCGAAGGCCATGATGGCCGAGATTTACGGTCGCGTGGACGGCCTATGTAAAGGTCTCGGCGGGTCCATGCATCTCACTGACGTCAAGCGCGGTTTTCTCGGCACTTCCGGCATCGTGGGCGCGGGCATTCCGCACGCGGCGGGTGCCGCGTGGGCGGCGCAGATCCGTAAGAAAGGCGAAGTCGTGTATTGCTTCTTCGGTGATGGCGCTGCAAAACAGGGTGCGTTCCATGAGACGCTCAACATCGCATCCCTGTGGAAGTTGCCGGTGATCTTCGTGATGGAGAACAACGGCTACAACGTCGTGACGACCACGGCGCAGGAGGACGCCAACGCCGCGAACGGCGAGCCGCTCGCGGTTAAAGCCAAAGCGTACTCGATGCCGGGGGTCACGGTGGATGGCTCCGATCCCTTGGCCGTACACGCGGTCGTCGGCGCGGCGGTCGAGCGAGCGCGCACCGGAGCCGGCCCGACGCTGGTGGAATCAAAGGTCTACCGGCTTTCCGCACACGGCAATATCATCGCTCCGCCCGGCGTGCCGCTGCACTATCCGGAACACGAGGCGATCACGGTGTTCGGCAAGCGCGAGGAGTACGAGGCGGCATTGCGCGGCGACCCGGTGCCGCGCTTTCGCGCCACCCTGATCAAGGCGGGATTATTAAAACCCGAGAAAGCCGACGAGATTTCTGCACAAGTCGCGAAGGAAATGGAGGCGGCGGTTGCCTTTGCCGTCAAGAGTCCCTTCCCCAAGCTCGAGTCGGCACTCGAGTACGTCTACGCCTGAGCGGAGCAACACATGGCACAGCTTCCCTTTATCGCCGCCATCGATGCCGGCATTCATCAGGAAATGCGGCGCGATCCCAGCGTTCTTTACTTTGGCCAGAACATGGCTACGACCGAGAATCATGATTTCGTCAAGGCCTACGGGCACGACCGCGTCCGCGTCACGCCGATTTCAGAGACCGCCGAGATCGGAATTGCGATCGGCGCGGCGATGGCGGGCTTGCGCCCGGTGGTCGAACTCTACATGGCGGAGTTCATGCTAGTCGCCATGGATCAGGTGGTGAACGAAGCGCCCCGCTTCCGCTATATGTCCGGCGGACAGGTGAAGGTGCCGCTCGTGCTCAAGGCGGGTTTCGGTTTCGCCTGCGGCTGGGCGGGTCAGCACACCGGATCACTGACCGCGCTATTCATGGGTGTCCCGGGTCTTAAGGTCGTCGTGCCCTCGACCGCAGCTGACGCCAAGGGACTGATGGCGACCGCAATCCGCGATGATAATCCCGTGGTTTTCCTGCACCACTATTTGCTTACTCTCGAGATGGGCGAAGTACCGGACGGCGAACACCTGGTGCCGTTCGGCAAGGCCGAGATTCGCCGCCCCGGCGGCGATGTGACCATTGTCGCGACCGGCTGGATGGTGCCGCGCTCGCTGGCCGCGGCCGAAAAACTCGCCAAGGAAGGGATTCAGGCGGAAGTGATCGACCCGCGCACGGTGGCGCCGCTCGATCTTGCCACCATCCTCAAATCGGTCGCCAAGACGGGGCGACTGGTCGTCGTCGATCAGGCGCCGCGCCACGCGACGGTGGGCGGAATCATTGCCGGCGATGTCGCCGAGCACGGATTCTCGTCGCTCAAGGCACCGATCGTGCAAGTCACCGCACGCGACGCGACGGTTCCCTACAGCGAACCTCTCGAAGCTTATGTGATTCCTGATGAGGAGCGGATTATGGCCGCCGTCCGCAAGGTAACTTAAGGGCCGGGGCCGGGGCCGAGGCTGACGAACTATTGCAAGCGCCAGTCGCGGCCCTCGAGAATCTCGATCAGTCGCCCGAGAAAATGCGCGGCGAGACGCCCGTCGGCAACGCGATGATCAACCGTCAGCGTGAGATCCGATAGCGGGCGCACAACGATCCCTGTCTCTCGCGCCACGACACAGTCGCGCTGCCGGCCGACGGCGAGTATGGCCGATTGTGGTGGGTTGATGATGGCCGTAAAGCGGTCCGGCCCGTGTGCGCCAAGATTTGAAATGCTGAACGTGGCGCCGTCGACCTCATCGCGCTTCAGCCGGCCTTTAAGTGCGCGCTTGAGGCTATCCTCCCGATGCCGCGCAATCTCCACGAGGCTCAACTGTTCAACATCGTGAATCACCGGCACCAACAGGCCGTCGGCGACCGCAACCACCAGACCGATATGCGCGCCGCTCGCCCGTACGAGGTGTGCGTCGGCCGAATCCGCGTTGCCGGAAAACGTGGCGTTCAGGGCGGGGAACTCCATGAGTGCGCGCGCAACTGCCTGCAGCAGAAAATCATTCACGGATAACCTCGGTGCGCGATCCGCAAGCCGCGCGGCAAACTCACGCCGCCGGTCCTGCAGTTCGGTCCAGTCGACCGCGCTGGCGACGGTGAATTGCGGAATGGTGGAGCTACTCAGGCTCATCGCGCGCGCCACCGCGCGACGCATCGGAGAAAGAGGTTGCGGACCGACACCGGCTGCCCGCGGCGCGGCGATGGCTCGTTGTACATCGTCCAGCTGAACCCGGCCTCCCGGTCCGGTGCCGGCTATTCCAATGAGGTCGATACCGCGTTCGGCCGCGAGCTTGCGAGCGACCGGGGTACTGCGGACACGTTCACCGCGCGACGGTGTCACGGCCATCGCGGTAGTCGGCGCAACCGTCTTGGAATCCGTCGTGCGCGGCGCGGGGCTTGTAGCCGCTGCACTCGGCCCTTGGGCAGACTCGATCCAGGCAACCTGATCGCCGACAATCGCGCGGCTGTCGACTTGCACCAGGATCTGAGTCAGCCGCCCGCTCGCAGCGGCCTCGATTTCAACCACCGACTTTTCGGTCTCCACCTCGAGCAGCGGCTCGCCCGCGATCACGTCGTCGCCGACGTTTTTCAGCCAGCGGACGACCTTGACCTCCTCCATGACCAGACCCACTTTTGGAATTTCCTGCGCAATCTGCGTCACTGAAGCAATTCCTTGCGCACCGCGCGCGCAATATCAGCGCTCCCCGGAAGCAGCGCGCGCTCGAGTTCCGGAGCGAAGGGAATCGGCGCAAAGGGGCAGCCGACGCGCAGCACCGGCGCGTCGAGTTCGTCGAAGAGCTCCGCACCGATGCGCGCCGCGATTTCGGCGCCCACGCCGCCATTGAGTACCGCCTCATGGGCAATCACCGCACGATGCGTCTTCGAAACGGACGCCGCAATTGTGGCCATATCGAGCGGCAGCAGCGTCCTCAGATCGATGACTTCAGCCGAGATGCCGTCCTCCGCCAGTTTCTGCGCAGCATCCAGTGTAGTTTGTACCATCGCCGAATAGGCAATCAGGGTGACATCCGTGCCCGGCTTTGCGATCCGCGCCCTGCCGATCGGCGGTAATTCGGCACCCTCCGGCAATTCCTCCTTCATCGTGTACAGCCGCTTGTGCTCGATGAACAACACCGGGTCACCGAGCCGGATCGCGCTTTTCAGAAGGCCATAAGCCTCGGCCGGGGTGGACGGTGCGACCACGACCAGGCCCGGTACGTGGATGAACCACGCTTCGAGGCTCTGCGAGTGTTGCGCGGCGGCCCCGCCCGCGGCTCCCGCCTGCGTGCGTACAACCAGCGGCACCGCGAGCTGGCCGCCGGACATGTAGCGGTACTTCGCGGTTTGATTCACCAGGCAATCCATCGACAGCGTGGCGAAATCGATGAACATGATTTCAAGCACCGGTTTCAGACCGCAGAGCGCGGCGCCGGTGGCAAGACCGGTGATGGCCGCTTCGCTGATGGGCGTGTTGCGTACCCGCGTGATCCCATGTTTCTGCGCGAGACCCCGGGTGACGCCGAATGCGCCCCCCGCCGCGACGTCCTCGCCCAAGAGATATACCTGAGGATCGCGCGCCAATTCCTCGTCGAGCGCACGGCGCAGGATCTCGATGAATGTGTGCTGCACGGCTTAGCCTGGGATCGAAGCAAGCGCCGGCGCGCGGTACACGAATTCAAGCACGGTCGCGGGATCCGGCCGCGGCGCCGCATATGCGCGCTCAACCGCCCCGAGTACCTCTTGCTTTGCGTGCTCGCCGATGGCGTCCAGCTCTTCCGAGCCGATGCCGCGCTCGAGGAGGTAGCGCTTCAGGCGTTCGATGGGACATTTCTCACGAATCTGCGCGAGCTCCTGTTTCGATCGATATTGCTGAGAGTCGCCGACATAGTGCCCCGCCATGCGAAAAGTCATGCACTCGAGCAGATAAGGACCTGCGCCTCTGCGTACGGTCTCGATTGCAACACCCGCGGCCGCCAATACCATCGGCAAATCGTTGCCGTCGATGGTCTGCGTGGTGATGCCATATGGCGCCGCGAAACTACTCACGTGCTTGACGTTGGAATGCTCCTCGCGGCTCGTGAATTCTGCGTAACCGTTGTTCTCACAGACGAACAACACCGGCAGGCGCCACAGCGAGGCTAGATTCAGCGTTTCGTGAAACGCCCCGGCGCCTGTTGCCCCGTCGCCAAAAAACACCACGCTGATATTTTCTCTTCCCTGCGCCTGCGTCGCCCACGCGGCGCCCGCGGCGAGCGCGAGATTGCCCGCCACCACGCCGGTGGCGCCCAGCACGCCGTTCGCTGCATCGACCAGGTGCATCGAACCGCCGCGACCGCCGCACAGGCCACTCTGGCGTCCCAGAATCTCCGCGAAAGTCGCCTGCATGTCGCTGCCCTTGGCGAGCACATGCCCGTGGCCACGATGACTCGTGAACAGAACGTCCTCGCGCTTGAGCTGCGCGCAGACACCGACCGCCACCGCTTCCTGCCCGGTGGACAAGTGCGGAAACCCGGGGATCTCGCCCGCCGCTGCAAGCCGCTGCACGTGGCCTTCGAACAGCCGTATCCGCCAGAGCGCGGCGTACATGTCCTTCCAGGCAGACAATGTTGGTTCAGTCACGTGACTCCTCAAGCTACGTCGGCGAGCTACTTCTTGGCTTGACGCGCCGCGGCCACGACTCGCTGCGTCTTGGCGAACGCCTCGGTCGCCGCGGTCCGAAGATCCCACTTGCGGATGTATTCATTCAGAACCTCGACGCCGATCGGCCCGTCATAGCCTACCGACCAGACGGCTTGCAGAAACGCCGCAATGTCGAACTCTCCATCACCGGGCAGCAGGCGTTTGTTGACCACGGAATCTTGGAATTTCAGCGGCACTGCGAGACTGCCGTCGTTGATTTCGACACCAATCAAGTCGCGAGGTGTGAGTTTACGCACGATCTCCGCGGAGCCAATGCCGATGCGCTGCAAATGCAGATTATCCAGCATGGTGCCGCCATTGGCCGCGCCCGAGCCGCGGGTGATCGAGAGCACCTGATCGAGCGATGGCGCGCGAGAAAATTGCGCCGGCAGCATCTCGAACAAGACATTGGTTCCACGCTCGGCAGCTTGGCGACAGAGGGGCGCAAAGGCCTCGGTCATCTGCGGGACATCGGCACAGTCATTGCCGAGGTCGGCAACCTTGATATGCCGGGCGCGCAAAACCTCGGCGGCATCCAGGAGCAGCGTGCGGATTTCATCCGATGCGCTCCTGCGCGCGCCGCTGCAAAACCAATCCAGCAGCCATTCGACTTCGACATTCACGATGCCATTGGCGTCAAGGATGTGCTTCATGTCCCGGAAGCTGTATTGCTTCCTGATCTCGAGGATATCCGCGTGCCAAAAACCCATGCCGGTGAATCCTGCTTGCGCCGCGATCTCCACGCGTGTCCGGAAGTCATGCAGGCAGCGTTGATCGCCCAATGGGTCGGCGCCAACCGCGAGGGTCCAGAAGGAGCCGATGATTTCAAGTGGCTTTGTCATAGATTTGTTCGCATCACGTGGGAGACTGGATGATACCTTCACGGCGGCGTCTTAGCACCGCAGGCGCCGTCTCGCGCAGCAGCGTCGCGAGCACGATGATCGCAACGACAAGGCCTGCCACCATCCACAAGGTCATGCTCAATCCTTTGAGGTCGGCCACTTTACCCGCGACGCTCGGCGCCAATACGCCGCCCAGAATCTCGCTGATTCCCATGGTCAGCGACAATGCGGTGGCGGTTTTGTTCGGGCCCACAAGCTCCGACGGAATCGTCGCCATCGCCAGCGGAAACACACCGCTCAAGGCGGCGCCGACCGCAATGCACGCAATGATCGGCACGAGCTGGGTGCCTGTGGTGAACAACATGCCGAACGGCAGCGCCAGACCCAGTAACGAAGCCACGATGATGACCGGCTTGCGCCCGAATCGGTCGGAAGATCCGGGCACCAGAAAGGCCACGGCCATCGATGCCACGCCGAACGAGGACATGATGAAGCTCATGTGGCGCTGGTCGAAACCGCGCACCCGGATGAGGTACAACGGTCCGAACGTGAAAAACACCACTAGGTAGGCCACCAGCAGCGTCGAGATTGCAATACACAGCAGCATCGAGCGATCGCGAATGGCGGCGCTGAAACTGCCGCGACCGGATACCGGAGCGACCGTCGCGGGTTCACGCACCAGCGCGGCGATCAGCACTGCCATGATGACGCCCGGAACGGCGGCAAGAAAAAATGCGTTGCGCCAGCCGAAGCTGATCGCCATCCACACGATGATCACGGGGCCCAGCGTGTTGGCGATCAGATTGGAGCCGAAGTTCTGCGTGACGCCCTGCGCCAGCCCGCGGCGCTCATGAGGCACCTCCGCCGCGATGAGCGTCTGTGTTATCGGCATGATGCCGCCCTCGGCGATGCCCATCAACAGGCGGGCTCCGAGCAACCAGGCGAATCCGGATGCCAGGCCGGACAGTACCGACGCCATCGAGAACACAACGGTTGCGGACACCAGCATCAGCTTGCGGCGCCCGAACCGATCCACGAGGCTCCCCATGCCGAGCCCGGCAATCGCCCAGCTGAAGGAAAATGCGGAAGCGATATTGCCGATCTGAAAATTGCTCAGATTCAGATCCGGCTGTATGAACGAGGTCAGATAGCCGAAAACGTTGCGGTCGAAGAACACGACGCCGAAATTCGCACTCAGCAGGGCGACCAGCAGCCACTGGTAACGGCCCATTGAACTTGACATGATCTTTCCCCGCGGAGTGTTATCAGTGGCGGATGGTACAGAGTGCGCCGCCGTCCACGGACCAGGCCGCGCCATTGACGAAGCTGGCCGCGGGCGAGAGCAGAAACGCCACCGCCTCGGCTACTTCGCGCGGCTGGCCGATGCGCTCCTGTGGCGCGACCTTGCCCAGTGTCCGCTTGCCAAGCTCGACATCGCCGTTGAACAGGGTTTTGATCATTGCTTCCAGCAGCGGAGTTTCAATGACGCCCGGCATCACCGCATTCACGCGCACGCCGCGGCCGCCGACATCGGCGGCGGCGGTGCGCGTAAGCCCGATCACCCCGTGCTTGGTGGCGTTGTAGGCGCAGGCTCCGGCAAGCCCGCGTTCGCTGGCGATCGACCCGGTGTTGACCACCGCGCCGCCGCCCTGCTTCAGCATCACCGGAATCACATGCCGCATGCCTAAAAAAATACTGCGCAGGTTCACGGCCATCAGGCGGTCGAATTCGGCCTCCTCATAGTTCTCGATGGACGCAACCTTGCCCTCCGTGCCGGCGTTGTTGAACAGCCCGTCGATGCGGCCGAAAGCCTTGCAGGCCGCGGCGACGTAACCCTGCACCGCATCGGAGCGGCTGACGTCCGCATGAAAAATCTCGACTTGCGTGCCGAAAGCCGCGACTGCGGCGCGGCGCTGCTCGAGCCCATCGCGATTGATATCGACCAACAGAATGTCGGCGCCCCTCGCCGCCAGCACGCAGGCCGTGGCATGTCCGATGCTGCCCGCGCCGCCGGTTACGATGATCTTCACACCCGCAAAGTCTGTCATTGCACCTTCCCCAGAATGAGATCCGCCGCCCGTTCGGCCAGCGCCGTGACGGGAATATTACTGTTGCCCGCGATCACAGTGGGGATGACCGAGGCATCCACCACACGCAGAGCATCGATGCCTTCGACCCGCAGCGAACTGTCGACCACGTCGCCCATGCGGCAAGTGCCGCAGGCATGATGCACAGTGACCAATGATTTGCGGATGTGCGCCTCGATCTCGCCGCGCTCACGCACCTTGGGGCCCGGCGAAATCTCCCGGCCGGCAAGCGGCGCAAATGACGGCGCCGACAGAATTGAACGCGCGATCTCGAAGCCCCGCACCAGTACATCGAGGTCATGCGGCGCGGCGAGAAAATTGAAATCGATGGCCGGCTTGTCGTGAGGGTCACGGCTCTGCAGCGTGACGCTGCCGCGGCTCTCGGGCCGCAGGTTCACGAAAATGATGCCGTAGCCATGTCCGCGCGGCAGCCAGTGGCCGCTGGCATTGCGATGCGCCGGCATGAAAATGATCTGCAGATCCGGACGATCGAGTTCCGGCCTCGAACGCATGAATCCATTGGCCTCGAACACATTGCTCGCCAACGGTCCGGAACGCAGCAGCAGGTATTGCGCGGCGATCAACGCACTGCGCGGCACGGTGCGCCAGGATAGGCCGTAGGATTCGGTATTGGCCGTGCGCACCGCAACCGATGCGGCCGGGTGATCATGAAGATTCTTACCCACCGCAGGCAGGTCAATCAGCGGCGTTACGCCCAGGGGTTGCAGGGCGGCGGCATCGCCCACGCCTGAGAGCTGCAGCAGCTGCGGCGAGCCGTAGGCGCCGCAGGCAACAAGCACTTCACGCCGGGCGCGTACCATGCTGCGCGCGCCGCCCTGCTCGATCTCCAAGCCGGTTGCGCGCCTTCCGTCGAACAACACGCGGGTGACCAGTGCACCGGTCATGATCTTGAGATTTGACCGATGCCGCACGGGGTTCAGATACGCCGTGACGCCGGACTCGCGCCGCCCGTTGCGAATCATGGCCTGCCGCGGGCCGAATCCTTCCGGATCGCCGCCGTTGAAATCGGCGCAACGTGGCAGGCCGAGCGAATCGGCGGCGGCGAGGAAGCGCCGCACCAGAGGATTGGGATTTGGGATATCGAGAACATTGACCGGACCGCCCCGCGCACGCTGCGGTGTATGTGCGCTCTCGTAGTTCTCGAGTCGCTGGAAATACGGCAGCAGATCGGCGTAACGCCAGCCGGGCTGCTGCCATTCATCGTATTCGCGCGGATGGCCGCGAAAATACACCATGCCATTGATCGACGAACAACCGCCGAGCACCCGACCGCGCGGCACCGGCAACACGCGGTTGTCGACGTGACGCTGCGGCAGCGTCTGGTAGCCCCAAGACTGACGCGGATTGCCGATGGCTTTTGCCACCATTGCCGGCACACGGATCGCCGGGTCCTCATCCGGCGGGCCGGCCTCGATCAGCGCGACCGTGACGCCCGTTTCGGCCGACAGCCGGTTGGCCAGAACGCAGCCGGCAGTACCGGCGCCGGCAATCACGTAATCGAAGCCATCGCTACCACCGCTTAGGTTCACCGAGGCAGTCAGGCGCCGCCGCCAAACAGGGTCGCGACGTAGTGACTGTCCATGTACTCGCGGATGGCAAAGATTCTGCCGTCCCGCACGTCGATGCTCCAGGCGTAGCGATTGTTGTACTCCCGACCGTCGCGCAGCTTCCCTGAGCCGCGCGATTCGCACATCACGGTGTCGCCCGTCGACACCATGCGATCGACCGTGGTCTTCGGATCGCCGGGCACAAACAGGCCGCGCACCGGGGCCAGAAATTCATCGACGATCTTGTCGCGCGGCCCATGAACGCCGGCCCCCGGCACGCCCTCGACCATCGGCCGCCAGGTGGCATCAGGATGCAGCGTCGCGCGGATCGCCTCGAGATCGCCGCTGCTCAA
>Ga0210391_10003279_pt1 | contig 13752 bp, 12 predicted proteins | sample IncBWC12OmetaG_FD_160573 | JGI IMG/M metagenome (GOLD analysis project Ga0210391, IMG submission 160573) | Forest soil microbial communities from Barre Woods Harvard Forest LTER site, Petersham, Massachusetts, United States - Inc-BW-C-12-O ... | reverse complement strand
CGTGGATGATCGCATAAAGGAGCAGGTCGAGCGTGTCTGCCAAGAGGTCCTCGCGCCGCTCGTCGCAACCGACGGCGGGGTACTCGAGATCCTCCGCTTCGACGGAGACGACATCTACATTCACCTGTCCGGGGCGTGCGCCGGTTGCCCCGGGGTGTCTCTGACGACCGACAAGATCATCCTTCCGGCGCTGCGATCGGTCGCGCCGAAGATCCGCGTCGTCGTCAGCAGCGGCGTCCGCTGAAGCCCAACCCTGGCGCCCTCGCGCCCTGGTTTCTTCTCCCGGCTTGCAGCGGCGGCGCGCCGCGGCGGTTCAGCGCTTCTTCTTCTTGGTCGCGCCGGCATCGGCGTCCGCCTGCCGCGCCGCGTTCGGATCGCTGATTCCGTGTTGGGTGATCGCGGCGATCGACGGATCCAGCGCAAAGGGGTCTTGCGCCTTGTTGCTGCGAAGCGACGGCAGGTTCAAGAGGGTGCGCTTGTCTTCGAGGACGATGCCGATCAAGTGCTCGCCCGATCGATCGACGGCACGCAAGTGCGTGCTGCTGTCCTGCCAATCGGCCGTCGGCCGATCGATGCCCTTCGCAGCGTCGGCCGCGCGCAAGCGAGCCGGCGCACCGAGCACCGCGCCGAGCTTGCCGACCGCATCCAGGTACGACGCGCCGAGCGGCCCATCCGCCTTCAGCGGCACCTCGTCGTAAATCTTCCAGAGGTGGTCTTTGATATAAAAAAAGTAGCGGTTGCGGCCATCCTTGAAGAGATGCTGGACGGCCTCGTCGTTCTTGTACGTGTATTCGTGTTGGAGCGCGCCGATATCGTAGCCCGTCGGCGAGTCCTGAAACTCGGTGTAGCTTCGTTCGAAATTGACTTTCCGGCTGTCGCGATCGGCCTGGAGCTGATCCATCTCCGAGCCGGGCTGCAACCGCGCGAGCTGAGGCGCGTACTCGTGATCGAACAGGCCGTTGACCTTGTTGTACGCGGTCGTCACTTCGAGGTGGCTCAGGCCCCAGTGCAGCTCCTTCTGCATCAGCGAAGAGAGCGACGGAACCGCCGGAGCATCGGCGGGAGTCGACGCCGCAAAGCTCCCGACGGCGAGCATGACCGAAGCGGCCAGTAACGAAGCAGCGAGAAGTGCGCGGTTCATGGGATCGTGTCTTCCTCCGGGGGGGATGCGCGCGGCGCGCTTCGAGACCATCGTGACCGGAGCGGCGCGTGCCGGAGCGCGCGCGCACTTTCGTCAGCGGCCATGCGCTTTTTCAAATACGAAGAGCCCTTCGCGCAACCTAGCACACGAGGATGCGAGGATTGATTGGCGAGTGCGCGCGCGCGTGCGAACAAGTGTCGGGCCCAAACCGTTGGACGGCCGATGGGGCCGCGGGATAGAAGGCGCGCAGTGTTCGCCGTCTTCGCTCGGGCGCGCGTTCTACCGACTCTTCTTTTTTGCCTTGAGCTTGTTCTTCTCGACGGCGCGCTCCTCGGGGCATGCGCCGAGGCGACCCCGGCACCCGTGCAGCTGGCTCGGCCGGCCGTCCCCTACAGGGGCCGCGCGGTGGAGCTCTTCGACGACGGAGCGGACCCTTCGACCATCGGGTACACGGCCGACGCCCTCCAGCCGGCCGCGACGGACCCCATCTTGCGCGATCGCCTCCAGACCGCGGACGCCGTCTTCCGCGCGCGCATCGTCACCCTGACGACGCGCGAATCCGGTCTGGGCTGGCTCGTTGGCTTCCGCCCGCTGGAGACCCTTGCGGGCACGGCTCCCTCCGGCGACGTGTCTCTGCAGGTCAGCGCGACCGACGCGGCGGCGGGGCTGCTTCGCGCGTTCGAGGATCGCCTCGTCGGGACGAGCGTCGTTCTTTTCGTTCGGGCGTTCGTTCCGTCGTCGTCGGCGGCGGGCGCCGACCCACGAACCGTGCATTTTCACATCGCCGCGGACGACCCGGCGGAGGTGCGGGCGATTCGTTCCTCCAGCCTGTTGTCCGAGGTCAAGTAAAACGGCCGTCGGTCGCGACCCGCACGCGGCCTACCCATTGAACCCCCGCGGGCGCGGGAGCATGATGAGTGCTACCGCTTCCACCGAGGATTCCCGTGGCGATCGATATCAAAAGCCCCAAAGAGATTGAGCTCATGCGCGTCGTCAACCGCCTCGCCGCGGAGACGTTGCTCCTGGTTGGAGACAAGATCTGCGCGGGGATGACGACCCTCGACATCAACGAGATCGTCCACCAGGACACGATACGCCAGGGCGCGCGGCCGGCCCCGCTCAACTACAAGGGATTTCCGAAGAGCGTTTGCACGAGCGTCAACGACATCGTGTGCCACGGAATTCCCGACGGGACCGTTCTCAAGAATGGCGACATCGTGAATGTCGACGTCACGCACGTCCGCGAGGGCTTTCACGGCGACACGAGCGCCACCTTCTACATCGGCACACCGAGCGCCGAAGCGAGGCACGTGGTCGAGGTCGCGCGACGAGCGCTCGACGTCGGCATCGAGCGCGTCCGCGAAGGCGCCCGCCTCGGAGACATCGGCGGCGCCATCCAGAAGTACGTCGAAGGAGAAGGCTGCAACGTCGTGCGCGACTTCGTCGGCCACGGGATCGGCCGCAAGTTCCACGAAGAGCCGCAGGTCAAACACTACGGGACGATGGGGACGGGCGAGCGCCTCCGGGCGGGGATGACGTTCACCATCGAGCCGATGGTCAATGTCGGCGGGTGGGAAGTCGACGTCGATCCGAAGGACAAGTGGACCGTGCGCACGGCGGATCGCTCGCTGAGCGCACAGTTCGAGCACACGCTCCTCGTGACGCGAACCGGCTGCGAGATTCTGACGGCGCGGCCGCGCGCGCTCCGGAGCAGCGAAAACGTCGCGACGCTCTTCGTGGCGTGACGGGCACGGCGTCGGTCGTCATCACGTCGACCGCCACGTCGACCCGCGGGGCTCCGGCCCGGTACCCACTCGCGGCGCGCGACGGCCTGCCACCGCACAAGGACGCCGGGCGCGGTCATCCGCTCTTCGACGCGAGCATCTCCGCAGCCGCCCGCTTGGCCGCGTCGCCGACCTTGATACCGCCGATCATCCGCGCGATTTCGTCCACGCGCTCGGCCGGCGACAGCCGGCGCACCGAAGCGTGCGTCCGCCCGCGGGATTCGACCTTCTCGACGACGAAGTGCGCGTCGGCGAGCGCCGCGATCTGCGGCAAGTGCGTGATGCAACAGACCTGACGGTGCCGCGCGATGTCGTCGATCGCGCGGCCGATGACCTCCGCGATCGCCCCGCCGACGCCCGCGTCGACCTCGTCGAAGACGTACGTGCCCGCGGGGCCTTGGTCCGCGAGGACGCGCTTCAGCGCGAGAAGCGCGCGCGACAGCTCCCCGCCGCTCGCGATCTTACGCAGCGGGCGCGGCTCTTCACCGCGATTCGGGGCGATGAGAAACTCCACCCGGTCGATGCCCGTCCGCGTGAGACGGGCCCCGTCGACGAGCTCCGCGCCGCCGAGCGCCGTCGCAGGCGTCACCTCCACGATGACCCGCGCGCGGCCCATCCCGAGCTGGGCAAGCTCGGCGCCGATCGCATCGGCCAGCCGGTCCGCAGCCTCTCTCCGCTTGCGAGAAAGCGCGCGCGCGATGACCCCGACCCGGGCGACGAGCTCGGCCCGCTTGGCCGCAAGCTCCGCCAGCCGCTGCGTCGCTCCTTCCATCGCCGCGAGTTCTGCGTCGAGGGCGGCTCGATGCGCGCGCACGTCCACCGTCGTGGGACCATGCTTCCGTAAGAGCTTCTGCAAGCGAAACGCGCGCTCCTCCACTTCGGCGAGCCGTTCGGGGCTCGCCTCGACGGCCTCGGCGTAGCGACCGAGGGCGCGCGCTGCGTCGGCGAGCTCTGCGCGGGCCGCGTCGACGACGCGGGCGTGTCCGGAAAGCGACCCGTCGATCGCCGCCACTTGTTCGAGCTCGGCGGCCAGACGCGCCAGCGCGTCGCAGATCGCACCCTCGCCGTCGTACAGGCGGTCCGCGGCTCCCTTCGTCGTCGTTTGCAGGCGTTCGGCGTGGCGAAGGCGCGCCCGTTCCTGCTCGATCTCCGTTTCCTCGCCTTCGCGCGGGTCGATCTCGTCGATCTCGCGGATCTGCCAGCGCAAGAAGTCCTCGCGCTCCGCTCGTCCCCTCTCCTTCGCGGTGAGTGCCTCGAACTCGCGGCTCACCTCCCCGAGGGCCGCGACTTCCGCGGCGACCGCCTCTCGCTGTCCTTCGAGCCGGCCGAATGCGTCGAGGTAGTCGACGTGGGTGGCCGGATCGGTCAGCGAGACGCTTTCGTGCTGCGACGCAATATCGCAAAGCTCCGACGCGATCTCGGCGAGCTGCGCCGCCGTGCAGAGGCGGCCGTTGATGTACGCGCGGGTCCGGATCTCCACCCGGCCGGCACCGGCGCCGGACGAGGGCCCCGGCGTGCGGGGCGCCGTGCCCCCTCCGGCGGCCTGGAGAACCCGGCGCACGACGAGCTCCCGGTCGCCGGGGATACCCGACGCTTCGAGCTTGGCTGCCGCGCGCGACCCGGCGGCGATCTCGAAGAGCGCCTCCACCTCGGCCTCGTCGGTTCCGCTCCGGAGGAGCTCCGGCCGGGCTCGTCCTCCGAGGACCAGATTGAGGGCATCGACCAGCATCGATTTTCCCGCGCCGGTCTCCCCGGTGATCACGTTGAAGCCTGGGGCGAACTCCAAGGCCAGCCGGTCGATGAGAACGATATTTCGAACGCTCAGCTGCAAAAGCACGGGGGGACGTCCGGGGATAACACGCCGTCGGGCGAACTGCGCGAGGGAGAGACGCCCTTCAATCGTTCCCGAATGCGCGAGAGGGCTTGACGCACTCGTCTTGACTTCATTAATCTATCGTCCGTAGTTGCGGCATTTCTGCGCGCCAGAAAACCGAGTCATTCCGCCGGAATCGAAACTCTTATGGCCACCACAGGCGCGATGCCGTCTCGATCTTCCTCGAAAAGAAAGGCTGCGACCCCGGTTCCGGAAGCGCCGAGGGTGCAAACCGTCGAAGAGCGGACGGCGTCCCTCGAAGAGCGTTTGAAGGCGGCGCCGCCGGAGGTCCAGGCAAAATATCGAGAGAACCTCGTTATGAGCTGGATTGCGCATGATAGTGCGCTCGAAGGTGTGGTCTACACGGTCAACGAGCTGTCGTCGGCGATCGGGGGCGAAGCCGGCGCGACCGGCGCGGCGGCGGATTCGAGCATGCAGCCGGTCGTCGAAGAAATTCGGCGGCACCGCGAGGCGCTCGACTTCATTCGTGAGCAGGCGGGCAAGCGCCGCCAGCCGATCACGGTGGATACGGTGAAGCGTATCTATTGTGTGCTCCATCCCGAGGAGGGGGACGTCAAAACGGTCAAATACCGCAAGGACATTCCCCAACATCGTCTGTACTTTCACGAATATACGCCGCCCGACAAGATCGCCTACAAGCTCCGGCAGGTCGTCGACTGGATCAACGATCCGGAGCTCCGCCGGTCCCGCACGCCGGTGCGGCTCGCCTCGCGCGCGCAGTACGATCTCGTGCGCATCTTTCCGTTCACGACGGACAGCGGAAAGGTCGCGCGCCTCGTCATGAACCTCCTCTTGTTGCGAAGCGGTTACCCGCCCGCGATCATCCACTCGACCGAGCGCCAGCGGTATTACGAGGCGCTCAAGGGTTCGAGTGCGGTGATGCACTCGATCGTGCAAGACGCGATCGACAACAGCCTCTCCTCAATCGAGAAGCTGCTCGACGGCTACTGAGGGCCGGCGGGGACTGCGGCGGCCAAGCGAAAGCCGCGGCGACCGCGGACTTTTGCGATGCGGCTTTTGCTTGCTCGTTGCGTGTAAGCCACGACACACAGGCGAAAGCATGGTGACATCCCTTCGATTCCGCAGCACTGCGAGGTTCGTCCGGTGACAACACAAATACGCACGGATTCGTCCCCCGGGTACATGCCCAAGGACAGCGCGACGCTGCCCGCACAAAGCGTGACACGCGAAGATCCGGAGCAGTTCCGGCGCGATTTGCTCCACCATCTTCTTTACAACGTCGTCAAAGAACCGCCGGAGGCGGCGCCCGTCGACTTCTGTCGCGCGATGGCCCTCAGCGTGCGCGACCGGCTGGTCGAGCGCTGGCTCGCGACGCAGAAGACGTACCTGCAGAACGACGTGAAGCGGGTGAACTACCTCTCGGCGGAGTTTCTGACGGGGCGAAGCCTCGGCCTCTGCCTCGTGAACCTGGGTCTTTACCGTACGGCGCACGAGGTGGCGCACTCGATGGGCCACGACCTCGGCGAAATTCTCGACGCGGAGGGAGACCCGGGCCTCGGCAACGGCGGCCTCGGCCGCCTCGCGGCGTGCTTCATGGACTCGCTTGCGACCCTCGATCTCCCGGCCGTGGGCTACGGCATCCGCTACGAGCACGGGATCTTCGAGCAGCGCATCGAGGCCGGCCAGCAAGTCGAGTACACGGACAACTGGCTGCAGTTCGGCAATCCGTGGGAGCTCACGCGCCACGACCGCACGCAAGTGGTGCGCTTCTACGGCTCGACGGAGATCCGCCGCGACGCGCAGGGGCGCATGGTCGTCGAGTGGGTGAACGGCCTGCCGGTGCTGGGCGTCCCGCACGACTCCTTCATCGTCGGCCACGAGACCGACAACGTGAATACGCTGCGTCTCTGGTCTGCGCGCGCGTCGCACGATTTCGATCTGCGTCTCTTCAACCAGGGCGATTACCTGCGCGCGGTCGAAGAGAAAGTCGAAGTCGAGAACATTTCCAAAGTCCTCTATCCGAACGACCAGACCGAGCACGGCAAGGAGCTACGCCTCAAGCAGCAATACTTCTTCGTCGCGTGCTCGATTGCCGACATTCTCTCGGACTTCAAGCGTGCCGGCCACAAGGACCTGCGCCTTCTGCCGGAGCGCGCGGCGATCCAGCTGAACGACACCCATCCGTCGATCGCGGTCGCCGAGTTGATGCGCGTGATGATCGACGAGGAGCGGCTCGACTGGGACACGGCGTGGGACATCACGCAGCGGACGGTCGGGTACACGAACCATACGCTGATGCCGGAGGCGCTCGAGAGGTGGCCGGCGTACATGCTCCAGCGCGTGCTGCCGCGGCACCTGATGCTCATCTACGAGATCAACCAGCGCTTCATGCGCCAGGTGAGCACGCACTGGCCGACCGATCCCTCGCGCATGACGCGCATGTCGATCATCGAGGAGGGCCCGGTGCAGCACGTGCGCATGGCGCACCTCGCGGTGCTCGGGTCGCACAGCGTCAACGGCGTCGCCAAGCTCCACACGGAGCTCATCAAGCACCAGCTGTTGCCGGACTTTTACGAGCTCTTTCCCGAGCGCTTCAACAACAAGACGAACGGCGTGACGCCGCGCCGGTGGTTTCTCTACTCGAATTATCCCCTCGCCAAGCTCTTGGCCGAGCGCTTCGGGCCGAAGTGGATCGACGAGGAGAGCGAGCACAAGGCGCTCCTCGAGAAGAACGCCGACGACGTGGAGCTCCTCGACAAGATCCACGCGATCAAGCTCGACAACAAGGTCGGTCTCGCGTCGATGCTCCAGCGCCTGACGGGCGTCGCGGTCAATCCGGAGGCGATGTTCATCGCGCAGATCAAACGCATTCACGAATACAAGCGCCAGCTCCTGGCCTGCGTGGAGGCGATTGCCCACTATCTGTATTTGAAGGCCCTTCCGCCGGGATCGGACGAGACGCCGCGCGTCTACATCTTCGCGGGCAAGGCCGCCGCCGGGTACGCGACGGCGAAGATGCACATCCGGCTCATCAACGACGTCGCCGCCGTGATCAACGCGGACCCTGAGACATCGGCCAAGCTGAAGATCGTCTTCGTCCCGAACTACGGGGTGTCGCTCGCGCAGGCCATCATTCCGGCGATCGACGTGTCGCTCCAGATCTCGCAGGCCGGCAAAGAGGCGTCCGGGACGAGCAACATGAAGCTCGCGCTCAACGGGGCGCTCACGGTCGGCACGCTCGACGGCGCGAACGTCGAGATCCGCGAGAACGTGGGGACGGACAACTTCTTTCTCTGCGGCCACACGCTCGACCAAGTGCAGGAGCTCCAGCGCACGGGTTACGACCCGAAGCACTTCATCGCCCAGAGCCCGCCGCTGGCCCAGGCGATCGCCATGATCGAGAGCGGCTTCTTCTCGCTCGGGGAAGGACAGCGGTACCTGCCCGTCGTGAACTATCTGCGCGACTACGATCCGTACATGGTCTGCGCGGACTTCGACTCGTTCGCGAGCGAGATGCGGGCGGCCGCCGCCCTCTTCCGCTCGCCGCGCCCGTGGACCCGCCGGTCGCTCTTCAACATCGTGGGCGGGAGCGCGTTCTCGAGCGATACGACGATCCGGGCGTATGCGCGCGAGATCTGGAATCTCGTCCCCGTCAAGGCAAAGCTCCAGAGTTCGGACGCGACGACCAGCTAGCCGACCGCAATCCGCCGCCCTAGCGAGCGCGCCGCCGTGGCACGAGACATGACCGGCGCGACCACCTAAGCTAAGGGTCGAACTATGCTGGCGAAGCGCGTCATTCCGTGCCTGGACGTGCAGAATGGGCGCGTCGTGAAGGGCGTGCAGTTTCTCGGCCTTCGCGACGCGGGCGACCCCGTCGAATGCGCGCGCCGCTACGACGCGGAGGGTGCGGACGAAATCACGTTCCTCGACATCACCGCCTCGCACGAGGGCCGGGGCACGCTTCTCGACACGGTGGCGCGCACGGCCGACCAGGTCTTCGTCCCGCTGACCGTCGGCGGAGGCGTCCGCAGCGAAGACGACGTGCGCGCGCTTCTCGCCGCCGGGGCTGACAAAGTGAGCTTCAACACCGCGGCGGTGAAAGACCCCGAGGTCGTCCAGCGGTGCAGCGGCGCCTGGGGCGCGCAGGCCATCGTCGTCGCGATCGACGCCAAGCGCCGCAAAGACGGGAGCGGCTGGGAAGTGTTCCTCCACGGGGGGCGTACCGCCACGGGCCTCGACGCGGTGGCCTGGGCCGTGCGCGCCGCGGAGCTCGGCGCAGGCGAGATCTTGCTCACGAGCATGGACAAGGACGGGACGCTCTCCGGGTACGACCTCGCGCTGACGCGCGCCGTCTCCGACGCCGTGCCCATCCCGGTCGTCGCGAGCGGGGGCGTTGGTTCGCCCGCGCACTTGCTCGCGGGCCTCGTCGAGGGACACGCGAGCGCCGTGCTCGCGGCGAGCATCTTCCACGACGGCACGTGCACGATCGGCGCGGCGAAGGATCTCCTCGCGAGCGCCGGCATCCCCGTCCGCCGCACGGCGACGCCCGAGGCGCGAGGATGAGCGGCGCCGGCGCGATCGAGTCGTCGGTCACGCTGGACGAGGTGTTCGCCGTCCTCGGGGCCAAGCGCGTTCCTCTCGCGCCCGAGCTCGCGGGGTACCTCGTCCTCGAGATCGCCGAGCACGCCGATCCCGGCGGCGGCGACGTCGACCCGCGCACCGTGTTCGTCGGCGAAGAAGGCACCGTGGCACTCGTCAAGCGGCGTGACTCGGCCACGGGCGACGCCGAGGCGTCGGTGCGCTCGGTCCTCGCGCGCCTGTTGGACGCGAGCGGGGCGCAGACCCCCGCCCTCGCCGCGGCCAGCAAGCGCAAGAGCGGGTCGGGCCTCGCGGCGTTGGCCGCGGAGCTCGAGACGGCGCTCATTCCCGTCAATCGTGCGGCCGGCCGGCGGGCGCTGGCGAGGCTCGCGCGCGAGGTGCGGCGCATCCTCCTCGGCGTCGGGCGCAACGCGCTCCCGTCGACGAGCGACGCCACGACCTCCCCGCGCCGGTCGATGCCTCCGGCGTCGGCGGACGCGTCGCGCGCGTCGAGCGCAGGCTTCGGCCAAGAAGAAGCGACGACCACGAAACGACCGGCGCCGGGCGACCTCGTCGCGGCCAGCACTCCGTGGCCGGACGCGCCCACGACGCAATTCGACGCCCCACAGCGTCCGCAAACCCCGTCGCAGTACGACGTGGACGCGCTCATCGACCAATTCGCCATCACGGCCGACGGCGAGCAAGAGCAGGCGAGCGCGCTCAAAGCGATGGCCGGCCTCGAGCCGACGCCGCCACCCCCGGCTTCCGAGGCCGTCGCGAGCCTGGCGAGCCGCGTCACTTCGGGCAGCCCTCGCAGCCCGGACGAAGACGCGGAGGTCGAGTCCCTCCTCGCGATGGCCGGCGGCATCGCTTCGCGGCCGCCGCTCGCGCGCGACGCCCGCGAGAGTCGCGACGCCCGCGAGAGTCGCGACGTCCGCGAGAGTCGCGAGGTGCGCGAAGCCCGCGAGCGCGTGGCGGAAGCCCGCCAGCTCCCGACCCAGCCGGCACGGCGCCCGCGGCCCACCTTGCCAAGCGTGCCTGTGATCGTCTCGCGCAAGCGTTCGAGCCTGCCGATCCTCATCGCGCTCGCCGCTGTCGGGGGCGGAGGCTACGCCGCTTGGGCGCTGCGCCCGGGCGCCGCCGCGAGGACGGCTCCTTCCGCCGAGACGATCGCGGCGGACGTGCCCAGCGTCCCCCGCATCGCGCCCGCATGCCTCGGCGCGCTCGTCGTCACGAATGTGCCGGCACACGCCGAAGTGCTGCTCCGCGAAGGGCAGGCCCCGGTCGACGTCGAAAAAATGCCCGTCGGGGCTCGCCTCGAGTTCGTGGCGACGGCCGAGGGCTACGCCCCCAAACGCGTCGTCGTGCCCCAGGGCACCGGCTGGGACCCCGGGCCGGACGGCAAGCCTCGTTACGAGACCGCGGTGCAGCTCGACAAGTCGACCGCGAAGGCGGGCCTCGACACGTGGCCGTCGGGCGAGCCGGGCAGCGAGGTCGGCGGCCAGGGTCCGCCCGGCACGGTGCACGTCGTCGCGACCCCGCGAGGCGCAGAGGTCTGGATGCTCGCGGGCCTCGGCCCCGAAGCGCGGGTCGAGCAGATCCGTTGCGACCGCGACGTCGACGTCCTCGTCGCGGGCCCCACCACGTACCGCCGCCGCCTGCACGTCGCCGCGAGCGCGTTCGCGCCGGAAGAAGGCGCCGCAGGCGCGTCGAAGGGGCCGGTTCGGGTCGCCCGCGTCAGCGTCAAGTAGAGCGCCCAAGGACGGCGCCGGCAGGCGTCCGCGAAGGCCCAGCGCGCGCCCGGCTTGGGCTACGCTTCGCGCATGGACGAACAGGACTTCGCGGTCGTGAAGGCGCTCATTCCCGTGGCCTGGGCGGACGGCGTCTTCGAAGAGCGCGAGCGCGAGATGGTGGACGCAATCCTCGACGCGTACCGCGCCTCGGACGAGGAGAAGGCCACGATCCGCGACTACGCGAAAAGCCCCCGCACGATCGAGGACATCGACCTCACCGCGCTTTCGGCCGATGACCGGCGCGTTCTGCTCCAGCATGCCGTGCTTCTGTCGTTCGCGGACGGCGCGCAGTCGACCGAGGAGTCGGAGACCCTGCATGCCCTGGCGCGAAAGCTCCGCATCCCCGAAGACGAGGCGCGCGCGCTCCTCGCCGCAGGCGCCGACCGCGCGCGCCGCTACTTGCACCTCGTCGCTCCGGTCGCGTGAAAGGCCGCGGCCTCGTCGCGCTGGCGTTGGTCCTCGTTTCGACGGTGAGCCTCGCGGCGGGGCTCGCGGCGGGCGGGCGGCTTCCGTTCCTTTCGCATGCGTGGGACACGGCTGCCTCGGCGGTCCAATCCGCCGTCCAGGCGGAGCTCGCCGCCCCGAGCGACGCCGGGGCTCCGGCCGACGCCGCGCCCGAAGCCCCTGCCCCGCACAAGCAGACCGCTCCGCTGTCGAGCGCGCAGCTCGCCGCACCTCTCGTGCATGGAACCTACGTAACGGCCTGCGGCGCGCCCGACACGATGAAGGTGGTCGTCAAAGCCACGGTCAAGATGGGCCATGCGATCACGGTCACCGTGAAGACCGACCCGCCGAACGCGGAGATCACCGCTTGCGTCGAGCATGCCGCGCGCGGGTTGCAGTGGGACATCAGCCCGAAGACCGAGCACGTGACGGTCACCTATTGAGTGGCTGGAGCCCGTCTTCGATGCGACACTCGTGTCAGTCGATCGAGTTCGTCATCGATCGCGATTGGTAGAGGAGGCGCGCCGTGGAGGCGACCGCATCGATCGTACCCCCGGCGCTCGAGAAAGTTCTCGTACAGTGCGCGACGCTCCCGAGCCTGCCCGCCGTCGCCGTGGAGATCCTCGCCGAGTGCCGCAAGGACGACGTGAGCCTCGATCGTCTGGGCGATCTGCTCGAGCGCGATCCGGCGCTTGCCACGAAGCTTCTCAGCGTCGCCAATTCGTCGGCCTACCGGCGCGGCTCGCCGATCACGACGATCCGGCGCGCGACCGTCGCGCTGGGAGCCAACGCCGTGATGGCTCTCGCGCTCAGTTTTTCGCTCTGCAGCCAGCGCCCGGGCAAAGGCTCCTTCGATTTCCCGGGGTTCTGGCGACGCGCGCTTCTCTCCGCGCTGTGCGCGCGCGTCCTTGCGCGATGGGCGCAGATCGATCCCGAAGAAGCGCTGCTCGGCGGCCTTCTTCAAGACGTGGGGGTGCTCGCGTTGCAGACCGGGTTGCCCGGCTACGATGCGCTCTTCGAAGAGAGCGACGGGGACCACGCGCGCCTCGAGCAACTGGAACGCGAGCGCTTCGGAGCCGGCCACCCGGAGGTGGGCGCCTGGCTCGCGGCGCGCCTGCGACTGCCGCCGGCGCTCGGGCACGCGGTCCTCACGAGCCACGCGCCGCCGAGCGCGGAGCCCGGGATGAACCTCCTGGATCGCTGCGTCGCCGTCTCCGGCCGAATGGCCGAGACCTGGCTCTCGACGCAGGCGACGGCCGGCAGCGCGGGCGCGCACGCCTCGGCGTCTTTTCTCGGCTTGCAGGGCGCCGATTACGACGCTCTGCTCACCGAAGTCGGAAGCGCCGCGCAAAGCTTCGCCGCGTCCTTCGACGTAGCCCTTCCGAGTCCGGACGATATGCGCGGCATCGTGCAGCAAGCACGGCAAGCCCTCATGCGCGTGCCCGTGGGACCGGCGGGACTCGGCGGCCGTTCGCGCGGCTAGATCCCCGCGCGGATCCGCATCCGTCGCTCGAGCGGCCCTTCGACCCGTTCGATCAGCGCGAGCGAAAGACGAAATACGCGGCGCCGGCCATGCAGAGCGCGGCCCAGAGATAGTCGAGCTTCAGCTCCTCCTTCATGTAGAGGACCGCGAACGGGACGAAGACCGAGAGCGTAATGATCTCCTGCGTGATCTTGAGCTGGCCGAGCGTGAACTGGCCGTAGCCGATGCGATTGGCCGGGACTTGCAGCGCGTACTCGAAGAGCGCGATGCCCCAGCTCACGATCACGGCCACGTACCAGGGCGAATGGCGAAGCGTCCGCAGGTGGCCGTACCAGGCGAAAGTCATGAATACGTTCGATCCGACGAGAAGGAGCACCGTTTTCACGGGCTTCGCTTAGCACCGGAGAGGCCGGACGGGCCCTTGCACCCCTCTGCGCCGTCGCGCGCACCGGGCTCGACCGTCCAAAGGTATACGCGTTGCTCTCGTTGACGATTGCAGTGATGGTTCAGCCGAGTCACGACGCGACCAAGACGCCGATAGGCACCGTCCCCACGGTTCTCGTCGTCGAAGACGCTCACGATTCCCGTGAGCTCTACGCGTCGGAGTTGAGTCTCGCCGGATTTTCGGTGGCGCAGGCCGAAGACGGTCACAAGGCCTTGGACGTCGCTCTCCG
>Ga0210391_10003277_pt1 | contig 13753 bp, 5 predicted proteins | sample IncBWC12OmetaG_FD_160573 | JGI IMG/M metagenome (GOLD analysis project Ga0210391, IMG submission 160573) | Forest soil microbial communities from Barre Woods Harvard Forest LTER site, Petersham, Massachusetts, United States - Inc-BW-C-12-O ... | reverse complement strand
CGGCTGACCTGGGATGAGGCCCGCGGCGGCCCACTTGGCATTAAACGCGGGATCCCCGACAACCTTTGGAACCGTCAGAATCTGTCCCGCGTCAAAGACCGGAGCCACATAGTGCAGGTCCGAGCCCGCTACCGGATAATCTGCCCCGGGAATGGCCTGAGACTCGTCCGGGCTGCTGGCCTGGATCAGCCTGCGCCATTCTTCATTCACGAAGAAGAACGTTCTTTGGTGACTGTTGTTGTAGATATGCGGGATAAAGACCGGGCCCCCGAGGTTGCCACCGAAAATGTTGTAGTTCAGCTTCAGCCTGGGGGTGATTGGATCGGTTTGCTTGTTGAGATAGCTATTGGCGTCGAATACCGTGTTGCGGTTGAACTCAAAAAGCTCGCCGTGAAATTTCTGGGTGCCACTCTTGAGGCCAAGGCTGATGGTGGCGCCGGAGGAGATACCGTAGTCCGGCGGATAGTTACTGGCCAGCGTTTCAAATTGCGCAATGGCATCCTGTGAGGGCATGATGCTCATGCCGCCCGCGCCACCACGATCATCCGCCTCGCCGCCATCAATCAGCCAGATGTTGTGGCTCTGGCGGAGGCCGTTTACGCTGATGGTGAAGTTCGCCGCGACCGACGTTGGAGTGTTGCTGTCCGGCAGCGCCGAACTGACGCCCATGCCTAAGGCGGCTAACGCTGCGAAGTTGCGATTTTCTGTCGCGATTTCGCTGATCTGGTCGGCATTGATCAACGTGCTGACCACGTTCGAGTCGCTCTGTACCTGCAACGCAGTTGCCTGTACTGTCACCGTCTGCCCGACGGTGCCAACCGTGAGTTTGATATCGGCTTTGTGTACCTCAGAAATATTCAGGCTGATCCCAGTTTGCCGATACGTCTCAAAGCCCGGTGCAGAGACTGAGAGACTGTAGGTACCTACGTTCAGGCCGGGGATGGTAAACAGGCCGCTGCCGTTCGTCTCAGCCTTGGTTACAAAACCGGTGCCGTCCTGAGTAAGAGTTATCTGTGCGCCGGTCACCGCCGCGCCCACTTGATCAACCACCGATCCGTCGATCTGGGAGTTCTGCTGTGCATGCAAGCTTAAACAGCAAAAGAGCAGCAAGAAGGGAAGTAGGACGTGCACGCGCAAGCTGGTCACATTCCCCCACACCGCAGGACGCATCCAGAATGCTCCGAGGCTTTTTACATCGATGAAAGGGAAGTGGTTGGGTTGCAGGGCGTCACAATACCTCAACTCCTGATTGCGTCTCATAATTCCTCCAAAACGTCGATCTGATACTGAGTTTTATGTCTTGACTGCCATTTGGGCAGTTTTAATCGCTTTTTTCGTGCGTCTTAATAATTCGCCTAAGTTACGAGCTGCACCAAGTACGGAAACTATCGATGGCATGACTCCGCCAATGACAAAACAGGTACCTTTGGTACAAACTCCCTCCTGGGTACCTAATTACCTGCCGCTCGCTCGAACCCTCACCTACAGCTGATCGCGATCGCGGGAGGTAGTACCCAAACGACCTCCTGTTCACAAATCCCCAACCCAGGCATCAGTTGTCGCGATCCCCAAGCAGCGATCCCGGGTCTGAATGCCGGATAGCGGTCTACAGAAACGTTTTTCTAGAAGCGACCCAGAGTAAACGGCAACGATCCAACCACTGTCAAGCGAATTCTTTGTAGTCGTGAATTAAGCAGGCCGCCCGGTGCAGTAAATGGATCCAGCAGAAGGCAGGGTAGAAGAACCCGGCGCAGCTTTGTTCTTAAGGAGATAGCAGGAAACCGCAGGCACAAAGGGATGGTCCAGGTACTTGAGCATTAACCTATAACCTGCATTAACGGGAATTCATGTTGCTAAGTCAGCTGCCTGAGGACCATCCTGGCAGTGGACATGAGCTATCGCATCCGTAGTTACTCAAGCCTAACTTTTCAGGCACCATGGAGAATCACTGCAGGGGCCGCCCGCACTGGGAGAAGGGCTGCGATACAAAAATCGGGGGCGCCTCAGGTCCGGTTGTACAAGCAAGCGCCATCGATAACAAAGACCACGGTTGATTCCATTACGGAATATATTTCCAGTGGACCGGCATCCGCGTCGACCTTGTCTTCGGATCGAACTCGCGGCTCCGTGCACTTGCGGAGGTCTATGCATCCGACGACCGAAAGAGAAGTTTGCGCAGGACTTCGTGGCTGCAATGGAACAAGGTGATGAGCCTTGATCGCTACGATCTGCCTAAGCACTGAGCTGCTCAAGTCACTGGCCTGGCAGGTCAACTTCTTGCTTGAGGGACAAGGATTGAGAAGAGCCGCCAACGGCAAACGAATAGCGCCCGGGCAGCACGCGCATATGATTCTCTTGCTCGTCGTAGATGGTGAGGAAAAGAGGATCGACATCGATGGTGACTTCGCGGCCCTCGCCAGGAGCCAGTATCAACTTTTCGTAGCCTACAAGACGCTTCGGCGGTTCCTTTGCAGCTGAGGGCAACATGGCGTACAACTCGGCAACCTCGGCCCCGGACTTGGCGCCTGTGTTCTTCACAGTGAAGCGAACCTGCGGCTTTGTCCCTCCGTCAATATGCAAGCCAGAGTAAGCGAAAGTCGTGTAGGAGAGTCCGAAACCAAACGGAAACAGCACCGGTTTTTCTTCGGCGTCGTACCACTTGTAGCCTACCTTCAGACCCTCATCGTAGTTCACCGAATAACTGGAATGGGCATTACCGCCCGCACTCACGGCGGCCGAGCCCGCGCCACTGTCTTCGGCTGGCAACGGAGGAATCACCGGGTGCGGCAAATCCGCATCACGGAGTGGGAAGGTCGCGGCCAGCTTGCCTGATGGGTTTACGGCGCCGGTAAGCACACGGGCCAAGGCCGTTGCGCCGCGAGCGCCGCTATACCAGGCCTCGACAATACCCTGGACCTTTCCGGCCCAGGGCATCAGAGCGGCTGTGCCGGTTTCGAGAACGACAATGGTACGCGGGTTCGCTGCTGCGACGGCCTCCACCAAGGCGTCCTGATTATCCGGAAGGGCAAGAGATGGCAAATCCATTCCCTCCATCTCCCATTGCTGCACGAAGACGATCGCAATATCGCTTTGCCTGGCAAGGGAGGCGGCCGCGCTCAGGTCATCCCCGGAGGCGAACTCGACCTTAGTGTTGGGAAGCGTGGCCCGCAGCTGCTTCAGCGGAGAAGTAGGGAAGTAGACGTGCGAGTGGGTTGCATAGCTAATGGCGCCTTCAGTCGGGTTGATGGCGTTGCCCCCTGGAGGATCTACCTGGGCGGACCCGCCGCCCGAAAGCATTCCCACGTCAGCGTGTGCGCCCACCATCGCTATAGAGCGTGTGTGGGCTGCATCCAAAGGCAAGATGGAATGCTCGTTTTTGAGCAGAACGATGGAGCCCTCTTCAATTTGCTGGGTGACTTCAAGATGGCCTTCCACGTCGATTACTCTTCGGTTCACGGGATAATCCATGACGCCGTCATCGAAGTAGGAGCGCAGCATACGGCGGGCGTGATCGTCGATCTCAGCCAGAGACACCTTTTTCTGCTCGACGGCGGCCTTCAGCGCGGGCCCGAAGAAGTCGTCCATCGGCTCCTCATGGTCCAGCCCGGCGTGAGAGGCCTGTACAGTGGAGTGGGTTCCGCCCCAGTCGGAGTCGACAAACCCGGGGAAGGCCCACTCTCCTTTGAGAACCTCACGCAGCAGATAGTCGTTTTCGCAAGCGTACTGGCCGTTGAGGCGGTTATACGAACACATCACCGCACCTGGCTTGGCATCACGAATCCCGATCTGGAAAGCAAACAAATCTGACTCGCGCATCGCCCGCTTCGATATGATGACGTTTACGATGTCTCTTCCCGTCTCCTGATCGTTGACCGCGTAGTGTTTGATGTCGGAGATGACGTGTTCGGCTTTCTCAGCTGCCATGAGCTGGCCGACAAGGGTTCCAGCCAGCACGGGGTCTTCCCCGAGATACTCGAAGGTGCGGCCATCTCGCGGTTCCCGGGTGAGGTTGATGCCGCCACCAAGGGACATGTTGAAGCCCTGCGCTCGAAGCTCATTTGCAATCAGCGAGCCGTAGGCATACGCGGCATGTCGATCCCAGCTCGAAGCAGCCGCAAGATTGCTGGGCAAGGCCGTTGCATAGCGGCCCATCGCGCCGGCAGCTCGCACGCCGTAGGCAGCGTCGGAGATATCCACGGCCGGGATACCAAGCCGCGGTATGGGGTTGATGTAGCCGGCGCCTCCATTGGAGTCCCGGGTAAGGGGGCGCTGCCATTGAGGCTCACGGGCCATTCCATTGCCATGCAGAAGCGACAGTTTTTCGTCCAGCGTCATCTGCTGCAACAGGAGATTGGCCCGTGCATCGGGGGAGAGACTGCGATCCATCCACGGTTTCGTGGCCGCATCTTGGGTTAATTGAGCACCCTGCTGTGCCCTGGTTGTTGTTGAACCCGCGCCCAAAACGAAACTTAGTAGGGCGGCCGATATAACACTTGCTGGCAGGCTTCCGGGCCGAATCATCGAGCATCTCCACCGGTGGCTCTGTAACCGCAGCGGAGCATGATCCGAGAGATACCGGACAAGCCGATCAGCTATCGCGGTTTATCGCTTAGGACCGAGCAACGCTGCTGTTGCATAGTAGCAGGCACAGAGGCATGAGCCTCTGTACCTGGCCAAGTTACACCTAGAAGATAAATTTGGCGCCGAACTGCAACACACGTGGATCGGAGGTGCTGGTCACCTGACCGAAGTTGCCATCGTTGCTTCCGCCATCCACCTGGTTGAACTCAGTGTGGTTGAAGGTGTTGAACGACTCTGCACGGAGCTGGAAATGCATCGCCTCGTGGATAGGGATCTCCTTGAACAGGGCAATGTTCCAGTTAAAGAGCCCAGGAGCTGTGACGACGTCCTTACTGGCATTGCCGAACCCCGTCCCGCCCGCACCTGCTGCGGTCCAGGGCGCTGCAGGCGCCGCAAATGAGCTCTGACTGAACCACTGTTTCTGCGTCTTCGGATGGGAAATCGGGGCGACCACGTCGGGGCGGTTGGTTGTGTTACCGCCAGCCCCTACAACATCCGGACCGTTGTAGTTAAGCTGTGACCCAGCCCCCGCGAGGGGCGATCCAGACTCGGCGACAGTGACCCCGGATATCTGCCAGCCCCCGGCAACTGTCCGTTCCAGCAAACTACCGGAGTGTTGGAAGAATGGAAGATCGTAGACGTAGTTCGCCGAGAAGATGTGGCGGCGGTCAAACGCACCCGAACCACGATCGTAGCGGAGGTCGTAGGGATTTGAGGCAGTTTGAAGATCCTGACTCTGCTGCTGCCCGTCGATCTCGTGCGACCAGGTATAGGCAATCTGCAAAGACAAACCGTGTCTCTTTTCCATGCGCAGCGCAGTCTGCAACGAGTGGTAGTTGGAATTCACCTCATTTGACGATTGAAGTATGTTGGCGAACCCCAGGTATGGCCGGTATAAGTTTGCGTTGGCGCCCTGTGCCACTAACTGGTGGTTGCACGGCGGGTTTGCCGGGCTAGGAGAACAGGCGGAGAAGTCGGAGAACGCCAGGTCGTTCTGCTCTACCCTGGTGTTTTGGCTCCATGCGCCGGTGCCGACATACTGCAAGCCCCAAACCAGAGACGGAGCCAGCTCCCGCTGCATGCCTAGACTATATTGGGCGGTGGCCGGGTTGGGATAATAGTTGGCAATGGAGTTAACGCCCGCCGGTGCCGCGGGTAATTGTGTCGGAGGCGTGACTACCCCCTGCCAATTGGTCGTGGGACTGGAAAACCGGACGTTGCTGGCTGAAGGTTGGTAAGAGAACGGGGGATTGGTATCTGCGTCGTAGATGTCGTTCCCCTGAACGCGCTCATAGAAGATTCCTACACCACCCCGCAAGACAGTCTTTCCGTTGCCAAACAGGTCGTAGGCAAAGCCCAGACGCGGCTGCCAGGTGAAATAGCTGTTCTTGACCATTCCACGGGGAATGCCGTTCACACCTGCAAGCCCAATGCCATTCAGGTAAAAAGGCGCGCTTATCCCTGCGGGTTGAGCGAATCCAGGACCCGTGGGGCTCAAATTGCCGGTACTAGCATTGGGCGCCTGCTCATTCGCAGGGTTGAAGAGGTTCGGGAAGAAGTCAGCAACCTGGTTGTTCTTCTCGTAGACTCGCGGCATTCCGTCATAGCGAATGCCCAGGTTGAGTGTCAGCCGCGGCATGACGTGCCAATTGTCCATGGCATAGCCGGAATAAGTATTGTTCAGCCAATGATTTGTCTTGAGATCGTTCAACTGCTGGTACTGGCTGGCGTAGCCGAGCAGGAAATTGATATAGGGATCCTGCGAAGCAACGCCGGTGCCGCCGTTGAACGTGTAATCGCCTTGTGTATCGGCTTGTTGTTGCTGATTCTTATCTGACCGCATGTAGGAGAAGCCGAACTTCAGACCATGCCTGCCCCTCGTCCATGAAAAGTCGTCACGCAGTTGGTAGTTCAGGTACGAATTATGCCAGGGCCAATAGTTAGTTCCCCAGGTCGTGTTGAGCTGACCATTCTGGAATTTCACCTGCGGCAGGCGGTTGAGATCGTTGTTTCCGGTGAAGAAGCTGCCCGCATTCCAACCGGAAGGCTCCGCAAAGATGCCCTGGGGGGTAGTCGTAATGGTGTTCCCGTTTACGCAGAGGCAAACCTCATTGAGCATGGTGGGCGAAATCGACTCGCTCAACTTGACAACGGCAGCCCATGACGGGTTGGCGAAGATGTTGCCGACCGTGGTGTAGGTAGTGCCGCTCCAGAGCGGGGGGAAGTACGTTTGCGACATCTGGTCATGGATGTAGCTTCCCATCAGGTGGAACTTATCGTTGATGTTGTGGTCGATGCGAACCGTGTCTTCGCGGACGTCGGTCGGCTGCTTCGGCGAGGCAATAAACTGTGGGGAGTTTCCGGTCGGGTCGACGTTCGGTTTGGGGATGGCGCCTGTGTTCATGAAGAGCACGGCATTCGGATCGAGCGAGGAAGCTGGGATGACGTATGTATTTCCCGCCCCCGAGGGAGCGGCACCGCCCACGGTCGGGAATGGCGTACCCGTGGCCGGGTTAATCAGAGCAAGACATTTTGGAGCGCAATTCCACTGCGTGTAGGTAAAATTCGCCCCGGCAGTTGGGAAGTCTTCAGTCGGGATTGTGTTTTGGGCAGAGGCGTTCGCACCCTGGATGAACTTGCGCCACTCTTCCGACCAGAAGAAGAAGGTCTTATTCCTGGCGCTGTTATAAAGGTGCGGGATGATCACCGGGCCGCCAATATCACCACCGTAGATGTTCAAGCGCAGCTCAGGGCTGGGGGTATTTGCCTGCTTGTTGAAGTAGTAGCCGGCATCCAGATCGTCGTTGCGGACAAACTCCCACAGGCCGCCGTGGAAGGCTTTGGTGCCGCTTTTGAGCTGCATCACGATGGTGCCGCCCGAATTAATGCCATAATCCGGCGGGTAGTTGCTGGCCAGTACCTGGAACTCGGCAATCACGTCAGGAGCCGGCAATACGTCCAGCTTGCCGCCCGAGCCGCGGTCATACACTTCGCCGCCGTCGATCAGCCAATTATTGTGATTCGGATTTGTGCCGTTAAAGCTCAGGTTCGCGTTGCTACCTTGCGCGGTGACACCGTTAAAAGACGGCAGGTTGCCGGAAACGCCGGTGCCCAGTGAGGCCAGAGAGGTAACGTTGCGGCCATTGGTGGCCAACTGGGAGATCTGCTGGCCGGTGATCAGGCTACTCACTTCACTGGATTCAGACTGCACCTGAAGCGCGTTCGACTGTACGACCACTTCCTGGGTGGATGTGCCAACCGCCAAGGCAATATCTTCTCTCAGGACATCGGTAACATTCAGCACGATCCCATCCTTCCGGTAGGCCTGGAAGCCGGTAGAGCTCGCCTGAAGGTTGTAATCGCCGGGATCCAATGACGGGAAGTCGAAAATGCCGGCACCGTTTGTCTTGGTCGCATGCGCATTGCCGGTCTGCACCGAAGTGATCTTCACATCGACGTTGGGAACCACGGCGCCCGTGGGATCAGTGACCGTTCCTGTGATCTCACCGTTACTCTGCGCATGCGCGGCTCTGAGCGTACCGGCAAAGATTGCGATCAATAGCAGTGCGAGAGAAAGCGCGAAACGCAGTTTGCTGAAAGGCAAGGCTTGATAGCGGATAGGCGAAGAAGTGGTAGGACGGTGGTTTCTGCTCATAATGGTCTCCCTAAAGGCGTTCCGCGTTCTATTTTTTACGTGTACAGGTTGGCATTCAGCTCCACCGAAAGGTGGAGTTGGTAACCGACGAGCAAACTAGGTGAGCAACAGCATGTTTGGGCAGGGTATTTCTGGTATTAGCGGGAGGTAAAAACCGCAACGCCTTATGATTCGGACACTTGAATGGTAGGTAAATACCGGTAAAGGGCAGTTGTCAGCCCCGTGAACGCTGGCATACACTGTTCCACGTCATGGATGTACACGCTTCTTGGGTGCCAAAAACTGAGGAAGAGAAAGATCAGGTCAGACGTCAAATGGAGCGGCTGCTAGAAACAGCCCATTTCAAGAACAGCCGGCGGTATCCCGCGCTGTTCAGGTTCATCGTAGAGGAGACACTGGAGGGCAGAGGCGAGTTCCTGAAAGAGCGCCTGCTGGGGGTACGTGTATTCAACCGGCCTCCGGATTACGATACCGCCGATGATCCAATTGCCCGGGTCACGATTGCGGAAATCCGGAAACGGATCGCGCAGTACTATCACGAAGAAGCACACGAATCGGAAATGCGGATCGAGTTGACTTCAGGCCGTTATGAGCCTGAATTCTACCCTCGCAAAGCCAAACCCGCAGCTCCGGTCGAATCCTTAACACCAGTCGCACTCGCGGCCCCGGTCACCGACACCCCGGTCGCTACTCCGCCACCGAAGCTCAGCAAACCCTGGCTATCTCCCCTCCCTTACTGGGTAATCGCCACTGCGGTGCTTCTGGTTGGCCTCGTAGCCGCCTTTTTGTGGCGCTTCGACCCGCCTTCTGCCCTCGAACAGTTCTGGAATCCGGTACTTAAACCTCACCTTACCATCACCTTCTGTCTGCCGAATAAAGATGTTGCTGGTTCCCAGATCGCGGGGGCTGCGGGGATCCTGTCCTACACCGCGCATACAAAACCTAAAGACGCGGGACCGATCGCCGCTTCCGCCGACACCGCCAATCCCACTTTCTATGATTACGAGAAGAATGCTGAAAACGTCTCGTTCTCCGACGTGCTAGCAGCGACGAGGATTTCTAACTGGATCGCCACGCGTGGTGTCGAACAAAGATTCCGTTTGGTTAAATCAACCACACTTGATGATCTGCAAGAGGGGCCGACCATTCTTATAGGCGGGTTGGACAATGAGTGGACCTTGCGCGCGCTCGCCCACTTGCGGTATCAATTCCGAGGCACCGATCAAGAGCAGTATTGGATAACAGACACCAAAAACCCTGGCCGCAGGACATGGGCTGTCGATTTGAAGACCCAATATCCTGCGGTCAAGCGCGATTTTGCGTTGATTGCACGGGTGCACAATGATTCAACCAGGCAGGTCCAGGTAATTGTCGCCGGCATCGGGATGAGCGCAACAGCGTCTGCGGGCGAATTTATGGTGGATCCAAATCGGCTTGGAGAGCTCCGCAAGCGAGTAGGTCCCGGATTCAAAGACCATGATTTTGAAGCCGTGCTGGGAACAGACGTAGTAAACGGCATTCCGGGCTCGGCAAATATTCTGGCTATCGAAGTCTGGTAGGCGCCTTCGCGCTTTGTTGGACAGGTCCAGGAGCGCCACGGCCGCTTGGCTCTTGCTGGACAAACGGATGCTCCGATGCGAGACTTGAGTCGTCGGGCCGGTCATGCTGAGAATCTTTAATAGCAGCAACATGCGTGGATTTTCTGTCCCGCACTGCATCCTTTTTTTCTCCACGGTTTTGCTCCTTTCTGCGAGGTCTTCGCCGGCCCAGGCAATCGATAAGCAGCAGGCGATGCTGCTGACTCAACAGGGAAAATTTCAAGAAGCAAAAGAGGCCTGGTTACAACTCGCCGCACACGCTCCCAACGACTATGTCGTCCAGGCAAATCTGGGTTTAGTCCTGGCGCAACTCGGTGACTATAAGGATGCGATCGCCGCTTATCACAAATCTTTGGCTGCCCACCCGAGTGAACCAGGTGTCCGGATGAATCTTGGGCTGGCGGAGTTTAAACAAGGCAATTTTGCCGCCGCGAGTTCATCCTTCAGTTCCCTGGCTTCGACCACACCTCCAGACCCCCGGCTCGAAACGCTTCTCGGCCTGAGCTACTACGGTCAACAACTTTACGAAAAAGCGATTCCACATCTCACCATCGCCAGTCAGAATGATCCCTCCAATCCTCAATTGCATTATGTTCTGGCCGAGTCATGTCTCCATGGCAGGAAACCGGAGTGTACCCTCACTGAGTCACAAAAGCTCCTCCAACTCAGTCCCGACTCTGCTGCGGCCCACATGCTTTTGGGCGAGGCCTACGATGGGACCAAACAGGAAAACGAAGCCATAACAGAATTCGCCGCCGCAGCAGCAGCCAACCCGTCGCAGCCAAATGTCCACTTCGGCCTGGGTTACCTCTACTGGAAGAAGCACGATTACGATCAGGCTGCTCCCGAATTCAAAGCGGAGATAGACCACGATCCCAAGAATGCGCAGTCCCTCACCTATCTGGGCGACATAGCTTATCGAAACAATAATGATGACGAGGCAGCGGCCAGTTTGTTGAAGGCGGTTCACCTGCAACCAAATATTCGGCTGGCCTATTTCGACCTCGGTTGCGTCTATGCTCGTGAGAACAAGAACGCAGACGCGATCACGGCCTTCAAAGAGGCGGAACGGCTCGATCCCACGGAGCCCGATGCCCACTATCGTCTCGCGCGCGTCTATCTGGCCTCAGGACAAAAACAAAAGGCTGACGCCGAATTTGTTAAAACCAAGTCGCTCCACCAAAAAGAACAGGAATCGATCATCGAGAAGATGGCTGCAAACACTCCTGCCGATGCTCCGGCGAACTAATTTGGCAGCAATGCGTAAGCCCGGTGCAGCAGAGTTTAATCGCCGTGAGTTCCTGTTGCTGGGGACAGCCGCATCAACCATGGCACTGGCTCAGGGAATCGCCTCTCGCGGAGTCAAACCACAACCGCGCGGCAAGCCATCGGGGCTCCCATTCCTGGCCCACTTCACGGACGTTGCCGCCAAAGCAGGTCTTGTTGCCCCAACTATCTATGGTGGAATCGATCATAAGCAATTCATCTTCGAAACCGTTGGCTGCGGTGTCGCTTTCTTCGACTACGACAACGACGGCTGGCTCGATATCCTCGTGCTTTGCGGCACCCGGGCCGATTCGCCTCCCGAAGCCACCAATCGACTCTACAAAAACAACCGAGATGGAACCTTCATCGATGTAACCGAGAAGGCTGGTCTTGTCCGTACTGGCTGGGCCAGCGGCGTGACCATCGCCGACTACAACAATGATGGTTACGAAGACATCTTCATCACGTACTACGGCCAGAATGTTCTCTATAAAAACAACGGAGACGGAACCTTCACGGATGTCACCGAGCAGGCTGGTCTCGCTTACACCGGCCCGACGCGATGGGGATCAGGTTGCACCTTCCTGGATTACGATCGAGACGGTCATCTCGATCTTTTTGTGGCCAGCTACCTCGCGGTCGACCTGAATAAGATTCCTAAACCTGGCACCAATCCCATGTGCAGCTACAAAGAGGTGCCAGTGAATTGCGGCCCCAATGGGCTTCCCTTTGCGAAAAATTTCCTTTACCGAAATCAGGGAGATGGCACTTTCCGCGACGTGTCGGAGACGAGTGGGATCCGGAAAGCCACCTCTACCTACGCAATGACCTCCGTCGCAGCGGATTTTACCGGTGATGGCTGGACTGATCTGTACGTCGCATCTGATTCCACGCCCAGCCTGCTCTTTGTCAACCAGCACGATGGGACTTTTAAGGAAGAAGCGACGGAACGCGGCGTCGCCTTCAGTGAAGATGGCTTGGAACAGGCCGGTATGGGTGTCGGGATCGGAGATTACACACTTCGAGGACGACTGGACATCTTCAAGACCCATTTTTCCGACGACACGGACGTGCTCTATCGCAACGACGGCACCGGCCAATTTACAGATGTAACGCTCGCAGCTATGCTCGGTGTGGAAACTCGATTTATTCAGTGGGGAACTGGATTCGCTGACCTGGATAACAACGGGTGGCCCGACCTTTTCATAGTGACCGGTTCCGTCTATCCGGAGGTCGAAGCAAAATTTCCGCAATATCCTTTAAAGTCGCCCAGGCTGATTTTCCGTAACCTGGGCAACGGCAAATTTGAAGAACTGATCGAAGAGGCTGGGCCTGGAATAAGTGCTGCGCATTGTAGTCGAGGATGTGCTTTCGGCGATTTCGACAACGACGGCGACGTCGATGTGGCGATCATCAATTTAAACGAGCCGCCATCTTTACTGCGCAACGATTTAAAGGGCAATCATAACTGGATCAAGGTCCTCCTTGTCGGTACCAAGAGCAATCGAAGTGCGATCGGTTCCAGAGTCATCGCGCGATATGGCGGTAAACTGCAGGCACAAACCGTGACTGCACAATCCAGTTTTTATTCCGTGAATGACCGGCGCCTCCACTTCGGACTGGGAGCCGCCCAACTAGCCGACCTCGACATTCACTGGACGAACGGAGCGGTAGAGAAACTGACCGGCGTTAAGGCGGGCCAATTCATCATCGTCAAAGAAGGCCAAGGCATCACCAAGACCGAAACCTGGACCAGCCTTGATAAGTCATAGCAGAGCCCCCCAACCGGTATAAGTTGCTTCCTTCCGTAAGGACGGCCCCAAGCACAATCTCGGGTCTAAGAAAAAAGGCCGGGATTCGACAATTGACCTGTCGTGGTGGCAAATTCCAGATGGCATCACACGCGGTTACTATTGTGCGGGTTACATCAAAACAGCCCCATGGTAGACTCTCGCAGACGCTCAGGAGAACGAGAGTCGCGGAGGTTCGACTCCGCGGATGTGCCGTGTTGGGCGTCCCCCTCCCTTGTTAACTACGGCTAGTAAATATATCTGTCTTTGTTACAAGGGGCCTTTCGGTGATTTCCTGTCTCTGGTGTGGGCCTTCGCTCGCCCTCCATCGCAGTCGGCGGCGCAGGAATGCGCTGTATCCAAACCTCGTGATGCTCGCGGTCCTGCTGGCCGGGGCTTGCAACATAGGGCGCGCGCAGCAACCGTCTCAGCCATTGCACAATCACGTGCACCGCGAAGTCACGACAGGGCAAGCGCCGCTTGTGGCTTCTCTGCCACCCCAGCAGCGAATGAACCTTTCCATCGTGCTGCCCTTGCGCAACCAGGCAGAATTGGCAACCCTGTTGCAACGGCTTTACGACCCCTCCAGTCCCGACTTCCGCCAGTTTCTCAGCGTGGATCAGTTCACGGAGCGGTTCGGTCCCACGGCTCACGATTACCAGGCCGCCGTTGCTTTCGCCCGGGCCAACGGTTTCACTATCACGGGAACACCGGTGAATCGGCTAGTCGTACCCATCAGCGGCACCGTGGACCAGATCAACAGTGCCTTGCACGTAAGGATGAATGTCTACCGCCATCCCACAGAGGATCGCACCTTCTACTCTGCGGATCGCGAGCCGTCGCTCAATTTGAGTGTGCCGGTC
>Ga0210391_10003276_pt1 | contig 13761 bp, 11 predicted proteins | sample IncBWC12OmetaG_FD_160573 | JGI IMG/M metagenome (GOLD analysis project Ga0210391, IMG submission 160573) | Forest soil microbial communities from Barre Woods Harvard Forest LTER site, Petersham, Massachusetts, United States - Inc-BW-C-12-O ... | reverse complement strand
CTTACGCGCGGGTACAACGATTCCGTATCGATCGACCGGGGTCCACTTGTCTTCTCCTATCCCATCGGCGAGGACTGGGTAAAGCTACGAGACCGCGGGATGACGGCCGATTGGCAGGTGTTCCCCCGTTCGCAATGGAATTATGCTCTCGCCGTAAACGAGAAGACGATTGGGGAAGCGGCTGTGACCGAACGGCCTGTCGGTCCATCTCCCTTCTCATTAAAGGAAGCGCCGGTGACGTTGCGGGTGGAGGCGCGTCGACTGCCGTCGTGGCGAGCGATTGATGGAGCCGCGGATCCCGTTCCGCAAAGCCCGGTCACCAGCGAGGAACCCCAGCAAAGCATAACCCTGGTCCCTTATGCGGCGGCGAAACTACGGGTCACGGCCTTTCCTGTTTTGAAAAGCTGAGACTGATCAGGCCTCGACTGGAGCTTGCCTGATCGCAAAGGATTTTCGTTCGATTGCGGGCAGCCGTAGGGCGAGGGTGACAGCGCGCAAGCCATGAAGGCCAGCATGGCGCACCATAGGCCGTGATTGCCAAAGCGCGCACGGAGCAGGATTGCGAGGCCGAGATATCCAAGCAGAGCGATCAGCATGCTGTCGCGCAGCTCGGCTGCACGAGTGGCGCCAATAAAGACTCCATCAAGCAAGAAGCTCCAGACAGCGACTAAGGGCAGAACGATTAACCAGGGGAGATACTGCCCGGCGAGCACACGAATCGCTTCCTGGTTGGTGAAGATGGCGATGATGCCTTTGCCGAACAGAAGGTACAGGAGCGAAAGGCCGGCGGCGACGGTGAACGCGGAAACCGAGCTGGCCTTGAGCACAGCACGGTAGTCCGTCACGCGTTGTGCACCGATCGCCTCGCCAACCAGCGCCTCGGTGGCGTTCGCGAACCCGTCGAGGCCGTAGCCGGCAATCCAAAGAAAGTTGATCAGCACCGCGTTGGCGGCCAGGATCGCATTGCCGGAGCGGGCCCCGGTGCGGGTGAACCAAACGTAGGCCGCAACCAGGCTCAAGGTGCGCAGAAGGATGTCGCGATTGAGGGCGAAGAGCCGGCGCAGGCTCTTCGCGTCGATCAGCTCGCTCCAGCGGACGTGGCCGGGACGAGCGCCACTGGCCAGCATGAGGCCGAGGCCGAGCATGCATCCAATCCATTCCGCACTCATGGTGGCGGTGGCGATGCCCGCGACGCCCCAGTGCCGCCATAGCACCAGGGTCAGCGCGACCACCACGTTGACAATGTTGATCGTCGCCTGCAGCAGCAAGGCTGTGCGGGCATGCTGCTTTCCTAACATGTAGCCCAGGATGGTGTAGTTGGCCAGCGCTGCCGGCGCCGACCATATCCGAATGCTGCAGTAAAGAAGCGCGTTCGCCTGCACCTCCGGGCTGGCGCCGAGCAGCGCCAATGCGCCTGAGATCAGCGGCCGTTGGATGGCGAGAAGCAGCGCCCCGATCAGCATCGCGGTGAGTAGCGCGCGGCCGAAGTGGTGCATCACCTGATCCTGATCCGCGGCCCCGTGCGACTGTGCGACCAACCCGGTGGTTGCCATACGTAAGAAGCCAAAGGTCCAGTAGATGGAGTTGAAAAAGATGCCGCCCACGGCGACGCCGCCTAGTGCGGCGGGGCCGGGCAAATGACCGGAGAGAATGGTGTCCACCATGGAGAGCAGCGGCTGGGTCAGATTGGAAAGAATGAGCGGAATCGCCAGCAGGAAGACTCGCCGGTACCAATAGGGCATTTCCATGATTTCCGGATTCAGGGTTTCACCTTCTTGAACCGCCTGGAGTTGGCTGCCGACGCACATTTCGTGTGGTGTGTGAGAACTGCAGGTCCTCCACTACTCACACACCATCTAAAGCCCCTTCTTTTTCAGCTCGTTGACGGCCCAATTAAAGCCGTGGCCCAAAAAACAGAATCCAAAACAGCTTCTCCTGGTGAAGTATGCGTCTATTGTATCGTTCAGTTGACACGACTCTGCTTTGCGGCAAAGACTGGCGCGTTCATCGGCTTTGTATCCTGGCTCGGGTTTATTGCAGCGACCCACTTTCCTCAGGGCATCTATGAGAGCCCTCCGCCTCGACTGTTCGCTATTAACAGCGGCTACTGGTTAGTGGGCTTGCTGACCATCGGCGGTCTACTGGCGATTTGGAGCTAGTGGTTTTGATCGGGCTGTTAGGCTAAGGGAAGAAACCTTTTCCAACGATGAATGAGACGATTCTGATTCACTTTTCTGGCCGGGACCGGCCTGGGCTTACTGCAGAGTTGACCGCGATCCTGGCTAGTTATGACACTTGCGTGCTGGATATTGGACAGGCAGTGGTTCATGAAACGATGTCTCTTGGCTTGCTGATCGAGATCCCACAAGGCGAGAGCTTCCGCGGACTTCAAGAGGCCCTGGTTGCACGATCCAAAGAGCTGGGCTTGCTGGTCGACTTCACTCCGATCGCCAAGACGGATCTGGAGGAGTGGATCTCGTCGCAGGGTAAGGATCAATTCATTGTCACGATTCTTGGCCGGGCCATTTCGGCAAACCACCTCGCGCGAGTGAGCGGCATTATCGCGCAACATGGTTTGAATGTGGACCGGATTGAGCGGCTCTCCGGGCGGTTGTCGCTGGCCGTGCATACCCCCGATGCGAATGCGTGCGTCGAATTCGTCGTGAGCGGAAATGCATCCTCAGAGCAGTCGATGCGCGCTGCGTTTCTCGATACCGCGCATGATCTGAAAATCGATATCGCCTTCCAGCGGGAAAGTATCTTCCGCAGAAACCGGCGGCTCTTTGCCTTCGATATGGATTCCACGTTGATCGAAGGTGAGGTGATCGACGAGTTGGCAAAGTTGGCCGGCGTTGGAGACCAGGTTGTGAAAGTCACGGAATCTGCCATGCGCGGAGAGATCGAGTTTCAGGAAAGCTTTCGGCGGCGGGTGGCGCTCCTTCGCGGGCTTCCGGAAATCCAGGTTCGCGAATTGCTTCACACCATTCCGCTGGTCCAAGGCGCGGAGCAGCTGATCGCAACACTGAAGATGCTGGGCTACAAAACAGCGATTCTCTCGGGAGGGTTTAATTTCTTTGCCCGGCATCTGCAGATGCGCCTGGGAATCGATTATGTGTTTGCCAATGATCTGGACATTGCCGATGGGGTGGTGAGCGGAATGGTGCGGACGCCGATCGTCGACGGCGCACGGAAGGCTGAGCTGTTGCGCGAGATTGTGCAGCAAGAGAACATTTCGCTCGACCAGGTGGTCGCAGTCGGGGATGGCGCTAACGATCTGCCCATGCTGGGAATCGCCGGGATGGGCATCGCATTCCGGGCCAAGCCGCTGGTGCGGCAGACAGCCAGCCATGCGGTCTCGTTTCTCGGGTTAGATAGCCTGCTCTATTTGATCGGGGTGCGCGACCGGGATTTGCCGGCATCGGCGGCTTGACGATCGGCTGTTTGAGCAAAGGCAGCGAGGAAGGCGTCGGCGACGTGCATTTCAAGGTCTTTAGGACCCTTGGCGCCCATCTTGCTGACGAACACATGGCGGTAGATCATGGGGCCGAGCAGGAGGGCGATACCGATTTCAGGATCGATGCCGCGGCGGAGGATGCCTCGCTTCTCTCCACGTTTGATCATGTCGGCCAACGCGACACGCGCGGGCTCGACTACACGTGCACGCCAGACGGACCCCATCGCCCGGTTGCGTGAAGCGTAGGCGATCATGTGCGGAGTCATTTTTTCTCGCAGGGCCTGGCGGTCGGCAGCCGGCTGATACATCAACTCAGCGATCAGGTCGGCGCGGAAGTCGCCGGAGTCGAAGACCGGCCGTTCCTCATCAAGGCCGTGCAGATAGCCCAATACTTCCAGACACAGAGCGTCTTTGTCCTGCCAGTGCTTGTAGATGGTGGCCTTGCTCACGCCCGAGAGCTCGGCGATGGCATCCATACTCGTGGCATCGATGCCGCGTTCTGAGAATAGCTGCACGGCTGCGTCCAGCACTTTCTTATGGGCTTTTACGCTCCTGGGCCTCGCCATCGTACTAGGCTTCGATTCTGGTGAAGAGATACGCTCCGGCGCTTAGAAACAGCACGGCGATCCCCGCGAGCAATGCCATGTCGAATGCCAGGCTGAAATGCCAGGTGTTGATCAGGACACCGCGCAGGCCGTCGACTCCATAGGCCAGCGGATCAAGTTTGGTGATGATGCTCATCGCCAGCGGCAGATTAGCAAGAGGGAAAAGCGCGCCGGATAGAAAGAAGATGGGCATGACGAGGAAGTTCATCACTAATTGAAATCCCTGCATATCTTTGATGACCGAGCCGATGGCGGTGCCCAGGGCAGCGAAGACAATGGCGATCATGGCCACGAAGAGAAAGGCCAGAGGGATGGCAAACCAATTGTGGGGGCGAAAGCCGGCGATGAGGCAGATGACCAGGATCAGCGTGCCTTGAATGATGGCAACGGTGGCGCCTCCCAGCGTGCGTCCGACCATGATTTGCATGCGCGACACAGGAGCCACCAGGGTTTCTTTGAGGAAGCCGAATTGCCGATCCCAAAGCATGGCGATACCGGAGAAGACAGAGCTGAACAGGACGGTCATGCCGACGACGCCTGGCGCCATGAATTGCAGATAGCTTCCGTGGCCGGCCTGTTGGAAGACCGGGCCGAGCCCGAATCCCAGCGCGAGCAGGTACAAGCAGGGTTGACCGAGAGACACGACAATCTGTACCCGCGAGCGCACGTAGCGCTTTAGTTCACGCAACCACAAGATGTAAATTGCACCCATTTTCGTTTCCTCTTATCGCTAGCGGCGGAACATCTGCGCCATCTGGCGCAGGCCAGCCTTTGAATCGGCACCTTCATCGCGCAGCGAGGAGCCGGTGAGCGCTAGAAACGCGGCTTCAAGCGATTCGGTTTTGGTCTGCTCTTTCAACTCTGCTGAGGTGCCCTGGGCCACGATCTTTCCGTGATCCATGATGGCGATGCGATGGGCCACCCGGTCGGCTTCATCCATGTAGTGGGTGGTGAGAAAGACGGTTGTATTTTCGGTTTCATTCAGGCGCTTGACGTGGGTCCAGAGTTGGTTGCGGCTCTGCGGATCAAGACCGAGCGTGGGCTCGTCAAGAAACAGAATTTTGGGAGTGTGTAGAAAGCCGCGGGCAATTTCCAGCCGCCGCTTCATGCCGCCGGAGAAAGTCTTTACGTAGGCGTCTTTGCGTTCCCAAAGTTCGAAGAGCTTCAGCAGCTCTTCGGTGCGCTGCGCCCGCACTTTGCGCGGTACGTGATAGAGGACGCCATGGAGATCCATGTTCTCCCAGGCAGTCTGTTCGTTGTCAAGGCTGGGATCCTGAAAGACGATGCCGAAGCGCTGGCGGGCCTGCTTCTGCTTGACCGTGGGATCGAGTCCATCCAACTCGATTTGACCGCTCGTCGGCCGCAGCAAGGTGGTAAGCATCTTGATGGTGGTGGTCTTGCCGGCTCCGTTGGGTCCGAGGAATGCAAATATCTCTCCCTGGGCAACGTCGAAACTGATGTCGCTGACGGCGGTGAAATCTCCGAAGGTTTTGACCAGATGGCTGACGGAAATCATGCTCTGCTCCGCTCCCCGAGATAAAACTATACTGAACGGTTTAGTTATCGATGTCAAGTGGCGGAGTTTGATACATTGGCCCCAACCGACCTACATGGGCCTCAGGGACGCCATCTCGCGCTTGCCTATCCTCCTGGCCCTGTTGCTGCTTCCTGCCATCAGCGTGGGCCAGAATGTGGATGATTCCCAGGTAAAGCACACCTTCAGTGGTCAGGTGGTCAACAGTGTTACTGGTCAGCCGATTGCCGGGGCGCTGGTACAGTTCGGCGGTGAGCAAGCGATGCTGAGCGACCGTGAAGGGCAATTTGAGTTTCATGACGTTGCCGCCGCCATCAGCGGAGACCTGGTGACCAAGCCGGGATATTTTTCTGAACATTATGGATTGATCGACTTAACCGGAAAGGGTGAGCGAAACGAGCCCATCACCCTGAAGCTTGTTCCTGAAGCGATCATTTTCGGCAAGGTGCTCGATCAGAACAACCAGCCTTTGCAGGGTCTGCGCGTTCAACTCAAGATGTTGCAGGTACATGACGGACTTAGGCATTGGCAACAACGAGAGTCCACTACGACGAATGTGGAGGGCGAATTCCGGTTCTTTGAACTTCAGGCGGGTAAGTATTCCCTTTCCACGGCCTTTCAGATAGACGGTTCGCCGGATGCACCATCCACAGTGGCGTTTGCGCCGGTCGTGTATCCACCGTTGAGCGGAAATGAGGAATCTGCGCTCAACCTTGCGCCGGGCGACCACGTGGAAGCAAACCTGAATCCACCTAGCCAGAGACTCTATCCGGTGACCGGCCACATTGAAGGTCCGGCAGCGCAGGGAGCCAGGTTTGAAGTAGAGCGGAGTACGGGCGGAATGATTAGCCCGGTGGTTCGCTTCAATCGACTTACTGGCGACTTCCGGCTTATGCTCCCCAGCGGTTCCTATCGCCTCAAATTGCATGCGTTTGTCCAGCGCGAACAATTTTTTGCCACGCGAGAGATTTCAATCGGCGAGGCTCCGCTGAAGAATCTTTCGATCGCGCTCGCGCCGCTGGCAAACGTGCCGGTCGAAATCGAGTATCAGGGCAGCAATCCTTCCTCGCAAGAGGCTCAAGCTCCTCAGCCCTTTTTTGCCAACGTTGGGCTTGAAGAAGCGGACCCCTCTGCTTTGGGCAGGGCGTTCAATGCGCAACCACCGCAACCCCCAGATGCGGCGAGCGATTCACTGGCCATCCGGGATTTAGAACCGGGCGAATATCGACTGGTAAGCAGACCCGCGCCGCCGTGGTACCTGGCTTCGGCGGTTTGCGGGAGCCTCGACCTGAAGAAAGATCCGATGAGTATTGCAGGCAGCGCTGCCGGATGCAGTATTCATGCCGTGCTGCGAAATGATTCCGCCACGCTGAATTGGTCAATCAATTCGAACAGCCAGGGTAGCCAGGGAAAACAGATATTCGTCTACGCCATGCCACTGGATAATTTCGTCCAGTCCATATCGATGGTCAGCGCGCAGCAACAAGGAACAGGCAATGTTGCGGGGGGATCCCTCGAGGGTCTGGCTCCCGGCCGCTACCTGGTGATGGCGCTCGACCACACAGAGGAGCTGCCCTACCGGGAGCCTGATCTCATTCAGCGGTATTTGTCCGAGGGTAAGGAAGTCACCCTCACGGCGAATGGTAAGTCGGAAATCCAACTGGACGTGGTTGCTGGGGAGCCATAGTTGCTGCGATATAGGGACAAGCATCGGAAGTTGGCCGGCCGCGTGGTCTTGCACACAGTCTTATTCCTACTTGCGCTGGTTCCGGGGGCGACGGGGCAGCAGCAGGCCGATCAGTCCGTGCCCGCTACCTGGCGCATCAGCGGCAAGGTAGTCGATGAGCTGAGCGGGGCGCCCCTTACGCGATGCTCAGTGGAGATCGGACCAACGGAGAACGGTGGTGCGTCTGTCTCAATGGAGACAGGGAGTGATGGACTATTCGCGTTTGACGGCCTGGCTCAAGGAAAATACCGGCTCTCGGCGAGCAAACGCGGATACCTCACGCAGGCTTATGAGCAGCACGATGATTTTTCCACCGCAATTGTCGTAGGACCAGGGCTCCAATCGGAAGGGCTCATCTTTAAGGTAGTTCCCCAGGCGGTTATCGCCGGAGTGGTCACGGATGAGCGCGGTGAGCCAGTGCGGCGGGCGCAGGTGCGACTGTTCAAGGACCAGGACCGGATGGGGATACGCTCCACTGTGCCTCAGCAGACTGCAATGACGGATGACCGGGGAGCTTACGAACTGGCTCGCATCGATCCAGGCAACTACTACCTCGCCGTCTCCGGCCGTCCATGGTACGCGCAAACCGTGAGTCGTAGGCAGCCCAATGAGAAGCAGGAGGAGGAACCCGCTTCCCCGCTTGACGTGGCCTATCCCACGACCTTCTATCCCCAGGCAACAGATTCGGAGGATGCCACGCCGATTCCTATTCGAGGTGGGGAGCGCATCCAGGCGGACGTAACGTTGAATGCCCAGCAGGCGCTTCGCATTCGCATCCGCCTGCCGGTTCAGGATCAGGAAGGCGCTTTCAGCCTCATGCTGTCACAGTCTGTCTTCGGCCAGGTCGAACCGGTGGGCTCCCCTTCGCAAACGATACAGAATGGGGTGCTGGAAATCTCAGGGATTCTCCCTGGGCACTACGACTTCACCCTCTCGCACCATAGCCCGGACGGTCCGGTTACGGAGTCGACGCACTTTTTAGGGGATGTCACCGGTAGCACCACTGAATTGACTCCAACCAACGAGGACAGCGAGGTCACCGTGGCCGGAAAGGTAACTTCAGTTGACGGCAAAGTACCTTCTGGCGGAATAGCGTTGCTGCCGGCGCGTCATGGCCGCTCTTACCCGGCCATGCTCGACAAGGCGGGCGAGTTCAACCTGAAAGTTCCCCCGGGTGACTACGAGATCCTGGGTCAGATTCCGCAAATGTACCTTGCGCGGTTGACCACACAGGATGGAGAACTGAAAAACCGCGTGTTGACGGTAAAAGCCGGCAGCACGCCGAAACTGGACTTGCTGGCAAGCAGAGGCTTCGGCCAAATCGCGGGCGTCGCCAGGCGTGGCGACCAACCGGCCAGCGGGGTTATGGTGCTCCTCGCGCCGGATGATAACCCGTTCCTCTTCCGCCGCGATCAGAGTGACTCCGACGGAACCTTCGCCCTGGGAAACGTTGTACCCGGACATTACCGGTTGTTGGCAGTGGAACGGGGATGGGAACTGGAGTGGGCGAATCGCGATGTTTTGAATGCCTTCCTTAAGAAGAGCGTACCGGTCGAGGTGCGCGCCAATGACAAATTGACCCGGACGGTCGAGGTCCAATCGCGGTAGTTGGCTTAGCGATCGCAAGCTAGCTATCCCCGGCACCCATCGACAGGTGCCCCATGCCGTTACCGCGGGTAAAAGCATCTGTTCTTCCCGCAGTATCCGCTCCTATCCTTCGCGTTCTTTGCGAAGGGTGCGATACGCAAATCTCACCCTTGAACTTCGCCAACAGCAAACGTCGCGGAAGCAGATTCAATCATCGCCTGCGACAGGTATACTGGCTGCCGATTAAATTAGAACTTCGCGGGGAAAGACGATGCCAACATCCAGAGGTCGAGGGCCGCTTGCTGCTTTCATAGGTTTTACCGCTTTGTTGGCCGCCGGGGCTCAGCAGGTAACATCTTTGCCTGCGGGAACCAGGATGACTTCCAATGGAGTGACCCTGGAGGTGACTGCATTACGGGATGACGTGCTTCGGGTACGAATGTGGAAAGGCGACGCTGTGCCCGAAGATGCTTCGTGGGCGGTTCTGCCTGCGGCGCGCACCAGCAGTGTTGCGGTGGCCGCAGAGCCGCACGGCTTCTCAACCAAGGCGCTACAAGTGACGGTGGATGACCAACTACAAATCACGGTTGCTGATCCTGGAGGCAACGTTCTCGCGAAGGATGCGGCGCCGGTACTGTGGGAAGGCGATAAATTCACGGTGATCAAGCAGGGCTCATGGAGCGACCACTTCTTTGGACTCGGCGATAAGCCAGGCCCACTCGATCGAAAGGGCGAGGCGTTCACTTTGTGGAATACAGACGCCTTTGGTTACCAGGAGTCTACTGATCCCATTTATAAGAGTGTTCCGCTCTTTATTGATATGAAGCAAGGCCGTGCCCTGGGCGTGTTTCTGGATAACACGTGGCGAACAAATTTTGACTTTGGACGGTCCGATCCCAACCGCTACACGTTCGGGGCGATGAACGGACCACTCGACTACTACCTACTGTACGGCCCAGAACCGAAGAGCGTCGTTTCTGATTGGGCGTGGCTTACGGGGCCTACTCCGCTGCCGCCGATGTGGGCACTCGGTTTCCAGCAATCGCGCTACACATATATTCCGGAATCGCAGTTGCGGGAGGTTGCAGCCAGATTGCGCAAGGATCGCATTCCGTCCGACGTTCTTTGGCTGGATATCGACTTTCAGCATAAGAACTGGCCCTTCACCGTAGACGAGAAGGCGTTTCCTGATTTTCGCGGATTGGTGAAAGATCTGGCTCGGGAACAATTCAAGCTGGTGGTCATTACTGACCTGCACATTGCCAGGCAGCCCAACGTTGGCTATGCGCCGTACGATACGGGAATGGCGGGTGACCATTTCGTGAAGAATCCTGATGGGTCTGTTTTTGTGGGCCCGGTTTGGCCTGGTCCCGCGGTCTTCCCGGACTTTACTCAAGAGAAAACGCGACAGTGGTGGGGTGGGCTGTATAAAACGTTTGTCAGTGAGGGTGTGGCGGGATTCTGGAACGATATGAACGAGCCGGCGGTCTTCGAGACACCGACCAAAACCATGCCGGACGATATTCAACATCGTATCGACGAGCCCGGATTCAAGAAGCGGACCGCGACTCATTTGGAAATACATAACGTTTATGGAATGCAGAACGCGCGCGGCACTTATGAAGGCCAGCTTGCGCTCCGGCCCGATGAGCGCCCGTTCGTGATGTCTCGTGCCGCGTACGCGGGCGCCCAGCGTTACACCACCACGTGGACCGGCGACAACAGCTCCACCTGGAATCATCTGCGCATGACGGTGACTCAGATCGTCAATCTTGGGCTTAGCGGTTTTTCTTTGTCTGGCGCGGATGTGGGCGGGTTTGCCGGATCTCCACCAGCAGACTTGCTTACCAAATGGATTGAGCTGTCAGCCTTTCAGCCGATTGACCGGGATCATTCAGCCAAGGGCACACGCATGCATGAGGTGTGGGTCGATGGTCCGGAGCAAGAGGCGATTCGGCGCCACTACCTTGAGGAACGCTACCGGCTCATGCCCTATCTGTACACCGTAGCCGAGGAGACGTCCCGCAACGGGCTGCCGATCAATAGGCCGCTATTTCTGGAATTTCCGCACGCTGTAGCTGATGGAACTCCTTTTGATTTGACGACGGGTGGGGGCGAGTTTCTTGTGGGGAGCCGGCTTCTGGTTGCGCCAAATCCTTCTCCTGAAGAGGTGGCTCCTTATGTGGTCGGGCTTCCTCCGGGGACCTGGTATGACTACTGGACCGGGCAGCAGTTTGTGCGTGCCATTCCCGGCAGTGCGCTGGATGCGGAGCAACGCGACCTGGTGCTTGCGGAGAAACAACTGAAGGTCACGCCCAGGCTGAATGAGTTGCCGGTGTTTGTGCGTGGCGGCAGTATTCTTCCCATCGCGCCACTTACGCAAAGCACGGCGGAAGTCCCCAACGGGCCGCTTACTCTGCGCGTTTATCCGCCGGCCCTGAAGCAGGCCGGCGAAGGTTGCTCGGGTGAAGTTTATAGCGACGATGGGCACACGTTTGCGTTTCGGCAAGGGGCGTATGCGCGGATTCAATTTACGTGCGCGGTGGCCGCGGACGGTTCGATGAGCGTGAACATCGGGAAGCAGGAAGGTACGTGGAAGCCGTGGTGGAAGGCTTATCGAATTGAAGTGGTGGGATGGACTCCCAAACAGAGACGCGCGGCTCTGAACGGTCGTAACTTAGCGTTTGCAGAGATCAATGGCCGCTGGGGAGTCACTGTTGGTGCGGATGGAGGCGCGCAAGAAGTCAACCTGCGTTAAGGAGATCTCTCCTCGTGTTGAGTGCACTCCGCTAAAACATCCCCGCTGAAATTACTTTCACCATGGTGATGAGGAACCACCAGCCGAATACTGCTACGGCGGCGGTGCTTCTTTTCATTTTTGCCACGATGGCAGAGCCGATGGTGAACAGTATCAGCACCCAAATGGTCAGGATGTCGATCGCAGTCCCGAACGCCAGCAGCCATTTGGGCGAGTCCTGGGGAAGGAAGTAGCCTATGTTGGTGCCTACCGGATTCTTCAGATTGAACGCATCGGCATCGAGGCCGGCATAGACCGTGATGATGACGAGAACGCCCTGAATCGTGAAGGGCAGAGCGGCGTACATCCAAACGGCGAACATCTGGCCGAATTTTGCGTGGCCACCCAGCACAAAATTCAACGTCCCCGTGAGCACGAGTGTCCCTATCGCGGCAAACAGCAGGCCGAGAATGGGCGTCGTCCAAAATATGTACTTTACAAATGCGGCGCCGATCGCTTTCTGCCTTGCCTGCTCAGCCGGCGGAAGCTGCGCCAGCCTGTCCTGCTGTGACTGCGGGCTCTGTAACAGGATGTTGTTGTAAGTCTTGTCCCAGCCAATTTTTTGCTGCACTGCAAGGCCAAAACCCAAGGTAAGCACCACCCCCAGAAGCCATGGCAACCACCAGCTGGGGTCCCTCAGGATGTCATGGAAGGTTTTCGTCGGAGCAATGAAGGTGTCAACCACCCGCTCTACCTGGCTCAGCGGTTTGGATGCTTCGGCGTTGGCGACCGCGTCGGACATGGAAACCTCCACAAATATGGCTCAAAGTGTGTTCGCTGGGATATTACTACGTCACGCCCGGCCGGAGAATTGCCTTGTTTCTGTGTCCACCTTGATCTTCTCGCCCTCCTTGATAAAGAAGGGAACGCGCACCTCAATGCCGGTCTCCAGCCGGGCGGGTTTGGTCACGCTTCCACTTGCGGTGTCGCCGCGGACACCAGGCTCGGTGTAGGTCACAGCAAGTTCCACCTGTGCGGGAAGCTGTAACCCGATAGGATTGCCGTTGTACTTATCTATGCGGATGATGGTTCCTTCAAGCAGCAAGTCCAGCGCATCGCCTATCATCTGCTGGCTCAGATTGAGCGTCTCAAAGGTCTCCTGATCGAGGAAGTAAGAGCCGTCTGCATCGCTGTAGAGATAAGAAGCCTCGACAGTCTGGAGGTCGGGCTCTTTGAACTTGTCACTGGCTTTGAAGGTCCTGTCAAAGACGGCTCGGGTAAGCATGTTGCGCAGCTTGAGGCGGACTAAGGTTTGTCCGCCCCGGGCCGTGGGGGTGGAGATTTCCACCTCCAGGCAGTAGAAGGGAACGTTTTCTAATTCGACGAACATCTTCCGCTTTACGTCGATGGCGTCGATGAGTGCGGCCATGGTTTCCTTTCCAATAAGTGAACCTGCTAAGGATAACAAGGGATTGTCATCAGGAGGGCTGCGGGGCTCTGATGTCTCAGCCTGCTTAGGTTGAACTTTCTCATTTGCCGCGCAACTCTCACTCTCACTCAACCATCTAAGGTGGTGGTCAAAGGAGGAACACTATGCGGGTTTTGCGGTATTTGGGTTTGTTTATTTTTGCTTCAGCTATGCTCAGCAGCGTTTCAAGTGCACCGGCACAGGTGTCGGTCAACATCGGGGTGGCTCCAATTTGCCCCTACGGCTATTTCCCTTATGCTCCCTATGACTGTGCACCCTATGGCTACTATGGTCCGGATTGGTTCACTGGAGGGATATTCATCGGCGCCGGCCCCTGGTTCCACGGACCTCATGGGTTTTATGGCCATGTCGACCAACGCTACGATCCTCGCCACGGCTACCATGGACCGATGCCAGAACGCGGGGAGCAGCCCTTCAATGGTTTTCGTGCAAACGCGGCGCACGATGAGCATGGCAACCCGGGTACTCCTCCACATGACGGGGGCGGCGAACACACCCCCGGATTTTCGGGAGGAGGACACCCCGGTGGTGGAGGACATCCCAGTGGTGGGGGCGGTCACCGCTAAACCTCGCCTGATCTGTGCAATGAGTGCCAGCCCCGGACTTAAGTCCGGGGAGCGGGTTTTTAA
>Ga0210391_10003272_pt1 | contig 13772 bp, 8 predicted proteins | sample IncBWC12OmetaG_FD_160573 | JGI IMG/M metagenome (GOLD analysis project Ga0210391, IMG submission 160573) | Forest soil microbial communities from Barre Woods Harvard Forest LTER site, Petersham, Massachusetts, United States - Inc-BW-C-12-O ... | reverse complement strand
TCGAGGGTCCCGCGCTCCGTCTTCACCGCCGCGTAGAGTCGCTCGAGGTCGGCCTCATCCGAGACCGAGCCCTTCACCGCGCGGGCATTGGCCCCGAGGTAGGCTACAGCGGCGTCGAGTTCCTTCTGCCGGCGGCCGAAGATGAAGACGAAGGCGCCCTCCTCGATGAAGCGCTTTGCCGCGGCTTTGCCGATGCCAGTAGCGCCACCGGTAATCACGGCGGTCTTTCCATTCAGTCTGTTCATGTCATGACATCCTTCGCTGGAGTTGCTCGCGTCACGCAGATTTGGGGTCTTTACTCATGAAGGCAATTGACTGAATATCGATACGTAGCATCTACTCTTTAGATAGTTGTGCTCGATAACGTCACCATCAATCAGCTTCGAGCCTTCGTTGCCGTGTGTGACCAGGGAAGCTTTTCCGGGGCTGCACGGGAGCTGAACCGTGCACAGTCGGCGATCAGTCACGCGATCAAGGCCCTCGAGAGCGCCTTTGATGTGGCGCTGTTTGAGCGCAACACTCGCAAGGCGACGCTTACGGCTGCGGCCCGCGGCCTCCTGCCTGATGCCCGTGCGGTGATCTCGCGCACCGAGGAAATGAAGACGCGCGCGGTTTCCATCGCTGAAGCCGGCGTACCGCAAGTCTCGATTGCTGTGGATACCTATTTTCCGCGCGCGCAACTGATCGAATGCCTGCGCAGCCTGCAGGCGGGCTTTCCAACCGTTGCAATCGATCTGCGCATCACAACCATGCAGGGCGGCGAGCGTTTGGTTCTCGAGGGCACGTGCGCTTTGGCGGTGACGATCACGGACGTGCCGCAGCTGAGCCCGGGCGCCATAGAAAGGCAGCACCTATCGGAAGTGCAAATGGTGACCGTCTGTGCGCCGTCGCATGCGCTGGCTGCAATCGCGGGGCCGATCCCGCGGGAGGAATTTGGCCGGCATATCCAGATCGTCGTAACTGACAATCAGCCCGATGCGGAGAAGACACAACAGGGCGTCGCCGGCGAACGCCAGTGGCGGGTGAATGACCTCGGCGCGAAACGCGATCTGCTCAGAGGAGGCTTGTGCTGGGGGCACATGCCGCGTCACATGGTTGCCGAAGACCTCGCGCAGGCAACACTCGTCGAACTCCAACGGCGCGCATGGCACATGCGCCCACTCACCTTCATGATCTCGCAGCGCCGCGGCTACTCGTTTTCCGATTGCGAGACTCGCCTGGTCGAGCTCCTGGGCAATCCTTCAGAGCAGGCAGAAAAGTTGGCTGCCACCGAATAGCCAAACGTTATCGATATCATCGGAATGAACCCAGGTAATTATGGTGCCGGGTGAGGAATTCGAACCCCGACCCCCTGATTACAAATTAGATGCGGCGGCCGGTTGAGCTCCTGGTCCGATCCATGATGGCACACCCGCCGACACCGCTAACGCCCCCGATCGTCCCCGTCCCCACGGCCATCGCAATGATGGTCAACATGATCATGCCCTCATATCGATCATCATCGGCGGCAAGTGCACGCGCAGGAGTGACTGGAGTATCTGCGGCACGCTGGCGCGGTGCCGCAGGCCGTCGCCCAGCCGTCCCCGCGGCGGCATTTGCGAGGCGTCGGCTCAGAAACTGCCGTGCGGCCGGCCGCCGGTGCCGCAATATAGACATCTCGGGGTTGTCACAGCAGCTCGTCTAGTAGCAGATGGGGATCACGCCGTCAGAACGTCGACCATCGATGCAGTGTCTGCCTCTGCGCTACGCCTGAGCACAATTTTCCGCGTTCAAGCACATCGGAGACAGCTCTCATTGATCTATTTAACTTTTCCAACCCACTCCGCGTGGCATTCGGAGCACCTTGTCACCACCGAGCACCGCTGAACGTGTTCGACAATTGCCCGCGGTCGCGGGTTACGGCAGGAGTCGGGGCGTGAATTGAGTGCATACCGGGGGCGCGGAACAACCGCCTAGTAGGGAACCTTGTTCCGCGCCCCAAGAGCCACCCAGAAACCGATTCATCAATTAGCCAACGCACTCTTAATGAACAAGTACGCAACCGTCACACGAGTCGTCAACTGCCGGAGTCCCGGGACTTGGAGCGGCAGTCGCAGGCGCCGTGGAACCAAAACTCGTGAGGTCGCTAGAGGGTGAGTAGGTAGGCGAAGATGCCCACTGCTGCCTGGCTTGGTTGGCAGCGGCCTGGGCCTGCGCGCGGGCCTCCGCCTGGTAGGCAGCCTGTTGAGCGGCGCGACGTTGCTGCTCGGCCTGGTAGGCAGCCTGCTGAGCGGCGCGCTGCTGCTGTGCTTCGTAGGCTGCTTCCTGGGCCGCACGCTGCTGTTCTGCTTGATTGGCAGCCTGCTCAGCGGCGCGTTGCCGCTGCGCTTCGTAGGCAGCCTCCTGCTTCGCACGTTGCTGCGCCTCGAAATCGGCAATACGCTGGGCATTCTCCTCCCGCTGCTCCTCCGTTTGGGCCTTAATTCGATTGATGACGGCTTGGTTGTCCTGCATCGACCTCATCACGTCGCGCATGTTGTTGAGAAACATTGAGTTGCCGGTTGGTGGATCATCGTCATCGTCGTCGCCGGCCCACGAGGCGCATGGCGCGATCAGGACTAAGCCAACGCACGCAGCCAGCGCTGCTGGGCGGATGAAGGCAGCCAGTGCTCTGGCTGAAGGGGTCTTGAATTTCATGTGCGTACCTCAATTGGTGTGGGTGACTTTTCGCGACGGCGCTGGAAATCAGTAGGCGCCTCATTCTCGTAACGACAAAAGTCACCTTGGTGGTGAAAGTATCGAGCGATCCGAGCATCCAATGGTCCCGTGGACAAGCGACACCACCTCGCATCCGGGGATTGGCGGCATCCGGGAGGTAAATCATGTAGTTTGGTCACGTCGCCGCAGCGAGATTCCGAATTTGGGTCGGATGACTGGGAAGGCTATGCTTGTGCGGCGCACATATCGCCTTACATGATTCGTGCACCAAAGGTGCAATGGAGCGCCCAAGCAAGGCGAGAGTGGTCGCTCTCCATGTCCACGATCAGCAGCCTCGCGGGAAACGAAATGCGCTGACGAATTGTCTGCGCCACCGACGCAGCGCGCGCGCGATCGTAGCGCCCGAAAAGGCCCGTGCTCCTAAAGCCCAACACATAGACCGGATGCTGCGTAAAGTGCAGTATCTTCTTTCTCACCAGGTAGACGCCTTTCAAGTGCGACACCGTGCGCAGCTGTCGAACTAGGCCCGTGAGTACCTGCTCCATCAATCCGTGTGGTAAGGCCTCATCGAGAAGCGCGAACGCCTGCCGTTCCCCTTGTGCTGCCAATCCCAGGGCGTAACGCTGCCGCCAGACTTCCGCCAGTGAGAGTTCGCCGCGACTTGAATGATATCTGCGAAGGACTTCCGCACCGGGCGCAAGTGCGTTCAAGTCTTTTGAGATTACGCCCTCGACGAGAGTGGCTCCGACAGCCTCGCCCGCCAGCAGTCGCTGCCGTCCGAGGGCAAACTGAACGCCAAGGGACTGTGGAAATCTCTCGAGCAGCGCTGACCGCATACTCAACGCGGCGAGCGGGCCAGCTCCGATGCATTCTTCGAGACTTGCGTGCAGCAGTGCTTGCGCCTCGGCCAGAGGAGAGACAAGTGCCGCAGCCCGCAGATTCAGCAACTGGTGCCGCTGTTGCTGACCAATCTGATAAAGCGTCTCCCAACTCTTCTGTATCCGAATACGCCAGTCGCCATCAAGTGAGCTCGCAACTCTGACCAGATTTGATCCCAAGAGCTGATCCGCACTTTCTCCGGGAGACGGTGGCGCGAACTCTGCTGCAGCACCGATTGCTGCCAAACGTTCGCGTAAGGAGGGATGCGTATCACCTTCCGAACTCGTCAAGAATAGCGCGGCCTGCTGCCACTGCCGGACGTCTTCGGAAAGCGTGATGAGTGGCGCCAAGGATAGACCCGAGTAGGGAGATCCGACGGGCAGAGGGGAGTCTTTAGCGGCGGCTACGACAGCGGGCCAATATTTTTGGACGAGGTAAGCCCTTAGGACGCTCGACGCGGTAAGTGCTTGAGCGACGACACGCGCCGAAGTTATCCGCGCCGAATCTTGATCTGACTGAAGTTCCCCGCGGTATGAATGGGCGATATGAGCCTTATACAGGGCTTGGAGATACCGTCGCGCCGCGGCGTGCGGCAGTCCGTAGATCCAAAGGGGAGCTCGACTTAGCGGAGCACACAACCACTCAATCGTCATTCGCAGCCGGGAGACGAGCCCGTTCACGAGGGTGTGCTTTCGCGCGACGTGCGCGATTTCGTGGGCAATGACTGCCGCGAACTGGTCGACAGTCAAGGCCTTCATAAGTGTCAAGCCGATTACGAGCTGGTGGTCTCTCCCATGCAATAATCGAAGGCGTCGAGCGCGCACCACCGCCGCATTGCAATCAGCACTTACCCATATGGTTTCGAGCTGGGGTACACGTAGTTGCGAGCAGATGCGATCAAGGAGGCGGAACAGTTCTTCTGAGTCCCTTCGGTCTAACCGGATGCCCGGGGATCCAGTGGATGACCGCGAAGAAGGCGGCGCAAATCGAAATACGCAGATTAAGGCTAGTGGCGCGACGAGGAGCCCAAATGAGGTAACGCGCGCGAGCGCTTCCACACCCAGTGCGGTCAGACCCAAGGCAAGCAACGTCAAAAGGCAGTATCCGAGCACCGCAAGTGCCAAGAGTCTTCTTTGTGAATGCCTGCGGACGGGCGAGGATCTGTGCGCAGAGACGGTCGTCGGCGACGCGGCGTAGTGGGTAATCATTGAGTGCGACCTCCATCGCTGTCGGCAAGCTGCAATTGGCTTCTGAGGGCCCTAAGTCTTTCTGGGCCTGAATACCCCTGCTTAACGCGATATGAGGCGGAGGCGGTGAAAAGTTGGCCGCGAGGCGAACGGGTGACCTACTCAAAATGGCCGATGGCGCACCGCTTTTGGGCGCAAGTCGAACAATTTCATCAAAAGCGGGCCAATCGTCGTTCCTGTGCATCAGGCCAACTTTTGACATCGCGGGTGCTTTGCGATATGAGGTGTGAAACTAACGTCGTTGGTGTTCTTGTCACGGCAGTTTCGGGTGCGCCTGTGACCCGCATTGCACGGGCCCAACCGGCCAAGACGAAGTGTCAAGGCACTAGAATCTGGCGGTGGCAAAAGCCGATACTTTCAGCGAATCAAGTTGTGCGAACGCTAGATCAATGCCTTTATGCTTGGCTGCTAGAGTCGGACGACCGGCGCTCTGAGCGTGCCTTCAGCAGTTACTTCTCGGTTGCTTTTCCTGCCGTCGTTCGATACCTAGCACGACTTTCACGCTGGGACTTGACTCAGCTTGAGGACCTTGCGCAGGACGCCTTGTTCAAGTTCTTCGAAAGAGCAGGACGCAGACGCCGCGATGCAGCAGAGTCGATTAAAGACGCCTTAGAGCGCATCCGCCCGCTCGCGCTGGGCCCCTTTCACGAGCGGCAAGTACAGACTTGGGCGAAGGATGTCTCGAGCTTTCGAGAATCAGCTATGCACCTGCGCAATCTCACGAATCCGATCGAGCAAGACGAAGGCTTCAGGACGCAAAACCAGGCGATCGCGAGTCGCATTCCGTCATTAAAGAAGCAAGGCTGTCATTTGCTGGGGGTTGTTCAGTCGCGAGTGAATTGGACACTGGAGCCGCAGGTGCGTGCGGAATGCGGCGCCACGATCGAATCTATAAATGAGCAGGTTGTCGACGATGTTGACCTAAGCGAGCCAACGAATCAGTTTGCAGATCAGCTTGTTGCGGAAACGCGCGCGCGAACAACGCGAGCCTTGGCGGCCGAAGCGCAATTCCCCGGCACACTGTTGTTCATCGAAAGTGTTAGCGGCATTGTTGGCGCGATTCCGCTACTGAGGATTCCTACTAACGGATTTCTATTCGATATTGCGCTGACCCTCTACTTGGATGAATACAAGCGGCGCGGTAGAAGGAAGCGAGGCGGAAGCTTGTCTGCATCAGGAGGCACTAAGGACGAGGACCGCGGTGCAAGTCCAACCCATCCGCTGGAGTCATCGTCCCTGGATTTGACGACGGATTTCAACGGCGAAATGCGCCTCGACGAGACCAATGGCAATGCGGCAAACGCCTCGGTCGGTGTTCTAAAGGAGCCCGGGGCGGATCCAACCTCTCAGTATGAAAACGAGGAGTTGCTGGAAAAGTTCTACATCTACCTACGCAAGCCGCTGGATGAGGCCATAGAGGCGCATGCGATTGCGCAGGCACGCGGTCGCGCGATGACCGAGCAGAAGCGGATGGAATCCGTCGCCACAAAATTCGAACGCACCGTCGCCGTCCTTTCCTTGGTGGGAGAGGGTTATACGCAAGATCAGGTCGCCGAGCAATTAGGGTTGTCGCGAAATCAGGTCAAATACGTCATTGAAATTGTCCAGGAGGCGTACACGCACTTTGCCATGGGCGGTCGCTCCGTATCCGGACTTTCAGGCGAAAGGGAGCAGTCGCATGTCAATTGATCGCCCCCCCCCGGACTTCGCTACATTTACACGTTGGCTGGCCTCCAAAGGGAGAAACGTAGGCGCGCCGAACGATGCCAGGCACTACAACAAACTTTGGGCTGAGGCACGCGTGGCGCGAGATTGCGCGCTGCTCACTACGGATGGGGGTCAGACTGCTGCCGATAGCGAGAGGCAGGGTCAATTGGAAGTGCTACAACTCTTGGCTGCCGCCGACAGGTTCGGTAAGTCCCGGCCTCCGGAATTGGTCACTGGACGAGGCTTTCGCGTCACCTTGGCTTACGAAGACGGACCCGGGCCCGAGGCGGCATCGATCTGCGTGCTCGTTCGGTCTCCTCCGGAACTCATCGAACGCGTGCAAGGTAAGAGCGCCTTTCTCTGGAATGGTGCTGAGCGCTTCGAGCTCGGGCAGTTTGACTCCGAGGGTAAGGCAATCGGAACGCTTCCGGTCGGGGTAGAGATTTCGCTTTCGGATTTCGCGACGGGTAGAGTCAAACTAGAGCAGCCGCCTTCCACCTTTGACGAGTGAGAAGCGGTGAATTATCGGCTGCTTCTCGTCGATGGCAATGACGAGGCGATCACCGCGGAGCTTCGGATCCGGACACTGCGTGAGTTCCCCGGGCTAGACGGCGTATCTGTCCACTTTCGACCCGTCCGAAATGACCTGCTATTTGCCTCCGCATCATTCAGCGGCCGTCTCGCGTATCGGATCCTTTTGGGTGAAGGCATCGTACGCTCGCAGCTTTGGGTGGAGTATGAGGTACTGGGAGAGCGCTTGAACGTGGTGGGCCGAAGCAGTGATCTACTGTTCGCGCTCGCTTTGATCACATCCAAATGGAGGCCCTCAGCCCAATTTTCTGCGATCGCCGCCACTGGCGTGCTCGATGACCATGGCAGGGTCCTGGGCGTCGAACAGATCGAGCAGAAACTGAGCGCCGCCGCGCGGGACCTGGCGTCAGCGTCCAACGCCGTCATCTTCTATCCAGCGGCCGACTCACAGGTTGTGGCGCAGTGGATGAGAGCTAGCAAGATACCTGTCAATCTGGATCTCCGTCCAGTTGCAACCTTGGACGAGGCACTGGCCCAGTTGGGATACGTCCTCGAGAACGTATATCTCGGCAATCCGTTTCGCGGACTCGAACATTTCGATTACGGCCATCGCGCAATCTTCTTCGGCCGAGATGTGGAGGTTGGTGAGGTCCTTGAACAGCTGCTACGGCGCGAGACCGCGGGAGTCCCTGGGGTACTGATTGAGGGACCAAGTGGCAGCGGCAAGAGTTCGTTTCTGCGTGCAGGGGTTCTTCCTGCGGTCATAGACTCGCGACATCAGTCGGAGTATGTCCAACTCGCCCTGAGGGATCGGCCGATGAGTCCTGGTGCGAGCAGGGCCATCTGGCGTCCCGGGCTCATGCCGTCCTCCCGGGACGAGTTGGCGATGGTGCAATCAATCCGGGAGTGCTGGTCGTCTCTTGGGGAATGGTCCGTCGATAGCCTCCGCACTGGGATTGAGACGTTGAATGCGCTCGCCGTGACTCGTCGCCTGCACTGGCCGTCGAACAGGCGATTTGTATGGGTGATTGATCAATTCGAGGAACTCTTCTCTCTTGAACTTGGGCACGATGCCTTGGATGCTCTTGGATGTTTCCTTGGCCAACTGCAGTTGGACGGCGTGTGGACGCTGGCGTCGGTACGGGCCGACTCGATGCCCCAACTCAAGCAACATGAGGCCTTGCGCGCCATCTTTGGCGCCAACGAGGGACTGTACTATCTTCCGACCCTAAAAGGACTCGCTCTTGACGATGTGATTATCAGGCCGGCGAAAGCGGCGGAACTTACCTTCGGCGTCGGACCGAATGGCGAGCGGCTAGAGCAGCTGTTGCGCGATGAGGTCTATCGCGAGCCGGACGCTCTGCCGCTTTTGCAGTTCACTTTGAATGAACTTTACCAAAATCGCTCCGGCAACGAACTGACTTACGAAGCATACAGGCAGCTGGGTGGGGTATCCGGAAGCATCGCAACCAGGGCCGAAGCGGTACTCAAGTCCGACTCCGTCGAGTCGCGGCAGGCGGTACGGCGCCTCTTTCGAAACCTAGTCGGTATCGATGAGACCGGTCGTGCAACGCGTCGATATGCGAGCATGTCCGCCGTTATGCGTGATCCGTCGCAGAAGCTACTCGCGTTACGGCTCACGGAATTGAGGTTGTGCGTGACTGACGAGCGAGAGGGGCTGCCCGTTGTTGCATTTGCCCATGACGCGCTCTTGCAAAAACTGCCTCCGCTTATCCAATGGCTGCGGGACGAGGCGGCGCTGCTTCAGGCGCGCGAGGACGCGCAACGGGAAGCGCGATTGTGGCAGCAGAACGCGAAGTCGGACGCGTGGCTTGCTACCTCCGACAAGCTTCTTGCATTCGAGGCGCTTGAAGAGGCTGACGTAGCTCTGGCTCCGGAAGTGAGCAACTTTATTAACCGGTCGCGCAGACTCGCTCGGCGTGCCAGCCGGATCAGACAGACTGCGGTCTCCCTCATCGCCACCCTGGCCATCGTGGCCACCATTGGAGCGTGGATAGCTGTAAAAAAGCAGCGAGAGGCCGAATATCAAAACGCGCAGACGCTGAGGGCCCAGGGACGGCTGCTCACGGAAACTGCATCTGACTTGCTCGCCGCTGGCGACGTGGGAGGCGCCCAGGCCCTCATACTGGAAGTCCTGCGCAATAATCACGCTACCGACCCAGAAGCCACTAATGTGTTCCAGGAAGCACGGGCGGCCGACAGACAACTTGTTGTGCTTACCGGGCATACCGGTTGGGTAACCTCAGCTCAGTTTTCTCCGGACGGAAAACGCATCGTTACTGCATCGGCCGATGGCACTGCACGCGTCTGGGACGTTGATACCGGGCAGCAGATCCTCATCCTGAGGGGAAACTCAATCCTAATCCGGAGCGCGGCATTTTCCCCCGACGCAAAGCGAATCGTCGCCGGTTGTGAAGACAGGACGGCGCGCATTTGGAATGCAGAGAGTGGCGAGCAGCTCTTGGTGCTCCGCGGTCATACTGGAGGCGTGACTGGCACGGCGTTTTCCCCCGATGGCCGGCAGGTTGTCACCGCTTCGGCCGATAAGTCGGCACGCCTATGGGACGCCCTAAATGGCAAGCAAATACGGGTTTTCGTGGGGCATGGCGATTCCGTATTCAGTGCCGTTTTTTCGCCTGACGGCCGTCGCATCGTCACGGCCTCGTTTGACAAAACAGCTCGCGTGTGGGAGGCCGCCAGCGGCAGGCAGCTAGCGGTTATGAGGGGACACACTGACCTGGTGTATGGCGCGGCATTCTCGCCCGATGGTCAACGCGTCATTACCGCATCCTTTGATAAGACTGCTCGCATCTGGAATGCCGCGACTGCTGAACAGCTTCTAGTGCTGAATGCGCACGCAGAGCGCGTGCGCAACGCGGCATTTTCGCCCGACGGTCAGCATGTCGTTACGGCATCGTTGGATGGGACGGCACGCGTTTGGGACGCCACAAGTGGCGAGCAGTTATTGGTGCTCAGAGGACACAGGGATCTGCTTGAAAGCGCTGCATACTCTCCGGACGGCCGGCGCATCGTCACGGCTTCATTCGACGGCACCGCCCGAATTTGGGACGTCAGCAGCGCTCAACTGCAGCTGCTACTGACTGGGCATACCGACCGTCTATTTTCGGCTGCATTCTCATCCGATGGAAAGCGCATCGCAACAGCCTCGGGGGACAAGACCGCGCGCGTATGGGACGCGGCGAACGGCATGCCACAGCTGATTCTAAGCGGCCATGCAGACCATGTCGAAAGTGCCGCCTTTGCGGTCGACGGCCGGCGCATCGTCACGGGGTCCTTTGACGGGACTGCACGCCTCTGGGATGCCGTGAGCGGCAAGCAGCTGCTGGTACTGCGCGGCCACACTGCCCAGGTAGATCACGCGGCATTTTCTCCTGACGGTAGGCACGTCGTAACAGCATCTGACGATAAGACGGCTCGCATCTGGGACGCCAACACGGGTGCGCAGCTCATGCTACTTAAGGGCCACGCAGATATCGTCCAAGATGCGGAATTCTCGGCCGATGGGTCACGCATCGTTACGGCTTCATTTGACCATACCGCCCGAATCTGGGACGCCACCAGCGGCCGACAGCTCCTCGTCATGAGTGGACATACTGGCCCGGTGAGCAGTGCTGCCTTTTCTCCCGATGGAACGCGGGTAATTACCGCATCCGGCGATGGTACGGCTCGGATATGGGCCGCTGCCACCGGCCAGGAACTCCTGCAACTGAGGGGACATACCAGCGGGGTTAGCACTGCGGTTTTTTCGCCACGAGGAAAGCGCGTTCTGACCTCGTCTGCTGATAAGACGGTTCGCATTTGGGATGCCGCGAGCGGCCGGCAGCTCCTGGTGCTCGAAGGACATGGCGATGCGGTGAACAGCGCATATTTTTCCACGGACGAGCAGCGCGTCGTTTCCGCCTCCTTCGACAAGACTGCGCGCGTGTGGGACGCAAGCACCCCGGAATTTGAGGTTCAATTCAGATGGGCGCAGGCCGCAGAATGGGATCCAGTTCCCGCAACCGACAGATTTCGGTTCGGGTTGCCGGCGACTCCCAACATTCGCCCGTGGCCGCAGGCTGCGTCCAAGTGCGATCAAGCCGCCGCCGCGCCGTATGATCCGGCCCGCCGTGCACAGGGGGTCATGCTTGACCAGATTGTTGCCGACGTCGCTTCGCCCGCCTGCAATCAGGGGAAACGGAACGAGGACAGTACCGGCCGCCTGGGTTATCAAAAGGGCCGGGTGCTCGTTGCAATGCACGACTTCGCTGGCGCTCGGCGCGAACTGGAACTCGCGCGGGGCGTTGGCTATGCGGCATCTGGGATCGATCTTGGGATGTTGCTAACGCGGCCGGCGGCCGGGATGGTGGACATCCCCGGGGCGATCGCCATTTATGAGGAGGCCTGGAATCGCGGTGTGAAGATTGCAGCGTTTGAGCTGGGCCGGCTGTACGAAAAGGGCGTCAAATCAGCCGAGTCTCAGGGTCAGTACTTACTCGCACCCGATGGCACAATGGCCTGGTCGTGGTATCAAAAGGCAGCCGCGGCGAGCGAGCCAGACGCCCTCGCCCGATTCGGCGAAAGAGCCAGCCAGTTGGCGTATTCCGCAGGAGAGCACTCGAAACGAGACCGATATCTGCTGGAATCACTCAAATACTATGCCGGCGCGGCGGCTCGTGCTCAGGAGGAGGACTGGCCTGATGATGCGTGGCGAGACTGGCGTTACCGCAGGGCTTCACTTGCTCACCTACTGGCCCGCCAAGGAATGATGCAGGACGTCGGGAATGCGTACCTCAATGTGGAATCGAAACTGCCGTGACGATTGCATCCAACGAGCAACCGCAAAGCGGATCACCTAAGCCTCAGCGTGCTAATCAGGCTTTACCGGCAGGCTTGAGCTGCAGAATGCAGTGATTCTTTGCTTGAGCTGGGCAATTGATTGAGATTCAGATCGGGCCTCAGTCTCCTTGTCTTGCCACCGCCTGGCCGACTTGACGAGAGCGGCGACTTGTCGCTGCACTTCGGCCTTGTATCCGTCCATGCCCGCCTCGTTGTCTGCGTAACTTACGGACCCATGTTGCATGGCAATCAGAGGACTGAGCTCCTCACTTAGGCTCCAGAATGCTTCCTTGGATGCCTCCTCGGATGCCGCTCTGGCTCCGTTCTCGACGGCAGAACGCAGGATACCCAGCGTAACGCCGCTGCGTTCTACGAGATCCACCACCGCGTGTTCGCCGGGGGCCAATAGATGGAGAAACGCGCTGGCCTCGTCCGCAAAGAACTTCAGCTGAATGGCAATTTCTGTTCCGGTCTCGCCGACAAGCCACTGTTCGTTCATCAAGTTCAATGTGCCCCGAGCAGTCTCGATGTAACTCTCCGCTTCCTGCTTGCTGAGGTCGAATCGTCGTGTTGCCGCCCTCAGGTCGTTTTCCAAGTCACCGTCACGGTAGGCCAAGAGCTCCCTGCAGTTTGCCGGTCGGTCGGTTGGTGTGAGCGGCAGGGGGGCAAGTGGGGGTCGCCGCCGAATCGGCGCAGCCGGCGTCGGTAGATTCACTGAGCCGCTCGGCGCGGTGCAAGAAAGTAGGCACGAGTCATTTGCGCCGCACTCCGAGGAACACTGATCCAGCCGCGCGCAGGCGGAGCGGTCTTCTTCCGTCGCGACCGAGGCCAGGCACTCGTGCGTCAGTGCCCGGTTCTGCCCCAAGGCAGCATTGGTACTGCCCAGCAACAAAGCGCTCAATAAGAATGCTGTCGAAAACATTGAGGCACTCACTTGACACTCCCTACGGGCTGAATTGGCGTACACACTGGATGACGTCAGCCAAGCCGTTCGCGAGGTGCAGGGCGTTCTGCATCGTGACGCGCTGGCACATTGCGGCCATGATCGCGTTCGGATCTCTCGTTTGTCTCCATGTCGCACAGATCCTGGGGCTGATCTGTGGCGGCAGACCTTCCCCAATGGCTGCGATATCGTCATTGGCGGCCCGCAGTCCCCGCCGTGCTTGTTCCTGCTCCTGGCGCATCTGTGCTATCTCCCGATCCAGCGCGGGCCGCCCGCCGCTCTGCGCGATCTGAATGACTCTTTGCACGATGTTTGTCCCGATACGCACTCGTATGACCGGATCAGTAATCTCGTCCAATTCCGAGGACCAACACGCACGCGCCGCCTGTTTCAGATCTGTAGCCCACAGCTTGGGCTCCGAGCCTGGGCCGTGACGCCCGTCAACGGGCCAGTATCGTCTTGCAGGGCTCGGGACCAGATTGCTAATCGGCGACCAGGCCTCTACCGCATTGATGTCTTGGGGAGGCAAGAGCGACCCGCTGTACGACCACGTACCGGCGCCGTGGGCAAGCAGTGCGAGCGCCAAGAATGAGACGATCAGTGTTGCATTGCTCTTCACGATTCCATCCTTCGACTGACTCGGGACATGCCTGCGATGTTCGCAACCAGAATTTCTTGGAACGCGAACAAGGCTCAGAAACTAGTTGCAAAACGACAAGGGATGTCGTGCAGGTGAATAGAACCGACTGTGCTGGTTAGCCGACGTCCACCCTGAGTCGACCTAGGGAAGCTCTGCACAGGTGAGTTCACTTGAACGATACTGTGTGCAGCGGGCAGTAGCATTCAAGGGGTTACGGTGAAGCAGACCACGTTTGCATCGGCGGCCTATGACCGGAAGGGCAAGGTGA
>Ga0210391_10003271_pt1 | contig 13772 bp, 11 predicted proteins | sample IncBWC12OmetaG_FD_160573 | JGI IMG/M metagenome (GOLD analysis project Ga0210391, IMG submission 160573) | Forest soil microbial communities from Barre Woods Harvard Forest LTER site, Petersham, Massachusetts, United States - Inc-BW-C-12-O ... | reverse complement strand
GGAAAGTTAAAAATGGCATTCGCCTGACGGGCATGCCGGGATTTCAGAAGGCGCTCACGGACCAGCAAATGTGGCAAGTCGCTGCGTTGATGGCCAGCGCCGATAAACTCCCGCCCGACGTGCTGCGGAGCCTGTTGCCTGCCGCGGCGCCGGCGAATGCGATCGCTGCAGCACCCGGCGCGCCGCCTGCTCAGACTCCGGCTCCGGTAACGCCGCTTCCGGCGAGCCCATCGCAGCCGAAATAGGCCGGCGGAAGATAATTCCGCGCGCTATTTTGCGGGCGGCAGAAATTCCTGGGGCAGCGGATTTTCCGGCGTTTCTTCCAGCCAGTAAATCGTCACCACCCACCAGCGCGTGCCGTCGTAGAAAAGTTGAAAGCTGTTGATCCCGCGGGCGAAGGGCTGCGCGTCCTTCGCGTCGTGCCGCGATTCGTACGTGCTGAATATCTGCATGATATTGCCGTAGCGCTCGGACTTGCGCGAGATTTCGCGCTCGGCAAATCCATTTTTCTGGAAGTATGCGTCCGCATGTTGAGCATACTCATCCGGCGCAATGATCCGCGTATCCAATCCGCCGCCGGTTTTCCTGGGGACGACGGGAATCAATCGCGCGCCGGGCACAAAGAGCGAGCGAAAGCGATCCCAATCGCGTTGTTGTCCGGCGGGGCCGGAAATCACATCGTAGGTCGCGGCCATAATTGCGTCGGGCGACGCAACATCCGCAGGTTTCGCGGCCGGAGGTGGAGTCGTGGCCTGCGCTTCCGCCGGCGCCGCCGCGCTCGGTTTTTTCGCCTCGTTTTGCGCGCAAAGAGGAAATGCAGCGCTAGTTACGAGAAATACGGCGAGAACGGAAAATCTGAATCGTGACATGGAAATCTCCTGGCGGCTCGCCCGGAAAGAATCGTTGCCCCACGCCGCGCCGCGCAGCTTAAACCGTTCCAGTGATTTTCACAAATAGTTCTGGCCCGGCGCGCGCTGCCGCGCGCCAAGAACTAGAATTCCACGTGGAAGCGCAGGCCCGGAACAAACAGCGGACCGCGCGCTTTGTTGTACCCCGGATTATTGATGTGCTGAAAATCGCAGGACGCGAAGAATCCGCGCCACAAATGCGCGGTGTAAAATCCCTCGAAGATTTTCTCCGGGCCGGGCGTGAGCGCTCCATCGCCTAGCAAAAATCCCAGGCCGCCATAACCGAGATACTGTTCGTGAGCTGCCACGATTTCGTTTGCAACAAATACGGCGCCCACGCGATCGTTCTTGCGCCGCCATGGGTCACCTTTGCTGAAGACTCCGGCCTGCACCGTGCGGTCCACTTCCGTGTACGCGAAAGATTCGTTGCGGCCGTCGCTCCATCCCGCACGCCCAAAAACTCCCAGGTGCGCCGGAAGCTCCTGCTCGAAATTTAGTTCGAAGCCGTACTTGTGGCGCCCTTGCCTGCGCGTCGAGATAATGTTGGGGATCGCGCCCTGCCCATTCAGGAAATTCTGGTTGGCCTCTTCGTAATTCCCCATGTCGGCGATATTCAAGTAGCTCAGCAAGCGCACGGTTCCAGAGCGATGCAGCAGCCAATTGCCCGTCGCATCCAGCTCCAGGTTTTCGCCGCGCGCCCGCGCAATATTAGCGTCCAAAAAAATTCCGTTGGCCACCTTCGGCATCAGCATCACGCCGAAGCGCGCGCTGAACCAGTGATCGTCGTATTCCAGAATCGCTCCATCGGTGTAGCCGCGCGTATTCGCGGCGTAGTCGTAGGCGCCGTCATTGTCGACCGTCCAATTCAGAAATTGCAGGTGACTGTCGGTGCCATACGTATTCGCGTCGAAAAAATCCGGGATGGTGAATTTCCCCAGCCGAAATTCCAGCCGCCGCGCCGGCAACGAAGTGGCCAGCGCCAGCGGGCCGCGCTCCACAGTCACGCGCTCCTTGCTCAGCGGAATAATCTGCCGCAGCATCAGCCGCGCGAGATAAGGGACATCTCCCAGCGTCGGATTCCGCACCACATCCAAATTCGTGAACCCCGCCAGTCCCAACGCGTTGCTCAGCCCGTGGCCGCCCGCGCTCTCGAGGTCCAGGTACACCTCGGTGGTATGCGTCAGCTCGTATCCTAAATACAGGGTGTACACCTTGGAGGTCGTGTTTTCCGGGGCGGGCTTGAAGCTATTCGTGCCGCTGTACGCCGCCGGAAATCTGCCATGCCACTGCAAGATAATGTTTGCCTGCCCGGAGATCCAGTAACGGCTGGTTTCCGAATGCGGGAAGAGCGTAAGCACGTCGCTGGATTCGGGTTCGGTTCCCGCAGACGCAGGAGCAGACGCGGGCGGGGTGTCCGCGCCGGTTTGCTGCGCGAGCGTGTCCGTGTCATGCGCAGTCGCGGCTACCACGGGTGTCGAGGAATCGGCCGGCGGAGCATCCTGAGCAAGCGCGCCGCAAGGAAAGGCTAAGGACACCAATCGCAGAGCCAAAATCGCGAGCCCAGTTTGGAAAGCAAATCGGCGCATCAGCCTGGGGAACAGCCGCTCGAGAAGCGCGCTTCCCCAGCACGCACAGTAGAACATGAAAAGGCTCCCAATCCTCATTAACGGACCATTACAGAAGGAAGGCTTTGACTCGCGCGCCAAGCATCGCTCGGCACAAGAACCGGGGCCGCTTTCGGTCCGCATCGGTTTCTTGCACTGGACAATCGTCCGCTGCGCAGGCATCCTGATTGCCCCTTGGGGCCATCTTTAGTAGTCTCTAGGATTGCGCTAACCGTACGGCGCCCTACCTACAGGTACAGGAGTGAGCAATTTGCGGCAACGATTCTGCGCATCCTTTTGGCTACTGCTATTTTCGATGATTGCGATGTCCGCGTGCACGGAGCAGATCAACTTTCCTGCGCCGACGATTACCTCGGTCTCCCCAACCTCCATCCCGGCAGGTAGTCCGCAGTCTTACCTCACCATCAAGGGCATTAACCTGATCCAACAGAGCCAGCCTGGATATTCGCTAACCCCAGGAGGCTCGGCCACGCCACTGGCGATCAATCAGTACATCAGTACGAATGAACTGATTGCCACGCTTCCCGCCAACCTGCTGCAGAACCCCAACACGCTCTACATCAATATCACCACGCCGCAGCCCGGTGGCGGAACCTTTCCTCCGCAAAACCAGGCTCCTCCGCCCGGCACGATCGTCACGATCACGCCCATCGCCAGCGGTGTGCCGGCAATCACCTCGATGAATCCCAGCACCGCGATCGCCGGCGCCCCGGGGCTGCTACTGAACCTGACCGGTCACGGCTTCGTGTCGCAGTCCACCGTCTTTGTTAATAATTCCAACCGCACCACTACATTCATCAGTTCCACCTCGCTGCAGGTGGACCTGGATTCCTCGGACCTGCTCACTCCCGGCCCTTTGTCAATCCGAGTCGTGAATCCTCAGCCAGGAGGCGGCGGTTCCACTCCCGTCTCATTGAATGTCGTCACTGCGAATCCGACGGTTTCCGCGGTCGCTCCTACCAGCGCCCTGGCTGGTGCGGCTGCGGCGAACCTGTCAATCACCGGAACCGGCTTCCTGAATCAATATTCTTACGTCACCATAAACCAACAGCCGGTGACGACGACGATCGCCGGCAGCACCTCGGCTGCGGTTGCCCTGACAGCCGGCGACCTGGTGAACGCGGGCGTCTATCAAATACAGGTGGTGAACAAGCCGCCCGGTGGCGGCACCTCCGATATCGTCACCTATTCCATCAATCCCACGCACTTGCTCGGTTTGCCGGTGCTGGTGGATCTTGCGGCGGACGGTTCGCAGGCGATCAATGGCATCTGCGGTGGCGCGGCGAATTGTGCGAGCGGCAATCTGGGCCTGACTACGACCACTTCCGGACCTTCCAGCAGCAGCTCAGGCCAATTTGTGGCGTTCGCGTCGGTTTCGCATAACCTGGTGCTGACCGACCTGAATACTGCGGCGGATGTTTATGTGAGCAACACCTGTTTGGCGCTGGCCAGCTGCGTACCCGTGACGGCCGTGGTCAGCTCGGACCCCAACGGCAATGCAGCCAATGGCGCAAGCTCCGAGCCCACGGTGGACTCAGGCGGCACGCACGCTGCCTTTACGTCTCTGGCTACGAATCTGGTCGCAACTGTGCCGGTGCAAAGTGGCGTAACGCAAGTGTACTGGCGCCCGGTTTGCATGCCCACCGCAACCGCTCCATGCGCGATTTCGCCGAGCTCCAATTTTGACACGCAGCTGGTCTCCATCTCCGCCGATGGCCAGACTGCCGGCAACGGCGCCAGCTACAATCCCGTCATCAGTCCGGACGGCGAGTACGTCGCGTTCGTTTCGCTGGCGACCAATCTGGTCTCCGACATCACTCCGGACGGCGTCAACCCGCAGGTTTACATTCGCGATACCTGCAACATCGCCACGATTGTCACCACAGCTCCGAGCGACACATGCGTGCCGACCACGTATCTGGTGTCAACACCGGACGGCGCCACAGCCGGTAACGGACCGAGCTCGAATCCTTCCATTTCAGAGGACGGGCTTTTCGTTGCTTTCACTTCCACCGCGTCGAACCTGGGCTCTACGGCGCCCAACCCTAACGCCGAATCCGAAGTATTCGAGCGCGGCACCTGCATCACCACCATCACCAGCACCACCAACACCTGCGTATCAGTTACGACGCTGATTTCTACTCCCGACGGCACCACCCCCGCCGACGGCGCCAGCGGACAATCCACTCTGTCCGCCTGCGGCAGCATCACCACGATCAGCAGCACCGGGTGCACAGCCAGCACCATCGTTAGCGGCCGTTTTGTGGCCTTCGCATCCGCGGCAACGAACCTGGTGTCGGGCGTTGGTCCGCTGCAGCAAATTTATGTGCGCGATACTTGCCTCGGCGTAACCGTCGTCGTCGCTCAATGCACGCCGTCCACTACGCTGGTGTCAACGCCAGACGGCGTCACGCCCGCCAATGGCTTGAGCGAACACCCCAGCGCCAGCTCTTCGGGACAGCTCATCGCGTTCTCGTCGTTCGCCTCGAATCTGGGTGGCACCGTGAACGGCGTCGAGAATGTCTTCGTGCGCAACACTTGCCTCGGCGTGATTCCCACCTGCACCACGGGCGTGGTGCTTGCCAGCATTGCCAACACCACCGGCGTTGTTCCGGTGACTGGCATTGCTCCGGCGAATGGCGCCAGTTTAGTCCCTTCGATCAGCGCGGACGGTCACACGGTCAGTTTCTTTTCCACCGCAAACAATCTTGTCTCGCGCGACACCAATGCGCTGGAAGATATTTTCCTCGCCAGCACGACCTTCTAGCGTTGGGATTTGCTGCGGCTTTTGCGGCGAAGCGAGGATTTATTTCGCGGGCTGCGCCGCGGCGCGTTGCAGCAAGGCGGCGCGCGCGGTGGTCAGCGTGAATGTCAGCGATTCCCGCGGCACACTGGTCACAAACGATCCCACCATCCAGCCCAGCCCCGTGGGAATATCGCGCGTCAGCGAAATCGCCTGGCACTCCACGTACGTTCCCCCGTCTTTCTCTTCGAATCGCCAGTAAGTATTCATGCGCCACATAAATCCGCGGTCGTGCCCTTCGGCTTCCAGTTTTTCATCGGACTTTCCGGGGTTCTCCACTTCCTGCACGCGGGTGGTTCGCGAACGGCTGTACGCATGAGTGCTGTCCACCACGTGGTAATGGATTTCCTGGTCGGTATCAATCACCGTGGTGATGATTTTCTTGTTGTAGAAGCGCAGCAGCACGAAATAATCGTCGCCGTCGTGCCGCAGGATTTTCGAGCGCACGATGTCCGGCTTGAAATATTCCGTTTTGTGATCGTAGTCCTGCATGAACCCGAGCGTCTGACCGAGCGTCGCTCCGGGCACGAACGCCGTGCCGATCCAGTGATGGATGATTCCTCCGGGCACTGCAATCGTCTGGCCGGAATCCAGCGTGTCCAGCCGTTCGATCACCAGTTGCCCGTTGCGCAGTTGCTCCTCGTCCGCCGCGCGTTGCTCTGCCGGCAAGCGCTCGACCCACAGATACGGGCCGCTCTGCGCCAGTTCGGCGGTCACTTGCGCTGCCGTCAGCTGGATGTAGCGGTCGTAGGCTTGCGCCGTTTGCGGCTGCAGGTCGGCGGCATTCACCGGCAAGGGAAGCGCCAGACATGCCGCGAAAAAAATCGCCAGCGCCCGTTTGGCACGACTGCCTGTTTGAACCATCACCTGTCCTGTAACTCCGGCGTCTTAGGGGCAAAGAACACTACAGATACGCAATCCCCAATTTATCAGAGGCATGTAAGCTGCCAAAAGATGCCGCAGTTCCGTTTTGGAATTATCGCAGGCTGGATTCAAGCAGAGGAGCAGCAAACTCAGGGGCTGCCCTGCCCGCCGGCGGAATTTTGTGGAAGGGGCGCCAGCAGGAGGGTTTGGACGGGTTGGATAGATGCCCCGGCTCCTTTTTTTGTGGAACCGTCGTCCCCGCAATCGCAGCTTCCAACCCGCACATCCATTTTCGCCATTTCGTCATGCAGAACCAATGGCGCGGGCGGTTCAAAAATTTCAGTACGCGAGTTTTGGTACTAGGTAAACTATGGACCCCTGGATTATAACTAACTAGCTGTAAAAGAATCACTTAGCAGCAAGCCGACGGTCCCGCTGCGAGTTCACCGCCTAGCGATCACCGGGCGCCGGCGCAGAGCCTGCCCCTAACCGGTGTTATGCAGACCCGCCGCGATGCCGTTGATCGTCGCTCCCAGCGCATAATTCAGCTCGTCGCTCGGCGCCTCTGCCCGCTTCCGGCGCAGCAGCTCGACCTGAATCAAACTCATCGGGTCCACGTACGGATTGCGCAGTCGAATGGATTGCGAGAGGACCGAATTTCCTTCCAGCAGTCCCGTTTGGCCGGTAACCGCCAGCAGCATCCGCCGCGTGCGCTCAAACTCCTCCGCCAGTATTCCAAAAACGCCGTCGCGCAGGCCGGCATCCTGCACCAGGGCGCTGGCGTAGAGGCGCGCAATATTAAGGTCTGCCTTGGCCATGGCGATTTCCACATTGCGCACCAGGTCGGAAAACAGCGTGAAGTGGCGCATCATTTCTTTCAGGCGTTTTTCTTGCTCCGGTCCTTTGGCTGCGAATCGTTGCAGGGCGTAGCCCACTCCGAACCACGCCGGCACCGCGTGGCGGCTCTGCATCCAGCCGAAAACCCAGGGAATCGCGCGCAAATCTTCCAGGCGGCGGCTTTGGGTGCGGCGCGCGGGGCGCGAACCCATGCGCGCGTGCTCCAGCTCGTTCACCGGCGTAGCTTGCTCGAAATATTCCAGCACGCTTGCATTTTCCGCGATGTGCCGCCGGTAGTAAGCGTAGGCATCTTGCGAAATTTCCTCCATCGCCTCGTCCCACTGGCGATCGGCGCCCGCCGCGGGGCCGTCCGGCCGCGTCAGCGCTTCCAGCGATGCCGCAATCATCAATTCCAGATTCCATTCGGCGAGCACCGGATCGGAATATTTCCAGTTCAGCACTTCGCCCTGTTCGGTGATGCGCATCTCGCCGGAAAAATCTCCTACAGGCTGCGCCAGAATCGCGCGATGCGTGGGCCCGCCCCCGCGCCCTACCGTGCCGCCGCGCCCGTGGAAGAGCCGCAGCTTTACGCCGCATTCCCGCGCGACAGCGTGCAGTGCGCGATGAGCTTTGTGCAATTCCCATGTGCTGGTCAGCATCCCGCCGTCTTTGTTCGAATCGGAATAGCCCAGCATCACTTCCTGGCGGCGCCCCCAGGAATCGAGCAGTCCTTGATAATCCGGAGCCGTCCACAGGCGCCGCATGGTTTCCGCCGCGGCACCGAGCGACACGATGGATTCGAACAGCGGGACAGGCAGAAGTCCGGGATCGCTGCCGGCTCCTGCAACACTCACGCCGCTGATTTCCGCCAGACGCAGCAAAGCGAAAACGTCGCGCTCGGATTCCGTTCCGCTGATGACGTAAGCGCGAATCGCTTCCGCGGCGTATTGCGTTTTCAATTGCGCGATCATGCGCAGCGTTTCCAGCAGCTCCCTGGTTTCCGCGGAAATTCCCTGCAGCAGGTTTTCTTGCGCGCCAGCCATACTTGCGGCGTCGGAAATTCCCGCTGCCTCAAGCTCAGCCAGGGCTCTGGCATGTACTTGAGCGTGCTGGCGAATGTCCAGCGTATGCAGATGAAAACCAAAAGTGCGCAGTTTGCGCAGCAACGGATCAATCAGCAACTCCGCCAGCCGCAGCCCGCGGTTTTCGATCAGGCTCGCGCGCAACAGCAAAAGATCGCGCTCCAGTTCCTGCGCCGCGGCGTAAGCATTGGCATCGCGGGGCGCCTCGCGCGTCATCCGCATGCGAATGCGTACAAAATCCAGAAAGTGCCGGTTGAGCTCCGGCTGCGAAATCCATTTTCCGCGCGTAGGTTCGGCGCCCATCTTCGTTTCATACGCTTCGAGCGCGGACCGCAGCTGCGCCGAACAGCCCGTCTGACGCAGCGATGAGCTGAGTTCGTCGATCAGCCGCTGGATCTCCAGACTGTAATGCTCCAAGATGACATTTCGCGCCAGTGCCAGCGCGTCCGCCGTGCAGTCGGGCTTGATCAGCGGATTGCCGTCGCGATCCCCGCCGATCCAGGAACCGAAATGCAGCAGCTCGGGAAGCTCATCGTGGTCAAGCGCGCGGCCGTAAACCTCCGCAAAGGATTCCGCCAGTTCCGCGTACAACCGCGGCAGCGTTTCAAAAAGCGTCATCGGATAAAAATCCAGCCCCATGCGCACTTCGTCAATCACTCCCGGCTTTTTCATGCGCACTTCATCGGTCTGCCACAGGGAAGTGATTTCCGCCAGAATTAATGATTCCTGTTCAACCGCATCGGCCGCGGTCAACGGCAAGCGATCCAGATGTTCCAGATATTGCGCGATGCGCCGCCTCTTCAGCAGCACGGTGCGCCGCGCTACCTCCGTCGGATGTGCCGTGAAAACCGGCACGATGCGCACCTTGCGCAATGCAGCCAAGGCGTCGGCAGAGGAAATCCCAGCCGCGCGCATACGCAGCAAAGTTCCGCAAAACGATCCCGCCAGCGCCGGCTGTTCGCTGTGCAGTTTGGCCGCGCGCCGCCGCCGCTTGCGATGATTGGTTTCCGCCAGGTTGGTCAGCTCGAAATAAATCGCGAACGCTTTGGTCACGCAGTAGGCATCTTCCACCGGGAGCCCGGCGATCCTCTCGCGGGCCTGCGCGATCAGAATGTTTGCAGCTGGGGATGGTTCTGCAGTCGCTCCGGCAGGCACTTGCTCGCGTTGCTGAATCAACAGGTGGCGGAGTTGCTCCACCACTTCCAGCAGCGGTTCGCCCGCCTGCTCCACCAGCACTCTTCCCAGAAGCATGCCGAGCGAGCGCACGTCCCGCCGCAGAGGAATTTCCTTGGCGTCATCACCGGTACCCGCGGCCAGTTCTTCCAGCCGGTCGTATTGATCGTCCGGGCTCCACAGCGGCGCATTGTCGGTGAGTGCCATGTCACATAATGAAGGCAGCGCCGGGAGCCCGCAAGACCCAGCGGAAAAATCCGCACCGTGCGTCTGTCCGCCGCCGCTTCCCTTTGACAATCTACAAGAGCGATCCGATATTCCACTTGTAGTCCGTCTAGGGGAGCATCGTGAGTCCAGCCGTCGAAATCCTGCAAGGCGTGCTCGATCTGCCGATCCTGAAAACTCTCGCGCTCGAACCCATGCACGGCTGGGGCATCGCCCAACGCATCCAGCAAGTCTCGCGCGGCATCCTGCAAATCCAGCAAGGCTCGCTCCACCCCGCGCTCTATCGCCTGGAACGCAAGAAATGGATCCGCGCGGAATGGGGCGCTTCTGAAAATAATCGCCGCGCCAAGTTCTACACGCTCACGAAAACCGGCCGCCAGCTACTCGAACGGGAAATGGCGGACTGGAAGCAAATGTCCACCGCTGTCGCACTGATCCTGCAGCGCGTGTAGGAGGCACATGCGATGACGAACTTCGAGGATTTCGAAATGAACGGCCGCGCCCCGCAGCCAAGCAGCCACAAAGCGGCGGCGCGCCTTATGGATTGCTTGTGACGTTCACCTTCTCCGCGCTGTCCGGCGGCATGCGCAGCGTCACGTCCGTGGATTTCTTCGGACGAATCACAATGTGCTTGCTCCAATCGGAAAATTGGCCCTTCGAATACGCCCGCAGATCGTATTGCCCCGCATCAAAGCGCGCGAATTCATAATGCCCGCTCGAATCGGTGTGCGTCGCGTGCGGTTTCAGTCCGTCGGAAGTCTGAATCGTCACGCTCGCTTCGGCCACCGGCCTGCCGTGCGCGTCCAGCACCGTTCCTTGCACCGTTCCCAAGCCCCTTGCGAACTGCGCCCGCGCCGTTGCCGCGCCAAATGTCAGCGACACCAGCAAAGCCAGCGACGCGAGCACGGCCAGTACCAGGACACTTCGTTTCATAGTGCACCCCAGGATCGTTCTAAGTGCAATTTTACGCGGGCCACGCGCGCGCCTTCGCAGCGATACGGCGCAATGTTCTCGATTAGGAACTCCTGTTCGCGGGGACAGGCGAAAGCGCAGCAGCGCAGGCCGTTCAATACTTGTAATGTTTGCTCGCGGCTGCGTGCGCCGGCTGCTCCATGCGGCCGCTATCGGGGCTTACGCCGCGCTGCAGCGCCAGAAAATATGTGAGCAGTTGCAGCGGAATCAGATGCACGAACGCCGCCAGCCACTCTGCCGCCTCTGGAACCTGCAGAATTTGCTCCGCGGACAAATCATGGTTCGCCGACGGCACCGTAATCGCCGCGCGCGTCATCTTCAGTTCGCCCGCCGCGCGCAGAATCTGCCGCCCGCGCTCGTCCGTCGCGCCGCCTGTGAACAATCCAACCAACGAGCCGCGCGCATCGGTCTCGGAAAACGGCCCGTGCAGAATTTCCTCCGTTTCAAATCCTTCCGCCGCGATGTAGCAGGCCTCTTTCAACTTCAACGCCGCTTCGCTGGCCGTGGCCCATGCCGCACCTGAGCCGAAAATTTCCATCCGCGCCAGCGCCGCCACGCTCTTAGCCAGTTCGCGTGCCGCAGGCTCGAGCTGCAGCGCGCCGCGCAGCAAATCGGGCACGCGTTCCAGCGCCACCAGCGGCGAAGCTCCCGCCAGCAATTTTTTCCGCTCAACCACGCGCGCGATCAGCAGCGCCAGCACCGCCAGCGCAGTGCTGTAACTTTTCGTGTAAGCAAAAGCCGCTTCCTGCTCGCAAGTCTGAATGTGAAAATCAGCGCCGCGCACTCCGTCGCCGCTCGACGGTCCGCTGGTTGGCACGCCCATCTGGCCAGTGATCACCACCGCAAGCGCCCCAGCCGCCTGCGCCATACGCAATGCTTCCAGCGACGCGGTAGTCGTGCCGGTATGCGTAATCACAATCACCGCGTCGCCCGCGCCAAACGCGATCGGGTGATGCAGCAGCTCGAAAGACTGTTCGCAATGCGCCAAAAAGCGCCCGCCCGTGAACTGGCGCATCCAACTTTCCGCCACACGCGCCGCATGCAGCGAAGTTCCAATCCCCACGAAAGTGATGCGTTCCTTCTGGGCTACCGCATCCGCCGCGCGTTCGATCTCCGCGCGCTGCGCCAGCACCCGCTCGATCAATTCCGGCTGCGCGTGAATCGCTTCGTAAACGTAATAAGGATGAGCCGTGCGCATCTCAGGCATTTGTTTTTTCTCCGCTGGCGTTATATTGGTTCTGCTCGTTTCGTGGCCGCTCATTTTAGCGGAACAGGAGCCGGAATGCCTCGTTACCTCTCGCAACACACCCTCGCCTGCCTCACGCGCCAGGGCGCCGAAGAACTCGCGCGCCGCGTGCACGCCGCCACGGAAGTCACCGCGCGCCGCGTGCTCCTCAACATGCAGGAAGGAAAAATGCTCGTGGAATTTGACGCCCCGGACCGCGAACAAATGGAGAAATGGCTGGCCGCGGAAAAATTTCACTTCGACTGGCTCTTGCGCATCGAATTCGAAACCAGCGATGGCACTCTGAAAGCCGTCAGCTAACAGGACCCGGGCGGCAAGAATCTGCTCGTTCGCAGCGCGAGCCAGGGCCAGATTCACGTCCGTTTACTGCGAAAGTTTTCGCATCACGGCCATCGCTTCCACATCGCCCACGATGCTCCCTCTCGACTCGTCGGGTTAGCGGAAGCTTAGCGATCGGGCCCAATCAGAAACAATTGCCATCCCCACGCTTCCGGTGTAACCTGACTTCATGCAAATCTGCTGCCAGTGCTGCGTATGCTGCTGTTGTTGTATGCGTTGCACACGCGTGTCTTCTGGCGCAGGGAGGCTTGGCAGCTAAGAATCGCAAACGAGCCCAGAAATTCCCCACCCACCGCCGGAAGTTTCCCGGGCAGGTGGGTTTTTTGTTTTACGCGCGATTTTTTTGCGACGGTTCCGGCAACAAGCGTTTAATTTCAAAGAATGACCAACAACGAGGAGACAGCAAATGACTGACTACAAGCACCCCGAAGTTCTGGTGACCACCCAGTGGGCCGCCGACCATCTGCACGACCCGAAAGTCCGCCTGGTCGAAGTGGACGTGGACACCACCGCCTACGATCAGGGCCACATTCCCGGCGCAGTGGGCTGGAACTGGCAATCGCAGCTGCAAGACAACATCCGCCGCGACCTGATTGACAAGTCCGCGCTGGAAAAGCTGCTCGGAGCTTCCGGAATTTCCAACGACACGACCGTCCTGCTCTACGGTGACAACAACAACTGGTTCGCCGCCTACGCCTTCTGGCAAGTGAAGTATTACGGCCACAAGGACGTGCGCCTGATCAACGGCGGCCGCAAAAAGTGGGTGGAAGAAAAGCGCCCACTGACCACCGATGCGCCGAAAATTACCGCCGCCACCTATCACGCCAGCGGCCCCGATGAATCCATCCGCGCCCGCAAGGAGGACGTTTACTCCTTCCTGGATAAGAAGAAGGCCGCGCAGCTGGTGGACGTCCGTTCCGTGGACGAATTTACCGGAAAGATTCTCGCTCCTCCGGGACTTTCCGAAACCGCGCAGCGCGCCGGCCACATTCCGGGTGCAGCCAATATTCCCTGGGCGCAGGCCGCCAATGAAGACGGCACTTTCAAATCCGCGGACGCTCTGCAGGAGCTATACGGCAAGAAGGGAATTCACGGCGCGGAAGAAGTGATCGCCTACTGCCGCATCGGCGAACGCAGCTCGCACACCTGGTTCGTGCTGAAGTATTTGCTCGGCTTCGGCAACGTGAAGAATTACGACGGTTCCTGGACCGAGTGGGGCAACTTGGTGGGCGCTCCCATCGAAAAGGAGATCGCCGCCGCCGCGCACTAGGCCGGGCAGTTTGTGTGGGCGGGTCTGTGGCGCAAGGCCGGGACTCGCCCTTTGCTTTCTGGACCTTGGCTACCTACTCCGGAATCTGATTCGCCGGCACGCCGTTGCGCCGCGCCTCGTCCTGCAGCGCGCTGATCTTGGCGGAAACATCGTCGCGCTGCTTTTGCAGCTGCAGCAACTCCTCGTGCCAGTCGTCAATCTTTGTGCCGCTGTAGTGCCGCGTGGAATTTACCGCGGTGCCATTCAGTGTCGCCTGCAATTCCGCGATCTGCTCGTCGAGCGGCGGCAGTTTGGCTTGTAACTTAGTGATCTGATCCTGATACTGCTTCGCGTTCCCGCCCTTTGCATTTCCGGCGGCCTTGGCGTTCCCTGGTTTGCTGCTCGTTGCCGAAAACGTGGAAATCACGGAATTTTTGTGGACCTCGCTC
>Ga0210391_10003270_pt1 | contig 13775 bp, 13 predicted proteins | sample IncBWC12OmetaG_FD_160573 | JGI IMG/M metagenome (GOLD analysis project Ga0210391, IMG submission 160573) | Forest soil microbial communities from Barre Woods Harvard Forest LTER site, Petersham, Massachusetts, United States - Inc-BW-C-12-O ... | reverse complement strand
CGTCCTGCATCCTTACCCTGAAGCACGCTTCTACGCCACTCATCCTTCATAAGAGCCGTATGCGTAGACGCGCACGTACGGATCTGTCCGGGGGGCGCTCAGTGATGAGCGTCCCTACCGGGTCCGTTATCCGTCAACAATTCCAGTCTCGTCTGGATGTGTGGAACGATGTGCCCGCTGAACCTAAGCTCGCTCATTAACAATCCCTCGCTACCGGTGTAACCGCCTGACGGACACTTTAGATGCCGCCATCTGCTGTATCGGTCCTAGCTACTTTCCAGAAAACGGGGTTATAGGTAAGTTCAGGCCGTTTGAAGGAACTTACTCAAAATGCGACTTTTCGGGCATTACGGAATAGCTTCCGGATTGTCATCACCCCAGAAGGAATGTAATGAGCGATCCTGCCCCACTCCCTCTGTTCCCAGAGACGAGAGAAGGCACTTCACTTCGGGTTGAAGACCACATAGTGACCGCCGCCGCTAATAAAGACTCGTTGGAAGATCACGGTTGGCAACAAGCCGTCTTCATGACGGCTTTGGAGGCTTTCCTGGACTCTCACTGGAGTCACGAATGAGATGTTGCTAAGGATGTGGTTGCCAATCTGCATAGTCTGAGGCGCCACGACAGCAAAAGCCCGTTGCGCACCGGTCGTGTTGCCTCCCTGCGGCGCAGCAGAGTGCACCAGTACCTGGACTTCTGGATCCTTACTGTCTGCATAAAGGATCGGACCGTCACTGCCGGAATCGAGCTGTAGCAGAATCGCTCGAGCTCCGGTCCCGGAGAGATGAACCGAAATTACCAGCCGTTCCATGAAGGGCAATTCATCCGCAGGGTATTGCGGGGGCACAAAGAGAACATGCTCGCCGCGCACACTATCCCGCATCGCGTTTGTCTCGTCGAAGCAGAGCAATTTGTGCCCATAGTCGATCAGCAGATCGAAGTGAGCGAGGAAGCTCTCGCCGAGAACTCCCCGAATCCGGGGATCGGCTGCCTGAATCTGCCGAAGGTCTTGGACTATAGCAGGTGATTTTTCCACTACATGGGAGTCGGCTTCCAATCTATCCAGAAGAGTTACAGACGCCTGCGCAACGCTTGCAACGGAAACAAGGCCGACCCTGCCTTGAGCTTTGAGGTCGAGTTGTGCGGCCAGCGATGGATCGATGACCGTGACCTGGCTGCCGGTATCCACCATGAAATCGAACGGGCCTGACTGGTTGATTCTCACGGGAATAACAATTAGTGCGTGTTGAACAAACCGTGGGGTTACACTGGCGGTGTTTCCCGGGCAGCGAGGCTCTGCTTGGATTGCGGGAAGGATGGTCAACGCAAGGCTGACTGCGGCGAGCAATTGAATGGGGCGAGTGGATTTCATGTCGACCTCCGCCTCGCGGGTTGCGAGGTGAGGCGACATTGGTGCTTCGGCGGGACTACCTCAATCGATAGCGGGTAAAATGCTCGTCAATGAAACCTCGAAAGAATCTCAATATGCCTAACTAATTGCTCCTTAGGCGTTTGCGAAGCTCTCTCGTAGTCCGGGAATGTGATCGGTACCCACTACCGATCACGAGGACAGCAGCGATGGCAGACGTGGAACGCCAGCTTCAACTCGTACGATTCGGAAATTTCGAGGTTGATCTTCGCAGCGGCGAACTACGCAAGGCGGGAGTGAAGCTGAAGTTCGGCGGCCAGCCGTTTCAGGTTCTGACCATTCTGCTGGCGCGTCCGGGCGACCTGGTGACGCGGGAGGAATTACAGAAGAGGCTGTGGCCGGACACTTTTGTCGACGTCGACCACAACCTGAATACCGCCATCAACAAGATTCGCGAAGTGCTGGGCGACTCGGCCGAGAGCCCGCGTTTTGTCGAGACGCTGCCAAGGCGGGGATATCGCTTCATCGGTGAGCTGGAGCCCCCGGTAGAACCCGTAGTTCCCGTAGTGGCCGTCAAACCGGATCACCGTTCAGACTCTCGCAAATTGTGGTGGAGGGTCGCAGCAGGCGTTCTCGCCATCTCGGTCATTGCGGTCGCAGCGGTAGTTGTCTATCGATGGCATCGGCAGCAGCGTCCGCAGGAGCCGGAGGCCTTAACTGCTGTTCCGTTTACGGCTCTGCCCGGAGAGGCGACTTCCCCGGCATTCTCTCCCGATGGATCGAGAATCGCTTTCGCTTGGAACGGTGATCCAAAGGGCGGGACCGCAGGCTTCGACCTATACGTGAAAGCCCTTGGAAGCGAGACTCTCCTCCGCCTTACGCAGCATCCCTCGGAAGCGGTCAGCCCGGCATGGTCTCCCGACGGCACGCAGGTTGCCTTTCACCGCGTCGCTGGCGCTGACACAGGTATTTACGTTGTCCCCGCGCTTGGGGGCCCTGAAAGAAAACTACGCTCCACCCGAATGCCTACAAATTGGGATGAGTTCTCCACTATCAATTGGTCGCCGGACGGCAAGTGGATCGCCTTCGCCGAAAAATTGGCAAAAGAAGGGGAATTCATAGCGATGTATCTCCTCTCCACAGAAACGCTGGAGACCAAGCAGATTCCAATCAGCCCAAGGTGCGACAGACAATATCTGCCGGCGTTTTCCCACAACGGCGAGTACCTCGCATACTGGTGTTTTCGAAATGTGAACGACGAGGCTGGGCTATATTCCGAATCACTTCCGAACGGAAAGCCGAAGATGATTGCATCATTTCGGATTTTTCCAGATGGGCTGACGTGGTCGGCTGACGACAAGAGACTCATTTATTCACTTTGGAATGGGAGGGACTCAGACGAACTCAGCGAAGTTACTGTTGCGAATGGCTCGGTAAAGCGGCTTGACTTCGCAGGAAGGGCATTGCAGCCCACGGTTTCATCAAAGGGCGACAAGCTGGCGTTCAGGACTTCATATGTCAGCTCAAACATCTGGCGTAGAGACCTGCTTCACCCGAACTCTCCGGCCGTAGAACTCATCCCTTCGTCGCGGGCACAGAGAGACGCTCAATACTCTCCGGACGGAAAGCGCATTGTCTTTGCGTCTTTACGCTCTGGTGGGCCGGGAGTCTGGATCAGCGGTGAGGACGGCAGCAACCTGGTACAGATCTCAAATCCCAATTATATGAGTGGCAGTCCGCAATGGTCGCCGGACGGAAACAGGATAGTGTTTGACTCGCGCCCTCTGGACCGCTGGGAAATATATTTAGCGGACGTATCTGAACGGATCCCTCGAAAGCTGGTCACAAACATCTCCGGCATAATTCGACCTCACTGGTCCCGGAGTGGAGAGTGGATTTATTTCAGCTCCCACGACCCTGGCAGTATGGGAGTCTATCGTTGTCCTGCATCCGGGGGAGACGCCATTGCACTCTCCAAAGATATCGATGGGGTCAGTCCGCAGGAGTCTTTCGATGGGAAGTCAGTATATTTTGCAAGCCTCGGGGGGAACTCGACGCTGAAGAAAGTAGCTCTGCCGGAGCAACCCGGTACAGAATCAGAAGTGGAAGGGTTGCCTCATCTGAGAGACTCCAGCCTTTGGAGCCTTTCTCCAGGAGGTATCTATTTTGTTCCTGCCGATGCGCCCAGATCCCTCCGTTATTTTGATTTCGCTACCAGGCAGATCCGCCCGATTTTCGAAGCGGACAAGGACTTCGAGAGCGGCCTGTCGGTCTCGCCTGATGGCCGTTGGATCATCTATTCACAAGTTGGCGATGAAAACAGCGACATCATGCTCGGCGATCACTTTCGCTAGCACTCCTTGACGCTGGGCACAAACGATCGGAAATCCTCCGGAGAATCCCTTCGCTCACCGTGCTGCATATTGATACAGCGTTTCCCGGCTGATACCGAACTCTCGGGCGAGAACGGCCTTCTTTTCGCCAGCGGTGATTCTCGCGCATAGCTGCTGCGCCTGCTCATCTGTGAGCGACGGTCTGCGTCCCTTGTACACTCCCGCTTTCTTTGCCAGGGCAATTCCTTCTCGCTGGCGTTCCCTGATTAGCGACCGCTCGAACTCTGCAAATGCTCCCATGACGGAGAGCAGCAACTGTGACATCGCGGAGTCTTGCCCGGTGAACGTGAGGCGTTCCTTGACGAACTCCACTAGGACGCCTTTGGTCGTCAGCCCCAGAACAATTCGCCTCAAATCGTCCAAGTTGCGGGCGAGCCTGTCCATCGAATGCACGATGAGACAGTCGCCTTCCCGAAGATAGTCGAGGGCAGCCTGCAACTGTGGTCGTTTCGTATCCTTCCCGCTGGCCTTATCCGTGAATACCTTGTCCAACTCCTGCCCATCTAGCTGACGCTCAGTGTTCTGGTCGAGAGTAGAAACGCGAACGTAGCCAACGCGCTTGTTGTGTCGTCTTGCTGCTGCGGTCATGGCCTATCACTCCTGCGAAGTGTCAGGAATGAATCTAAGAGTGTCCGTAGTCCATGTCAAGAAAAATCAATTTCGACCCTAATCTGACGCAAAAAGTGTCAGATTAAAATGTCAGCTTGGACTATACCCCATTCTGACGACCCCGGTCGCCAAGCGCGCTACTGCAAGGGACCGACCTGATGTTGCGCCGGATCGTAGCCGCAATCTGGATTCGAGGGAGTACTCTCCAGCTACTCCGCCCTTATGGGGCGAAGTAGCTGGAGAGGTCGAGGATGAGGTTTTCGGGACCCGGTGAGTAGGCGTCGATGGATCCGTTGTTGGTGGGCACGATGGCCATATTCGAGGTGATGTCTTCGTCGTAGGCGTTGAGCGTCGAGACCAGCGGCTGGTTTTCGCCGTCAGGCCAGAGGCTGAGGTATCCGAAGCCTCCGTTGGGCACCACCGTGGCATTGAGTACGTAGGCAGCGGCGGTCGAGGGCGGCGCGCAAGCTATCGAACTCAACGATACTTCACTCTCAGATGCACCGGTACTCCCGATGCGTCTGAGAGTATCCAGTTGCGGCTGTCCTTATTTCAATGCCGGCTCGTTCGAATGGGACGACTACATTGAAACACGGTAGCTGTACTGGCGCAATTCCGCGGATGGACTGAACATCCGGCACGACCACGCGGAGTAGATAAGAACGAGACACTGCAAGATTCAACCATCGACTCGTTGATACTCATTGACTTGGATCTTCTCTATCCAACCAAGCGGAAGATGTAGTGATGGGAGAGGAATTCGGCCAGGACCAGAATCAGAGTGACAGAAGCGAGGATGATTTGCACTCTCTCTCCCCACAAGCGCCGGCGCGAAATCGACTGCTGCCTCCACTGAGCAGACGGTCGCTTTCGGAGAGATCGAATTCTCCAAATCATATAAAGGTTGATGCACGACCCGAGAACAGCAAGCGCCATCATAGGAATACGAATGGCGTCCTGGTGAAGTCCGGTTGCAGGTCCTTTGGCTCCCAAGGCGACTGCAGCGAGAGCTCCCAGTCCAATGGCGAGACGCACGCCGCTGAGCGCCATGGCGAGGGTGCATACGCTTTGCAACACAATGAAAAAAAGGCTGGTTAGACCGACAGCCCAGCGGCGGACTCCCCGGTCACTAGAAAGCTCACGTGTCTCCGATCGCTGCGAGGCGATCACTGCTCGCTCTGTGGCCACTCGCGTTTGACGCTTAATTCTCGACAAGGATACAGAAAATTAAGACACCCGATTTCGTGGGCTCGTGATTCCAAAGCGCGGCACTTGGACAGATGTCTAGCCAAACGGGATATGCGGGAATCCATGTCTCTCCAAAGGCGATCAACCCGGCTCCCTGCTTGGCGACGCTCCGGATCAATTCGAGAGCCTTAGCGAGGCTCGCGGTCTTGTTGTGGTAGACCGGCGCCGCTTGGGCAATCGCAACCCGGACAATAGAAGTTGAGTGCACTGTCACGCATTCACTGGAGTGTAGCCCCGGCCCCAGTCCAAGAGAGGCCAGGAGGCGTTCATGGACTATTACTTCTGAATTCCTGGGCCGTAGCGATAAATTAACAAACGGCGGACACCTGCCGCATCTGGTGTAGCGGAGATATCGCCACCGCAACGTGCATGGAGGCGTGGACCAAGTCATCGGATCACAGCCTGTAACCTTCCAGGCAGCTCTGCTTCTAAAGGTCAGCGTGACCTGTCGCAGAAGTGAATACTACAGACTCGAATCAGCGACGGGCTTCCGTCGAGGGCCCCAACCGAAGCGAGACAGGAAGTTCGGTTCGCACAACCAACGAAGGAGAGATTACGTGAACAAAGTCGGAATACTAGCAACGTTGCAAGCCCGTCCCGGCAAAGAGGCCGATGTGGAACAGTTCCTGCTGTCAGCGGGCCCATTGGTAGAGGCGGAAACGGGAACCACAGCGTGGTTCGCATTCAAAGTCGAGGCAGCCACATTCGGCATATTTGACACCTTCAAAGATGAGGCTGGCAGAAGCGCCCACGTCAACGGGGAGGTCGCAAAGGCGCTCTTCGCTCACGCTGAAGAGCTGTTTGTCGCTCACCCGGATATCAAGCCCGTGGATATCCTTGCCGAGAAGCTTTAGCAGCAAGATTCGTTTCACAGTTGCAGCGACGCTGACCAGGGGGAGGACTCTACAAGTCCTGCCCTTGCTCGCTTCATGAGGTGCAAGAATCATTGTCCACCAAGCATTGGTGGCAATGAATCTCTGTTGTGGATCTCGCATGGCGACTTCTCAATTCGACAACCCACGCTGTCTCCTGAGCGTAGCAGAGTCGAGCACATGCCTGGTTGTAACCTTCAGGCACAATGGTTCGTCACAGTTCGAGCGATAGTCGACCGGCCATTGTGCGTAAGGACTAACGAGGCATCTAGTGTCTCGAGTCTTCTTCGTGGGATCGGCTCTTCGGCTAATCTTGATTCCAATCTCACGAGGAGATAGTGCGGTGTATAACATCTCGAATCTCGCAAAACTCAAGCACCTTGATGAAAATGCCTCCGACGCAATGAAGGCATTCTGGTCTTTCGACAAAGCGGCATTTGCGCCGGGCGCAATTGACGTACTGAACAAGCAATTGATAGCGGTGGCAGTCGCGCTGACTACCCAGTGCCCATACTGTATCGAGCTACATGTGCAGTCAGCACGCAAAGAAGGGACGACAGACGAGATGCTTGCAGAAGCAGCGGTCATCGCTGCGGCAATGCGAGCAGGCGGTGCGATCACACATGCGACACATCTCTTTAAAGAGTAGTTCTCGTTGGGGAGGCTGATCGCGCCTCTCTAGGATGCGGACGTCGCAAAGAAGCCCTTGCGGCGCCCCGCTTTCATCTGAGGCTTTAGATATTCCCACAACTCAGGACAGCCACTCTCAATCTCAGGACCTACCCGTTCGACCACCCGCTCGTAGCTCACTCCGTTTTCCCTCCAACTTCCACCTCTGCGGTTGAGGTTCAAGAGGACGGGCATGCTGCGATCGATAGCCTTGGCAAAGCGAGCTTCATCCGTTTCTCCCGCTTCGAACTCTTTCCATAGCCCCAACAGGAAGTCGCCTGTTTTCTTGGGCGCCAAGCCACAGATGCGCTCCAAAGCCTTGAGTTCCGCGGCCTTCCTTTCTTCCCAACCGTCTTGTGCAAATACAAACTTGTCGCCCGCGTCAATCTCGCCAAGATCATGTACGAGCAGCATCGCCACAACGCGGCTAACGTCGACCTTCAGCTCTAGTGTGCGAGCCATCGACATAGCAAACAACGCGATCTGCCAGCTATGCTCGGCGGTATTCTCATAGCGTTCTTCCGAGATGGGTCGGACCTTGCGCAGTATGCCTTTCAGTTTGTCGACTTCGAGCACAAATTCAATGGTTTTCGATATGTCCGTGGTCACTGTTTTCTTTGCCATGTTTAGCTTCCCGTCTTCGCCGTGGGAAACGGAGCCAGGCTTCCACTGTCCGGCGCGGCTCCGGCTTGCCGGATCGCATCAAGCACGACGACGCGCGTCAGCAGTTCAGGCAGAACGTGGGTTGCCCTCCCCCCAGGCCCGGAGATGATCACGTAGGTCGGAACGCCACTACGCCCAACACGGCTCAGTTCGCTGGTGATCTCCGGATCGTAGCGAGTCCAGTCGGCGCGGAGGAGTATGTAGTGTCGATGAAGAAGTTCCTGCTCAACGCTGCGATCTTCGAGAACCGCCCTTTCATTGACCTGGCACGAGAGGCACCATGCCGCAGTGAAGTCAACGAAGACTGGCTTGCCCTCGTTCTGCGCTTCCTCGAGGGCGGCGTTAGAGTAAGGCTGCCACTGCAAACGATCAGCTTGCGCCGTGATTAAAGGGAAAGCGAGCGCCGCTGCCGCAGTCGCAGAGGCGGCAACATATCCCCACCGGCGAGCCGGCCAGCGTCCGAGTATCCAGCCCCCGATCGCGAGAATCAACAAGCCGACCAGCAATCGCGCGACATGATCAGTGCTGTCTCCAACTGTGCTTCCGCTCAAACGGCCATAGACCCAAGCTAACCAGATCACGGTGAGAAAGAGGGGCACGGACGTGAGTTGCTTCAAGGTCTCCATCCAGCGCCCTGGTCGCGGTAGTCTGTTCGCCCATCCAGGCACGAACGTCAGGGCGAGATAAGGCATCGCCAAGCCAAGAGCGAGGGAGGTGAATACTGTGAATGTGACGAGTGCGCTTTGAGATAATGCGAACCCAATGGCGGCTCCCATCAGTGGTGCTGTGCACGGTGTTGCCACCACCGTTGCGAGGACGCCCGTGAAGAACGAACCGGTATAACCGCTCTTGCGGGCGAGACAGTCTCCAGCGCGGGTCAATGTTAGACCGAGATCGAACATGCCTGCCAGAGAGAGCGCCATAAAGAAAAGCAGGCAGGCCATAGCGACAACGAAACCAGGGGATTGAAGTTGAAACCCCCATCCAGCCTGTTTGCCGAGAGATCTGAGCGTTAGCAGTGCACCTACGATGATCCAGAACGAGGAGAGGATCCCGGCTGTATATGCCAACCCATGCGCTCGCTGTCCCGTCCTGCTCTCGCCGGCGCTTCCTACAAGAGCCAGTGCTTTGAGGAAAAGCACAGGGAAAACGCACGGCATAAGATTCAGGATGATTCCGCCTGCGAAGGCAAGCACAACAGCCAGAAGAAACCCAGGTTCGTCGCCATCACCTGAGTGTGCAATTCCTGGTGCGACTGGCACATCAAACGTGTAGGACCGGCCATCGCTCAGCTTTAGGACGCCCGTAAGTTCTTTCGGCAGGGTATCGGAGATGTCGGCTCGCTCTGTCACGAGCCTTACGCCATCAGCTGTGGCCTCCACCTTCTGTTCCGCCGCGTTCCGGATCGAATCGTCATCAAGCGGATAATATTCCGCTGAGACCTCCTTCTTGCCAGTGACTACGTTGAGCATCAACGTGCCGCGAGTCGCGGTGACCCCGATCTTAACCGAGGCCGGCGGCTTGATTGGCTCCGCGAGAATAGCGGCGTCAATGAGCTTGTTGGTATCTGAAGGTGCCTGCGGAACAACGTCGAGGTTGAGACTGAGGTACGCTTTTCCAGGAAGGCATATCTCTCTACACACAAGCCATCGCACATGCGCTTTCAGGTCCGCTTTCCCAAGTGGAGTTTGCGGCGAGGTCGAAAGGTCGAACGGAAATACAGCCGTGCCCTCGTATCCATAATCCATCAACGGACCGAGCGGTAGTCTCGATGGTGCGGGATACTGCATCGGCCCAACGGAAAATCCTGATGGCACCGACCATTTCACCGTCGGGGGCTCGCCCGAGTCTCCGGCGTAGACCCAATAAACATGCCAGCCGGGCTCAAGAGTGAGGGCTAAAGCGACTCGACTGCTGCCATCGGGCGCGATTGTTCCGGCCTCGGCGATCAACTCCGCAGTGAGGTGTTGGGCTTTGACTGGCCCGGGGGCACCGGTTCCCGATTCCCGTACTTGAGCATGGCCGAATGGGAAGGGAGCCAAGAGGACTGAGAGGAGGAGTAGAAGACGATTGTGAAAGGTTCGCATGTTCGACCTGCGTGCTCTTGAAAAAAAGGCCGCACCGGCGATTCCCGGCACAGGCCCTACGTCAATTCGTGGAAAGATGGTCCAGGGCATCTTGTGCGGACAGGCGATCGCCATGGCTATGGCTGATCTTCTCAAAAACAACCATTCCCTTCTTGTCGAGAATGAACGTGGACGGATAGGCCGTCTCATGTGGCGCGTCCCAACGTAGTCCATACAGATTGGTGACCTTATAGTCAGGATCTGTCACAAGTACCACGTTGGATGGCAACTCGGCCTGCTTTTCGAGGAACTCCTTCGCATGTTGATCGAGATCAGCGGGCGGTCCCGGGTAGACCAGGAGCACTCTCGTGTTCTTCGCCTTGAAGTCTGAGGCATGGTCTGCGAAATCATGAACTTGTTTTACACAATAGGGGCACTGATAGCCTGGAAAACCTCGCAAGATCACCAGAACGAGATCATCTCCACTCTGTGCGGTCGACAGCGTGACGGCCTTGCCTGTTGGAGTTGAAAGGGTGAAATCAGGAGCCTTCGCACCTACGGCGGGGGTCTGGGCGAAGGCGGACGCCCCAAGGAGCAAAAAGCAGGCTATGGCGAGGACAGATCCCCAAACCCGACTGATGTGATCTGTGCCGGCCTTTTGGGCGCCAATGGATGGCTGGGCAAAATTGGACATGTCGAGGCACTCCTCCTATGGAATGCCTATCTGACAATCAGTCTCTAGAAAAGTTACAGCGCTCATCTACTTCTATTCACTTGTTAGTGAATAACATGCCCTAGCCCGGTGTTCGAGCGCGAATCGAACCTCTTAAAAAGGGCGAACGGGCGGGAACCGATAGGTCCCCGCCTGTTTTGTTTGATCCGGAGTGGCTATCTTGATCAGGAAGCCACCCAGCAACTGAACAACTAGTAGCCTAGCTCGCTAATAACAACAGGCGGAAGCTGATGAGATTCCGCCTGTTGTTGTTACCCGCCGAGTCAGCGATCATTCAGTCGAGACGTAGAACAATTGGACAATTGATGGAGAAGTGAGAGGTGGTAAATGGCGCTCCGGCCGGGAAGCCCGTGATCAGGCCGTCTTGCACGAGCGTGAGGATTGTAAATTCGTCTTTAAGCTGCCCGCGAAAGCCCTTGTCGATTGCGTCATCAGTCCATGAGTACAACTGGGCGTCCCATGCCGGGCTGTAATCGAGAGCTATCGTCGGGATTCCACCGAGAACGTTGTTTGGCCTGAATGAATCAGCCAGGTCTGCTGACAAACCCTGCCTTAGTGGATTATTGCAACCTCCCGATTCCGGCCCGTTGGTGGCGAGAAAGATGCGCTCGATAGGACTCCCAAAGGTGTCGTCGTCACCCAATAGAAGCTTACCCATCAGCGGTGCGTACGTATTGTGTTCGATAGCCGCTGCAAGCGGGATGCTCGCATCCAGAGAGAGATACCATACTGGACGCCCAAAGCTAAAGCCGTTAATCAGGTTAAGGGTGACTGTCATGTTACTTGGGTCGATCGCTACAACCTGGTCATTCACCTTCGAGTAGTCCACATGACCGCTGGGAAAGTTAATCTGGTCGGCATCGACATCGAATGCAATCATGGATGCATTGAAAATCACGCCCCCAGCATTGGTGATACTTACGAAGGGACCATAGTTTGCATCCCCAACCGCCCCTGGTGCGAACGATTTAGGGGGAAATTCGGCTCCAGAAGGTCCGGGCACGATGTCACGTTTGGGCGCAAAGTTGACCGTGCCCTTATCAAATACGATATTTCCATTTAGATCCAGATTGCCGGTTCTGGCAGCATTGCCGGCAAAGTGGAGTTTCGCGGAAAAGTTCAGCCCGAGTTCCGCAGCTATACCCTGGTCAGAGACATCAGTAAGGACGTACCAGATAGCCTTGTTCGTACCTTTCAGAGATCCCTTATATAGCGGAATGGTTATCGTGCCCTTCGCCACGTCGATAGGACCCGTGTTCAAGAGCTGAACAGGTCCCACCAGGCTTGGGTTCGTCGTGGAAGGCGGAGGGCCAAAGTATGAAAGAGGCACGCTCGCGCCCACTGATGCAGGCGCTGGAAATAGGTCGCAGCCGGGACCCGGACCAATTGGCCCTGGTCCCGGGCCTTGTGCTGAATTGAAGGTGGACGAGGTGGTCGAGTCGGCCTCAGACCTTGGCTCTAGTATCGGGGCTACTTTTACGGCCGGCCGCTTCGCGCGAAGCATAATGGCTCTCGCTTCGGGGGAGAGTGGCGCCTGTGCGACTTGTGCCATGGCAAGCGGAGCAACAAGGCCGCTTACGGTTAGACTGGTTAGAGTGAAGATGGTTACACGCTGCGCGAAAAACTTCAGACGCGTTGCGCACACACTTTCGCTGCTGCCGCGGACCAATGGTCCGTGATCCATCCTGTTCATTCCATACTCCTAGATAGACGAGTTATGTGCAATCACAGTCGAGCAATAACTGGGAAGGCCTGCATATATATCGCGGACTATGAGTGCACGCCTATAGGAATGTAACTGGATAGAGAAGTTACAACAGTTTGGCGTAATTTGTTTGAAACTTAGAACCGGCTATCGATGCTGTAGTAATTAACGGGCGTTCCTGCTAGTAAAAGAGAATAGACTAGAGAATACATAAGTTGTATTCCTACCGTCGGCCAGTCTTGCCGCAAAGTAGACCCAAACGTCAAAACGAGCATGAGGACGGAGCCCGAAATCAAAGCGCGTTTGGTCTGGAAACCGAACAGTACGCAGAAGCCAACTAGCGCCTCGACAATAGGCAGCACGCGGCCGAAGCTGTAGACAGACCACGCGGGCAGAGGGGTCTTTTGGAACATGGGCAACAAGGACTCGGCGAAGTTCCTGAGGCCGGCCGCCCAACGAACGACGCCATGAAGGCAGATATTCAAGCCCAATGCGACACGTAGAAGGGCATAGGACAGAGCTGCGTCCCTCAGCCACAGATCCTTCTCCTCGGTCATGGCACTCTCCCTCACTGGGGGTTACATAATGAGGGCTTCGGATTCATCCTCGGCATAGGGTGTGCAAAACCAACCCAGTTGGGAGGCCTGCGCGAAGCTCTCGCGCAATACGTTTGCCTGCTCTTCTCCATTAAGTTTCGTCTTCTCAAAGGCCAATGTCACAGCCTCGGAGACGGAAGCGCCGGAACGCAATGCGCTCAGCAACAGGAATGTTTCGCGATCTACGCGGCGATAGTAGACGGAATCTTCAAAGCGATGCACCGCTAACCAAACTCGCTCTTGTCTCATCGCGGGAAGCGTAGGGCGTGTTTGAGCTACGCGCAGGTTGGCAGCGTTACTCACGATCTCGGTTTCCGGCGTGTGTTTCTTGACTGCAAGTACAAGGCTGTCGACCGGATAGCTCAATTCAAGCAGTTGAAGATGAGGCTGAAGAGATAGTTTAGACTCCGGTCCTATCCTTTGCGCCTCTTCTGTTGCCAGTGGAGTGCGATGCTTCCGATCGAATGCATCGACATAGGCCCACTCAAGCCTCGCTATGTCTACAGCGAGACGATGGCGCCGGCCAGCGAACTCGGCTTGTGCTTCAAGAAAGCGTGGAAGCTTAGCCCCCAGATCTCGAAGCGTCCAAGAGGTGGATGGATTTTCATTCAGATAAGCCAGGATGAGAGGGTCGAAGCGTTTCGGACCGAGCAAGGCATTGAGGGTTGGGAAGTCCTCGGATACAGCGCTGATCAAACGAAACCAATATTGGCGATTGTAGATCTCAAGGCGCTCGAATGAGGAGAGCCGGTCGTTGGGACTGATATAGCTCGCGGCAATCGCCCCGACCGATGCCCCATCATCCGTGGTTTCCTGCATCTCGAAGTCAGCCGTAAGAGGTCGACGCACATC
>Ga0210391_10003269_pt1 | contig 13776 bp, 13 predicted proteins | sample IncBWC12OmetaG_FD_160573 | JGI IMG/M metagenome (GOLD analysis project Ga0210391, IMG submission 160573) | Forest soil microbial communities from Barre Woods Harvard Forest LTER site, Petersham, Massachusetts, United States - Inc-BW-C-12-O ... | reverse complement strand
GTAAGCGCCATCGGGTAGCAACGCTACCTTGACGGTAGCCGCGTTACCTTACGGCACTCACCACATTTCTTTGAGTTGCGCGACGACGTCGACGGTCGTCGTATCGCCGGCTTTTAGACTTTCGACACCAATGCTGGTTCGGATGGAAATCTTTTCCATGGTGTCCAAAACCTTGTCGCTCATGAAGCGGCTCTTGGCGCCGTACACATGGGCGTCGCCATTCTTGGCTTGCTGGGTCACGGCATATTTGAGCGGTGCGCACAGATGCAACTCGTTGCGCGCGCGGGTCATGGCCACGTAGAGCAGGCGGCGTTCTTCCTCGATCATCTCCGCCTTGCCGGTCGAAAATTCCGACGGGAAGTTTCCATCCGATACATTGAGCACATACACGATGTCCCACTCCTGACCCTTCGCGGAGTGAATCGTCGATAAGATCACGAAGTCCTCGTCCTTCGAGGCTCCTTGCGATTGATCGCTCGAGGCCACGGGCGGATCCAAGGTCAGTTCCGTCAAGAACCGCTCGCGGTTGGGCTGCTGCACGGCGAGGGTCTCCAGCTGTTCCAGATCACCCAGGCGGGTCCAGCCGGCATCGTAGATTCGTTCCAGCTGCGGCTTGTACCAGTCCTTCACCAGGCCGACCTGACCGGCCCAGGGTGTTGCCGGATCAGCAAGCTTTTCGAACAAGGCACAGAATCGCTTCCAATCCATTTTCACGGGCTGCGGCGCATCGTAGTCGGCGAGGGACTTGACCGCGAATCCGCGCGCCTCGAAATGCTCGAGAGCTTGCTTCGCATTCGCGGGCCCGAAACCGGGATGCAGCTTCAGGACTCGAAATCCGGCCACCGCATTGCGCGGATTATCCGCCCAACGCAGCACCGACATCATGTCCTTCACATGCGCTGCTTCCAGGAATTTGAGTCCGCCATATTTCACAAAAGGAATGTTCTTCTTGGCGAGCTCGACCTCCAGCACATCGCTGTGGTGCGAGCTGCGAAACAGAATCGCGTGCCGCTTCAAGGAGCCGCCGACCTCGCGCGTATGCAAAATCTTGCCGCAGATGTATTCGGCTTGCGCCTGCGCATCGTCCAATGCCACGTAGAAGGGCTTGTGCGGCGACTGGCGCGTGCCCAGCAGCGTTTTGCGGTGCTGGCGGGCGCCATCGGCCATCAGGGCGTTGGCGCTATCCAGCACCTGCTGCGTCGAGCGATAGTTCTGCGCCAGCACGATCATGTCGGCCTTCGGCTTGTATCGATCGGCGAAGCCGAGAATGTTCTCCACGGCAGCAGCGCGAAACGAATAAATGGCCTGAGCATCATCGCCCACCACCGTGATGCCTTTGCCGTCGGGCTTGAGCGCGTGAATGATGTCGCCCTGCAGGCTGCTGGTGTCCTGGTATTCATCGACCAGAACATGGTCGAAATTTTTGGACAGGCTTTGCGCCAATGCGGGTGTTTGCATCATCACATGCCAGTAAAGCAGCAGGTCATCGAAATCCAGGCCGCGGTTTTTTTGCTTGCGGCCGACGTATTCGCGATACAGCTTGGTCAGGTCCGCCTCCCATTCGAGGCACCACGGAAATTGCTCCTCGAGGGTCTGCTTCAGCGACAGCCGGGTGTTGACCCGATATGAATAAATCGCGAGGCAGGTGTCCTTGCGCGGAAAGCGCTTCGGTCTGCCCGAAAAGCCCAATTCGCTGCGAATGACATCCATGAGATCCGCGGCGTCGGAGCGATCCAAGACCGTGAAATTTGGATCAAGGCCAAGATGCTTGGCGTAGAGCCGTAAAATGCGGCTGCCCACCGAATGAAAGGTGCCGCTCCAGGTCAAACGCGACACGACGCTGCGGTCGCCGCCCTTGCCGCGCTCCGACAGCACTTCTGCGACAACAGTCTGCGCGCGCTTGATCATCTCCTGCGCGGCGCGGCGCGTGAATGTCAGCATCATGATGCGCGAGGGATCCGTGCCGTTCAGAACGAGGTGAGCGGTTCGATGCGCCAAGGTGTTGGTTTTACCGGTTCCCGCGCCGGCCAAGATCAGCAAGGGGCCGGCACTCACCCCCTTATCCGGAATGACAGTGCCAAATGTCGCCGCGCGGCGCTGGCCGGGATTCAGCGCGTCAAATGCGTTTGCCTTCACTTTCATCATGGCCGTGCGGTACTGTACGTATATCCAGATTGAGACGCAACTTAAGTAAACCGCATGGAGCATCGCGCTTCGGCTCGCGGCACGCGAGGAGACAGATCACACAGTTGCGCGACTTTCGGCGATGATTCCCCTAATCCTTTGGCTTTTTGGAAGCAATTCATGCAGAAACCAAGCGTTGTGGCCCGAATTCCGGCGCACAACGGCCGCGTCATCCAAGTATCGACCGAGCGACTGCGCTACTCGAACGGCCGCGAGTACGACAACGATTACGTGCGCCATCCGGGCGCCGCCGCCGTGGTTGCGGTGGATGGCGCGAACCGGGTATGCGTCGTGCGTCAATATCGCCACGGCGTCGATGACTTTCTATGGGAGATTCCCGCGGGAAAACTCGATGCCGGCGAGCGGCCGGAGGTTTGCGCCGAGCGGGAACTGAAGGAAGAAACCGGAGTGTCGGCGGGTCGCTGGACTTCGCTGGGGCTCTACATTCCGGCCCCGGCCATCTTCACCGAACTGATTCACCTCTATCTCGCGCGCGATCTCGAAGTTGGCGCCGCCAGCCCGGATGCGGACGAAGAACTGGAGCTCAAGTGGCTGCCCCTGGATCAAGCCATCAACCATGTCCTCAAGGGCGAGTGGAACGACGGTAAAACGGCCATGGCGTTGTGGCGGGCTCAGTATCAGCTGCAAATGTGACTTTGCGCGCCTTCTAAATGTGACGTTGCGCCGCTTTTGGAAGCCTCTGGCTTGACTTAACTCCTGCATCGCATAAAAAGGTATCGTGAGCAAAGAGAAGTCAAAACCAGTCGCCCAGCCCGCCCCCAGCGGGGCTGACCTGCCGTCCTCAAAAAACGAGACCGGCGACAAATCCACCGGGCGCGTCAAATTCGACGAGCGCGGCAATGCCGTGTGGGAATGGCAAGTAGAGACCGGCGCCTTCGGGGTCGAGGTCTCGACGCAACGGCTGCAAAAGCTCGAGCACCCGGCTTTGTCCATTGCCGACGATGCGCCGACGCCTTTCGAGACCGTGCGCTCCAACCCGCTGGGCACAAAAAAGGGCTACGACCCCTATGACAGCGGCAGGCTCGGCAAGAAGCCGCCTCCGGCGAAGAAAGACCTGCGCAAACTGAGCGAGTGGTTGAAATTGAAAAAGCAGGCCGAGTCCAATCAGGCCGACTCCAACAAGGATGAAGAGCCGCAGGACTGACGTCGTGCGTGAGTCACGCCAGCGCGTGGCGCAGCTTGGCGGCGTGTCTTAGGCGGTAGAAGCTGCGCAGCTCGCGTACCATCGCCTCGATCTTAGGCGTTCCCCGGTTCACGAAGCGCCGTTCCAAGCCCCGGCAATAGCGTGCCGCGAGAGCGTTCGCGGTGCGATAGCGCTCATATTGATCGGGCTCCAGCCGCGTATCGAAGCTAATACGGTCAAACAGACGCGCGTGCACATGCGTCGGGTAGGAGTCTCCCCCCTGTTGCTCGGCCAAGAGAAATACGGTTACGGCGTATTTGTCCACCTCGGCCTGCGTTTCCAACTCCAGCAGCGACACGGGCATGTCACGCTCCAGCCCATAAGTCGAATAGACGAAATGGCTCACGCCTTCGAGCGCGGTGCAGTAATCCGCCAGGTTGCCTTCGGTCAACTCGCGATGCGGATCCGCCGCCTCCAAGCGGCTCAGAAGCTCTGGATCAAGATACAGCGCCACACCGGCGCCGGCGCCGTCCGCCGTTTCCGCCAGCAGCAATTCTTCATCCAGCGTTCGTTGATCATTCGTCGATGCACCGACGGCACGCCGGTCCGTAACGAGAAAATCGTATACATCGTGCGGGAGATCGACGTCGTAGAGGCGTTCTAGCAGGGTCTGCAGGCCGCGTAGCACCACGCTTAGCGCCTAATGCTCGCGGCGCGCGCCCGCGGCCGTCACCGGCTGCACGCCCAATTGGCGCAGCAATCCGCGCGCCCGCGGGCTGCCGGTCTTCATCCAAATTTCGTACAGGCGCAGGATATCGGCGTCGGTGTACCGATAAGACATGTCGCTCACTTCATTCAGCGCATCGACCAGGCCTTGAAATTTTTGCGCGAGCTGCGCATACACGGCCGCGACGCAGCGGCCCGACAGGGTCCGCGGCAGCGTATCGGCCAGAGAGCTGTAGGCGTTGCCGCCCATGGCGATGTGATAGTCGATGTCGATCAGCTTGCGCGCGAAGCTGCGCGCGAAGAACCCAGCGATGAACAGCGAAACATCGCCGAGACGCTGCAGGCCGCGGTGCCGGGCGCTGGCGCTCGGCGCTTCCAACGCATCCGACAGCATGTGGGCCAAGGGCTTGATGCGCAGACCATCCGAGGTGCGCTCGTACAACGCATCGGCCCTCGAAAACATGGTGAGCAGATTGACGACGTATTGTTCCGCCTGCTCGTCGATGTCGAGATGTTGGTGTTCGCTTGCGGTGTGAAACGCGTCACGAAAGAATTCGCGCAGTGAACTTACCGCAACCAGACTTCCTGCCGTCGTCGCTTGCATATGGCATCCTCTGAAAGGACCGATACCATCCTATCGACAACGCTACGCCGAAGTGAATGGAAAAAGCGCGAACTGCAGTCAGAAAATGCCTATATTTGCAGGCTTTTTGCAATCAGCAATCACATGCGTAGGCTGCTAACGCATTATGTGCACCGATGTGGCGCTAGGTAATTTCTTCCAGCGACAAAATAGTGCGCGGAGGCGGCGGCAGCTCTCCCGGCCAGGATTTCGCGTCACGATTGAGCCACACCGCCTGCATGCCCGCTTGCGCCGCGCCCATGACATCGAGATGCGGGTCATCGCCGATGTGCAGCACCTGCTCCGCCTGGACGCCGGCTGCGTCGAGTAATCGAGTGAATATGCGGATGTCCGGCTTGGCGGCGCCGGCGGAAATCGCGGTGATGTGGCCTTCAAACCAGCGCGCGATTCCGCAGCGCTCCAAGTCGGCATTGCCGTTGCTGAGCGCAAACAATCGGTAGCGCTTGCTCAGGCGCTCGAGCGAGTCAGCGACCTCGTCGTAGAGCCGCACCCGATTGCGGGCCGCGTAGAACACCTCGAATGCCTCATCGGCGTGGATCGTGGGGTGTCCGACCGCCGCGAACATTTCCGCCAAAGCGCGATGGCGCAGGAATGTCATGTCGTGGCTGCGATCGGGGAATTGCTGCGCGATTCGCAGCCGCATCGCTCGCAGCGATTCACGGTCTTGCCCGTGCATCACCTGAGGATGATGTTCCCGCAGCCAGGCGAGCATCGCGGCTTCCGCGGCGAGCATGACGGGCTGCACCGCCCACAGCGTGTCGTCCAAATCAAAACTCAAGACCAACGGATCGTTCATTGCTGAATATTATCCCTGATAGAATCGCGCCATGAGCACTCTACTGATCGGCAGCAAAAACTACTCCAGCTGGTCGCTACGGCCCTGGGTATTCTTGCGCAAGGCCGCGTTCAGATTCACGGAACAAATCGTTCATTTCGACCAAAGCGATTATCAGGCGCAGATCGCGGCGCAATCGCCGTCGCGGCGCGTTCCGCTGCTCATCGACGACGGCGTCAAAATCTGGGATTCGCTCGCGATCTGTGAATATGCCGCCGAGTCGACCGGCCGCGGTCTGCCCGGCGATCGCTTGGCTCGCGCACGTGCCCGCTCGGTCGCAGCGGAAATGCACTCGGGCTTTCAAGCGTTGCGCAATGAGTGCCCGATGAATGTGCGCGCCAGAGATCGGCGTGTGCCGCAGACGCCCGAGTTGCGGGCGGACGTCGCACGAATCGATGAGATTTGGTCGAGCTGCCGCAAGGAGCACGGCGGCGCCGGTGACTGGCTGTTCGGCGATTTCAGCATTGCCGATGCGATGTTCGCGCCGGTGTTTTTTCGCTTTCAGACGTACGGCGCGAGCTTGAGCCCGGCATCGCAAATGTACTTGAACCACGCGCTGCAGGATCCCGAGCTGCGCGACTGGCAAGACGCAGCATTACAAGAAGGCCACCCGCTGCCGCACGTCGAGCGGATCGGCACCTAAGAGTCCGTGCGAGTATAATCGGCTGGTATCTCCACTAAGAGAGCCACCCATGTCCGCCGAACGCGTGAGTTTAGCCTTGAGCCTCGTGTGCCTCGCAGGCGCGTCCGCCGCGGCTGCCGCGCATGCCCCTGAGCCGACGCAGCCCTTCACCATTCAAGACATGGTTCGCATGGAGCGCATCTCGGACGTCGCGGTCGCGCCGGACGGCAAGCACGTGGTCTATACCGAGCGCAGCACGGACATTGAAGCCAACAAAGGCCGCACCGGCGTTTGGATGCTCGACACCGCCAAGCGCGGCGCCACGGCGCTGCGCCTGACGGACGGCGGTCCGAATTCCAACAGTCCTGAATGGAGCAAGGACGGCAAGTTCATTTACTTTCTGTCGAATCGCAGCGGCACGACCCAAGTCTGGCGCGTGAACTCGAACGGAACGGGCCCGCGCGGCGATACGCCGGTGGCTGACTCGACTCAGGTGACCAACCTGCCGCTCGATGTGGGCAGCTTTCGAGTCTCGCCGAAGGGAGATCGAATATTGGTGAGCGTGGAGGTTTTTTTGGATTGCGCGGACCTGGCCTGCACCAAGAAACGCTTGGATAGCGCCGCGCACTCGCCCGCGACCGGCGTTCTGCACACGCAGCTGTTCGTCAGACACTGGGACACCTGGAGCGACGGGCGGCGCTCGCAGCTTTTCGCCATGGCGTTGAACGACAACGGTGTGGCGGTTGGCACGCCGGTAAACTTAAGCGGCGGCATCGGCGATGTGCCGGGCAAGCCGTTCGGCGGCCGGGAAGATTACGCCTTCGATCCGGACGGAATTGCCGTCGCCTTCGCGGTCCGCAGCATGACGGGCGAGGCCTGGTCGACAAATTTTGACGTCTACCTGGTTCCCGTCGACGGCGGCGCGCCGCCGAAAAATCTCACCGCCGACAATCAGGCCTCGGATGCACAACCGGCATTCTCCCCCGACGGCACACAGCTTGCGTACCTCGCGATGGACCGGCCTGGTTTCGAGGCCGATCGCTTTCACCTGGTCCTGCTCAACCTCCGATCCGGTGTCAAACGAGCGCTGACACAAAGTTGGGATCGATCGATCAGCAGTTTTGCCTGGTCTAGAGACGGCAAGACATTATTCGCGACGGCGGATCATTTGGGCCAGCGCCCGTTATGGGCAATCGATGCCGCGACGGGCCGAGCATCGGCCATCACGGGCGCTGGAGAGGTCGAAGGATTCAGTGTCGGCACCTCAAAAGTGTTTTATACGGCCAGCAACTTGGGTGCTCCGGCCGATTTGTATTCGGTCAGCTTCACGGGCGGCAAACCCACGCAATGGACCCGCTTGAATCAGGCGCTGATGGAACAGCGCAAATTCGGCGAATACGCGCAGTTCAGCTTTCCGGGTTGGAACAATGAAAATGTGTTCGGCTACGTGATCAAGCCGGTGGATTTCAAAGCGGACCGCAAGTATCCGGTGGCATTTCTGATTCACGGCGGTCCGCAGGGCAGTTTCGGCAATGCCTGGAGCTGGCGCTGGAACCCGCAGGCCTTTGCCGGTGCCGGCTATGCGGTGGTCATGGTGGATTTTCACGGTTCCACCGGATACGGCCAGGCATTCACCGATTCCATCAGCGGCGATTGGGGCGGCAAACCGCTCGAGGATCTGAAGCTGGGCTTGAGTGCGGCGCTCAAGGCCAATGCATGGCTCGATGCCGACCGCATGTGCGCGCTGGGCGGCTCCTATGGGGGCTTCATGATCAACTGGATCTTGGGTTCGTGGCCGGACGGGTTTAAGTGCCTGGTGAGCCACGACGGCATCTTCGACAATCGCACCATGTATTACTCCACGGAGGAGCTCTGGTTTCCGGAACACGAGTTTTCGGGTCCCGAGTATCAAAACCCGGCGGCGTACGCCAAGCACAATCCCATCGACTTGGTCGGCAAATGGAAGACCCCAACACTGGTGATTCACGGTCAGCAGGACTACCGCGTACCGGACTCGCAGGGCTTATCGGTGTTTACCGCGCTACAACGCCGCGGCATACCGAGCGAACTGCTGTATTTTCCGAGCGAGAACCACTGGGTGTTGAAGCCGGCCGACAGCATAGAGTGGTATGACACGGTGCTGGCATGGCTGAACCGCTGGACGCGTCCATAGGGGCGGTGCGGGCTGTTTTCGCCATGGCGCGTCAGGGCTCCGCTGCGCGCCAGGCCGCAGGATAATTCTCGCCCAATTGCATGATCCGGTGCAGCAAGTCGCCGTAGTGCATGCCGGCTTTGAGCGCAGAGGCGGAGAAATCCTCGGCGGCCGAGATATTCGGGTTGGCGTTCGCCTCGAGCACGAACAGCTCGCCATCGGCTCTCAAGCGAAAGTCCATGCGAGCGTAGCCGGTCAAATGCAGCGCTCGAAAAATACGCTTCGATAGCTGCTCCAAGCGCGCGACCGTGCCCTCGGGCAATTCTTCAGCGGCCGCCGTGGTAATGCCGTAGCGCTGTTGATAGCCGCGATCCCACTTGACCTTGCGGGTGGCGATGGCGGGCAGATTCTCCGGCAGGGAACCGAAGGTCATTTCCCACACCGGCAGCACCTTGAGCCGATCGTTGCCCATCACCCCCACGTACAGCTCACGTCCCTCGATGTATTCCTCAACCAACGCGTCGGAATGGGTCTGATCGTGGATGAAGGCGATACGTTCCGTGAGCTGCTTCGGGTCGGTGACCACGGATGCCTGGGCGATGCCCAACGAGGCATCTTCGGTGGAGGATTTCACGAACAGCGGGAAGCGCAGCTTCTTCGGAATGCGGGCCTTCTTGCCGCGCGGGAAGACCATGAATTGCGGCGTCGGCACGCGGTGATAGGACAGCAATTGCTTCGAGAGCACCTTATCGCGCGACAACAGCATGCCGCGCGGATTGCAGCCCGTGTAGGGCTGGTGCATGAGTTCGAGAAAAGCCACGACATGCTGATCGTAGGTCACGATGCCGTCGAACTCCTCCAGCAGATTGAAAACAATGCCCGGTTTCCAATCCGTGATGGCACGGCGCAGCTCCGACAGGCTGTCGCTCAATCCCAAGGGCATGACTTCGTGGCCGGCCTTCTTCAGATGCGAGATCACATCGTACTCGGTGCGCCACTCTTCGATTTCCTTTTCGGTCGAGCCCTTGAGCGACTCCGGCGGCACCAGGGTTGAATGCACCAATACCAGGGCGCGCACCTTCTTCACGGCGCCGCCCTCACAGCCCTGCCCTCACAATGCCACCCGCGGCAACTTGCGTTCTTCGTATGACTCCGCCAATCGCGCCACGACCCACAATAGCTGCCCCTTGAGCTCGCGCCGGGAACCGCGCACGTACAGATTCAACGCCTCGCAGCGCACGATCATCAGGCGCAACACTTGATGCACCAGGTATTCGCTGAACGCTCCGGAGCGCTGAATCTGCTGACGCAAGCCTGCGCGCAGCTCGCGCAATACGCTGGCCGCCTTGGGCGTTGTGCGGGTGCGCGGCACGGTCGTAAATACTTTTAGCAGCAATTCGTCGGCGCCCGAACGGCGCGGTAGCCGGTAGCGCTCAAGTTTCTGCTCATAGTGCTCGCGCAGCGTGCCGGTCTCGTGCGTCACATCCTCGACGGTGCTGCGGTCGTTGACCAGCGGTTTCTGCTCGCCGATTTCTTGTGCGAGCCGATCGATGTACTGAAGTTTTGCGTATGCCGGCCAGCCGATATATTCGCGCCGCCACGGTGAGTGCGGCTTGAGCCAGACCGCGAAGGTCTCGGCGAAATCCTCGGTGGGATGGGCCTGGGCGTACCAGGCGCCCAGATGTTGCACGAAGCGGCGGCTGCCGGGCCGCGGCCGGTAGGTGTCAGGATAGGGAAGCGAGGCGGGACCAAAGGCCTCGCGCCAGGTCTTGAGCCGGCGCAGACGGTATGCGGAATCAACGGCGTGGCCGGCCTCGTGGCGCAGAATGCGCATGAGCCAGTTGCGGTTGCCGCCTTCCACTTCGCGCATAAAATGACGCTCGAGTCTGATCAGCCGCTTGTGGGCGAGATAGAAAGGGATGGCGATGCCGGGAATGCCATCGGGCGAGAACCATTCCTGAGCCAACCAGCAATGCGGGCGAAAGCGCATGCCGCGCATCGACAATTCGCGGTAAAGGCGCTCGATGGCGTCCTGCAGCTCCGTGCCGGCGATGCTTAACTTTAGATCGCAGAATCGCAGGCTCAGCAATTGATCGTCCGACAACCTCTCCCAGGCAACGGGTCGCGTTCGAGGCCGTCGCTTGAGGCTCATCTTAGGGAAGCCCCATCGCCAGCTCTTCCGCCAACTGCTCCTCGTCCGCGTCGCTCATCGCCTGGACGCAACCGGCCTCGAGACCGTTCACCTCGATGCGGCGGTGTTCCTCCAGACCGGCGAAGTCGAACAGCTTGAGGTCAGCGAGCTGCGAACCGGACACGTTGCAGATGCTGGAGAAAATCGCTTCGATGCGGCCCGGGAATTCCTGCTCCCACTTATGCAGCATGTTCTTCACAGCCAGGCGCTGCATATTCGGCTGCGAGCCGCACAGCGTGCAAGGGATGATGGGAAACGCGCGGGCTGTCGCGTAACGGGCGATCAGTCTTTCCGGCACGTAGGCGAGCGGCCGGATCACAATGTGGCGCCGATCCTCGCTGAGCAATTTCGGCGGCATGGCTTTTAATTTGCCGCCGAAAAACATGTTTAAGAAAAGCGTCTCGACGATGTCGTCGCGATGGTGACCGAGCGCGATCTTGGTGATGCCGTTCTCGGCCGCATATCGATACAGCGCGCCGCGCCGCAGCCTGGAGCACAGGCCGCACATCGTTTTACCTTCGGGAATGACCCGTTTGACCACCGCATAGGTGTTCTGCTCGATGATGCGATAGCGCACGCCGAGACTTTCCAGATAATTGGGCAGCACATCGACCGGAAAGCCCGGTTGTTTCTGATCGAGATTGACCGCGGTGATCTCGAAGCTCACGGGCGCGCTGCGCTTGAGGCTCAAGAGCATGTCCAGCAACGTGTAGGAATCCTTGCCGCCGGACAGGCACACCATCACATGATCGCCATGCGCAATCATGGCGTAATCGGCAATGGCTTTGCCGACCGAGCCGCGCAGTTGCGCCTGCAGTTTTTTGCAGGTATTGCTCACGGGCGCTGGATCGCGCAACGGCGCTGGATTGCTCACGGCACTTCCAAGTACTTGGCTTCCAAGTATCTCAAGTATGCGGCCGCCGTCAGCGGTTTACCGGTCGCCTGCTTGATGAGTTCCTGCACCGGCAAGCGCGCGCCGATGCCGTGCACATTGTCGCGCAGCCACTCCATCACGCCGCCGAATTGGCCGGCGGCGATTTCCTCGTCGAGCGCAGGGCGCGCGGCCCGCATGGCCTCGTTGAGCTGACCGGCAATGACCGCTCCCAGGGCGTACGAGGGAAAGTAGCCGAAGTGGCCGACGGCCCAGTGAATGTCTTGCAGGCAGCCTTCCACATCATTAGGCGGACGAATGTTCAGGCGTTGCTCAAGATTGGCATTCCAAGCTTCCGGCAGGTCGGCCACGGGCAACGAGCCTTCGAGCATTTTCTTTTCCAAGTCGTAGCGCAGCATGATGTGCACCGGATAGGTCAGCTCATCCGCATCCATGCGGATGCAGCTGCGGCGCACGCGGATCAGCAATCGATACAGGTTGGCTTCTTCCCACTCTGGCCCGCTGACTTGCAAATACTTCTCGAGCAGCGGCCTTAGATACTTCACAAAGGAGCGGCTGCGGCACAAATTCATTTCGAACAGCAGCGATTGGCTCTCTTCGAGCGCCAGGCCGCGATCGCGGCCGACCGGCTGATCGCGCCACTTCAGCGGCAACCCTAAGTCGTACATCGCGTGGCCGGTCTCGTGCACGGCGCCCAATAGTCCGGAGAAAGGATCGATTGAATCGAATCGGGTGGTAACGCGAATGTCGCCGGGAACGCCTTCGGTGAAGGGATGCTCGCTCTCATCGAGGCGGCCCCGATCGAACGGGAAACCCAATGCCTTGAGCACCTCGACGGCCAGCGATCGCTGCCGCGACGAACTGAATTTGCCGGTCAGCGGCGTCGGTGCGTGCGCCGCCTGAACCTCGATCGCCTGGTTGATGAGTCCCGGCAGCTTGCGCGACAGCGCCTTGAAAATGGTATCGATGTCTGCCGCCGAAATACCCGGAGTAAACCCATCGACCAGGGCGTCGTAAGGAGCCAAGCCGCGTGCTTGGCCGAGCAGCGCCGCCTTATCGCGCACCAAATGAACCACCTCTTCCAGATGCGGCGCGAGCAATTTGAAGTCGTTGGCCTTCTTGGCCTCGACCCAAAAAACCTCGGCGCGTGCGGTGGCTTTGGCGAGACGCGAGATCAGCGATGGCGGGGTTGCAATGGCGTGGTCGCGCTGCCGGCGCATCTCGCGCAGGTTGGCGAGCGGCCAATCCTCCATCTGCGAGGCTCCCGCCTCCGCTCGCTCGAGCAGCCGCGCTACTTTAGGCGTGGTCAGCAAGGCGTGGTGCTCGGTTTCAAGCGCCGCCAATTGCTCGCCTCGGACATCGGCACTGCCGCGCGGCATCATCACCGCTGCGTCCCAGCGCAGCAACGACAATGCGCCGCGAAACGCGTGCAGGCGGCGAAACTCTTGTTCCAGTTGCTCGTAAGGCGAGGCGGCCATGAGACCCTTGCAGCGGCAGTTACTTGCCTGGTTTTGTTTGACACCAGCTGTTGCGTAGCGCTCAGCCGTTGCTTAGCACCCCAGCTGATGCATAACACCCAGCTGTGGCTCAAGAATCAAGTTTACCAGACCCGGCTGGTCTAGGATCGGCGGTCTTAGCTAAAAAATTCCATTATTTCAATAAGTTACTGCCCGACAGGGAGTTTGAGAGTACCGGTCTGATGAAACGGCAGATTTCTTAAGAACGGCAGGTCGAGGCTGGCGGCGCCGGTGAGGTCGTAGTCAATCGAGTCCGCGTGCTGATTGGCCCGGTCGGCGAGTTTGAGCAACGCCAGGGCCAGATTGGCGGTAATCGTCAGGTCGAATTCGGATTCACCCGAGGCGGGAATCACGACGGCACGGTCGCTGACACCGCTCGCGATCTGTTCCCCGCCGACATTCAGTTCCGCGTGCAGCCCGTGAACCGGCAGCGGCCGATCGTTCGGATTCTGAATGTTGAGTTTGACCGCGAAATTCTGCTGCAGGAGATTTCCGCCGCGCAGCTCAATGCTGATCACCGTGACATTGGGCCGGTTGAATTTTGGCGCCATGAGAGAACACGCGCCCAAGCAAACAGTCAAGGCGAAAATTCGCAGCAGCCGTGGCAACATGCGCGAAATGATACCGATTTTCGCGCGACTGGCATTGGCTTTGACGTTGGGTGGAACCTGGGCGGCGGCGGCACTGAGCGCCAGCACGATGTCCGGCGCGCCTGTTAAGGCCCCCACGGTCACATGCCTTGCATCGGGCGACGGTTACTTGCGGGCGAAAATGGCCGGCGCGGTCGACGCCAATCTTGACTGGCCCAACAACGGCACGCGCTGCGAGGGAGAATCCCGCGACAAACCGCCGGGTGTCCGATTGAGTTTT
>Ga0210391_10003265_pt1 | contig 13784 bp, 12 predicted proteins | sample IncBWC12OmetaG_FD_160573 | JGI IMG/M metagenome (GOLD analysis project Ga0210391, IMG submission 160573) | Forest soil microbial communities from Barre Woods Harvard Forest LTER site, Petersham, Massachusetts, United States - Inc-BW-C-12-O ... | reverse complement strand
AGGCGGATTTCCATGTTGGAAGATTCGGTCTTGATCGCGCCCGTGGGGAATTCCTGGTTGGCGTTGGTCACGATCTGGCGCACCTGGGCCAGGGACAAATGGTACGCCTCCAGTTTCTTGGCGTCCATATTGATCTGGATTTCGCGCTGGGAGCCACCCACGAGGGTGACCTGCGCCATACCCGGGAGACGCGACAACTGGGGCTGTATCTTTTGATTGATGATGTCGTACAGCTTGGTGGCTTCCAGGCTGGCCGATGCCGAGAGCGTTATGATGGGCAGGTCGCTCAGGTCGAACTTGTTCAGGGACGGCGTCTTGGCGTCCGTGGGGAGGTCGCTGATGATAACGTTGACCCGGCGCTGGGCGTCCTCCAGGGAGATGTCGGCGTTGGCGTTGGTGGTCAGTTGGATGGTGATGACCGAAAGGTTATCGCTGGAAATGGCGCTCAGTTTCTTCACGTTCTCCATGGCGGCCACGGCGTTCTCGATCTTCTTGGTGACGTCGCTTTCCACTTCCTCGGGACCCGCCCCGGGGTAGATCGTCGTAATGGTAATGACGTTGGTGGCGAACTTCGGAAATAACTCGTAGTTCAGCGAAAAGTAACTGAGCAGGCCCATCAGCGTCAGGATGCTGAACAACACGACCACCAGCGTGGGCCTTTGTATGGATACTTTTGAAATTTGCATGTCGAATTTTTTGCGGCCCCTGTGGGGCCGGTCGCTATTGTTTTTGGACGCTCACGGCGGTCCCGTCTACAAGATTTACTTGTCCCGAGGTAATCACCGTGTCGCCGGCATTCAATCCCTCGCGAACTTCCACCCTATCCCCGAATATCCTGCCTGCAACCACGCGACGCGTGCGCGCGACCCCCGAGTTCATCACATATATCTCCCCGCTGTTCACACCCCCGTTGAAGGAAGACCGGGGAACCAGCATCAGGGGCTGTTCCTGGGGCAACGTAAAGTGCGCCGTGCCGTACATGCCCGCCCGGATGGGCTTGGCCGCTTTATTTCCAATAAGTATATCTACAGGGTAGCTCAGGTTGTTGTCGCCCTGAACCGCGATGAAGGAAATCGTGCCCGGGTAGTGCTCCTCCGGAAATACGTTGGCCGTGACATCGACTTTTTCACCTACATGCAGGCCCACCACCTGTCCTTCGGGGACGTTCACCGTCAGCTTCAGGTGATCCACGTCGACGATGTCTACGATCTTATTGCCCAGCGCCAGGTAGGTACCTACTTCCACGTATTTCTTATTGACCACTCCGAAAATGGGGGCCTTGAGGTAGGTGTCGCCGACGCGCTTCTTGGCTTGTTCCAGGGAAGCAATCGCCTGGTCGTTGGCGAACTTGGCGTCATCGACTTGCTTTTGGGTGACCCCACCCGCGGGAAGCGCTTTTTGCAACCTGTTATAATCCAGAGCGGTCTGGGAAACCTTCGTCTGGGCGTTTTCCAGGTCAGCCTGCAACAGCTTGTCATCCAGACGGGCGATCACCTGTCCCTCCTGTACGCGCGTGCCATAGTCCACATCGAGTGACGTGATTTGCCCCGCGGTCTGTGCCAGGTAGGTAATCGATTTGACCGGAACGAAATTCCCGTTGGCATCGAAATGCGGATCGAAGGGAACGAGCCGGGCCACATAGGTCAACACGGGCACCGCGCCCGTGCCGCTGTCCTTGACGACGGCGGTGTTCTTTTCGTTTTCCTTTTTGATGGCCCCCAGCTTGTAGACTATAAAAGCCAGGGCAGCGCCGATGAGGACGATCGTAAGCAGCGTGTTGAGTATCTTCTTTGACATGACTATACTTCGAATTAGTTGAGTAATGATTTGAGGTTCCCGTTTGCCTTGATCAGTCCGATCTGGGCCAGTTTATATTGAAGGAGTGCGCCGTTATAGTTGTTTTCCGAGGCCAGGAAGGAATTCTCCGCGTCGAGCAGATCGGTCAGGGTACTGAGGCCCTGGTTGTAATTGCTTTGGGTGACGAGGTAGACCTCCCGGGCAAGTTCCATATTGTCCTTTTGGGCGCGGATGGTATTGATGCTGGTTTGCAAATAGATTTTCGAGTTCCGGTAGTCCAGGTCCAATTGCGAAGCCGCCTGCTCCGCCTGTTTGTTGTATTGGTCGATCAGGATTTGCGCCTGGTGTACCCTCGACCTGCGTCCCCCCCCATCCCAAATGGGCACCCTCAGGTTGAGGGTGAGGTACCCCGTCTGGTACCAGATGGCCGTGGTCCCGTGCCCGATGAAGTCGAAGTTGTCGCTCACGCCGTTGGTCGAGTAATACCCCTGCAGGTCCACGCTTGGGTAGAAAGCCGCCTTGTTGGCCTTCAATTGGTAGCCTTCCAGTTGGGCTTCTTTTTTCAGGATCGTATATTCCAGGCGGTTGTTCAGGTTCATGCCGCTGTCCAGCGAAACGCCGACACCGATCTCCGACTCGACCGACGCAGCCGAAAACGGCAGCAGACTCAGTGGATCATCCATCCCCATCCCGAGAAAATAGCGCAACTGGTATCCCTGCTGCGAAATCGAATCGATCAGACTTGTCCGCTCCGTGCGCAGGTTGACAAGGTTGACTTTCAACCGATCCACGTCAATCTTGCGCGCCAGTCCGTTCTCGAACTGGGACTGGGTGGAAGATTCCACCTTGGAGATATTCGCGATATTGGAGTCAAGGACGGCCACCTGGGTGAGGGTAACCTGGTAGCGGAAATACAGCTGGGATACCATTTCGATGACCTGGGTCTCGGTCAGGGCGGTGTTCATCGTATAATAGTCCATGCCCGCCTTTGCCGCCTTGATGCCCGTAAAGACGCTTTGATCGTAGATTTTTTGAGTAAAGGTCCCTTGGGCAGTCAGCTGATAGGTCAGCGAAATCGGGATGGGCCCCTTGACGCCAAAGACAGGGCCCAGGTTCGGCGGCAGCACCAACACCTGCTTTTGCACGTTATCCTGCAGAAAACCCAGCGCATTAACCTGTGGATAAGCCTGAGAAGTTGTCTCTTTGATCTTTTCGGCCCCCGTCCGCTCATTGTATCGCTGGATAGCAATGTCCTGATTGTGCTGCAGGGCGAATTGCAGACATTCCTTCAAGGTTAGCTGGGCCTTCGAAGAAAGAACCGCGAAAGCGACCAGGCACAAAGTGAGTCCCAAGCGTTTTATTTGATGCATACCGAACATTTAATCTCTCTGATGTTTTCAGGGCAAAAGTAAGGAGGAAACTTTTTAAACCGCAAAAGTTTCTGAGGTTTTTTTCAGGAAATCGGAGGCCAAGGGTTATGGCAGGAGGTTGTCAGTAAGGGCTACGCGCCAAGACTTAAAACATGAGGTTTTTCACAAATTTCTCATCATAAAGGTGCTGGATAAGGCCGTCGACCAACCCGATTTTGGGTACGTAAATCTCTTCCACATTGGCCCAGCGCATGACATTGATGTATATCTGCAAAGCGGGAACGATCACATCGGCCCGGTCTTCCTTCAATTTATAGAGACGTACGCGCTCCTCCACCGAAAAACTGCTCAATTCCTTCAGGTAGTCCTTGAGGAGCTCGATATGTAACGCTTTTCCATCCTTCCGCTTGGATAGGGAGAAGATTTTGTTGATGTTTCCCCCCGAGCCTATGGCGGTGATATGGGGATAAGGTTTGGTGCGGTTCCTCAAAAACGTTTTGATCTCGTCCCAGCTGCTGTCGGTAACCTGCTGCTTCAAGAGCCGGATCGTGCCTACGTTAAAGGACTCCTTGAACTGCAGGCGGCTGTTGCTGAAGAAGGTCAGTTCGGTGCTCCCCCCGCCCACATCGATATATAAATAGGCGTCGTCGCGGTTAAGGTTTTCAGCGATATGGTTTTCGTAGATGACGGAGGCCTCTTCCTGGCCGCTGATGACGCGGATTTCGATGCCCGTTTCCATCCGGACCTTGCGCAAAATCTCCGGGGAGTTGCGGGCGTCGCGCATGGCGGAAGTGGCAGCGGCAATAATATGCTCCACCTGGTATACATTCAACAGGTGCTTGTAGGCCTTGATGGTTTCCACCAGCCATTGGACACGCTCCTTGGAAATCTCTCCTTTTTCAAACACGTCGAACCCAAGGCGCAAAGGGACACGGACGAGGTTGAGTTTGATGAATTCAGGTTTTCCCCCCGCGGTTATCTTTACCTCGGAGATCAGAAGCCGGGCCGCATTACTTCCTATGTCTATCGCCGCCAGTTTCAACAGGAACTTTTATTTTGCTTTCCAAATAGTGTTGTATTTCTATCTGTGATCTGATCTTTTTCCCCGGCGTTTGGACATAAGCGTTTGACAGCTCGTTGTCCAGCACCCGCGCTTTCACATTGTCATTCAATTGGATCTGCAGCACGTCCTTGAGTTCTTGGGTGATCTTGGGATCCAGGATGGGACAGGCCGCTTCGATCCGGTGATCCAGGTTGCGCACCATCCAGTCCGCCGAAGATATGTAAACTTTTTCCTTTCCGCCGTTATGGAAGATCATCACCCGGGAATGTTCCAGGTATTCATCCACGATGCTGATGGCGCGAATGGGTTTCTTGTACTTCTTATTTTCGCTGTAAGCGCAGTAAATGCCCCTGACAACCATTTGGATCTCCACCCCGGCCCGGGCCGCGCCGTACAACTTTTCGATCAGGACCTCGTCCGACAGGGAATTTAACTTCAGGATGATGGAGGCCTTCTTGCCATCCTTGGCCAGCTTGATCTCCCGGTCTATGCATTTTTCCACTTCCTTCCTCAGGTTGAAGGGACAAACCATGAGCGTTTTGCATGACTTCAGGGGGGAAGCGCCCAGCTTGGGGTGTTCCAGGAAATTGAATATCTTGTTGATGTCGGCCATGATGGCCCGGTTGGCCGTCAGCAGGCAATGGTCCGCGTAGAAGCGCGCCGTCTTTTCATTCAGGTTCCCCGTACTGACGAAGCCGTACTGGATCACGCGGTTGTTGACGCGCTTCTTGATGACGCAGCACTTGGCGTGGACCTTCATGTGCTCGATCCCCAGGAGGACCTTGACCCCTTCTTCTTCCAGGAGTTCCTTCCAGGCCAGGTTGGCTTCCTCGTCGAAGCGCGCGCGAACCTCCATCATCACGGTCACCTGTTTGCGGTTCCGCACGGCGTTGATCAGGGCATTGATGATCCGGGAATTACTGGCCAGGCGATAGCACGTGATCTTGATCTGGGTAACCTGGGGATCCATGGCCGCTTCCCGCAACAGGTCGATGACACTCGTGAAGTCGTGGTAGGGGAAATGCAACAGGACGTCCTTGTGCATCACCACGTCGGTGACCCGGGAGGTTCCCTGAAGCGCGGGATGGATAATAGGTTTGCGCCTCGCCTCCTTGTCCTTTACCGAAAAGACACTTGAAGGAAATTCCATGAAGTGACGGAAGTTGTGGATCCTTCCCCCCGGAATGATGTTGTCCCTGCCCGTCAGGTGGAGGCGGCGGATAAGGTATTCCAGGAGTCCCGGGTCCATTTCCTTGTCATACACGAAGCGCACGGGCTTTCCCTTCCGCCGGGCCTTGAGGCCCTTTTCGATTTGCTGCACCAGGGAGGTGGAGATGTCGTTGTCTATGTCGATTTCCGCGTCCTTGGTGACCTTGAAGATATGCGAGCTGAAAACGTTGTAATCGAAATAGGAAAAAATCCGTGGCAAAGCAAAGCGTACGATGTCCTCCAGCAAAATAATATTATGCTCACCCGGTTTGGACGGTAGGAGCACAAAGCGCGTAGCATTTCGGGTGGGCACCTCGATTAAAGCGTATTTTTTTTCGTACGCGTTCGTCTTCTTGGACATGACCACGCCCAGGAAGATGGACTTGTCGCGGAGATAGGGCAGGTCGGGCAGGCTTTCCAGGATCAGGGGAATGACCGAGGGGCGCACCTCCTCTTCAAAATAGCTGAGGACGTAGGCCTGCTGTTCCTTGTTGAGTTGGGTTTCATTGAGGAGGAATATCTTTTCCTTCCGCATGTCCTCCAGGATATTGTTCCAGATCCGGTTGAATTCATTTTGCTGTTGCAGCACGATCATCTGGATTTCTTCCAGGATGCGTTCGGGAGAGTCCTCCAGGTGCATGCGCAGTTTGCCCTTCTGGCGGTATTCGATCATGCGCTTGAGCGTGGCGACGCGGACCCGGAAAAACTCGTCCGTATTGTTCGAAAATATCCCGAGGAACTTGATCCTTTCCATTAATGGAACGGAGGGATCATTAGCCTCCTGCAATACGCGACCGTTGAAAGACAGCCAACTGATGTCCCGGACAATGGTTTTGCCTTTGTTGCTCAACATAGTAATCGTAAATATAGTATATCAGTGCGCGTACCTCAACATTAATTTATTGCTAACTCATAGACTATGAATCCTTTCGATGAGTCCCGTGGTGGAATACCCGTGTTCATAAGTGATGATTTCCACCCTTCCGCCCCACCCCTGAACTTCGGGCGCGCCTACGATCTGGTCGATGCGATAATCACCCCCCTTCACGAGGACATCCGGTCTAACGGCCTTGATCAATTCCAGGGGCGTATCTTCCTCGAAAAGAACCACCGCATCCACGACCTCCAGGGCAGCCAGCAGGGTCATTCTATCGGCTTGCCCATTGACCGGCCGGCCCGGCTTCAGGCGGCCGGTGCTCGCATCCGAATTGACCCCCACGATCAGGACGTCGCCAAAGGAGGCCGCCCTGTCCAGGGATTCGATGTGTCCCTTGTGCAGGATATCGAAAACGCCGTTTGTAAACACGATCGATTGACCGAGCAGGCGCCAACGCAACAACTGGCGGTCGAGTTCCTCCCGGCCGAGGATTTTATGTCCGGAGTGCAGGTAGTTCTTCATCTTTTGAAGGTTTGGCTTTTGAGGCAAGTCCCACGAAGGAAATGACCCCTCCTATGATGATGACCACGGTAGGGACGATCCAAAGCACGTTGGATGCGGCCAAAGCCATGGCATCGGGCACCGAATAAAGTAAAAGGGTTTGATCGACGAAATAGGGATAGGCGCCCAGCCCTCCCGGGGCCAGGATCATGCCGATGCTCCCCGTGGCCAGAACGCTCATCGTTTCTTTTATCCCCAGGTTGTCCAGCTCCCTCAGGGAATACAGCCCAAGGCGGGTGCAGACGAAGTACATCGTCCAGATGAAAACGGTGTGGAACAGGAACCAGCCCTTTTGTTTCATAAAACGGACCTTCACGATACCTCCCCAAACGCCCAGCACCAACTTCCGCACCACCGGCAACTTCCGATACAAAACCCAACACACCCCCACCCCTATGACAAGCGCCGCAAGGACCCACCAGATTACGCTGCTGCTTTTTCCACCTCCGCCCAGGTGCTGGTGGGCAAAGTCCAGGATTTGATTGGATTGGAGAAAGAAAGCGCATCCAAATACGATCAACAGACAAAGCATATCGAAGGCGCGCTCCACGATGATCGTGCCCAGCAATTGTTCGATAGGGATTTCTTCATGGCGCCCCAGAAACGTGCAGCGCGCGACTTCCCCCAGGCGGGGCAGCGCCATGTTGACGAGGTAGCCGATCATGACGGCGAAAAATACATTCAACGTAACGGGCTTATAACCCAGGGGACCGATCATGATTTTCCAGCGAACGGCCCGGCTGTAATGGCTGGCAAGATAAAGGACGATGATGGGGATGAGGAGCGCATACCTGGCGTGCGTCAGGGCAACTTTGATCTGCGCCCATTTGTCGGGGGTAATTTGTCTGTAAGTAAGCCAGGCGAGCAGCAAACCCAGGGCAAGGAAAACGACGTATCTCAGGACCGTCAAAACCTTTTTTCGCATGAACCCAAGTTACATTTTATTTCCTTCCTTGGGAAATACCAACCAGGGTTTGAATTTTTTAGCGGCCTCGAAATCCATCCGCGCATAGCTGATCACAATAACCACGTCCCCCACCATTCCTTGCCTCGCGGCGGGCCCGTTCAAACAAACGACTCCCGAACCGCGCTTTCCTTTAATTACATACGTTTCAAGCCGCGTTCCATTATTGACGTTGACGACTTGCACCTTTTCATTTTCGATGAGGTTTGCCGCTTCCATCAGGTCCTCATCCAGGGTCAGGCTTCCCACATAATTCAGGTTGGCTTCCGTGATGACGACCCTGTGGATTTTCGATTTCAGAACTTCAATATCCATATGCGCCGCAAAATTACGAAATATTGTCGATTAGTCGAACGTTTCCGGTAAAGGCCGCGACCAAAATGACCGATGGGGAATGCCCATCCCAGGTCCGCAACGTTTGGGCGTCCGCGACCTCCACATAGTCCACGCGGAAGCCCTTTTCCTCCAATGCGAGCGCCGCCGCAGATGGACTCATTCCCTTTTTTACCGCCAAAAGCGTCGCGTATAACGCCGTCGCACCGCGCCGCTCTTCCGGCGTTAACCGCATATTCCTGCTGCTCATGGCCAACCCATCGGGTTCCCTGAGTATCGGACACATAATAAAATGGATATCCAGGCCCAGTTCTGTTATGAGTTTTTTAACAACCAGGCACTGCTGGTAGTCTTTTTGCCCCATATATAGATCCGCCGGCTCTACGATCCTAAGCAGCCGGTCCATAACCTGGCATACTCCCTGAAAATGACCGGGCCGGTATTTTCCCTCCAAAATCGTCTCCAGATATCCTAATTCATAGTGTTCCGTTGGGGGCACGGGATAAATCTCCGGGACCGAAGGCAGGAAAAGGACGTCCACCCCGAGCCGCTCCAGGAGCAGGATATCCGCATCCAGGGTCTTGGGGTACTTGGCAAAATCGCCCGGGTCGTTGAACTGGGTGGGGTTGACGAAAATGCTGACGACGGTGGGACGGCCACCCTTTTTGGCCTCCCGGATCAGGGAAGCGTGCCCTTCGTGGAGGGCCCCCATGGTGGGAACGAAACCTAAAGGCCCCAGGCGGGACAGGTGTGGCCTGAGGTCGGCAACATTCTTAAAAATTACCATAGCATATCGTTTTCGCCCCTGCTTTGCGCCTTTTCTCCCGATGCGCCCGCCCGCTTTGCGGAAAAATCGCTAATTTCGCACTCGTTTTGTCAGGTAACAATTCCTTAACTTAACCTAAATGCCAGCAAAGAAACGGATTTTATTCATAGCCAACGAAATGTCGCCCTATCTGGAGGAAACGGAATTCTCCGCGACGATCAACCAGTTGGCTATCAAAGCAAATGACAATGGATACGAAGTGCGCTGCATCATGCCCCGTTTCGGTATGATAAACGAAAGGAGGCATCGCCTCCACGAGGTGGTCAGGTTGTCAGGGATTAACGTTTCGGTCGACAACGACGACTACCCCTTGCAGATCAAGGTCGCCAGCTTACCCAATGCGCGTTTGCAGGTTTACTTTCTGGATAACGAGGATTTTTTTAAGAGGAAAGGGGTCTTGTGTGACGAACAAGACAAATGGTACGACGACAATGACCTTAGGACCATTTTCTTTGCCAAAGGGGCCCTGGAAACCGTGAAGAAATTCGGCTGGCCCCCCGACATCATCCATGCCGCCGGCTGGATGACGGGTCTGATCCCCCTGTACCTGAAGACCGCCTATAAAAAGGAGCCTGTATTCAACCACACCAAGGTGGTGTTCACCATAGGCCAAACCACCTTCCCCGAAAGCCTGGGGCCCGACTTCATCAAGAAGGCCATCATCTCCACGAGTATCAAGGAAAAGGACCTGGACCCCTACAAGGACGCCAATAACGTGGCCCTTTTCCGGGGCGGAGCCACTTACGCCGATGCCATTACCTTCGGAGCGGAAAAGGTCGACAAGAAGCTCATCGAGGAATTTGGGAAGATAAAGGGTAAGCGCGTGCTCCCCTACAATTCCCGGCACCAGGAAGACCTGAACGACTATCTCACCTTGTACAATGAGCTCAGCGCCTCCTAAAGCCCTGCGCCCGCGCAGGTGCGGGGGCAATCGTTCAAACCCCTACTTTTGCACAATTAAAAACCCATCATGCCGTATTTATTCACCAGTGAATCCGTGAGTGAAGGTCACCCGGATAAAGTAGCCGATCAAATTTCCGATGCCCTTATCGATAATTTCCTGGCCTGGGATCCCGATTCCAAGGTAGCCTGTGAAACCCTGGTAACCACCGGACAGGTTGTGCTGGCCGGAGAAGTCAAGTCCAATTGCTACCTGGATGTTCAAAAGATCGCACGGGACGTCATTGCACGGATCGGCTATACCAAGAGTGAATATATGTTCGAGGCCAACTCCTGCGGGATCATCTCCGCGATCCACGAACAATCCGCCGACATCAACCGCGGCGTGGACAAGGCCAAGAAGGAAGAACAGGGTGCCGGAGACCAGGGGATGATGTTCGGGTACGCCTCCAGCGAAACCAAGGATTACATGCCCCTGCCCCTGGATTTGGCCCACAAACTCCTCATAGAGCTGGCCGCCCTGCGCCGCGAAAACAAGGAAATCAAATACCTGAGGCCCGACGCCAAATCCCAGGTGACCATCGAATACGACGATAACAACAAACCCATACGGATCGACGCCATCGTCATCTCCACCCAACACGACGACTTCGATACGGACGAGAAAATGGCGGCCAGGATCAAGAGGGACATGATCAACATCCTCATTCCCCGCGTACAGGCCCAATACCCTGCGTATAACCACCTCTTCAACAAAAAGATCAAATACCATATCAACCCCACGGGAAAATTCGTGATCGGCGGTCCCCACGGTGACACGGGTCTGACAGGACGTAAAATCATCGTCGACACCTACGGGGGACGCGGAGCCCACGGAGGCGGCGCTTTCAGCGGGAAGGACCCCTCCAAGGTGGATCGTTCCGCCGCTTACGCCTGCCGCCACATCGCCAAAAACCTCGTCGCCGCGGGCGTTGCTTCCGAAGTGCTGGTCCAGGTCTCCTATGCCATCGGGGTAGCCGAGCCCATGGGGATCTATGTGAATACCTACGGCACCAGTAAGGTAGACATGCCCGACGGGATGATCGCCGACGTGGTGGGAAGGCTCTTCGACATGCGCCCCTACGCCATCGAGAAGCGCCTCAAGTTGCGCAACCCGATCTATTCCGAAACCGCGGCGTACGGACATATGGGTCGTAAAAACCAGGTTGTCACGAAGACCTTCAAGGGAACCACCGGAAAGGATAAAAAGGTGAAAGTTGAATTATTCACCTGGGAAAAGCTGGATATGGTTAAAGACATCAAGAAAGCTTTTTCTTTAAAATAAATCAACCGCGCGGAGCGCGCCACTAACATATGTCGGTCAACAAGGAGGTAAAGCGCGTTACAACGCATACGTTGCAGCGCATGAAAGCCCATGGCGAGAAAATCGCCATGCTCACGGCCTACGACTACTCGATGGCCAAACTCCTCGATGAAGGCGGTATCGACGTCCTCCTGGTGGGCGATTCGGCCTCCAACGTCATGGCGGGCCATGAAACCACCCTGCCCATTACCCTGGACCAGATGATCTACCACGCGGCTTCGGTGGTCCGGGGCGCCAGCCGCAGCATGGTGATCGTGGACCTGCCCTTTGGATCCTACCAGGGCAACTCCAAGGAAGCCCTCAACTCCGCCATCCGGATCATGAAGGAAACGGGCGCGCATGGGGTCAAGCTGGAGGGAGGCGAAGAAGTCCTGGAATCGGTCAAGCGCATCCTTACGGCCGGGGTCCCCGTGATGGGCCACCTGGGCCTTACCCCCCAATCGATTTACAAATTCGGCACCTATAACGTCCGGGCGCGGGAAGAGGTCGAGGCCGAGAAACTTCGCAAGGACGCCCTGCTCCTGGAAGAGGCGGGTTGCTTCAGCATCGTACTCGAAAAGATCCCCGCCACGCTCGCCACCGAAGTCTCGCGCAGTCTCCGGATACCCACCATCAGTATCGGCGCCGGACACGGGTGTGACGGGCAAGTCCTGGTGGTACACGACATGCTCGGTATAAATACCGAATTCAAACCCCGGTTCCTGCGCCAGTACCTCGATCTTTATAAGGAAATCACCGATGCCGTCGGTAGATTCGTGAAGGATGTCCGCTCGGGCGACTTCCCGAGCGATGCGGAACAGTATTGATCGACGGCTTTGCGCCCCGGCTTGATTCACCGATATTTAGGCGTCATTGATCGATAATTTTTAACCCGCCTGCCCGGCCCCCGTAGCTTTGTAGGCACAACCCGAAGCATTTATGCGGAAGACCCCCGGTCTGGCTATGTTGATTTTGTTGATTGCCTGCTCCCCCACCCGGGTCGCCATGACCAATGATCACACCCTCACCTATCTCCCCGGCCCCCTCGTCATCGATGGAAACGCCAATGACTGGAAACACACCCCCTTTACCCTGGATCCCAGCACGACCCTCCGGTATGCCCTGACCAACGACAGTACGAACCTGTATGTTTGTCTGACGTCCACCAACCCGGGGTTGGAGAGGAAGATATTTGAAATGGGGATGAAGGTCTATTTCGATACCAGCGGAGAAAGGAAGGAAGCGTGTGGTGTCCAGTTTCCCATGCCCATCGATCCAAATGCGCTGCAAGCCATCGCAGCCGCGGGAGGAAACAACCCCAAGACCAGCGCCCAGGAGTACCGGCACTTTATCCGTCTCCAGGAAAACCAATATGAAACCTTCGGCTTCCCGGGAAGGAACGGCCTGAATGCCCTGGGCAGCCAGGACGTGGTCAGTATCGGCTTTTCCCTGGACGATGAGGACATCTTCATCTATGAGCTAAAGGTGCCCCTGGCCAGCATCTACGGAGATCCAGTACCCAAGACCGCCTTTTCCAAGGCCCTGGACATGGGGATCACCATCGAGGGCCTGCCCCATTCGGAAGACCCCAACGCGCCGGTGGCCTCTGAGATCGGTCAGCCGGGACAAAACATGACCGGAGCCCGGTACAACATGGGTAAAGGCGGAGGCTTCGCACGCAACCCCTACGGATACACCAACGAAACCATGTTTAAGGCCCAAAGGGCCTGGATCAGATTCATAATGGCTACAAAATGAACCCGGGGATATTGACCAGGAGAAATTTACTGAACATCGTCATTCACCTGGCGGCGTGGTCCGCCTTTGTCAGCCTCCTGGCCCTCATCGTATCCAAGGACATGAGGACTCCGTATGAACTGCTCCTGGAAAAGAACCCCTATTTCATCGCGACCCAGGTATTCACGGATACCTTCCTCATCGGGTTCTTCTACCTGAATTCCTTTGTCCTGATCCCGAAGTTCCTGGCGACCAAACGGATTTGGCTTTATTTTCTGATCATCGGGGCGCTCCTGGCGTTTTACCTGTACGTGCCGGAGTATATCTTCAGGAACTATATTCACATTCGTATGCCCGGCAGAGGTCCGGGAGGATTCCCAGGCGGGGGCCCTGCGTTCCGCAGCGGGCCGGACAGCCTCAACCACGGCAGCGCCCTCCGCAGCGCCGCCGACAGCTTGAACCACAGCCGAAGCGCCGTAGACACCTTGAACCGCCCCGGCGGCCCCGGTGGCCCCGGCGGCCCACCCCGCGTCCGCCGCTTCCGCATCTTCCCGATGATGGGCTCGGCCGCACTCTTCCTGCTGGTCTTCATCGTCAGCACGGGCGCCAAGATCCTGCAGCAATGGTTCCTGGCCGAGCACCAGAAGGAAAAGGCCGAAAAAGAGAAACTCCGCACCGAGCTTTCCCTTTTAAAATCACAAGTCAACCCGCACTTCCTGTTCAATACCCTGAACAACATCTACGCGATGGCCATCACGAACTCCGAGCACACCGCGGACGCCGTGATGAAGCTCTCCCAGATCAT
>Ga0210391_10003264_pt1 | contig 13784 bp, 7 predicted proteins | sample IncBWC12OmetaG_FD_160573 | JGI IMG/M metagenome (GOLD analysis project Ga0210391, IMG submission 160573) | Forest soil microbial communities from Barre Woods Harvard Forest LTER site, Petersham, Massachusetts, United States - Inc-BW-C-12-O ... | reverse complement strand
ATCACCATTCAAATCCGCGACGACCATGGCAGTTGCGTAACCTCCTCCCGAACCGTAGACGATTGCGGTCTGAAAAGTGCCGTCGCCATTGCCCGGCAACACGCCCACCTCTCCCGAGCCAAAGCAGGAGTTGATCCCGCACTCGGCCACGACGAGGTCAGGGAAGCCGTCGCCATTCACATCCGCTAGGAGCACCGCCAGGGGACCTCCGCCACCTGAATAGTAAGTAACGGGCGTTTGGAAGGTGCCGTCGCCGTTACCCATGAGCACGTTCACGCCGCCCCCGCCGCAAGTGCCCGTCCCGTAGCATTCGGTCGACACCGCCAGGTCAAGGTAGCCGTCGCCGTTCAGGTCTCCAATCGCAACCGAAAAGGATTCAGCAGGGCCCGAAATGTAAGCGACGGCAGGTTGGAAGGTACCATCACCGTTTCCCAGAAGTATGCCGACCGATGAGTTGCCGCAGGTTTGGCAGGTTCCCTGATTGGCAACTATCAGATCCGGAATGCCGTCACCGTTGACATCTCCGAGCGCAACCGACGCGGCGCTATATCCGCCAGAGTCGTAGGGAACCGGAGCTCGAAAAGTACCGTCGCCGTTACCCATCAATACAGCCACCACGCCGTCCGGGTCGCAGTCGCCGGCTGGGCAGGAGTTGGCCACGACAATATCCAGATGGCCGTCACCATTCAGGTCCCTGACAGCAACCGAACGAGCGTAATATCCGCCCGAGTCGTAACTCACAGGCGAGCGGAACGTGCCGTCGCCATTGCCCAGCATCACACTCACTTCGCTGTCACCACCCTGGCTGCCAGTCGCGAACGCATTGGTCACGATGAGATCCGGAATTCCGTCGCCGTTTACGTCCCCGAGCGCGACCGCAAGGGGTTCAATCCCTCCAGAGCCGTATGTGACCGGAGCTTCGAACGTGCCGTCGCCGTTGCCGAGAAGCACGCCGACTGAGTTCGAACCCGCGTTTCCCAGCACGAGATCCAGTTTGCTGTCACCATTAAGGTCTGCGATTGCGATCGACCCGGGCGTAATCCCGCCGGAGTTGTAATCCACGGCCGTCGCAAAGCCTGCCGGCGGCTTTCCTTTTCCCGCGTCTGATCGCGAGAACTCGTCCGCAGGCAGCCTCTGAATATCATGCAGCCAGCTTGGCTGATTGACCCGCTTCGCCTGATCGGATTGGGCCGCTACGAACGCAATCGACAGAATGCAGAACACGAAAACGGCAAACACAAAGCGGAGAGCTTTCACGGGAACCTCCAGTACGACATCGGGTCGGCGGGCAATTCTGCTTTTGCTCGGTAGCGCCGAGTGCTCAAGGGGGGAATAGTACGGCGTTTTTGGAGCCAACGAATTATCCTGCTACCGCGACGGAGCGTCAAGGCGACAAATGCCATCGGCTAGCGTCGGGCGCTACAATCGCAGGCGACGGAATAATGCGTTTCGCGTTTTCGCCGCCCGCATCCGCTCGACGAAATGCATCGCAGGAGGATTCGATGAACGGCAGTCAAGAACGAGAAATGGCGAAAATCAGCCGCCAATACTCCAGCCACATTCCAGTTCCGTATGGATGCCTAACCATCGTGGGGCTCGCGGTCGCCGTAACTATATTCGCCGCTTTCTCATTCGCAATTGGACCAGCGACCATGAAGCAGCCGGAATGCCGTCATGGTCTGGGTTTGTCTCATCTATCTTGCAGCTCTATAAAGACAGAACTTGAACTCCTCATTATCGACAATTTTCTCCAGAAATCCGGCCGATGCGAAAAGTTGCTGTTGCTCCAGCGTAGGGGCGACGTAGGCGATGTAGAGCGGGCGCGGGAAAGATAGCAGCGACCGGCGAATCCCCGCCATGACAATCGCCAGCACACGGATGCGGCATGGATGGAAGAAAAACAGCACCGACGCTTCCGGAGGGAGTGGATAGTCCACGAAGTCCGTCTTCACAGATTGAATTTCGCAACACCTCTGAGCCGAAGAACGGTAGCGCCCTATATTCTCTTCGGCCATCCGGTGAAGCTCGGGCGAGAACTCCAAGCCGACGATCCGTTTGAATGGATAGTCTGACGCCAGGAGCAGGGCGCGCCCCTTCCCAGAGCCAAAATCAATGAATATGTAGTCCTCGAACCTAATATCAAAGCCGGCCATCACGCACTCGAAGCGCTCGGTGCCGATCGCCAAATAGTCACTCCCGTCGATCCAGTTCGAGCTCGGAATGTCGAGATCGCTGAGATAAGTCCATCCTTCGTACCCGCCTTCTGTGTCAACTCCATACTTGTGGTCAAACTCGCTGACCTGATCATCCGGACGCAGCGCCTTGGCTGCGCGATACTCCTTAAAAAGATGAATAGGCAAGAGGACGCTCCGGAAGAGGCTGGTTGCGAGCCCGCGCTCTCGCAATGACTTCTTGATCCGGGGAGTGATGGTTCTGATGACTCTTGGCATCGAGTAAATTGCTTCTTAGAGACTTCCCGTTTTTATACACCGGCGCTACGCGCCGCTGCGAAGAATCGCTTCAGTTTAGCCGCGTCCAGTTTACATTCGCTGCGCACGCCAGAACATATATCGACCCCGAACGGGCCTACCTCCTCGATCGCTTGCGCCACATTTTCCGGCGTGAGACCACCAGCCAAGAATAACGGAATTCCAATGCGCTCTCGGATAGCGCGACTGAGCGTCCAATCGTGCGTTCTGCCCGTGCCGCCTAATTCTTTGACGGCAAGTTTCTGGTTGCCGGAATCGAGCAGGACGGCGTCCACATGCGGCGCGACTCGCTCAGCCTCATCGACCGACTCCGGTCCAGTCACGTGAATCACCTGAACTATAGAAATGCCCGGCAAAGCAGCTTTGAGTTCGCGGTGCGTGCCGGGAGCGAGATGATCGCAAAGTTGGATGGTATTCGTGCGGCAAAAGCGCTGCTGCCCGATAATGGCGGCGACGCTTTGTCGCGAGGTCAGCAGGAATGTTCCGATGGCCGGCGGAACGGTCGCGGCGATTTCCGCGATCAGTTCGTCGCCGATTACGCCCGGGCCGCTTGGCATGCGAGAAACCAGGCCGAGCGCAGATGCTCCGCCCTCGACAGCCAGAGCGGCTTCGTCGATGCTGCTGATGCAGCAAATTTTTACTCGGGGCGTACGGGTGGGGTTCACGAGATTACTCGCCGTAGGGAACCCAAATATTCTTTGCCTGCGTAGCGTGCTCGAGAAACCAGCGGCCCTCGGCCAGCCTGGAGTCAAACCAGTCGATGGCGCGACCTTCATTGGTCCATACCTGCTTCAGATTGCCAACCGACATCGCCTTGGCGGCCGCAGCGCTGGCTTCATCACCGAATGACCAGATGGCATCGACATCATCGTGTTCGGCGAGCGTCTTCAGAAGCTGCGAGGTGTATCCGGTCACGATATTCACTGCGCCGTCGGGCAAGTCGCTGGTGTCGAACAGCTGGTAAAGATCGCCCGTAATCAGCGGGTATGCCTCGGACGGCACGGCCACCACCGTGTTTCCCACGGCAAGAACCGGCATCACGACAGAAATAAATCCGAGCAGCGGCGCCTCTCGCGGGCAGAGGACGCCGACCGTCCCAATCGCCTCGTTCATGGCGAGGGCAACATTGCGGAACGGAGGATTATGCACCGCGCCGTCAAACTTATCGGCCCACGCCGCATAGGAGAAGATGCGCTCGATGCTGAGCTCCACTTCCGCGGCGGCCTGCTTTTTACCGACCGCGTCGCCAAGCCGCTGAGCAATCTCTTCGCGGCGCTGTGAAAGATTTTCGGCGCAATAATAAAGAACCTGGGCGCGATTATGAGCCGTCGCCTTCGCCCATCCGCTGGCCTTGCGTGCCGCCTCTACGGCGTTGCGAATATCTTTGCGGTTGCCAAGCGGAGCTTCACCCAGCAATCGACCATCGGTTGCGCGCACCTCGATGCTGTAGCCGGAGTCCGGGCGCGCCTGCTTGCCTCCGATGTAAAGCTTAACGGTGCGATCGATTGTCGGGGGATCGATGGCCGGAGCATCGCCGTCGGCTATGCTGGTTGGCGCATCGGAATCCTCGTCCAGTTCCGAGTCGAGCGTCCGTATCTTCTCCGCCGGCAGCAGCGGTGCGTTCTTGAACCACGCTGGCTCCAGATATTCGAGCAGCCCTTCGCGTCCGCCCTCGCGCCCGTAGCCGCTCTCGCGATAGCCGCCAAAGCCGCACGATGCGTCAAACAGATTCGTGCAGTTCACCCAGACCACTCCCGCCTTGATTTGCGAGGCAACATGCAGGGCGACGTTGATGCTCTCGCTCCAGACGCAAGCCGCCAATCCATAAACCGTATTGTTCGCCAACTCCACTGCTTCCGACGGCGTGCGAAAGGTCATCGCTGCCAGCACCGGACCAAAAATTTCCTGCTGCGCGACAATCGACGTCGGATGCACATTGCTCAATAGCGTGGGCGGATAATAAAACCCGCGCGACGGCAGCGCGACCTGCGGCTGCCAGCAAGTGGCTCCGTCCGCTACGCCTTGCTCGACGAGCCTGCGAATGCGATCAAGCTGCACGCTGGCGACGATTGCGCCGATGTCGATGGCTTTGTCGAGCGGAGCGCCGATGCGCAGCGTGCTCATGCGATCCTGAATCTTGGCGATCAGCACTTCCGCAATGCTCTCCTGCATCAGCAGGCGCGAGCCCGCGCAGCATACTTGCCCCTGATTGAACCAGATTCCATCGACCAGCCCCTCGACCGTGCTGTCAAGGTCGGCGTCTTCGAATACGATAAACGGAGATTTTCCGCCGAGTTCAAGCGATAGCCGCTTGTGGCTCGTAGCAGTGGCCGCGCGAATCGCACGCCCCACCTCGGTCGACCCGGTGAATGCGATCTTGTCGACGTCAGGATGTTTGACCAGCGCCTCGCCAGTTGCGCCGTCTCCTGTAACGATATTCACTACGCCAGCGGGCAACCCTGCTTCCTGGCAGAGTTCCGCGAAGACCAGCGCGGTCAGCGGCGTGAACTCGGCCGGTTTCAAGACAACCGTGTTGCCAGTCGCCAGAGCGGGAGCAATCTTCCACGCCAGCATCAGCAGCGGAAAATTCCACGGGATGATCTGGCCGACAACTCCGCAAGCGACGTACTCGGGAAATTCCTGATTGAGAAGTTGAGCCCAGCCGGCATGGTGATAGAAGTGTCGCGCGACCAGCGGAATGTCGATGTCGCGACTCTCGCGGATGGGCTTGCCGTTGTCCATGGTCTCGAGAACCGCGAGGAGCCGCGAATGCTTCTGCACCAACCGCGCGATGGCATACAAATAACGCGCGCGAGCGTGCGGAGTGAGAGCCTGCCATCTCGAAGAGGCCGCCCGCCCAGCTTTGACCGCGGCGTCAATGTCGGCCGCCGAGCCTTGCGCAATCGACGCGAGCTTCTCTCCATTCGAAGGATCGACGGTGTCGAAATACTCGCCTGCCGACGGCGCGCGCCATGAGCCGCCGATGAAATGTTCGAAGCGGTAGCCATGACGCTCCAGCCAGGCCACGGCTTCTTTCGAATCTTCTGGAGCAGGACCGTATTCCATGCTCACGAACTTTTCGGCAATGCTCATTGGCGTTGGCTCGACTCCTACTTTTTACTCAGTCAAAATCCGACGGCGCAGGCTCAGTTCAAACCTCGCGACTATCGAATACAAGCATGTACGGAGGTTCGGTTGTGAAGGTTTGCACGTCTGCTGCTGCGGCTTGGCCCTCCGCGCTCGCGAAGGCCTTTTGGATTGCAGCCATATCGTCGAAGTGTAGTGTCGCGACGAGATGAAAATCGGACGACCCCGCCGGCGTCAGTACCGGACCTTGGCTGACCTCGAACTTCCGAAGACCGGGTATTTTTTTTGCGATCGGGATGTGGGTGCCGAAGTAATGTTGATCAAAAGCGGCGCCATCCCTCGGAGTTTTATAAACCACCACCAATCGAGCCACAGTGTCTCTCCTGACGTCGAATTCTTCGCGGAATGCCCCGGCAGCGAATCGCAGGCTGCCGATTGGTTCGGGACAGTCCCTGCGAGCCTACGCAATCGGATGCCGATACTCGGCCGAATATCGCCCGGTCGCAGAATGCTCCAGTTGCCGCTCGATATCGCCCAACAGTCCGCTGGCTCCAAAGCGGAACATTTCCGAACGCAGCCATGATGGGCCGAGCTCTTCCTTGATCATCGCCAGCCAGTCGATCGACTGTTTCGCCGTGCGGATTCCTCCGGCTGGCTTGAATCCCACCGCCATCCCTGTTTGCTGGGCGTATTCGCGGATGGTGCGCGTCATCACCAGGCCAACCGGCAAAGTTGCATTCGTCGGTTCTTTGCCCGTCGATGTCTTTATGAAGTCAGCCCCCGCCATCATCGCCACAACGCTAGCGCGCGCCACATTGCGCAGCGTGAGCAGGTCGCCGGTTCCGAGAATCACCTTCATGTGCGCCGGCAGGCAGGCTTGCTTGAACGCCGCCACTTCGTCGTAGAGCGCCTGCCAGCGTCCGCCGAAAACATGGGCGCGAGTGATGACGACATCGATCTCGTGCGCGCCCGCTTCGACCGATCGGCGAATCTCGTTGACTCGCTCCGCCAGCGGCGACAATCCGGCAGGGAAACCAGTCGATACAGCCGCGACATGGATTCCGCTGCCCTCCAGCGCGTGCAGAGCGGTTTCCACAAAAGTGTGATAGACGCAAATAGCGGCAACTTTAATTTGCAACTCTTCGATTCCGAGTTTCTTTTCTAACTCTGGCTGAATCGGATGCCGTCCCTTGGCGCATAGCCGGCGAACGCGCTCGTCGGTGTCATCACCCGAAAGTGTTGTCAGATCCATGCAGGTGACCGCGCGCAGCAGCCACGCCGCCTGCCATTCTTTTTTCACCGTGCGCCGCGCGACTTGCGACTGTGCGCGCCGCTCGACCGCGCTGGTATTGACCCGAACCTCACGCACCCAATCGAGATTGAGAGCAATGCCGGCATTGCCCAGCAGAGGCTGCCCCGAAAGCTCGGCGATCACATTTCCGCTACCGGAAGCGTGTGCCGCGATGCTGCGATTGTCTTCTTGTGCCATGATGTTTGGCGCGAATCGCCCGGCATCACGCGTCGCTTTAGTGATGCCGTTAGAATCTCTCCATCTTAGATGTTTGTTCTGGCGACGGGTCGCAAGCCCCAAAATCCCGACAGGCTAGTCGGTGCCGTGCAATTGTACGGCAGATTACGAGGAAAACCGATCCGGCGAAAGATGAAATCTGGTTTCGCGTTGACACCCGGACGTTGCGCGGCTAGGCTACGATGCGATTCAGACATCTTGCCATGGGTACTCTGGAGGTTGTTTCTGATTATCTCGGACCAAGATTTTCGATTCCACCAAAAGTTCTCCCTTGCCGCAATTCTCATCGCATTCCTCGTAATCACGCTGTCAACGCCAGCATTCGCCGCCGGCAAGAAAATCATCCTCGATACTGATCCTGGTTCTGACGATGCCATGGCCTTAATGCTGGCGCTAAATTCCCCGGAGCTCGACGTTCGCGCTGTCACCGTGGTGCCGGGCAATGTAACCGCCAAGCAGGGCCTCGACAACGCGCTGCGCATGATGTCGCTGGCAAATCGTTGCGATATTCCCGTGGCCGCGGGCGCGCAACATCCCCTCTTTCAAAAGCTGATCACCGCCGAGTTCTGGCACGGCAAGAACGGATTAGCCAATATCGAACTGCCGCCGAGCAAATGCAAAGTTGATTCTCGCTGGGGCCCGGACCTGATTATCGAGATGGTGCACGCCGCGCCGCACGAGATCACGCTCGTCCCGGTCGGCCCGCTCACCAACATCGCGCTCGCCGTCGAAAAAGATCCATCCATCGTCCCTCTTGTAAAAGAAGTCATTCTCATGGGTGGCGCGATTACGGGCGGCAATTCTACTGCCGCGGCCGAAGCCAATATCTACAACGACCCCGAGGCGGCGCAGATCGTCTTTCAGGCGGGCTGGCCATTGACCATGGTCGGCCTCGACGTCGGCGACAAGACGTTGCTGTCGCCGCAATATCTCGAGCAACTCGGGCAGACGCACGGGCCGGTGAACGATTTTATTTATCAGGTGGCGCACTACCTCATCGATCTCTCAGCGAAGTTCGGTTTCAGTGGCGCGCCGATGTATGATCCGCTCGCCGTCGGGGTGGCGATCGACGCCACGCTCGTAAGAGCTCCACCGATGCACGTCGACGTTGAAACGCGCGGCGACTTCACGCGCGGCGAGACGGTGGCCAATCGCCACAACATGGTCGAGCGCAACGTGCTGCAGGGCGACCGTTACATGGTCGAGGGAGTCGATAAGGTCGAACCCAACGCGAAGGTCTGCGTCGACGTCGACGCCGACCGATTCCTGCAACTGTTCGTTTCGAGAATTCGCGGCAAGTAAACTCGCAAAGCACTGCCCATCGAAAAAACCGTACCGAAAGGAGAAACGATGTTCACGCCCCACAGTCTGGGTATCGCACTGGCAATGATGATTACGAGCGCCATCTGCTGGGGTTCGTGGGCCAACACCTATAAAGGCGTAAAGAATTATCGCTTCGAATTGTTCTACTGGGATTATGCGGTTGGAATTTTTCTGGTGTCGCTCGTCCTCGCGCTCACCATGGGCAGCACCAGCCATGACGCCGACAGTTTCTTGAACAACGTGCACTCTGCCGACGCCACCAACATCGTCTCCACCATGATTGGCGGCGCCATCTTTAATCTCGCGAACCTGCTGCTGGTGGCGGCGATCGATATGGCCGGTCTCGCCATTGCCTTCCCGGTTTCCATCGGAATCGCGCTCGTCGTCGGCGTGATTTCAAGCTATGCTTTGCAGCCCAGAGGAAATGCGGCGCTCCTCGGCGCGGGCGTGGTTTGCGCATTCATCGCCGTCGTGCTCGACGGCAAAGCCTATGGCAGCCTCGCAATCGCTGGCCGATCGGTCTCCAAAAAGAGCATCGTGACCTGCGTCGTCTCCGGCGTTCTGATGGGGCTCTGGGCGCCCTTTGTGGCTCGCGCCATGACCCGCGGCAACACGCTCGGCCCTTATAGCATTGCCGTCTTTCTCACGCTCGGAGCGCTGCTCTCCTGCGCCATCTGGAACGTTTATTTTATGAAGCATCCGCTGGTCGGCAAACCAGTAAACTTCGCCGGCCTTTTCAGCGGGCCCATTTCCGGTCACGCTCTCGGACTGCTCGGCGGATTTATCTGGGGCATCGGCATGGTTTTCAATCTGGTCGCTGCCAGTTTCACCGGCGTGGCCATTTCCTACGCCATCGGACAATCCGCGCCCATGGTCGCCGCGCTCTGGGGCGTTCTCGCTTGGAAGGAATTTGCCGGCGCTCCGAGCAAAGCCAAAATCTATCTCGCCCTGATGTTCGTCTTTTACTGCGTGGGAATTATGCTTGTAGCGCGGGCGAATGGCTGAACTATTGCGAGATCTCTACCAGCAACCACCAGGCGAAAAACTCGGCGAACGCCGAACCCGGATTCTACTGAAATTAGAAGTCGCTAAGATCAGCCTGTGCTGCCCTCGCGCAAGCGTCCTCTCGTGTGCGCCGATTAACAGGGGCCATCGGCCACGTCCGCAAAAATCCACGAAAGCATAGGCATTATGAAAAACTGAATTTCCGGTCTGGGCGTAGTCGCATTCGAACCTTAGCCACGAAAACTCTTGACTTTGCATTTCCAATCTATTTATATGGCCCATCGCTAAAAAGGGATAACTCCCAGTATTTTGGGCGGGTTCACCCGCGCGAGAGTCGAGTCTATAAGGTCACTACGCTGGTCGAAGCAAACAGTGGCCGCAAAAGGGTGGAGATTGATGCTGAAAAGAATAGCGCTGCTAGTCGTGGTTCTGTGCCCGGTGTTTTTCCTCTGTCCGCTTCTTTATAGCCAGGCGAACGGCAGTCTCTCCGGAAACGTCGTCGATAAAACCGGATCGGTTATCGCAGGCGCGAACGTGAGGATTACCTCCCAAGCCAACGGCCTGACTCGTGAGACCAAGACCGACGACTCCGGACACTACCTCGTCCCGCTGCTGCCCCCGTCCGTCTATACCATTCACGTAGAGTCGCAGGGCTTCAAAACCACCGAGCAGAAAGACATCCGCCTGCAGATCGCGGAACAGCTCGAGATCGACTTCTCCCTGATCCTCGCCTCCGTCAGCTCGACGGTTGAAGTCAACGCCAACGAAGTTGCCGTTGAAACCACGAACCCAAGCCTCGGGCAAGTCATCACCGAGCAACAAGTGGCGCAACTGCCTTTGAACGGACGCGACTTCGTCCAACTGGCAAGTCTGACGCCCGGCGCCACGCAAGAGACGAATCCGAACAGCTTTTTCACCCAAGGCGCTGACAGCGAAGTGGCGGCACGCGGCTCGTTCTCTTTGTCGGTCGGCGGGTCACGTCCCAACAGCACAGATTGGCTTCTCGACGGAGTGGACAACAACGAATTGACATCCGGTGGTATTGGGATTTTTTCCTCGATTGATGACATCCAAGAATTTAAAGTCTTGACTTACAACTACTCCGCGGAATACGGAACGCGCGCAGGTCCGACCGTACTTGTAACCTCGAAATCGGGCGCTAACCAGTTCCACGGATCGTTATTCGAGTTTCTCCGCAACACTGACTTGGATGCCAAGAGTTTCTTCGCGACCTCGGCCGAAAAGTTTAATTTGAATCAGTATGGTGGCTCAATCGGGGGCCCGATCCAAAAGGATAAGACCTTCTTTTTCCTTGATGGCGAACAAAAGGACCAGCGGCACGCCATCGCTTTTGAGGGATTACTTCCCACCCTCGCCATGCGCGGCGGCGATTTCAGCGCAGACAACTTTGGCAATACCTTATCAGGGTTGGTAATTACGAATCCGTATATGCTGGGAGCTTCAACAGACCCCGGCACCTATCCGAATATTTATTTCCAGTGCGATGCTTCGGGTAACCCTTTGGCCGCCGCTGCAAACGGACAACAGGCCCAGGGAACGCCCTGTAATAAGATACCAACCGGTTCGACTGGCTTGGCAAACAACATCGGACAGGCCTTGCTTAACCTTTTTCCCGCGCCCAACGCCAACGCCGGTTGCGCCCCCAATGTCTGTTCCTTCAACTTCGTGAACCAACCCGTGCGCAGCCTCGACGAAACCAAGTTTGACGTTCGCTTAGACCATAATATTTCTACCAAGGACAGCGTGTTTGGTCGCTTTAGCTATGATCAAGCGGCTTCCTATGTACCAGGAGGCGGTGGAGTTGGATCGTTCGCCGAGGAGAGCGCGTTCGGCAGCAATCAGCGAATTATCAACCACGCGCGCCAGGCGGCTATCGGCGAGACGCACACCTTTACTGCGACGACGATCAACCAGGCCACCTTCGGCTACAACCGGATTTTCGACTACATCCTTTCGCAGGGTACGGGCACTTGCGCCTCCAATACGCTCGTGCCCGGCGGCATCCCGGGAGCCAACCTTGGCTGCCCGAACGGCGGCGACACCTGCGCCGCCGGGGCCTATAGCTGCGGCTTGGTTTCCACCTTGATGGAGGGCGGATATTGGTCGGTGGGCGATCGCGGTTACTCTCCGTTCCAGGGCGGAACAAACATTTTCTCGTTTGGCAACACCCTTGACTTGATTCGCGGCAAGCATGACATCAGGGTGGGAATAGGTATACGCGCGAACCAGATGAACGTAGGCGCTGAGGCTTTTCAGGATGGATTCTGGATCCCCGGCGCAATCGGCACCTTTAGCGGCTTTAGCAACCTCAACACAGGGGGCACGGTGAACATTCCGGGTAGTTTCCCAGCGGATGTTGTGCTCGGCCTGTTAGGCGTCTCCGAGCACGATCAGACCTACAACGGGCCCGTTACCGGCCGCCGCTGGAAAGTTATCCGGCCCTTCGTTCAGGATGATTGGAGAGTCACCAAAGACCTGACCCTCAATCTGGGCTTTGCTTATAACATGACCACTCCCATCTCGGAAGAACATAACCGGATGGCAGACTTCATTCCAACTACGGGGCAGTTGCTCGTTGCCAACCAGGCGGGTGTGAGTCGGTCGGCCGGCGTGAATATGGATTGGACGGGTTACGAGCCACGCATTGGTCTGGCGTATAAGTTGCTCGGCAGCGACAAGACTGTCGTCCGGGCTGGCTTCGGCATCTTCCACGATTCCTCTTGGAGCCAGGGCGCCCAGGGTCTGTGGCAGAATCCGCCATTCTTCGCCGAGTCCGACGAGTTTGGGCTTGCACAGAACTCTGGAATAACGTTTACACCAACCACGGAAGTTGGCTGCCCGTCCCCGACCGCTTATTGTGCCACCGCTGGCGGCCCTATTGCCTACGCTGTTACCGGCGTTAGTATGTCCAACGCCTTTTTCTCTTACCCCACTCCGCCCCCACTGGCGTCATTCAGCGGGACACTCTTTAATCAAGAAACGAATTTCAAACACGGTATGGTTGAGCAGTTCAACGTTAACGTTGAACGTCAGTTGCCCGGGAATGTCGTCCTTACTGCTGGCTACGCCGGCGCGCGCGGCCATCACATTCTGCTCTCCGGAAATGACTTAAACACCACCGGCCCGGCCACGTGCGGTACAGTACCTGGCTACACCATCGGGTGTAATCCAAACGGCTCCCAGTATGTGCCAACCTATATGGTTCCGGACGGGAACGCTGTTTTGTTGTTTGGCGATCTCGGCCAGACCACTTACAACTCGCTGCAAATCAAAGCGGAGACCAAGACGCCACGATATGGCCTCTATGCTCTGATCAGTTACACCTATTCCCGCACTTACGATAACGGTCTGTCCGATGGTTTGGGTTCCGAATTGAGTGCCCCCTATTTCCCGCTCCCGAACTGGCAGAAGCTGGATTGGGGCTTGTCACAGATCAACCTCGATAACAACTTCACGGCCAGCATCATCTATGACTTGCCCTTCGGCAGAGGCAAGAAGTTTGGGGGCGATTGGAATGGGGCGACCAACACAGCGCTTGGGAATTGGCAATTGACCCTCATCGAACATATCTCCTCGGGGTTTCCAGACCCACTGATCGATAGTCTTAACCAGTCTGGAGTTTCCTTCAACAACGGCGGCAACGGCAACAACTATAACCGTCCTAACCAGGTTGCCGGTTGTAACCCGTACGCGGCCGACCACGGCGCGCAACAGTGGATTAACGCAGCCTGCTTTCAACCGGCAGCAGCGGGCGAACTGGGGGACGCGAATCGTGTTCCCGTCATCGGCCCGGATTTTGTCAACACCGACTTCTCCGTCATCAAGCAATTCGCTCTGCCTCGTGAAGGTATGGGCTTGAATTTCCGGGCGGAATTCTTCAACCTTTTCAATCACGCGCAGTTCGGCCTGCCGGTGAACGATATCAGTGCCTCTGGGTTTGGCTCGGTGAACTCGATAGTGAACAACCCACGTCTAGTGCAATTGGCCCTCAAACTCACGTTCTAGGCGATCGTTTTGTAAAGTGAACTTTGGGCAGGCCCGTTGAGTACGGATCATTCCGGGTTCGCGGTCTGCCCTAACCTTCCATCCAATAAATTGTTGGAGAATCGGCTGATGCGAACACTCGCGCTAATGCTGCCGCTTACGGTTAGTTAGGGCTCAGTTGGCGTGGCGGCATTCTGTTTCCGCAGCGTGATCACGAACTCCTGAATCTCGCGCCGTTCGCGCTCCGTATCTTCTTTTGTTTTCTTCGCTGATTGCTCGTGGAGTTGAAGTTCTTCTTGAGCGCGAGTTTTATCGCCCGTTCGCACATAAACTTGCGCCAATCGATA
>Ga0210391_10003263_pt1 | contig 13784 bp, 9 predicted proteins | sample IncBWC12OmetaG_FD_160573 | JGI IMG/M metagenome (GOLD analysis project Ga0210391, IMG submission 160573) | Forest soil microbial communities from Barre Woods Harvard Forest LTER site, Petersham, Massachusetts, United States - Inc-BW-C-12-O ... | reverse complement strand
TTCGGCGACATTGTCATGGTCGAGATGAGTTGGAATGTGAATCAGCCCGGCCGGTGGCGACGTCCAGATGTTGTGCCGCTCTTGAAGGAGGAGGACACGGACTGGAAGCGCTACCTGATGAACCGGCCGTATGAGCCATTCGACGCTCGCAAGTATCTTGAATTCCGCCTCTTCTGGCCGTACTCCTCGGGCATTCCCGACCAGTGGCTGGTCCACCAGATCGACACGGTCCATTGGTTTACGGGTTTGCCCCATCCGCGCAGTTGTGTGGCGAATGGCGGCATCTATCTTTGGAAGGATGGACGCAAGAATTGGGACACAATGACGGCGGTGTTTGACTATGGTCCGCTTGACGACCTGACCAAAGGCTTCCAGGTACAGTACACCTCACGATTCACGAACTCCGCTGGAGGAGTGAAGGAGCTTTACTACTCCAACGCCGGAATGATTGATATGGACAAGCAAACTGTCACGCCGAATGGTGGCTTGTCGGCAAAGAGTGCTGCTGAGATGAAGATGCAGCCTAATCTGCTGCCGAGCTTTTCTCTCGTCGATACGGTCCAGACGGTTTCGACGGACGCTGACACGAAGGGCGATCCTCAGACCTCAGCCAATATGCGCAACTGGATGGAGTGCGTTCGCTCGCGGAAGACACCGAATGCCAGCGTTGATGCCGGTTATAGCCATTCAATCGCACTTTGCATGAACGTTGCCGCAATTCAGACTGGCCAGAAGGTGACCTTCGACGACAAGACCCAGCAGGTGATGGTGGGAGGGAAGGCGTATGCGTAAGTTGCCGGTCCTGGGTATTCTCGTTGTGAGCCTGGTGACTAGCTCACAATTTGCGAGGGCGGCGACGAGCAAAGGAGTTCAGGTTGTCGCAGATGAGTCGCACCAACGGGTTGACATCACCATGGATGGCAAGCCGTTCACTTCCTATATTTGGCCTACATCTCTGAAGAAGCCTGTTCTTTATCCGTTGGTCACCGATGAAGGCATTACGGTGACGCGTGGCTACCCTCTCGAACCACGGCCAGGCGAGCGCGTCGACCATCCCCATCACGCGGGGTTGTGGTTCAACTACGGCAATATCAACGGCTTCGATTTCTGGAACAACTCCGATGCGATTGAACCGAAAAACCGCACGAAGATGGGGACGATCTATCAGAAGAAGATTGTCTCGACCAAGAGCGGCGCCGATCGAGGAGAGCTGGTCGTCGAGTCGGTCTGGGTGACTGGCGAGGGCAAGGACATCCTGAAAGACACGACACGCTATGTCTTCACGCAGAGGAACGGCGCACGCGTTATCGATCAGATCACCACACTTCAAGCCCTCGATAAGGCCGTCTTCAACGATGACAAAGAAGGCCTATTGGGGATGCGTGTGGCCCACTGGCTTGAATCAGCCGATGAGAAGGGCGGCATCTTCATGGATGCAAGTGGAAGGCCGACCAAGGTCGACGCTGCCGATACGACAGGCGCGACGGGAGTCTATCTTACGAGCGAAGGAGTAAAGGGCGGAGCTGTATGGTCTACTCGCGGCCGCTGGTGCATTTTGACCGGGAACGACGCCGAGAAACATGTCGTAACGATTGCCATGATTGACAACCCGAAGAACCCTGGCTACCCAACGTACTGGCATGCGCGTGGATACGGGTTGTTTGCAGCAAATCCGCTGGGGAGAAGCATCTTTGATCCCAAGCAGCCCGCTTTCAACTACACGCTGGACAAGGATCAGACAGCGACGTTCCGCTATCGTGTGATTTTGTTTTCGCACGCCGCTGGCGCGGACGAGATGAACCGGGAGGCGGACGCCTTTGCGGCCGAGTACAAGTAGTCGATCCGGGCAGAAGGCGTGTCAATGCGGAACGAGAATCCGGGAGGATGTTCTCCATGCTTTGTGCGTCTGGCCTCGAATTCGAAGAGAAGCTGCGTCAGGCCGCCGGGGAGCGGGCGAAGGTCCAACGCGTGCAGAAGTCTGGAGCGATCCTAAATGAGAACAATTTGAAATACGCTGAGGCCGTCGCGAAACGTTACGACAGCAGCTTGTCGGCCTTAGCCAACCACAAACGTTCCTGCACCTTGTGTAGCAAGTCATAGGCGACTCCTTTTGTATTCAAGCCGAGCCGGCGCCGGGATACAATCTTGTCATATTGCAGGCATCGAATCGACAGGCGATCAGCAGTCGATGATCGGGGAAACGGCAAACTAAAAGATGGCGTTTGTAGCCGGGACGGAAACAAGTAGCGACCGGGAGATGAAGGGCTGGAAGTTCGCCGTCGGCTCAGGAATTCTGGGCTGGGTACTCGACGCATTCGACTTCTTTGTCGTCGTATTTTTGTTCGACACACTGGCGGAGCACTTCCATGTGTCGAAGGCGTCGGTGGTTTACACGCTGACACTAACACTTGCCATGCGACCGATCGGCGCCTTGTTTTTCGGTGCTCTTTCGGATCGATTCGGGCGTAAGCAGCCGCTCATTTTTTGCGTCCTATATTTTTCCCTCCTTACGGTGTTGACCGGACTTGCGCCAAACTTTCTGACCTTTGTGATTTGCCGCGCACTGTATGGCATTGGCATGGGGGGGTACTGGGGAATTGGCGCCTCGTATGCGATGGAGAGCTCTCCGCGGCGATTCCGGGGCGTGCTCTCCGGCATGATGCAAGCCGGCTATCCGATGGGTTATCTGCTGGCGTCAGTGGCGATGCAGACATTGACTCCAGCCCTGGGGTGGAAGTCTGTCTTCTTTGTCGGCGCACCGGTGGCGGTATTGATCGTGATCTTGACTCTGTTCGCACCGGAGTCTGAGGCTTGGAAGCAACACAGACCGGCTTCCGTGAAACAGATCCTCGGTTCGCTCATTCAGCACAAGAGAATGTTTCTTTACTTGTTGCTGATGATGGGCGTGATGCTATGCCTTTCGCACGGCACGCAGGATCTCTATCCCGATTTCCTGAAGTCGATCCCCGGGGTCACGGCGAGGTCGATCCTCGGGATGAAGGCGCTTTATGGCATCCCGATTCTGTACAACATCGGCGCAATTCTCGGCGCACTTTTCTTTGGTCACCTATCGCAAAAACTAGGCAGGCGAAATTCCATCATGCTCGCGCTGGTGATCTCTCTGTTGTCAATTCCCGCCTGGGCGTTCGGGAGCACGCTCGGAGTATTGGTCGCAGGATCGTATCTCATGCAGACCGGAGTGCAGGGCGCGTTTGGGGTCATTCCCGCGCACTTGAATGAACTATCGCCCGATGCGGTTCGGAGCCTGTTCCCAGGATTTGTCTATCAGCTTGGAGTGCTCCTGGCTTCGCCAGCGACGGCAATTGAATTCGTGCTACGAGATCACTTTGGATATCCCTGGGCCTTGACGATGTTCGAAGGGACCGTGATTGTTCTGATGATCATCATCTTCTGGTTCGGGCCGGAGGCACGCGATCGAAGCTTCTTGCGAGAATCGCATGAGCAATCTGTAGTCGTTGAGTAACGACGTCAAAGGGAGTGCAATGAACGAGAAGCGAATCGGCATCATCATGAACGGTGTTACGGGAAGGATGGGATTAAATCAACATCTAGTCCGTTCCGTTCTGGCGATTCGAAAGGAGGGCGGCCTCGCGCTCACGGATGGGACGCGCCTAATGCCTGATCCGATCCTCGTAGGGCGCAACGCAGCGAAGCTGGAACAGATTGCCGAAGAACACGGGGTAGAACGCTGGACGACAGACTTGCAAGCGGCGCTCGCCGACCCGGGCGACTTGATTTACTTCGACGCCCAGTTGACAACTTTGCGCGCGCTGAGTGTAGAGGCCGCTATCGGCGCCGGAAAACATGTTTATTGTGAAAAGCCACTCGCCTTAGATTCTGCGGCGGCGCTAAAGTTAGCGGCCCAAGCGAGATCAGCAGGGGTCAAGCACGGCGTTGTGCAGGACAAGCTTTTTCTACCAGGTATGCGCAAACTGAAGCGATTGGTCGACAGCGGCTTCTTCGGCAGAATTCTTTCCGTGCGCGGCGAGTTCGGTTATTGGGTCTTCGAGGGCGACTGGCAGCCTGCGCAACGGCCTTCCTGGAACTACCGCAAGCAGGACGATGGCGGAATTATCGTCGACATGTTCTGCCACTGGCGCTACGTTCTGGACCATATCTTCGGGCGGGTGCGCGCCGTGCAGTGCCTCGGCGGAACGGCCATTCCAGAGCGAGTGGATGAGCAAGGAAAACGGTATAAGTGCACAGCGGAGGACACGGCGTACGGAATATTTGAACTCGATGGAGGCATCGTAGCGCAGATCAACTCTTCCTGGTCTTTTCGTGTATACCGTGATGAGCTATTCAGCCTGCAAGTAGACGGCACGCTGGGTAGCGCAGTTGCGGGTCTGCGGGAGTGCAGGACCCAACATCGTGTTAATACACCGCGTCCTGTTTGGAACCCTGACATTGAGAATCCGTTCCGCTTCCGCGAGCAGTGGGAGGACGTGCCAGACAATCAGACATTCGACAACGGATTCAAGGTCCAGTGGGAGCTGTTCCTGAGGCACGTTGTGGAGGATGCCGCATTTTCCCATGACTTTATGGAGGGAGCACGTGGCGTTCAATTAGCGGAGCTTGGGCTCCAGTCCTGGCGGGAACGTCGTTGGATCGACGTGCCGGAGCTGGAATCGTGAGTCTCGCGACAACGGTGAAGCTGGTGCGGTCCGACGGCTCGACTTATCACTACACTTCGACCAGCGAACCGCTTGAGCCACAACAGCGTAAGGGATTCACAACGCGCATCGCATTTGCGGCGGCTCATGTGGTCCTGGATCCATGGCGCACGACGGAGCCTCTTACACAACCCGTCATCGATTGGGAGGCAACCCTCGCCTACCGCGAGTATCTCTGGTCATTGGGCTTCGGCGTCGCGGAGGCAATGGATACTTCGCAGCGCGGAATGGGCTTGGAGTGGCCACAAGCATTCGAGTTGATCAAGCGCAGCACGACGGCAGCTAAAACTCGGGGCGCATTGGTCGCAAGTGGCGCAGGTACCGATCATTTGCCGACCGGTCGGGCCCTAACTTTGGACGATGTTACTCAAGCCTACCTGGAGCAATGCGAGTCTATCGAGGCAGTGGACGGCCGCGTGATCTTGATGGCAAGCCGTGGCCTGGCAGCTACAGCGCGCCACGCTGATGACTACGCTTCGGTCTACGCGAAGGTACTATCTCAAATTCGACAGCCAGTCATACTGCATTGGCTTGGGCCGGTGTTCGATCCGACATTGAACGGCTATTGGGGGGATGCTTCTCTTTCTATCGCGATGGAAAACTGTCTTGCCGTCATCCGAGAAAATAGAAATAAGATCGACGGAATCAAGATCTCTCTGCTCGACGCTGATCTTGAAGTTTCCATGCGAAGACAACTGCCAGCCGGCGTGCGCATGTATACGGGTGATGACTTCAACTATGACCGTCTGATTCAGGGCGATGAGCAGGGACACAGCGATGCTTTGTTGGGAATCTTCGACGCGATCGCTCCAGTTGCTTCGCTTGCGTTGGGAGCGCTCGATGAAGGCGATCTCCCTCTCTATCAAAGTCTTCTTGCTTCGACGGTCCCTCTCTCTCGACACATATTTGCTTCACCGACCCAACACTATAAGACGGGGCTTGTGTTTCTTGCTTTTCTGAATGGATTTCAGTCGCACTTCCGTATGGTTCGCGGCATGGAGAGTGCCCGGTCGACAGCGCATCTGTGTGATCTTTTTGTGCTCGCAGACCAAGCCAGAGTTCTCCGGCATCCGGAACTAGCGGTTCAGCGAATGCGGAGTTTCCTGCTACTGGCAGGTGTCGCGTGAGCATCCTCCAACGCCTCAGTTTTAACCAGATGACAGCCGATCCCTGGTCCCTCGATGAAGCTGTAAGGAATTGTTCAATCAGTGACGTTCCGTATATCGGAGTATGGCGCCATAAGATCGGCGGCGACGCGGCGAAGGCCTCAATCCTGATTCGCAACGCGGGCCTGCGTGTATCCAGCTTGTGCCGAGGCGGATGGTTTTCGGCGCCTACAGTCGATGAACGCCGCAAGCGTATCGCGGATAATCGCGCGGCGATCGAAGAGGCCGCTTTGCTTGGCGCTCCTGTGCTTGTGATTGTTTCCGGCCCCGCCAACGGGCAAACTTTACAGGATGCGCGTGCTACCGTGCTGGATGGTCTTTTGGAAGTGCTTCCCGATGCGGAAAAAGCAGGTGTTGTTCTGGGAATCGAGCCCCTGCATCCGATGTACGCCGCTGAGCGATCGGTCGTGGTCACTTTGAGGCAGGCCAACGATCTCGTTGAGAGACTTTCGAGTCGAGCGGCGGGGGTTGTTGTCGACGCCTTTCATGTATGGTGGGACCCTGAAGTCATGGATCAGATAGAAAGAGCGCGCGGCAAGATTGTGGGCTTTCATGTCTCCGATTGGCCCGTGCCTCTACCTGGGATTCTCATGGGTCGCGCCATGATGGGGGACGGGGTCATCGAGTTAAGACAACTACGGCAGGCAGTAGATGCCGTCGGGTACTCCGGTCCTATTGAGGTTGAAATCTTCAATGAAGAGATTTGGAAGACTGCGAATGATGAACTTCTGAAACGTATTCAAATGAGGTTTGTCGAACACGTTTGAAGAAATCGCACGCTCCCGAGATCTATTCGAGCTTTGCAAGTCCTGAATCATGCGAAGGCCGGAGGTTCAGGAGGGATCTGTTCAATCCGTCCTAGCAGGAAGACATAGCCACCAATGCCGATCAGCAGGTAGATCGCAGATATGCCAAAAGCCCAAACAAAGGATTGGCGCGCTGCCACGAGATAGCCAGTAATAATTGGTGCGGCGATTCCCGAGAGCTGATTCGAGAAGTTCATGATTCCTCCAACCTTTCCTACGCTGCTCCGCGGTGCGATCAGAGAGGGGATAGACCATCCGACGGGTGATGCCGCGGATAAGCCCCCAATGGAGAGGCTTATCCAAACAAGCGCATGCACTGGCTCGTGCGCGTGCGCCGCGCCCAAGATGCCAAGACCAAACGCTGTGCCGCCTATAAGTACGCTTTTTCGGACGCGGTTAGCGTTCCATCCCCGGCGAATCAGCAGGTCCACCAACCAACCTCCAATGACGATATCCGTCATGGTTGCAAAGAGCCAGGGCACGCCTGTGTAAAGAAACGAGTGGAGTAGGTCAACGTGCAACGCTACAGAGAGATAGCTAGGCAGCCAAGTCAGTAAAAGATAGAAGACGTAGTTGTAGGCGCCGAAGCCAAGGACCATGCCGAGCACTTTGGGTTGCCGCAGCAAATAGGCGAGTGACGCTTGCGCGGGCTCTTCGCTCTTCAGGACTGGATCGTCTTCAGCTATGTAAATACGTTCAGCATGACTGAGCCCGATATCATCGTCAGGGTCGCGATACACCTTCCAGAAGAGCAAGAAGTAGAGAAAGCTGACTAGGCCCGTCGCGGCAAAGCTCCAACGCCAACCTATCCTGAGTAAGAGCATGCCGATGAGCGGAACACCGATCGCCGAAGCGAACTTCGCAGCGGCGTCGAAGAGCGACGTGGCGAAGCTGCGCTCCTTCTGAGGAAACCAGTAGCCGATCGCTTTGGCGTTTGCCGGGAATGTGGGGGCTTCTCCAATACCCAGCAGAAAGCGGGCACCGAATAAGGCCCCAAGGCCGGAGCTGACGGCAGCTCCAAACGAGGCCACGCTCCATAACAACGTGCTCAACCGGCCTACGCGTTTGATTCCAAATTTGTCCAACAATACGCCGACCGGTAACTGACAAATCGCATACGTCCAGCTGTAGGCGCCCGAAAGATAACCAAAGGTGACCGCAGATATGCCGAAGGTCGTGTTGAGCGCCGCTTGCGAAACTGAAAGATTGACGCGGTCGAAATAGTTGACCAGAACGCCAAACCCGAGGAGCCAGGCGATTCTCCATCGCCGGCGCGGAATACATATTTCTGCATCAGGCAACTTCGGTCACCTATTCGAGGGGAGCGTCGTCTTTCGCTTCGACTGCGCAACGGGGTTAGCTGCAGGTCAATTCTACTGGTGTAGGTAGATTCACGCCTACGCCGCAACTCACACCGAAAAGGTCGGCGAGCGACCCAATCAGAATGGACATGCTTCGCAGTCTATGACCGCCCCCGCTAGTTGCTCGGAAGCTGCGTTGAACTCCACCCTCCGCCAAGCGCTATTTGAAGTTGCGCGCTGGCCACAATGCGTTGCGTTACGAGCGACGCCGCCGTCCTCTCATTTGCCAACTCGAGAGTCTGGTTCGTCAGGACTTCGAGGTAGGGAGCGAGGCCGCGTTTATAGCGCATTGTGGAAAGCTCGGTACTGCGTTTCGCTGCTGCGACCGCTCGTCCCGTTACGGCTGCTTCTTGTTCGAGCACGCGCAAGGCGGCGAGTTGGTCTTCGACATCGCGAAATGCTGAGAGCACCTGCTGGCGGTAGAGGGCTGTGGCCTGCTCGCGCTGGGCGATCGCAAGGTCGAGTTGCGCCTTCCGGCGGCCGGCATCGTAGAGAATCTCGTTTGCTGAGGGCCCGGCGCTCCATGCGGCACTGCCTGCAGTGAAGAGCTGGCTGATCTGTGTGCTTTCCACAGCTCCGCTCGCGCCAAGCACGATATTGGGGTAGAAGGCAGACTTGGCCACGCCAATTAAGGCGTTTGCCGAGGCGACTCGCCGCTCTGCGCCGGCGATGTCGGGACGCCGCTGGAGCAGTTCGGATGGAATGCCGGTGGGCACGTTGGGCGGATCTCCAACTAAGGGGTCTTCCGCGATATGGAAGGATGTGGCCGGCTCTGCGATGAGCACTGCAATCGCGTGCTCAAATTGCGCGCGCTGAACGCCGAGGTCGATCAGTTGCGCACGAGTCTGTTCCAGCAGAGTCTTGGCCTGTTCCACGTCGCTGTCTGATGCAAGACCACCCTTGAACCGGTACTGTGTGAGGTCGAGGGATTGCTGATAGGAGTCGAGGGTCGACCGGAGCAGCTGTGCCTGCAGGTCAAGGCCGCGAATTTGAAAGTAGGTGACGGCCAACATTCCCTGCAGGCTTAAACGTGTGTTAGCGAGATCGGCGGCGGTGGCTTGCGCGCTGGCTGCGCTGGACTCAATTTGCCTGCGGATACCTCCCCAGAAGTCCGGCTCCCAGGAGATGTTTAGCGGGATCAAGAAATCCCAATAGTTGGTCGCCGTGCCCGGTATATGGAGCGGCCTGTTATCGGAGATGAGGTTGCGGGTCGCTGCGGCACCGATTGAGACGGTTGGATAGAGCGACGCTTTGTTCTCACGCACGAGGTCGTGCGCCTGTTCGTAGGCATGCAGTGCGGCAGCGATGTTCTGATTGGCGTTCGCACAGCGCTGCTCGAGATCGTTCAGCTCGGCGTTTTGATAGATGGCCCACCAGTCTCCGCGGATGGCTGTATCCGCGGGCGTGGCGACGGACCAGTTTCCATTGTGGCCGTTGTCGCTGTATTCAGGCGGAGCAGGCATGGCAGGCGCTTTGTAGTTCGGGCCAACTTCCTTGCATCCACTCAGCGCGAGTACGGCCAATAGCGCGCCCGCTACAGGAAGCCTATACGCTCTCATTGCTTTTCTCCCGTCGAGTGGTTCGGCGTCATGACGCGAACCTTCTCGCCGTCGGTCAATGAGTCCGGGGGATTGGCGATGACTCCTTGTCCCGCTTGCAGGCCATTGAGGATCTCGACTGTTGTTCCGAAATCGCGGCCCGGTGTTACACGCGTCAGGTGTGCGATGCCATTTGCGTCGACGGTACCGACCCGCAAGCCATCGGGTTCCAGAATCAGCGCGCTTACCGGGACGATCCAAGCGGGCACGGAACTCGAGGTGTGAAGATGGACCTCCGTATAGCTACCGGGGAGTAGTTCACCCGAAGGATTCTTTACGTCGACTTCGGCGAGTAGCGTTCGCGTTGCGGGATCGACGGCGTTTGAGGTACGTACCAACCTTCCCTCAAACTTTCGGCCCGGGTATTGGGGTAGAGTGAGGGTCGCGATAACGCCGTTCTTCGCATCGGGCGCATAGATCTGCGGAACATTAACGAAGACCCGCAGGGTATCGATTGCGGAGACGTCGAATATCTCTTTGTTCCCGACAGTTGTACCGGCTCCTGCGGTTGTTGTGCTGCCGGTTGCGGAGATCAGCTGGCCTACGTCGAGGTTTCGCGCTGTTACGACGCCATCGAAAGGCGCGACGACGTGCTCGAATGACTGGAGTTCCTCCAGCCGATGCACATTCGCCGTCGCGGAGTTTACCTGCGTGGTTGTTGCCGTCAGCTGCGAGGTGGCAGTGTCCGTGTCTTGTTGCGATACCGCATTATTGCCGATCAGATCCTGATAGCGGCCGGCGGTCGTCTTCGCCAATGCCGCGTTGCTCTGGGCGGTCGCGAGGTCTGCTTTGGCCTGTGCAAGTTGCTGGTCGAGTTCCGGGGTTTCGATAACTGCGAGCAGTTCGCCTTTACTGACGTGCGAGCCGATGTCGTGGTACCAGCCTTTTACGTAGCCGGTGGTTCGCGCGTAGATCGGTGCGAGAGTGAATGCCTGCATGTTACCCGGGAGCACGATCTCCTGTGCGCTCTGCTGCAACTTCGGCTGCTCAACCGACACGGTTGGGGACGAGACGGTGTCGGTGTATTTCGCGAGCACGGTGCTCGCGTGTTGGCGCCGGACGATGCCGACGATTGCGAGAATGACGGTTACGACGAAGACAAGGACAACCGGCGTCAGGACAGAGGCGCGCGAGACCTTTGGTGGCGGCTGATGCTTCATCAGTTCCGGCACGTGGGTCGTTGGTTGGGTTGATTGTTCCTGGGTATTCATCGCCGTGTCTCCATGTGCGCCTTTGGCGCGTTGTTCCGTGGAATTCGTTTCGCTGTGGTCCCTCATTGAGTTCAACCTATATATCCGTCCATGGCTTCATGAGTGGAGGATCGTTGCGGTGCATCAAGGAGAAGAAGACCGGCACGAATGTCAGCGTTCCGAAGGTGGCTAACAGTAGACCTCCGATGACGGCGCGGCCGAGCGGCGCATTCTGCTCGCCGCCGTCGCCGAGTCCCAAAGCCATCGGCACCATGCCGATCATCATCGCCAGCGCCGTCATGATGACGGGGCGGAAGCGTGTGAAGCCCGCGGAGAGCGCAGCATCTACAGAGTTGAGTCCTGCCTCCATCTGTTCTTTCGCGAAGCTGACTACGAGGATGGAGTTTGCCGTGGCCACACCTACGCACATGATTGCTCCTGTAAGTGCGGGAACGCTGATGTGGGTGCCGGTAAGAAAAAGCAGCCAGACGATGCCCGCCAGCGCGCCCGGAAGCGCTGCGATGATGATGAAGGGATCAAGCCAGCTCTGGAAGTTGACTACGATGAGGGCGTAGACGAGGACGATGGAAAACAGCAGGCCGGAGACGAGTCCCACGAAAGAGGTGTGCATGGTCTGAATCTGACCGCGGACGAAGATCTCGGTCCCACGCGGGAGCTTACTCGTATTTTCTTTCACAACCTTGTCGACTCCGCGGGCGACGGCAGCGAGATCGGAACCTTCGACTGAACCGTAAATGTCGATGACCGACCTGGCGTTGTAGTGGCTGACAGTACCCTGCTCGGTGCCGCGATCGATCGATGCGAGATTGCCTAGGATTTGCGTCTGCAGACCGGAACCATTGGTCGCGATGGGGAAGTTTTGAAGCTGTTGCAGGTTTTGCACGTCATACTGCGGCGTTTGCACGGCAATGTTGTAACTAACGTGGTTCTGTGGATTGAGGTAGAACGTAGGGGAAGTCTGGAAGCTTCCGCTTAAGCTGGTGAGCACAGAGTTGGCCACGTCGCGCTGGCTATAACCGACCTGCTGGGCGCGTGTGCGGTCGACATTGATTCTCCAATTCGGCAAATTAAAGGGCTGCTGGATGCGCATGTCCGTGGTGCCTGGAATATGGCTGATCTGTTCCATCATGTGCTCGGCCAGATCGTGGTCCTGCTCGATGGCATTGCCGACGAGCTGCACGTCGATCTGTGCTGGAAGACCGAAGTTCAGGATCTGGCTCACCATATCTGTCGGCAGGTAGTAGAACTCCGTACCCGGAAATTCCTGCGTCAGCTTATCCCGCAGAGCGTGCGTGTACTCGTCGGTTGGACGGTGCTTTTCAGCCAGCGTGACGAGAATGTCGGCGTCGGCGGTACCTACCGTTGCAGAGTTTGAGTAGGACAGGTTCAGGCCCGAATATGGTATGCCGATGTTGTCGATGACCGTGCCAATCTCCGCGTGCGGAATTTCGCGGCGAATCACGTCCTCGATCTGATCGCATAGACGGGCCGTGTCTTCAATACGTGTGCCGGTGTGTGCTCGTACATGCAACTTGAACTGGCCACCGTCGACCGATGGGAAGAAGTCCTGCCCAAGCCATGGATAGAGGAGAGCGATGGAACCGATCCAGAACGCGACGATGGCGACCAGAAAGACGGCACGATACTCCATGCAGAAACCAAGGACGCCGTAATACCAGTTGCGCAGCTTTTCGAAGTAGTGTTCGAAGGTGATTTGGAAGCGAATGAAGGGATTGCGGCTTGCTTTCGCCTGGTCCACGCGATCGTGTTCATGACCCTTCAGCAGGTACTTCGCCATGGTGGGCACGATGGTTCGCGAGAGAAAGTAAGAGGCGAGCATCGCGAATACGACGGCTTCGGCGAGCGGGACGAAGAGATATCGGGCAACGCCGCCGAGGAAGAACATCGGCACAAACACGATGCAGATGGAGAGGGTCGAAACAAAGGCCGGGACTGCGATCTGCGCGGCTCCCGTGAGAATCGCGTCTTCGACTTCCTTGCCCTCTTCGAGGTTGCGATTGATGTTTTCGATTTCTACGGTTGCATCGTCTACGAGGATGCCGACCGCCAGCGCGAGACCGCCGAGCGTCATGATGTTGATGGTCTCGCCGAGTGCCGCTAGCATCAGCAGCGAACAGATGATGGACAACGGAATTGAGACTGCGATGATGATCGTGGAACGCCAGCTTCCGAGAAAGATGAGAATCATCGCTGCCGTCAGGCAGGCTGCGATGATTGCTTCGCGGACGACGCCGCTGATTGCTGCACGCACAAAGATGGACTGGTCCGCGATGGGCGTGATCCGCATGGCAGGCGGCAGCTGGGCGAGGATCGACGGCAGCTGCGCACGCACGTTGGCGATGATATCGAGAGTGGAGGAGTTGCCGGTCTTCTGGATGCTCAGCAGTGAAGAGCGCTGTCCGTCGACGCGGACGATGTTTGTCTGCGGGGGAAATCCGTCGCGGACGTTGCCGATGTCTCGAATGTAGGTCGTGGCGCCGTTGACGGTGCTGATGGGGAGATTGTTGAGCGCAGCAATCGAGGTTGGAGCGCTGTTGGTTTCGACTGGATAGTCGATGTTGCCCATCTTCACATCGCCGGCGGGGAGGATGATGTTCTGGGCGTTGAAGGCGTTGACGACATCGGACGCGGAGAGTCCGTGAGCCTGCAGCTTCTGTGTATCGATGTCGATCTGCACCTGACGCTGCTTGCCGCCGTAGGGAAACGCGAGCGCGGCTCCCTGCACGGTCGCTAGCTGAGTGCGGATGAAGTTCTGCCCGAAGTCGTTTAACTGCTGCTCGGTGAGACCGTTGCCGGAGAGTCCAAGCTGCAACACAGGGACGCTGGAGGCACTGTACTGAATAACCAGCGGCGGCGTCGTTCCCTGGGGATACTGACGGAGGGCCGTCTGGGAGATTGCGGTGACCTGCGCCACGGCCTGGGCGATA
>Ga0210391_10003262_pt1 | contig 13787 bp, 11 predicted proteins | sample IncBWC12OmetaG_FD_160573 | JGI IMG/M metagenome (GOLD analysis project Ga0210391, IMG submission 160573) | Forest soil microbial communities from Barre Woods Harvard Forest LTER site, Petersham, Massachusetts, United States - Inc-BW-C-12-O ... | reverse complement strand
CCGGACGAATGCTGAGGCCATCCGCCCTCTTCATGAATGGGCGGGTACGTTTGAGCGGTATTGGCAACATCAGCTGATTCGAGTGAAGGAACGGGCCGAGGAGAAGAGCGGGGCGGTGAAGAAGGATTGAAGGGTTTCGGACTGGACTTGGAAGAATAAACTTTTTTTCGAGGAGGAACGATGAGTTCAATGGCAGCAGCAATGGTGGCACTGGATACCTTGACGTTGAATATTGTGCAGGAAATTCATGTGAGGGCTTCGCTGGAGGTGACGTTCGAGACGCTTCTGGAGCAACTGGGGCCGCGGAATGAGGTGATGAACGGGACGGCGATGCCGATGAAGCTGGAGGCCTGGCCGGGAGGGAGATGGTTCCGCGATTTGGGCGACGGGAACGGACACTTCTGGGGACATGTGCAGGCGATCAAGCGGCCGACGCTGCTGGAGTTTACAGGGCCAATGTTTATGTCCTATCCGGTGAGCTCCAATGTGCAGTACCGGTTGAGCGAGACGGATGGCGGGACGCTGATCAAGTTTCATCACGCGGCGCTGGGGTTGATTCTGGACGACCATAGAAAAGGTGTGACGGGCGGGTGGGGATCGATCAACGAGCGAGTGCGGAAGGCCGCAGAGGCGAACGGATCGTTCGCAGCGGGAGGCGGGAAGAAGCAGTAGCGCGCAAGGATCGGGTTTCAGGCCCGATTCCGGAAACCGGGAATTTGTTACGGAACGAAAGGAGAATCAATATGTCGATCGCAGAAGCAATGCTCGCGGAGTTTGAAGTGCAGGCACCTATCACACGGAAATTTCTGGAGAGGCTGCCGGAAGACAAATTGACCTGGAAGCCGCACGAAAGATCCTTATCTGCCGGGCAGCTCGCCTATCACATCGCCTCGGTGCCAAGCGGAATCATCCGCTTCGTGCAAAACAATCCAGCGCAAGCTCCCGAGTCTTTCAACTGTCCGCAGCCGGTGAATCGCCAGGAGATCCTCAAGACGTTTGACGAAAACGTTGCGGCAGTGCGGAGCCTGTTGCCGAAGTTCGATGACGCGGCCATGAAGGAAACCTGGCGAATGAATGCGGGCGGACGAGAAGTGCTGGCGCAACCTCGGGCAGAGTTCTTGCGTGACGTCATGTTCAGCCATTTGTACCAACACCGCGGGCAATTCAGCGTGTACCTGCGAATGCTGGACGTGGCCGTGCCGGCGAGCTGGGGACCGAGCGCAGACGAGCCCCCGGCTTTCATGCAAAAGGCTCGATCGGCCTAGCCGGTCGGCGTTCAGGAGGAACCTATGTGTCCTGCATGCATAGCGACAACGGCAATGCTTATCGCTTCGGCAGTGTCAGCTGGCGGAGTGACTGCTGTGTTGGCGAACAAACTTTTCGCGAAAAAAATCTCGCGAAACATGTTTAGGGATCCACGAGCGGAGAAGAAGTAGATGTTTGGATGGTGCGGGAGTTTCTTTGCTTGTGGCGAGGCGGGCTCCCGCACCAATAGAGTGGTCGAGGAAAAATACTGTTAAGGAGAATTGGTCATGAGTGCAAGCACTGTGGAACACCCAAAAGTAGTGTCGGAAGCAGAGTGGATTGAGGCGCGGAAGGAACTGTTGGCGAAAGAGAAAGCGTTGACGCGGCAGAGAGACGCACTGGCGCAGGAACGGCTGCAGTTCCCGTGGTTGAAGGTCGAGAAGAATTATGTGTTCGACACACCGGCCGGGAAGAAGCCCCTGGCGGATCTCTTCGGCGGGAAAAACCAGCTGGCGATCTATCACTTCATGCTGGGGCCGGATTGGGAGGCGGGGTGCCCGAGTTGCTCGCTGGTTACGGACCAGATGGATCCGATGGCGATTCACCTGGCTCAGCGCGACGTGCGGCTCGTGCTTGTGTCGCATGCGCCGCTCGCGAAGATTGAGGAGTTCAAGAAGCGGATGGGATGGAAGCTGCCCTGGGCTTCGTCGTTTGGAAGCGATTTCAATTTTGACTACGAAGTGTCGGTGAAGAAGGAAGACAAGGACAAAGAGAGCACTTACAACTACGCAGTGATGAAATTTCCAAGCGAGGAACGGCCGGGCATGAGCATCTTCTACAAGAATGCGAACGGCGAAATCTTCCACACCTTCTCCGTGTATGGACGCGGGCTGGAGGACTTCATGGGCCTCTACGCGATTCTGGACCGCGTGCCGAAAGGGCGGGATGAAGGATCGAAGGGAATGTCATGGGTGCGGCATCACGACCGGTATCCGGAAAGCAACATCGTTGAGGTGAAAGCCGCGAGGACGTGACTGGTAACTCATGGCCCGTGACTCTTGAAAACCCCGCGCTTGGCGCGGGGTTTTTGCTTTAGGCCACCAAGCGCGAGCCATGACGCAAAGATCAGGCGCCGATGGAGAAGCGGAGAGCGTTGGCCAGGGATTGGCTGAAGCGCTGGACGTCGGCGTCGTGTTCGGCTTCGACCATGACGCGGGCTAGCTGCTCGGTGCCGGAATAGCGGAGGACGACGCGGCCGTTTTCGCCGAGGGCAGATTGGGCTTCGGCAAGCGCGCGGGAAACTTCGGGTAGAGTTTCGAGCGGAGGCTTGGATTTTACTTTGACGTTGACGATGATTTGCGGGTAGTCCTTGAGACCCTCGACGAGCGATTCGATTTTGCCGTGCATGGAGACGAGCGACGCAATTTTCAGGGCGGTGAGAAGGCCGTCGCCAGCGGGGCTATCTTCCAGAAAAATGACGTGGCCGGATTGCTCGCCACCGATGACGTTGCCGCTGCGTAGCATTTCTTCGAGGACGTAGCGATCGCCGACGGAAGCGCGGGCGAGAGAAATGCCTTCGCGAGCCAGGACGCGTTCGAGGCCGAGATTGGACATGGACGTGGCGACGACGCGATCGCCTTTGAGTTTGTTTTGAGATTTAAGGTAGCGCGCGACGGCGAGGAGAACTCCATCACCGTTGATGATTTTCCCCGTTTCGCAGACGAAGAGGGCGCGGTCGGCATCGCCATCAAAGGCCACGCCGAGTTGAGCCCGCTCGGAGAGCATGCGTTTTTGCAAACCTTCGAGATGTAGCGAGCCACATCCGGCGTTAATGTTGCGTCCATCCGGCGATACACCCATCGAGACGACTTCGGCGCCGAGAGAGTGGAAAAGTTCGGGGCCAAGTTTGTAGGCGGCGCCGTTCGCGCAGTCTAGAAGGATCCGGAAACCGGAGAGCTTGGCGCCGTGAATGATACGGCTGCGAAGAAAATCGAGATATTCGGCGTCGAGAGACGCGTCGGCGACGAGGAGCGGCGGATTTTTCGGCGGAGGATCGCCGCGATGTTTCAAAATGTCCGCTTCAAGCGTTTCTTCGACGGAATCCGGGAACTTCATCCCAGCGTGGGAGAAAAGCTTTACGCCGTTGTCGTGGTACGGGTTATGCGAGGCGGAAATAACGACGCCGGCTTGAAAATCATTTTGGCGGACGAGACAAGCGATGCCTGGCGTGGTGATGATGCCTGCAAAAGCTACAGACCCACCTGCTTGCGTGATTCCAGCGGCGAGAAGAGCGGCGATGTGAGGACCGGATTCGCGCGTGTCCATGCCGATGAGGACGTGGGCCGCGGAGTGTTCGCGGAGCAAATACGAAGCGAGAGAGCGACCCGTGGCATAAAGAGTGGCGTCATCGAGCGGCGAAGTGCCAGGAACCCCGCGAATTCCATCAGTTCCGAAAAGTTCTTTGGGCATGAGAGGTTAGCGGCCAAAACCTGAAGGACCGACCATAGGAAAGTTTAGCATACGCTTGAGAAGGGACTTGGAGCAGCGGGCCGGCGGGTTCGGTTGGGTAAATAGGAGCGCAAGGCTTACGCGGCAGTCCGGCTTGTGCCCTACTAAGGGCGATTCGAAATACGAAACGGTGGCGAGCGAAGTGGCCATGAGCTTGCATGAGTATGCTAACGTGAAGGGAACGGAGTGCTTCGTGCCCGAGATAGAAACGCCAACACCAACATCTGCAGTTCAAATTGATGGATCCAGCTTCAGTTTGAGGATTCTCGCCGCGGCGGTGATCCTGCTGTTCTTTTATTACGCAGCGGGAGTCGTGATTACCATGCTGCTGTCGATTCTGTTGGCGTACTTTCTCGATCCAGCGGTGGAATTGTTGGAGCGGATGCACTTGCCGCGCACGGTGGGCTCGATGGTGATGGTACTTCTGTTGATCGCGGTCTTAGTGGCGGTGGGATACGCTCTGGGGACACGAGCGGAGGATTTTGCAGCGAATTGGCCGAAATACAGCGGGCTTGTAAGACAAGCAGCGGGAGCAGTGGAAGGCAGAATTAACGGGCTGGAAAAACAGGTCACGCCTATAGAGCCCGGGGCCGTTGCCCAGCAACCGGGGGCAGAGCACCCGGAGACAGCTGCCGTGCGCTCCATGTTATTTCGTGGAATCGGGTCTCTCTACGCGCTTTTTCTGGAAGTCACATTTGTGCCGTTCCTGGTTTTTTTTATGCTCGCTGGAAAACGGGAAGTGTGGCACGGAACACTGCAACTTTTTCCGGCATCGAAACGAACCCAGGTGAAGGAAACGCTTGAGGATTTGCGAGAAGTGTTGCGGGACTATCTGGCGGGAATGACGCTGTTGACTGTGATGGTGATTGCGGCGAGCAGCGCGTTCTTTTGGTTTTTAGGGCTGGACTTTCCGGTGCTGACGGGAATTGCGTCTGGTTTGCTGAATATGGTGCCGTACATCGGAGCGGTGCTGGCGTGGCTGCCCGCATTTATCATCGCGCTGGCCAAATGGAGAACGTTTGGGCAGTTCGCGTTGATTGCCGGCGGATTGATGACCATTCACGTGCTGGCACTGAATTTAGTGGCGCCGCAACTGGTTGGGCGGCGCGTGCGCCTGAATGCCGTGGCGATTACGATTTCGCTGCTTTTCTGGGGCTGGGTATGGGGCGGCATGGGATTGATTCTGGCGATTCCCATAACCGCGGCGCTGCGCGTGATTTGCGATCACACGGAATCCTGGCGGCCGATTGGACGCTGGCTGAGTGCTTGAGGAAGTGAGTAGTAAGCAGTGAGTAGTGAATAGGGAGTAGTGAGTAGACGAAGTTCGTTATTTTTGATCTGGTGCTTTCTTCTTCAGGAAACCTTCTTTAAACTGCCTTTTAGTCTACCTTTCTCTTGATCCCGAGGCAGAACATCGAGAATGGAAACCTTCTCTCCAAAATCGAACGGCTCCAATGGGAGCTATCCATGAAGCGGTTTGGAATTTATTTGTGTTTGCTATACGTGCTCGTACTGCTCTTTTGGCCGACGGCAGCGCAGGCGTGGGGATGCAAGGGGCACCAAACGGTGGCTTTGATCGCGGAAAAACATTTGACACCGGAAACGCGGCAATGGGTTGATAAGCTGCTGAGCGAAAACCCGATCGATCCGAAATTGAATCGCTATTGCGGAGGAGCGGTTCACGACGCGATGGCGGATTCAGCCACGTGGGCGGACGACGTGCGCGGAGAACGGAAGAACGGGCCATGGCACTACATCGACATCCCGCGAGGTTCGAAGCGCGGACTGATCGAGCCATTTTGCGGAGCGGCCGGATGCGTAACGAAAGCGCTCAGCGAGCAACTCGCAATTCTGAAGGATAAGAATGCGGAGGCGGCAAAGCGCGCGGACGCGCTGCGGTATGTGATCCACTTCGTTGGAGATTTGCATCAGCCGCTGCACGCGACTACAAATGCCGATGAGGGCGGAAATTGCGTGCCGTTGAAATATTTCCGGCGCAATGCACATGAGCACAATCATTCGTTTTCGCCAAACTTGCATAGCATTTGGGATACGGCGATTCCGGAACGCGACGCTGAGGGTGCGGATCCGGCGGAGTATGCCGACACGCTCGATGCTCTATTCGCGGCGGACATCGAAGGTTGGCAGAAGGCTGGAATTCACGTCGAGGATTGGGTGTGGGAAGGCCACGATTTTGCGGAAAGTGTGGTGTACGGAGATCTGACGCCGAAAATCGCCATCGAACCCAACGTGGTGGTACACGGTTGCTCGGACGACAACAACATTGGCGAACGGCTGCTACACCAGAACATCGTGGCTGGTGAGGCGTATCAGGAAAAGGCGGCCCCAGTGGCGGAAAAGCGGATTGCCGAGGGCGGAGTCCGGCTGGCGATGATTCTCAATGATGCAGCGAAGGCGAATCCATAGTTGCATCTGACGGCGAGTTGGGCCCAGGCCCGCTTGGAAGTGTGCTGTAAGGAACAGTCTCGCACGGACACGTTGCGTATCGAATGCGGAGTGATAAGCTCAGTGATGCAGTGGATGTAACGATTCCTGATTGAATAAATACTCGCAGATCCCTCCTCTCGTCTGCGAGAAACCCAGCCTTACGACGCGAACGCCCTCTCCGTTCTGAAAGAACATCAGGTTCTCATGCTGCCTAGCCCGCGGTGCGAGCAAGTACTCGCTGCCATTCTGGAATCCGCCGAAGAAGCAATCATCGGTATAGCGCTCGATGGCTCGATTGAATTATGGAGCCGTGGAGCGGAGCGTTTGTATGGATACACGGCAGCCGAGGTCACTGGCGTTGCCCTGGTCTCGTTGTTACCAATTTACGAAGGGCCGTCGCTACGGGCTGTTCTGGAAACAGCGCGCGAAGGAAAGATGACCGAGAGCGAGACGGTCGAGCGGGTACACAAGATAGGTTCAAGACTGAGCGTGGTCGTGAAGCGGCAGGCCATCCGAGATGAGCGGGGAGCGGTAACAGGCATCCTGGAGATTGGAAGGGCCACGCACCAGAAAACGCAAGATACACCGTCCGAAACACAGCTGCGGCTGCTCGTGGAGCAGATGCCGGTGCTGCTGTGGACAACGGACCGGAGCTTGCGGATCACATCGAATTGGGGATCGGGATTGCAGCACTCCGATGTACACGCCGGAGACCTAGTAGGGCGGACGGTGTCTGAGTACTTGAAATGCGATGATACGAATACTGGCCCGATAGCGCATCACCATGCAGCCTTGCGGGGAGAGTCGGCGCACTTCGAGTACAAGCGCCAAGACCGGATTCTGGAAATACATCTGGATCCACTGCGCGCACCTTCGGGGGAAACCATCGGGTGCATAGGAGTTGGGCTCGATATCACGGTGCGGAAGCAGAGCGAGGAACTGGTTCGCTACCAGGCCACCCACGATGCGTTGACAGGTCTGGCCAATTACAGGGAATTCATGGATACGCTGGAACGCGAACTGCGGCGCGCCGAGCGCGGCCATCATGCGTTTACGGTGTTGCTGCTGGATCTTGACGACTTGAAGCGGATCAACGACCAAATGGGGCATTTGGCGGGGAACAAGGCGCTGAAGCGGCTCGCGAAGGTTACAAAGGAACAATGCCGCGCAACAGACCTGGCCGCGCGATACGGCGGCGACGAATTTGCGGTGGTACTGATCGAATCCGACCAAAGCATGGCACAGCAGGTGGCGCAGCGCATTGAAGCTCATGTACGAGAAGATCAGGAAGAGCCACGCATCAGCGTGAGCATCGGCATGGCGATATATCCTGCCGATGGACGAACCGCGCACGAATTGCTCGAGGCCGCAGACCGGCAACTGTACCGGCGGAAGAAACTCTTGCAACGCCGGAAAGTGGCTGTCGGGTAAAGACATTCTCCAAAGTAGAAAATAAGCGGCCGTGGGATTCTGCGGCGGGAGTGTGTGCGCCCCGCACGCGCTCTCCAACTGAGAGAAAAGGAGGAAAGAGTTAAACTTGGGAATAATGACGGGGAATTGGCTAGAAAATCTCGCCTGGAGAACATCGTGAAGGCACAGAAACTGGTGTTGAGGCTACTCGACGAAGCATACAAAAAGAAAGCCTGGCACGGGCCCAATCTGAGACAAGCGATTCGGGGAGTGAGCGCACAGCAGGCCGCGTGGCGTCCAGGTCCGGGGCTACATAACATCTGGGAAGAGACACTACATGCGGCCTATTGGAAATACACGGTGCGGAATCGAATCGAAGGCGGGAAAAAAGGATCGTTTGCGCTCCCGGGGAGCAATTTTTTCGCGCGACCGGAGAAAGGCAGGGCCAGCGAAGCTGCCTGGCAGGCAGATAAGGAGTTGCTTGAGCGGGAGCATAACGCATTGCGGGCGGCTGTCGAGCGAGTTCTGAATACGCCGCGGGGAGTAAAGTTTCTGAAGCAGATTTATGGCGTGGCTTTTCATGATGTTTATCACGCGGGGCAAATTCGGTTGTTGCGCCGGTTGATGGATCGCTGAGGCGCAGAGCAAGCTGGCGGCGGGTTAGAGATTTGAGTGGCAAATAGCGTCCACGATACTGGCGGGATTGGCTGCGTCCTGGAAGAGGCGGATGGCGGCGATGCCGGATGCGCCGGCAGAAAGGCATGAGTAAGTGTTTGCCAGAGTGATTCCGCCGATGGCTAGGACAGGAATGTCCACCGAGCTACAGACCTGAGCGAGACGATCAAGGCCCTGAGGGGCGCCGTAGGAGGCTTTTGAGGGCGTGGCGAAGACGGGGCCGAAGAAAATGTAGTCGGCGCCAGAGGCGGCGGCGGATTTGGCGGCCTCGAGCGAATGGCACGAAATGCCAACGATGAAATCGCGGGCGGGCGATTGCGCAGCGGGGGACGAGCGCAGCAGACGTTTCGCTTCATCGACAGGCAAGGAGTTTTCGCCCAGATGGACGCCGCCGGCTTGTTCGGCGAGGGCCACATCGAGACGGTCGTTCATGATAATTCGTGTTGCGGATTTAGAGTGACTTCCCTGTTTCGAAACGCGGCCTAACGCCTGACGCACCAGCGACGCGGATTGTTTCCCCGATAAGTCTTTCTCGCGAAGTTGAATCCAATCGACGCGAGCAGCGGCGATCGCTACCATCCTCTCCAGAAGAGGCTGGATTAAGTCGAGTTGTGGCGCGGCGGGCAAACTGCGGCGGTCTGTAACGTAGCAAAGGATGGGCTTGCCATCGGCGCGGAGCCTGATGCCGGGCACAGAACTATTGGGGAGGGACACTGGAAGGACTCGGGCGGGAACCAATGAAACTGAGAGCGAGCAGTATATCCAGAATACCAATACCACTGATGGCACCTCGAAACGAAGGATGAAGAACGACGTGAATAAGCGAAGGAAAGTGGTTGAGAAAGAAATTTTGTTCCCAGAAGACAGACCACGGGAGATAGAGAAGCAAGGCCCCCATTTCGAAGCAAACAACGACCAGCAGCGCGCGGAAGACACGGTTCATAGTTAAGAGGGAATCGCGTGCATCAGTGAATGCCGGCCATCAACGGCTGGGCTTCTGCAGAGCAGCGATGCGATCGGCGACGTCGCGATAATCGATGTTCATGGCATAGACCTGGGAAAAACTCTTCAGCGCCGCTTCCGGCTCACCAGCGGATTCCTGGGCAACACCTAAATCATACCGCAAGGCGAGGATGCTTTCCGGTTCGATGCCTGGCACGCGGAGGGCGCGCTCGTACCAGATGGCGGCGATGCCCGGCTGTCCCTTCTCCGTAAAGGCAAGTCCCAGCAGAGTGCAACACTGCATGACGTAGCGGAAGGGTTTGCCGCTGTCGGTAGCTTTAGCCACTTTTTGGAATTCGCTGATGGCTTCGTCGACCAAGCCCATTTCGCGGAAGGCGATGCCGAGATTGTAGTGGGTCTCGAGGTCTTCGTCTTCAGCTCCCATTTCGCCGAGCTCGGCACGGAAATCGTCAAAGACTTCCTTGAGCGGGCTGTGCTCAACAGGCCCAGATGGCTTTTCTTCCGGTTTAGGCAGAGCCGCATGCGGCGCAGCTTCCGAATGGGAAGGCGTTAGCGCGTCAAGACCGAGGTCATCGATCTCTTTTGCAAGGTCCGCAAGAAACTGGTCGGAAGCAAAACCTCCAGCGGCCGGTACAGCGGCGGAATCCTTCGCAGAAACCGCAGGTTCGGGCTCAGGCCCGGGAACAACAATGGGTGTCTCGGGCGGTTTCTGATCGTAGGCCGGGACAAGCGGTTCCGCCTCGAGGACCAGTTCGAAATCTTGATCGAGCTCGAATTCGGGTTCCGGTTCGATCGGCTTGGGAGGTGCTGGTTTTTCGGGCGCTACCGATTTTTCAGGAACGATGGGCTTTTCGGGAACGGGCGGCTTCTCCGGTACCGCGGGCGCGTGGCTCTTTTCCGCCGGTGCCGGGATGTTTTCCGGTTCTTGGACCGTAGGAAGCTCCGCGGAAATGTCTGCAAAGGCATTTGATTCTTGTTCGAGAACCGCAGGCTCTTCCACAGGCAGTTCGAATTCAGTGACCTCGTGGGACGTAGAAGGTGCGGCGGCAGCTGGCGCTGCGGCAACCGGCTCTTCTGTAATCGAAAACTCTTCGTCGGCGACGGGCTCCGCGGCAACTTCGTGAGGCGGCGGAGGAGCGGGTGCGGCGGGCCTTGCCGGGGGCGCCTTTTCGGCGGGTTCCGCTGGATGAGAATCCTCCAGCATCGAGTCCCATTCTGTGGAAAGGTCAACTTCCTCTTGAGCGTCTGAGGCATTCGAAGAAGCAGCGGCCTGCACCGTCTCGGCAGGAATTGGCTCAGCCTCAACCGGTGTTTCAAATTCAAGTACGGCCTCTTCGACGGCAGGCTCCGGCTCGGCAGCAACTTCCGTCATTTGAACTTCCGGAATAGTGGCCGCCGGAGGTTCTGGCTGAAGAGGTGCGGCGCTGGCAGCCAATTCGGCGTCAGTGAGGCCGGCGGCGCGCTGGAATCTGCGGCGAAGCTCGCCGAAACGCTCGGCGCCACGCAGGTCGGCGCGTTCGATATGGATTTGCTCGAGCTGTGAAGCGAGCTCGGCTGTTCGACGGTCGTCTCCCGCACCGAGAACAAAGTCGAGAAGCTTTTCGAGGGTGGGCGTGTGGCGAGGCGCACGGCGCAAAATAGCTTCGAGAAGGCCAATGGCTTTTTGCGTGAGACCGTAGCTGGCGAAAAGATCGACGTCCGTCAGGGACTGAGCGATGAACTTCTGGGTCTCTTCGTCAAGCTGAGGCTCTGCGGGAGTTGAAGGAGCCGCGGGCTTGTCGCCGGCGACGGGTGCAAAGGTTGGCTCCACGTCGGGACGCAACTTTGGCGCCGGAGCCTTAGGGATTTCGGCCTGGAGATCTTCTTCGGGAGCGACTGGCTCCGCTTCGGCGCCGAGCAAACCCATCTTGCGCAGGCAAGCGTCGAGTTTGCGCTTGGCGGAGTCGCTGTCGGGCTGGCGGTCAACGAGTTGTTCAAAGATGCCTTTTGCACGCTCGAGCTGATTGGCTGCGACCAGGGCGTCACCCAAGTGGGCCAAGGCGTCGGGGAGACGGAAGGAGTCGCTGGTGCGGCCGTAGAAGTCGACGAGCCATTCGAGAGGCTCGAGGCGGCCAGGCATACGGCCCGCCAGTTCGTTTTGCATGCGGCCAATGACTTCGTGCTCGCCGGCGTCGATCATGGGGACGCGAATCTGGCCGATGATGGCCATGGCCCGGTCGCCCTGACCAGACTCCAAAAGGGCTTCGACGATTTTTTGCGCGGGGCCGAAATTTTTGCTGTCGGCTCCCAAAACGCGGAGCGCGAGCGCTGTGGCCTTATCCCAGTTGGCGTTTTTGAGATAAAGATCGAGGAGCAGCTCGGTTTGTTCGCCGCCTTTATCAAGATCGGGGACGTGCTCGAGGAGCTCCGCGGCTTGCGTGAGATTGCCCTGCGAGGAAAAGGAACGGGCTCTCACAATGGTGGCAGCCAGGCAATTTGCGTCAATCTTCAGAGCTTTGTCAGCAAGCTTATCGGATTCCGCCTGGTCTCCACGGGCCAGGGCGCGCTGGGCAGCGGAAACGTACGCATCGACAGCCTCGCGCGACTGTCCCATGGCCTGATAGAGATCGGCCAGACGTACCTGAATACGAAGATTGTCTGGTTCGGCAAGAAGGAGTTTTTTTAGCAGGCCGACGGCTTCCGGCTGGCGGTTGTTCTTGAGATGAATTTCCGCAAGTTGAAGGAAGAGCGGCCGGGCCTCGCTCATAACCCCCTGCTGGACGTAAAGGTCGGCCAGCTTTTCGAGGGGACGAATCTCTTCGGGAGCAAGCTTGGCGATGCGTTTATAAACGGCGATGGCTTTGGTGAGAAAACCGTCGCCGACAAAAATCTGGGCCAGTCGCTCGAAATAATCGATGGCTTGAAAAGTTTCGCCCTGGCGGATGTAAAGCTCGCCGATGGTCATGAGCGTGACCTGATCGCGCGGCTCGTACTTGAGAATTTGCTGGTATTCGGCGATGGCCTGAGGGACCTTGCCCTGATTCAGCAACTTCTGCGCGGATTCGACAAATTTGCTCTTGGTATAGGCCATTCGTGTTCTCAGACAATACACGGCCGACGCCTGCAGGAGGAGAAGCTCTCCGTCCCAAGAGTTGGAAAGGCAGACAGAAGCCGTGCTTGCTAACGCTAGCAGGCAGGGAAAAGGCAAGTCAACGAACCCAGAAGGGGGTGTGAGCAGCCAGTTATCCCCGTTAGGACTAGGAAACTAGTCGGCGAAGACAAGGCGAAGCGGGGGAACGACGTTTTGCGCGGTTTTATACGGAATGAGCATCGGGAAAGAGGTGGGCAGAGTGGATTGGGATTCCGGCGATACCACAGAAGAACTGTACGGGAAATAATTTACTACTCGCGGAAATTGAAGTACACGATCGGCAAGAAAAGAAAAAGAAAGACGAGGCTGTTGAAGAGCATGTGCTTGCGTCAGCGCTAACCGCTTCTGGCGGCCGTGAAGAATTAGCCGCGAAGGGCTGCTGGCGGGGACGATGATAAACGCATCGGCACCGATTTGCTAAAGGAATGACGCGATGCCGAAGAACGAAAGAGCCCGCTACTTTTCGGAGGCCCAATAAATCGCGGACCCATGGGCCGGGAGCGCGACATCGACAAATTCTTTCGAACCCAAATCTTCGTGTTCCCAAAGATCGCGGAGTTTGTAGTTACCGCGTTTGAGGCCCAGGTCTTTCCAGAAATAGTGAAACGATTGCGGTGCCGCATCGAGATTGAAGACCGCGACGTAGGCGCCATTGCCCGATTCCGGAGTGGATAGCCAAACCGCCGCTTTATCCGTCGAGATGACAGCATGGCTGCCGGTGGAATGCTGATCGACGCCGATCAGCTCGGCATTGGTGAGCACAGTTTGGGTCCATTCGTCGCAAAGAGTGAGATTTCCTCCCATGATGAGCGGCGAACGAAAGATCGACCACAGGGTGAGAAGGGTGCGCTGTTCGTCGTGAGTGAGACGCGTCGCGCGCGGCATTTCCCAGCCGGCGGCGGGTTCCAGGCGCCCTATCGGAAGCATGTCCGCATCGGGCCAATGCCCAGGGCCGGAGAAAGTCGCCCATTTCGCAGCACGGGCAAATTGATTTCCGACGCCTTGAGGAAAGTCCTTGTCGCTTTTCCACACGTCCCAAACATCATCCGAAATGCGCCACATTTGCGCGTAGCGACCCAATTCCGCGGCCTTGTCGAGAGGCGCTGGGCCGGGTGAAAGGCTTAACACAATGGGCCGGTGAACTTTGCGGAGCGCCTCACTGATCATTCGAATCTCGTCGCCTTTGTAGGGATGGCTGGAAATGCAATCGATTTTGAGGAAGTCAACGCCCCAGGCAGCGTAGAGCTTCGCAATGGAATCGTAGTAGGCCTGCGCAGCGGGCAAGCCAGCTTTAAGTCCGTAGTTGAAGGGATTCCACGGGCAAGTATCGGTCATGTCAGCTGCAGCCCGCGCGCGAAAGGAAGTCCCCTCAATTGGTGTGTTCCTGTAGACGGCTTCCTTGGGAATG
>Ga0210391_10003261_pt1 | contig 13789 bp, 7 predicted proteins | sample IncBWC12OmetaG_FD_160573 | JGI IMG/M metagenome (GOLD analysis project Ga0210391, IMG submission 160573) | Forest soil microbial communities from Barre Woods Harvard Forest LTER site, Petersham, Massachusetts, United States - Inc-BW-C-12-O ... | reverse complement strand
AAAAAGCCGTGAAGTTGCCGCCGTAGTAGCCCTGATACCACTGCGGCGGCTGCAAGGCGATCCCGGAAAACGCCTGCACCCATTTTTTCTCAACCTTCAACGCCATCGCGTACGGCAGATACTTTTCAAAAAGCTCTGGCGTTTTCTCCAGACGTTCGATTTGATCTTTTTCCACGCGGCCTAGGAATTCTTCGAAGCCCAGAACTTTTTCAAGCGCCCGCGCGCCCGTAATCGTCCGCGCAGACATAAACCAGCCAAAAATACAGATCACCAAGCCGCTCGCTATTCCCGCTAAAATCCAGCTGCCCGCCGCAATTCCCGTGACGTTTTGGAAATATCCCACTCCTCCGAACACCAGCAGCCCGCCAATCACCATTCCCGCGCCAAAGTAGCCCTGTCTCACGGTGTCCGGACGATGCAAATAATAACCATCCTTCATCAGCGCGCTGAAAATGCGGTCGCGAATCGCCGGCAAGCACGTATAGAAATGATTCTGCAAATCGGAAAGCGCCACGTTCGGGCTCGCGCCGTCATCAAACAGCGCCGCAAGCATTTCCTGCTCGTGCAAACGCGCCGCAGCCCATTCTGTCGGCGTCTTCTTCATATGAAAAATGTAATCCTTGCTGTGCGTCAGCCCCAGCAAGTGGCTTTCCTCTTTCTGCTCGATGGTGAGGTAGCCCTTCACGGCCAGATCCACCAGCGTCGCGGTAATGTCGCGCATTGCGGCTTCGTTATCCACCAGCGTGCCGCATTCACCCGGCGTCAATTTGTCAGGCGGCTCATACTGCACGGAGATCGCCTGGCGTTGCGGGTCGCGTCCGCGCGTCCACCACAGCCACAGCATCACGAAAAACGCAATCAGCGGGATCAGCAGCGGCGAATTACTTTTCAGGAAGCGCATCAACTGCATGGATCTAGACGGCGCGTGCGCGAATCCCTTGTCGAAGCCCACCACCGCCGTCAGCCCCTGGCGATAGCCCAGCCGTCGCGTGCTGCGAATGTCCACCACGTTGTCGCTGATCTCGACGCGCGCATCCTCCGCTCGTGAACCGGTCACGCCGGTATAGGCGACGGCGTGCAGTCCGGTGACGCCCGCAGGCAGTTCGATGTGCGCCGTCACCAGCTCGATCGAGTTTTCCCAGTCGTTGCCGGTCACGTTCCAGTACAGCTCGTCGTGATCCTGAAAAAAGCGCAGCGCATCCAGCACGCGATAGTGCAGCACGATTGTGCGCGTCGCATCTTCCGCCGCCGGCACGTAGATTTTGAATTTGAGGTAACGGCCTTCGCGGTTTTGTTCCAGCTTCAGTTTCTGCCCTTCGCTATCTGTCGCGCTGATGTCATCCAGCAGCAGCGTGTAATTTAACCCCTCCGGATCGGTGTATTCGACGGGAATCGTGCGGTAAATTCCGTGCCAGGCGCCGGTAAACTGCGCTTCCATCACTTCGGTGACGTCAATCGTTCCATCGGCTCGCACCTGAATCTGCGCATCGAAATGCTTGAAGACGAGGGTTCGCGCGTTAACCGGCATGGCAGCGAAAAGTGCCAGCAGTAATAGGACAACGATCCGGCGAAGGTGAGGGCTGAGCATTTAGCGGCGCGCGCAGCGGCTACGTAGTTGCGCCGAAACTGACTTTCGGCACATCGCGCTCGGCCGGCGCGCTGATCTCAAAAAATTGCCGCGGCGTGATGTTGAACATTCCCGCGATGATGTTGGAAGGGAACTGCACGATTTTCGTGTTCAGATCGCGCACCACCGCGTTGTAATAGCGCCGCGCGTTCTGCACGCTGTCCTCAATCTGGCTCAGCGACTGCTGCAGCTGCGTGAAACTCTCCACTGCTTTCAATTGGGGATACGCTTCCGCCAGCGCGAACACCTGGCGCAGCGCGGCAGTCAGCACACCTTCCGCTTCGGCCTTCGCCGCAGGCCCCTGCGTATTCATGGCCTGATTGCGCGCGGCCACCACTCCTTCCAGCGTACCCTTCTCGTGCGCGGCGTATCCCTTCACGGTTTCCACCAGGTTGGGAATCAAATCGTAGCGGCGCTTCAGCTGCACATCAATGTCAGACCACGCGTTGTCGCACTGCACCTTCAGCCGCACCAGCCCGTTGTACATTCCAATAACAAACACCACCAGCAGCACAACAATGGCAACCAATGCCAGGATCATCACGGCCCTCCGGAACGCAAACAAACGCACACGAGTGAGAATCGCAACTATGCCTGCGGCACAGCATACGGTGTGCGTCCACCGCTGTAAAGAGAACTGTGCCAACGCTGCGGACGTGGCTGGCCCCCACGCTCAGCATCGCGTTGCAGTGTGATCGGTGCTTAACCATCTCCATATGCGGTAGCTTGCGCGGTACTTGATTGTGTTGTAGCTTCTCGGGCACTTGGAGAGGCCCAGCGTATGAATCGTTTGTGTTTTCTCGGTCTAGTAGTGGTCAGCGCGCTCGCTTATTTTGGGTTCCCCGGTTGCGGGAGGAGGAGCTGGTGGTGGCGGTGGGAACACCGGTACGCCACCGGGAACCTATGGGATGACGCTCACGGGTTCAATTGGGAGCGCCACGCGCTCGATTCAATTGACCGTCACGGTGACGTCCAATTGACCAGGCGTGTCTCAGGTTCCGGAGATCGCGATCGAGTGAAGGCGGCGATGGGAAATTCATAGAACTTCATAAATTCCGATCCGGGGCGTCATGGCCGAACTCAAGCATCGCTTCATCGAAACGAATGGAATCCGCATGCACATCGCCGAATACGGCTCAGGTCCGCTCGTGCTCTTGTGTCATGGATTCCCTGAATCTTGGTACTCCTGGCGGCACCAGCTTCAAGCGCTCGCGGAGGCTGGCTTTCGCGCGATTGCGCCAGACATGCGCGGCTACGGCCAGACCGATCGCCCCGAAGCCGTCGATCAATACACGCTGCTTCACCTGGTTGGCGATATGGTCGGTCTGTTGGACATTCTCGGCGCCGACACCGCCGTAATCGCCGGCCACGACTGGGGCGCGCCCGTCGCGTGGCATTCCGCGCTGCTGCGTCCCGATCGTTTTTCGGCAGTAATCGGATTGAGCGTGCCCTTCTGGCCGCGCTCGCCCGTGCGTCCTACCACCTTGATGCCGCAAACGGACGACGCAATTTTCTACCAACTCTATTTTCAGACTCCCGGTGTTGCGGAGGCGGAACTCGAGCGCGATGTTTCACGCAGCATCCGTACTTTGCTCTATTCCGCTTCGGGCGATTCCCCGCGCCGGGAAAACGCGGCCTCGTCCGGTCACGGCGTCGGCATGGTGCCGCGCGACGGCGGCTTTCTTTCGCGCATGGTGGAGCCCGCATCGCTCCCGTCGTGGCTCACCGAAACGGACGTAGCGTATTACGTGGCAGAATTCACGCGCACCGGATTTCGCGGTGGCCTGAACTGGTATCGCAACATTGACCGCGGCTGGGAGCTTCTCGCCGCATTCGCGGACGCTCGCGTCAGCGTCCCCGCGCTCTATATTGCCGGCGACCGCGACCTCGTGGTGGGCTTCCGCGGCATGAATCAGATAATTGCCAGTCTCCAGCACTTCGTGCCGCAACTTCGCGGAACACTGATGCTCCCGGGTTGCGGCCACTGGACGCAGCAAGAGCGCCCCGCTGAGATCAACAAAGCGATGCTCGACTTTCTGCGCCAGTTATAGACCACCAAGACTCAAGTTATTGCACCGGAATTAGACGTTTAATTCGTATCGGCCGGCGCGCGATGGCTCATGCTCCACACGTACGCTGCCAGCGCTTTAGTTTGCTCCGGCGTAAGTTGCGCCCCACCCATCGGCGGCATCGGACTGCGATATTCCTTCGGTTGCGACACACCGTCGGTTATCGTTTTCGCGATTCCCGCAAAACTGCCATCGCTCCATAGCCAATTCTTGTTCTTGCCTGCGAGCGGAGGCCCCAAAGGCGTGCCCTCGCCGTTATCACCATGGCAGCCCGTGCAAGCCGCACCGCCCACTTGGCCGTGATAGATCCGCCTACCTAGGGCCACCATTGCAGGTGTCGCGCCTTCGGGCACGGCAGCATTGCCCCTCGCCGAAGCCGCCGCACCAGCATTCGGATGCGTGCCCTCTGGCGGTTTCGCCGCTGCTACCACAGGTTCCCCGGGCGCAGCGGTCAAGCTCGGACACGGCGTCACTTTCGCGGCGCCAGGTTCTGCTCCGCCCAGATAGACAATCCGGTAAATCCGTCCGCGCACGTCATCTGTAACGTACATCGCGCCGTCCGGTCCCACCGCCAAACCAGATGGACGATGCGCGGCTTGCGCCGGCGACTCTGCGGCTCCGGCGAAACCATCCGCGAATACTTCGCACCGCCCGGATGCGCGCTCTCCGACGAGCGCCTGAAAAACCACATTGTAGCCGCCTTGCGCGTAGGGCGCGCGATCCCAGGATCCATGGAACGCGATGAAGACGCCGCCATGGTAGCGCGCCGGAAATTGCGTCTTGTTGTAAAGCACCATCGCGTTCGGCGCCCAATGCGCGGGAAATGCCGCAACCGGCGCAATCTTGTCCGCGCATGCGCCGATCTTTTTGCCGCCGTCGCCTCCGTACTCCGGCGCCAGCACCAGCTTTTGCACGAATGCGTCGTAGTAGCACTCGGGCCAGCCATAGTCGCCGCCTTGCTTCAGGAGCAACAACTCCTCGGCCGGCAGCGTCGCCTCCTGATCTGGTTTATACAGGTCGGGCCAATTCATGTGCAGCTGGTCCCGTCCGTGCTGGGTCACAAACAATCGTCCGCTTCCGTCAATCGCAAAACCCTCGCCATTGCGAATTCCGGTAGCGAAGCGCTCCGCAGGTGAAAACGGTTGGTCCGTCTTGCTCGCATCATAGCGCCAGATGCCGCCGCGGGTTTCCCGTTCCGTGCAAGGGTCAGCGCCCGGCGATTTCAGTGTCCGATTTTTCAACTGGCAAGAATTCGTCGCGGTAGCCACGTCCACGTACATCGAGCCTTCGGCGTTGATGATGAACGGATGCATCGGATGGTCGCCGGTCAGCGGTAATCCGGAGACGATGGTGTCGGCAGAGCCGCTCGGCACGATGGCGCCGCCGGAGAAGGAATATCGCACGATCCGGTCATTGATCTCCGCGTAGACGGAATCCTTATACAACCCGATGCCTGTGCCGCCTCGCCCGCCACTCTGCGCGGTTTCACCAAAGCGCTCAATCACATCGGCCTTTCCCGTGCCACTGTTGTCTTGCAGAGCTATTAGGAAACCACCTGCATGCGGCGTGTCGTTGCCGTAGTAGCGCCCCGACCAGGTGTTCACGTAAACCACTCCACTCGGCGACACCACCAGGTGCCGTGCGTGCCCAATGCCGTCAGCGAATACCGTTGCGCAAAAGCCGGCAGGTAACTTCAATCCACTATCATCGTTCGCGCATGCCTGGCTTTGGGTTTCAACAGCCGCAGCGGAATTAAAGCGCTCTCCAGCCGGCGCAAGTGAACCGCCCGCGTAAATCGCAGCAAGCACGGCAAGAATCGCAAATAGAGTCTTCAGCGAATTGGATGTCTGCATCAAGCACCTCGGAGGTTTGATGACCTGCGACAACAATTAGTCTCGCGAAAAATACCGACTCTAGCGCACGCGGCCGAGCTGCCCGGCAAACTTTTCCCCAGGGTTCCCGCCCCCGGAAAAGCGGACATTTCTACTTTGCGCAAACCGGACATTCTCACTTTGCAGCCACAGTCTGCGTGTCTGCGTTGACTTGCCTTCGCTCGCATCCTAAGATGTGCGCCACTCATGACGGAACCCCAGTCGCCGATCGGCCGCACCATCACTCACTACCACGTCCTGGAAAAATTGGGCGGCGGAGGCATGGGTGTCGTTTACAAGGCCGAAGACACCGAGCTCGGCCGCTTCGTCGCCCTGAAATTCCTGCCTGAAGATGTCGCGCGCGACCCGCAAGCCCTGGAACGTTTCCGCCGCGAAGCTCGCGCTGCTTCCGCGCTGAACCATCCCAACATCTGCACCATCTACGAAATCGGCCAGCAGGACGGCCATCTCTTCATCGCCATGGAATTTCTGGAAGGCATGACGCTGAAGCATCGCATTTCCGGCCGCCCGCTGGATATGGAGATGCTGCTCGACCTGGGCATCGAAATTGCCGACGCGCTGGACGCGGCGCACTCCAAGGGCATCGTCCATCGCGACATCAAACCTGCGAATTTGTTCATCACCGACCGCGGCCACGCGAAAATTCTGGATTTCGGCCTGGCTAAGCAAATTCTAGCAACGTCCGACGCTACGCGCGGAACAAATCCCTCGGATCTCACGGTAGACACGCCGTCGGTGCGCGAAGCCGATCTCACCAGCGCTGGGACGGCGGTCGGCACGGTGGCATATATGTCGCCGGAGCAAGCGCGCGGCGAAACGCTCGACGTGCGCAGCGATCTTTTCAGCTTCGGTGCCGTGCTCTACGAAATGGCTACTGGCGCGGTTCCATTCCGCGGCGCAACAACCGCGGTCGTCTTCAATGCCATCCTGGAAAAACCGCCGCTGCCCGCTGTGCGCCTCAATCCAGACATTCCGCCGCGCTTGGAAGAGACAATTTCCAAGGCGCTCGAAAAAGATCGCCGCATGCGCTATCAGCACGCCGCGGAACTGCGCACAGATCTGGCGCGCCTGAAGCGAGATTCCGGCTCGAGCCGCGTTTCCGGCGTGGTGCAATCCGCACAGGCCAGCGTGCAACAGCAGAATTCGGGAGCGTTCGGTGAAACTGCCGCACAAGCAGCTCCTTCCAGCGGCTACGCGATTGCCGCGATGACTCCGTCAGGCGGAACCAGCGCTGCGCCGATAACCACAGCGCAACCGGCGGCGACGGGAACGACCACCTCAGCCGCAGCAATGGCCGCCGCTTCATCTGGAGCTTCCGTCGCAGCAGCAACCGCGCCGCCCTCGAACGTCGCACCACGCAGCCGCTTTCCACTCATAGCTGCCGCAATAGTAGTCGTGCTCGCCGCCGGCGCATATTTCTTCACGCATCGCGGTCCGAAACTCAGCGGCCAAGGCTCCATCGTCCTCGCCGATTTCACGAATACCACCGGCGATGCGGTATTCGACGGCGCGCTGCGCCAGGGCCTGGCCGCGCAGCTAGCGCAATCCCCCTTCCTGCACATTCTCTCCGATCGCCAAATGCAACAAACTCTGCAATACATGGGCCAGCCAGCGACAGCGCGCGTCACAAACGACGTAGCGCGACAAATCTGCCAGCGCACCCAAAGCGCCGCAGTTCTCGAAGGCTCCATCGCGCAAATCGGCAACACCTACAATTTAATTCTCAACGCGCTCAACTGCGCATCCGGCGAAACGCTCGCCACCGCCAACGCCGAAGCCCCCGACAAAGACCATGTTCTCGGCGCGCTGGGCAACGCAGCCGAAGATCTTCGACGAAAGCTGGGCGAATCGCTCGCCTCCATTCAGAAATTCAACACGCCGATCGAAGAGGCGACCACCGCTTCGCTCGAAGCGCTGAAAGCGTACAGCCTCGGAACGCAGGCGCGCGCCAGCCAGGGCGAGGAACCCGCCGCGCCTTTCTTCAAGCAAGCGGTCGCGCTCGATCCCAATTTCGCCATTGCCTATGCAACCTTGGGCCAAGTTGAAACAAACTTGGGTAACCGCGGCGCGGGCATTGAGTACACCAAGAAGGCTTACAGCCTGCGCGATCGCGCCAGCGAGGCGGAAAAGTTCTACATTGATTCGCATTACTACGACAACGTGACCGGCGACGTCGAGCAGGCCAATCAGGTCTATCAACTCTGGACGCAAACCTACCCGCGCGATTCGATTCCGTTCAACAATTTGGGTGTCTCCTACGCTTTGATGGGCCAGTGGGAGAAGGCTCTGCCTGTCACTCGTCAGGCGCACCAACTGAATCCTGAAGAAAGCATCGCCTTCGTCGCTCTCAGTGCAACCTACATCGGCTTGGGGCGGTTCGATGAGGCTAAAGCCACGATTGATCAAGCCTTGGCCGCCAAATTAGATGTGCCGAACCTTCACCGGCTTCTCTATTTCCTGGCGTTTGTGCGGAACGATTCGGCCGTCATGGAGCGTGAGCTTTCGAGTATCACTTCCAAAGGCCCGGAAAGTGCCGCGTACTCGCTCGCCTTGGCGGCGGCAACAGAAACGTATGCAGGGCGCATGGAAAAAGCGCGCGGTTTGACCGAACGTGCCCGGGGTGCCTACGAAGCTTTGCATCAAAACGAGCCGGCGGCGGTGTGGCTGGCGGGGCTTTCTATGGCAGAAGCCGAGACGGGCGACGAAGCTGGCGCGCGTCGCGACGCGGCAGCCGCGCTGGCGAATAATTCAGCGTCGCTGCGCGCGCGCACGGATGCAGCGTATGCGTTAGCACGCTCAGGCGACGTGGCTCGCGCCGAATCCATCGTCGCTGAGATTGCGAAAGATAACCCTTCCAACACCATGGTGAACTCATTCGATCTCCCCGTCATTCGCGCGACGATTGAGATCGGCCGCAACAATCCCGCCAAGGCCGTCGAGCTTCTCCAGCCGGTCATTCCGTTCGACCTCTCCAGCCAAAGGGCAATGCTCAGCACCTACCAGCGCGGCCGCGCGCACCTCGCGCTGCACAAAGGCACCGAAGCCGCCGCCGAATTTCAAAAGATCGTCGATCATCCCGGCGTAGCGCTCAATTCAATCACAGCCGCGCTAGCCAAGCTCGGCCTGGCCCGCGCCTACGCCGCAGCAGGCGACCCAGCCAAAGCCCGCATAGCCTACCAGGATTTTTTCGCCCTATGGAAAGACGCCGACCCCACCATCCCTATCCTCACAGCCGCCAAATCCGAATACTCCAAGCTGCAATAGTCTCGCCCGCAGCGGAATACAACACGCCTCGTTAATGGATGCTTTCGTAATTCTGCCCGCTGTGATATACGCAATGCCGCGCGAATGAAGATCCTCTCCATCACAATTCTCTCGATTGCAGCAATCCTCTCCACCGCCGTGGTGCGCGCGCAGCAGAAATGCCCAGCGCCTCCGGCGCTGAGTGCTCCGGCAGGTCCCAATATTTTCAACGCGCAGCAGGAATTGGATTTGGGTGACGTCGAAGCCGAATGGCTGGAAAAAAACTTCCGCGTCATCCATGACGACGAACTCGCCGATCACCTGAACGTCACTGCTAATCGCATCCTCGCGCAACTCCCTTCCACGCAATTGAAGTTTCGCGTCATCCTTATTAATTCCCCGATAGTGAACTCCTTCAGCGTGGGCGCCGGGCGCATTTATGTAACCCGCAAGATGGTCGCCTTCCTTCGCAACGACGACGAACTCGCCGGCATGCTCGGCCATGAGATGGGTCACATCCTCACCCATCAAAACGCCATTGAAATGACGCGCACGTTTCATGACATCCTGGGCGTCACTTCCGTTGGCGACAGGAAGGATATTTTCGAAAAATTCAACCGCATGCTGGACACCATCGCGCGCGACCGCGGCGTGCTGCTGAAGACCGCGGAGAGGCAGCAACGCGAGGAGGAACCTCATCAGTACGAGGCGGATCGCGTGGCCCTGTATGCCGCGACCGCCGCCGGATTTTCGCCGCAGGCTTTCGTGGAATTTTACGACCGCCTTGCACTGACGCAAGGAAAGACCGGCAACCTCCTGACCGATATCTTTCAAATGACAAAGCCCGGGGAAAAGCGCCTGCGCGAGATTCACAAGTCCGAAGGCTTGCTCCCGCCGCCTTGCCGCGAAATCGCCCCCGCCCCTCCCTCGGCTGAGTTTCTCGTCTGGCAATCCGAGGTCATCGCCTATTCTGTGCTCGGCCATCGCGAACATCTGGTCGGTTCCGTATCAAAAAAGCCGCTGGACCCGCCTTTGCGAACGGACATCAGGAATCTGAAATTCAGTCCCAACGGCGAATATTCTCTGGCTCAGGACGACGCCAGCGTATTCGTATTCGCCAACGACCCTTTTGCATTTCTTTTCCGGATTGCTGGCGGCGAAGCTCATGACGCGCAATTCTCGCCGGATTCTCAAAAAATTCTGCTGCTAACACGTGGCCTTCGCATCGAAGAATGGAGCATCGACAATCAGGAAAGAACCAGCGTTCACGAGATGACGCTGCCCGAAGGATGCACGCAGAGTTCCCTTTCTCATGATGGCAAAATGCTGGCGTGCGTCAGCCACCAACTCGATTTTTCGTTGCTCGACGTGCAAAGTGGAAACGTTCTCTTTACAAAAAAAGCTTACTTTGAACCCGACCTGTCCGGGCCCCTCGGCGAATACTTCCGCCAAGTGACTCTAATTCTGGCGGAATCGAGCGATGCAAGATGGATTCACATGGCGTTTTCCCCCGACGACCATTACTTCGCCGCGACAGGTTCGCGCAAAGCCATTGCAGTTGACGTCACCACTCACACCCAAATCCCCCTGCACGGTGCCTTGGGCGACATGCTCAAAGAGACTTTCGCATTTCTCGGCCCCGACCGTGTGATCGTTCAAAACCATACCGATCCGAAAAATTCCGCGCTAATCGAGTTTTCTACCGGAAAGGTGCTGGAACGAATTCCCATAAACCCGCGCCAGGATATGGAAGCTCCCACTCGAGGGGACTACGTCATCCTGAAGCCCGTCAAGGACGCGCAAGTGGGCGTACTCGAGCTGAAGTCGCAGAACTTTGTGATCGGCTCCAAGAAATCATCCGCAATTGACGTTTTCGATGGTGACGTTCTCACGCAGCGGGCGTCCGGCGAAGTCGGAATCTTCGATCTCTCCAGCCACAAACCCAAAGGTGAGGCCGAGCTTCCCAAGAGCTCTCTGGGCACGCTGCGAGCTGTGGCCGTGTCTCCCGACCTCAGATGGCTTGCCGTTTCCGGAACCAGCCGGGGCGCCGTCTGGGATCTGGCTTCTTCGAAGCGCCTCTATTACACACGCGGTTTCCGCGGCGCTTATTTTGATGGTGACCAAGCCTTTTATGCCGATTTTCCCAAGGAGGATCCGCAAGAAAGGACCATCGCCCGCGCCGACCTCACGCGCACAGCTATGGCGGCCGGAACGCCGATCGATGAAAAGGCGGCTGCCTGGCAATCCGGACAGTTCTTGATTTTGCGCAAACCAGCCGGAAAGGACGATTCCTTAGCGCGCAATGTGACTCTGGACGTCCAGGATGTTCGCGACGGACATACGCTCTGGTCGCGAACTTTTCCTAAGGAAGTGCCGTTCATCGCGGTCACGCAACCGACTGCTCTAATGGTCCTCCAATGGAGAGTCGAAGCGGCCGCGGCCAAGGATGAAATCAAGGACACACCGGCGCTGCAAGCCCGCTTTGCCGCCATGCGGGATCACCAGAGCGCCTATCTGCTCGAGGTGCTTGACGCAGCTACTGGAAAATTGCGCGGACAACTCCTCATTGACACAGGCAAAGGCTCATTCAAGGTGACAGCAACTTTCGCGGAGGGCGACTGGGTTCTCGTGACGGACAATGAAAATCGTACTCGCGCGTATTCATTGTCAAGCGGCGAGCAGAAAGCCATCTTCTTCGGTTCGCACTCGGCACTTTCCACGGCGGCGGGTATCGCGGTTGTGGAAAACCAAAGTGGACAGCTCGACGTCTACGACCTGAAGGCATTCGACAAGCGCACTCAACTGAGCTTTCCTTATCACGTCTCAGCGTGCGCATTCAGTGCCGATGGCAAACACCTCTTCGTCCTCACCGCCAACCAGATCGCCTATACTTTCGACACACCGGCCTTGGACAAAGCCGAAACCGCAACGCCAGTTGCACCGAATGACGCAAGCCTGTCCGAACCGCCGAATATTGAAGCGGATTCCGAACCATAGAAACACTACGGGCGCGCTTTTATTGGGGTGAGGCGAAGTGGGCCGGGCCTCAGCGGTCAATCGCGTTCATGGCGGGTGTTGCATACCGTTCGCCGGCGATTTCAGCATGCGGCATTGCAGCCTCCAGCTCCGCCACTTCCGCCGCACTGAGCTTAATATCCGCAGCCGCCGCATTCTCTTCCAGATATTTCCTGCGCTTCGTGCCAGGAATTGGCACCAGGTCTTCGCCCTTCGCCAGCACCCACGCCAGCGCGAGCTGGCCAGGCTTCACGCCCAAGCGCTCGGCAATCGCCCGCACGCGCTCCACCAGCACCTGATTTTTTTCGAAATTCTCGCCCGCAAATCGCGGCATGCGCGTCGCGCGCGAGTCCGTCTCAATCAAATCACTCTGTTTGGTGATTGTGCAGGTGAGGAAACCGCGTCCCAGCGGACTATACGGCACGAAACCAATTCCCAACTCGCGCACACTGGGCAGAATTTCCGCCTCCACATGCCGCTCCCACAGCGAATATTCCGTCTGCAGCGCAGTAATCGGATGCACCTTGTGCGCGCGCCGAATCGTCGCCGGCGACGCCTCCGACAATCCCAGATATTTCACCTTCCCGGCTTTCACGAGCTCCGCCATCGCGCCCACCGTCTCTTCAATCGGTGTCTGCGGGTCCACGCGATGCTGGTAATACAAATCAATATGATCCACGCCCAGCCGCTTCAACGAAGCATCGCACGCCTGGCGCACATACTCCGGCTTCCCGCTGAGCGACCAACGATTCGGCTCCGCCTTCGTGCGAATGTTCGCAAACTTTGTCGCCAGAAACACTTCATCGCGGCGCCCGCGAATGGTCTTGCCGATCAACTCCTCGTTGTCGCCGATCCCGTAAGTGTCCGCCGTATCCAAAAACGTGACGCCCAGATCCAGCGCCCGCAGAATCGTCGCCGCGGATTCCACATCATTCCGCTCGCCGTAGAAATCGCTCATGCCCATGCAGCCAAGCCCCATGCGGGAAACCACCGCGCCCTGCGAACCAAGTTTCACTTTTTTCATAGTCATACTCAGCTTAGACGAGCCGCACGCACCCGCGGATTCCTTTTTTTTTCGGGTGGCCTTACAGCTCGCGCGCGGTTTTCAAGCACGTAGCTCAAGCGTCCATTTTGCCTCTCCCAATCGCATCCGGCCGAATCAGACGCAGGCGACGGTCTTGCTTCGTGCTGATATATTGTCTAATCAAGGCAGGTTTTCCAGCTGCATGGAATCCGCCTCGCCCGCTCGCGATCCGGGCAACTCTACGAGGGCTGCCGTTCGAACTTCAGATTCGCCGTGCCAGGTCAGGCCAGCTAAGGGGTCAATCGTCACGGAGGAGGTTTTTTCGCTGTGATCGATTTTCAATTCAACTACCCATTGATCGGCTCGGAAGCCGCGTTGATTTCAGCCGCGCTGCGCAAACACGAACTGAAATCCGTTGTACCGCGCTCGGATGCACAATTCGCCGGAACTACGGAACATCGCAAGGTCGCGGCGTGCTACTTGTCGCGAGAGAATTTCACGATTCCACCGAGTTGCGTCTTCTTGTGCGCGGGCGGTCATGCCGCAATATCCATTGCCTTTGCAAGCGCCTCTCTCGACGGCTCCGCAATCGCGGTTGACGAAATCACCTACCCGCATTTTCGCGCCATGGCCGCAGAGCACCACATCAAGTTAATCCCGTGCGCCGGTGACGGCGACGGCGTGTTACCCGACGCGCTCGCCGAAGCAGCCACCGTGCATGGCGTGAAAGCCGTGTACCTGATGCCGACCGTTCACAATCCTCTCGGCACGGTCATGTCGCCCGCCAGAAGACTCGCACTTGCGAACATCATCAGGCAACACGCTCTGTTTCTGATCGAGGACGACGCCTATCGTTTTCTCGAACCGGCAGGACCCGCCCCGATCTCGTTTCACATTCCGGAATCGAGCTTTTATATCT
>Ga0210391_10003260_pt1 | contig 13792 bp, 9 predicted proteins | sample IncBWC12OmetaG_FD_160573 | JGI IMG/M metagenome (GOLD analysis project Ga0210391, IMG submission 160573) | Forest soil microbial communities from Barre Woods Harvard Forest LTER site, Petersham, Massachusetts, United States - Inc-BW-C-12-O ... | reverse complement strand
GGGATCACTCGATAAGCATCCCCTCGCCGGAAAACACAATCCGGCACGATGTCCCAAATGCGTGCAATGTCTGCCACCGCGACAAGGACGCGGCGTGGACACTGCGGCAGATGAACGCATGGTATGGCAACAAAGCGCGTCAGAAAGCCGTTAGCCGCGCGGATGCCTTCACACAGGGGCGACAGGGCGACGCGGCTGCTATTCCTGAATTGCTGAAGTTGCTGGCAGATCCATCGGGCGGGCCGTTAATAAGGGCGAATGCGGCGGGTTACCTGGGGAGCTTCTCAAACGATCCTTCGGCGTATGACGCGTTGCTGCACGCGTTTGCGGACCCCGAACCACTGGTGCGCGCGACAGCGGCGACGACAATAAGGCCTAGCGCGGCCCAGCGGGAGGGATTGGCAACGCAACTGGTGACGCTACTTAAGGACCCGATACGGACAGTGCGGATGAGCGCGGCGATTGCGATGGTGTCGATGGGAGTGCGGCCGTTTCCGGGCGAAGACGGGGAAAGGTATGAACGCGCCAAAGAGCTGTACCACGCGCGCGCTGAATTGGACTCCGACGACGCACAACAGCAACTGGCGGCGGGGAAGTTTTCGTTTTTGTCGGGCGACATGGCAAGGGCCGTGAACGCTTTTCGAGCGACACTGAAGCTGGATCCTACGATTCCGGCGCAATACTACTTAGGCCGGTCTCTGGCAGAGGAAGGCGACTTCACATCCGCGCGCCCAATCCTGAACGCGATTCCGCGTGATGATAGGCAGTATGACGCTGCGCAGAGATTGCTCGCGGAGATGGCAACGAAAGAACCGAGTCACCAGGACACACAGCCAGAGAGTGGAACTTCGAACGAGGGCGGGGCCGAGGGCCAGGCGAAATTTCTGAGCGGGCAAGTCTTGTACCAAAGCGAGGAATACGGTGCGGCAGTGAAGGAATTAGAAGAGGCGCTGAAACTCGCACCCCAGTCGGAGTGGGCAACGAAAGCCGAGATTTATCAGGCGATTTGCCTCGAGAAGCTGGGGCGTACGAGCGAGGCGGAAACTGCGATGCGAAAGCTCTCAGAACGGCCGGAGGGTCGAGAGGATGTGGAGTTGCAAGTGGCGTTTGTGGAGCTGCTTTACGAAACGGGACGCGCGGAAGAGGCGCTGAAGCGCCTGGATGGGGTACTCGCGGGAGATCCTAAGTCTCCGAAAGGCTACTTCTGGAAAGCTAAGGTGCTGCTGCAGCTGCATCGTACAGACCAAGCGGCGAGCGCTGCGGAGGAAGCCATTCGACTGCTGCCCCAATTTCCCGAAGCACACAACCTGCTGCTGCGAATTTACCAGCTGCAAGGCCGGAGTAAGGAGGCGGCGGAGCAAGCAGAATGGCTGAGAAACTATCAACGGCAAAAAGATTCGCACTAATGGCTCTGCTCGCCGCGGCCGGCGCGAGTGCACAAGCGCAAATTCGGTTCGAGGACGTGGCGAAAAAGGCCGGGCTAAACTTCGAGCTGCACAATGGCGCGGCGGGAGAATTCCATCAGCCCGAGCTGATGCTCGGAGGCGTTGCTGTCCTGGACTATAACAATGACGGCTGCATGGACATTTTCTTTACGAACGGCGCGGATATGCCATCGCTGAAGAAAACCGGCCCTAAGTATTTCAACCGGCTGTACCGCAACAATTGCGACGGAACGTTTACGGACGTTACGGAAAAAGCCGGGTTGGCGGGAGATGGGTATTCGATGGGAGTGGCGGTGGCGGACTACGACAATGACGGGTATCCGGATATTTTTGTCGCGGGAGTGAATCGGAACAGTTTGTATCACAACCGGGGAGACGGAACGTTTGAAGATGTGACCGAGAAAGCGAATCTTGGGGGAGTCGATCCGCACTACGGGAAGCTGATGTCTGTCGCCGCGGCTTGGGTGGACGTGGATAACGACGGGTGGCTGGACCTAGTGGTGAGCAATTACGTGCAGTGGGATCCGAAGGCCGAGCCCAAGTGCGGGACGCCGCAGAAACCGCTGTACTGTCATCCGGGCGCGTACCACGACAGTCATAGCCAGCTTTTCCGGAATAACCATGATGGAACGTTTACGGACATGACGGAAAGTTCGGGAATCGGCGCGAGGTTCGGCAAAGGGATGGGCGTGGCGATCGCGGACTATGACGGCGACGGGTTGATGGACATATTTGTGGCGAACGATAGCGTGCCAAATTTCTTGTTTCATAACCTGGGGCACGGGAAATTCGAAGAGGTGGCGGTGCTGGCGGGCGTGGCGCTGGACGATAATGGGCGGCCTGTCGCCAGCATGGGGGCGGATTTTCGAGATGTTGATAATGACGGACGGCCTGATCTGATCTTTACGGCCATGATCTACGACACGTTCCCCCTTTTTCGAAACACGGGGAAGGCTCCGGTATTCGAGGACGTGACGGCAGGCTCTGGGCTAGCAGTGGCCAGTCGAGCGCTGACGGGTTGGGGAATTGGCTTGTACGATTTTGATAACGACGGCTACAAGGACGTGTTCACAGCAAATGCGCATTTTCCGGCGCTTGAAGAGTCACTGGGCACGGTGCCAGAGCTGCCGAATTCCTTGTTTCGAAACCAAGGGAATGGACGATTCGAAGATGTATCGAAAACCGCCGGGATAGATTTTCAGGCTCCGGGCCAATATCGTGGCGTGGCATTTGCGGATTTCGACAACGATGGGCGAGTGGACGCGGTGGTCTCCAATGTGAATGGACCAGCGCGGCTCTTCCGCAACGTGACCGCGGGTAGCGGCCATTGGCTAGCGCTGAAACTGAGAGGCACTAAGAGCAATCGGGACGGGATTGGCGCGCGGATTGAAGTTATATTACCGAGCGGGCGCAAGCTATTCAACCATTGCACGACGAGCGTGGGTTACGCCTCTTCGAGCGAGCCCCTAGTACGGTTTGGCATGGGCAAGGAAGCGGCTGCCAAGCTCATCGAGATTCACTGGCCGAGCGGGCGGGTGCAGCAACTCCACGATATAAATGCTGATCAGATTCTGGAAGTACGTGAGCCCTGACTGGACACAAATTTTTTCATGAAAAAACGATTGAGGAATCGCGACTAGTTTACTGAATACACCGTCCGGCCCCCGACGACTGTTTGAAGGACAGTCACTTTCGTGTACTGCTCCGGGGGAATTTTCGTGAGGTCGTTGGAAAGAACGATGAAGTCGGCATATTCGCCGGCTTTCAGCTCGCCCTTCTTCCCTTCTTCGAACTGTGCGTAGGCGGAGCCATAGGTGTAGGCACGGATGCAGTCATCGAGGGAGATCTTCTCCTGCGGCTCCCATCCACCCGCGGGACCTCCATCCGGCAACTCGCGCGTCACGCACGCGTAGAGACCACGCATCGGGTTGATGGGCTCGACGTCATAGTCGGTGCCGAAAGCAAGATGGGCGCCACTCTTCAGCAATGACGCCCAGGCATACGCACCCTTGGAGCGCTCAGGACCGATTCGAGCGCCGGCCCAGCGCATGTCGCTGGTTTCGTGCGACGGCTGCATCGAAGCAATCACTTTGAGCTGAGCGAAGCGCGGCAAATCTTCGGGCGCCAAAACTTGTGCATGCTCGATGCGGTCGCGTCTGTCGCGGGGTGGGTTGGCTTTGGCAACGGCTTCAAAGACGTCCAGCGCAACGCGATTCGCGCGGTCACCGATAGCGTGAAAATTGATTTGGAAGCCGGCTCTATCGCGCTCGATAGCCATAGCGCGAAGCTTATCCGGATCATTGGTCAGGATCCCGCTGGTGGAAGGATCATCCGAATACGGCGCGAGCAAGGCCGCGGTGCGTGACCCCAGCGCGCCATCGGTGAAGCCTTTCAGCGCGCCAGTCCTTAACCAGGGATCGCTGGTGCCACCTTGCGCGCGCATATTCAAGAGTTGATCCATCGGCTGAAGAAACGGTAGCCACTCCGTGATGCGCAGCGTGAGCTTCCCTTCCTCTTTCAATTGCACATAAACAAGAAAATCCGCCCAATCGGAAAAATCCTGCGCCGAGGTCACGCCGTTTTTGGCGGCGTCCGCGAGCACCATCTGGATACCGCGGCGGCGCTGGTCGGATTTGAGATCTGGAATCCTGGAGGCAACCAGACTCATGGCTGAATCTTCTTCGAGCATCCCCGTGGCTGCACCGTCGGCATCGCGTTCAATCATGCCGCCGGGCGGGTTTGGTGTGTCCTGCCGGATTTCGCCGTGCTGCAGCGCGAGTGTATTGGCCACGGCCACGTGCCCCGAAACATGCGTCAGAAAAACGGGATTCTTTGGTGCGACGGCGTCGAGCTCTTGCTTGGTAGGAAATTTCTTGTCCGGCCAAAGCGTGTGGTCCCAGCCACTGCCGGTGATCCACTCGCCTTCTTTGTGCTGCGTCACCGCGTCGGCTATGCGCTTCTGTAACTCCTCGACGCTAGCGACTCCATTTAGCCGCAAGGAGAGCATGTCCGCCCCAGCGCCACCTAGGTGCACGTGGGCGTCGTTGAAACCAGGCATGACAAATTTGCCCTTAAGCTGGATGGTTTCGGCGTTCGGATCGTTTCCGCCGCATTCGAGAAGGACGAAATCGAGCTTGCCAACGCAGCGAATCTTGCCATCGCGAATGGCCATGGCGTCAGCCCATGGCTGGGCAGGATCATTCGTGTAAATCCGGCCGTGCAGATAAACGACGGTGTGCGACTCGGTCTGCGCCGATTGCCCCCTCGCTCGAAGGACAAATATTCCGGCAGAACAACTTAATAGGACAATTCCAGCCAGGCAGAGCAGATTCGTTCTGCGAATCTTCATTTCGTTTTCTCCGGAGCCACGTCTGCTATTCCGAGCAGCGTGAGCAAGGCGCGTTTCAATCCCATTTCGCGGCCTGCTGGGTCATACCATTCCTGGAGCGAGTGCGCCCCCCCGCCGTTACCTCCCGCGCCAATGGAAATCGCGTCGATGCCCATCGAGAGAGGGATATTCGCATCGGTGGAAGAACGTTCGATCCGTGATTCGTTTTCCACCATACCATCCGCCGCGCGCAACGCCGCGAGAAGCGGAGACTCTGCCTCCAATTCGCCACCGGGCCTGCTGCCGAGCAGTTCTACCTTCCATTCGAGCTTGCCCTTCGAACGATCGCGCGATGACTCCATCTCGTCGCGAACGCCTGCCGCTATGCATTCGCGCAGAGCGGATTCCAGACGCCCCAGCTCGGTTTCGCTCTCGGAACGTACATCTACCTTCAAGCGGGCTTCGTACGGAATGGAATTTATGGAAGTGCCGCCCTCGATTTGTCCGAGATTAAACGTGGTGCGCGGCGACGTGGGAACTTTGGTGTTGATAAAGCGCACGGATCCGCGAACCAGCGCGTTGATCGGATTGGGCATTCCGAAGTCCGACCAGCTGTGCCCCCCCGGACCGTTGATCACAACTTCGAGCCTGCGCGATGCCAGTGCGATAGTCGTGACGTGATCGGTGCTCGCGCCATCGAGAACGATCACGCCCTTCAGGTGGCTGTGGTACGCATCGACTAATGCGCGCATGCCGCGGAGATTGCCTTCGCCTTCTTCGCCGACGTTGCCCACAAAGAGAATGGTGCGCTGCGGTTTGATCTGGGCTTCGTGAATGGCTCGCGCAATAGCTGCAAGCGCGGCAAGGCCCGTGCCGTTGTCGGAAATTCCAGGCGCGAGCAGGCGGCTGCCTTCGTGACGAACCTTGACGTCCGTGCCCGCCGGGAAGACCGTGTCCAGATGAGCCGACAGCACGACGATTTCTTTTTCGTTCACGCCGCGCAGCTCTCCGATCACGTTGCCGATGACATCGACCTGAACGCTTAGGCCAGCAGCCGCGAGCAATGTTTTGAAGGCTGCCGCGCGCTGGCTTTCTTGAAAAGGAGGCGCGGGAATTTCGGTGAGGCGCACTTGCTGCTCATTAATCCAACTTAGATTGGTCGCAAACCATGCCAATGCCGCGCGCACCTGCGCGTTTTCGCCAAGCTGGATGGAGGAAGCGGAACGGGTATTGTGTCGGGCGAGAGAAGAGCGAACCGGCATAGCGAAGAGAATAACCCAAACGAGGACGCGTTTCACTGTCCTGCTACGCGCTGTTGCGGTGATCAATGCCGTGTAGCCTCGGAGCAGAGCGTCAAGATTTCAGAGTCGGTCAGCACGCGAGCTGATTGCTTGGCGGCATCGAAGATGCGATTGACGAGCGCGTCGGCGGCGGGAATTTTGTGGCGTTCGAGCCAGAAAAGCACATTGGACTTGCCGCTCATGGGTCCGATTTCGATCACCTGTTCGAGTCCGAAGAGATGCGAAGGCACCCCGCTATAAACGGAATCAGCGAGCGCCTCGTTTCCCTTGTGAAATGCTTTGATGATGGCGGCGGCGTGAACGCCCGTTGCCGTGCGGAACGCATCGCGGCCGATGACCGGATAATTCGGCGGAATAACGGTGTGCGTGGCCGTCGCGACTTTTTCGCAGTATTCCCTGAGGCGGGAGAGGTCTTGGTGAATGACGCCCATCAAGCGCAAGTTTACCAGCATCAATTCCATGGGCGTGTTGCCGACGCGCTCGCCCAACGAATTGGCCGCGGCGTGCACTTGATCCGCGCCCGCAGCAATCGCGGCCAGAGAATTCGCAATGGCCAACCCTCGATCGTTGTGGCCGTGCCAGTCCACGCGAATTTTTTCGCCGCTCGGCTTCACGACTTCTTCAATGACGAATTTCACGAGATTGTAAGCGCCGTTGGGGATGGCGTGGCCAACGGTGTCGCAGAGCACAATCGCGCGCGCGCCGCTGCGAATCGCTGTGGAATAAAGACGCTTCACTGTGTCCGGGTCGGTCCGAATCGTGTCTTCCGTCACGTACATGGACGGAAGGCCGTGCTCGATCGCGAACATCACTGCTTTTTCGGTTGTGCGCTCGAGATGATCGACAGTCCAATCTTCGACCAGCCGCCGAATGGGGCTTGATCCCAAAAATGTAGCGGCTTCAATCGCCATTCCCACGCGCTGCGAAATTTCGGCGATAGGGAGAATGTCGGCTTCGATTGTTCGTGCAGCGCAGTTCGGCTTGATCTTCATGCGCCTGGTGACGATTTCGCGGGCAAGGGCTTCGACATGCTCCACGGCGCGGGGACCGGCACCGGGCAATCCTATGTTGAGCGAATCGATGCCCAGCGCTTCCATCAAGTGCAAGATTTCGATTTTTTCTTCGATGCTCGGATCGTGCACGCTCGGATTCTGCAATCCGTCGCGAAGCGTTTCATCGTTTAGCAATACGCACGTGCCGGGAGCGATGAGCGGTGCCGCGGCCACGTTCCAGTCGTAAATCCATTCGTTCTGCGAGGGTCCGGTCATTGGTTTTTTCTTTCGTGAGCGACCAACTCGGCGCTACCATCCTGGAACACTTTCAATTTACATTTAACGACATCGCCTACCGAGAACGCCCAAGTCTCATCTTCCGGCTTTTCGCCAACAATACGGTAGAGTTCATCCCCCAAATATTCTGCATCGACTGGGCGCCAGCAGGGGGTTCCTTCTTCTATCAATTCAACATAAATGGTTCGCTTTTCGATTTTGATCATCGAAGTCCGTGATCGCGGAACATTGTTTTCAAGGCGCTGCGGGCGTTGCGCACTTTTGCGGTGAATCCCCCGCCAAACTCAAATTTCAGAAATCCGTCGGCGGCACGTTCCAGATCCGCTCCATAACGATACCACCACGGCTTTTCGCGCCCCGGCAAACGATCCACATCGATGTATTTGGTTTGCACCATCTCCAGCAGGCCTGCTTTTCCGTGCGTGCGTCCCCATCCGCTGGCGCCGGAACCACCGTGCGGAGCCTCCGCGATGCCAAAGTAACTGATCGCATCGTTAACCATCACGGCCCCGGCATGCAGCCGAGCTGCAATGGCTTGCCCGCGCTCGGCGTCGCTCGTCCACACGCTGGCCGCGAGTGAGAAAGCTGATTCGTTCGCAAAATAAATCGCTTGTTCGGCGTCTCTCACCGACCGAATGACAAGGATGGGACCGAAAGTTTCCTCTCGAAAAAGTCTCATCGAGGTATTTACTCCGGCAATTATCGTCGGTTCGAAGAAATTTGTCCCAAGATCCGGGCGTGGCTTACCTCCGCAAAGCACGCGAGCACCGCGCGCAACGGCGTGATCGATGAGATCGCTCATGCGTTGCACATGTTCCGGACGTATCAGGGGGCCAACATCCGACGCCGGGTCGCGCCCTGGACCGAGCCGCAGCTTCTTCGTTTTCTCGATGCACAGAGCTACAAATCTCTTTTCGACGGCATCTTCCACGAAAAGCCGTTCGACGGATAAGCACACCTGCCCGCAATTCGTGTAACTTCCCCAGACTGCAGCGCTTGCGGCCACCTCCAAGTTCGCGTCGGCAAGAACAATCATCGCGTCTTTTCCGCCAAGTTCGAGCACGCTGGGAATTAGTTTTTTGGCGCAAGCTTCGGCGATAAGGCCGCCTGTAGCGACGCTACCGGTGAACATGATTTTGGTAGGCTTAGCATCAATTAGCGCTTGGCCCACCTCCCCACTGCCTTGAACGACGGTGACAAGATTCTTGGGGAAACCAGCATCCAGAAAAAGCTTCTCTATCAGAGCGCCACATTGAGGAGTGAAATCGCTAGTCTTGCAGACGACGGCGTTGCCCGCGGCCACCGCGGGAATGATCTGGCTTAACGGAATGGCGAGAGGATAATTCCAAGAACTGATGATGCCGATCACTCCAACGGGTTCATAAATCAGGCGTCCCGACTTGGCTTTTCCGGCGCTGCTGTGATGCGGCACGCGTTCCGATCGCAAAAGTTTCGCGCCACTCTTTGAAAAATATTGAGCAGTATCCAGCGCAACAAACAAATCCGCGAAAAGCGCTTCAACGCGCGGCTTCCCGGATTCAGCGACGACCGCGTTGGCCAACACATCACGCGATGCCATCATGCAGTCACGCAACACTCGCAGTTGCGCGCACCGCCTCTCGATAGGCAAGGCGCGCCATCCCGATTGCGCGGCCCGCGCTCGCGACAGAATCTGCGGCAAAGCCGCGGGCGGCGTCTTCTCAAACTGTGCAAGGATTTTCCCCGTGGCAGGATCAATCGAAGGAATCGTATCTATGGGAATGGCCGTGGCCGCCATGGTCGCGATTGTATCCGATTTTAGATGTGCGATGGAGCAGCGGGCCTGGTTTGTCCTCGCTACATCTCATACCGGTGACAGAACCATACCTCGCCCAATATCGTCTACTGCACAACATTGGGCGCAAACAACGACAAGTTCTCCGCCTTCCAGCGCATGGCAGCCTTGATGCGATTTCGCCCGCTTGGGTGGTCGAAGAAAATCCATTCCTCCACAGGACTGGGATTCATCTTGCGATATTCACCAAGATGGATCGCAGCTCGCGCGAAACCGTCAGGCTGGCGGCTGGCGTTCAGACCGTACATGTCAGCCTCATACTCATTTGTGCGGATGTGCGTATTGATAAAAGGCGTGTAGACGAAACCAAACACGGAACCGAGCAGCAGAACCAGCGGCAACACCGCTGTGTCTCCAATGCCTCGAATTTGCCACCGCTCGCCCCAGCGGGCCAGCGCACTTTCGAGGGACCATCGCAGCAAAGCGAAGAAAACAAAAATGACCACGGAAAAATACAGTATGTCCTTTCCGATGTGATGAAGTACGAAGTGGCCCATTTCGTGGCCCATGACGGATTGAATTTCTTCCGGCGTGCCCCGTTGCAGGAGATTGTCATTCAGAGTAATGCGCATGGTGCTGCCAAAGCCGCTGACGTTCGCACTCATTCGCGTGGTTTGGCGCGAAGCATCCATCTCATAGACTTTGTCTGCCGCGATGCCATTCGCGTGCGCGAGGCTGAGGATAGGTTTCGTCACGCGTGGGTCGTCGAGCACCGTGAACTTATTAAAGATCGGAAACACAAGAACGGGACCGATCATGACCAGGAAAACCAAAAAACACATGGAGACGACGGCTCCCCAGATCCACCAGGTGCGTGGAACGCGACCAACCACTCCGAAGAGCACCATCGCGGCGAGGCCGCCGATGACCATATTCACCAGCAGCATTTCAAACTGCTCGCCCATCCAGGGACCGAACGTTTGCGTGGCGAGCCCGTATTGGCGCTCCCGGAAATAGCCTTCGTAAATCGCGAGAGGAGCGCCGAGGATCGTCGTAACAATGAGGAATTCCAACCAGTAGATCAGTGTCTGCAGCGGTTTGAAGCGCGTAATGCGTTCAGCCAGATTGCGCATCATCGCGGACCAGCGAAAATGCAACAACAGAAGATAGATGACCGCGCCATAAAGAAAATCCCAGAGGATCAACCAGTAGCCGCCTTCAAAGTAGTCGTCGGACTTGGCCCGCGCACTTGCGGGAATTTCGGCGAGGTACGCATCGGTGGCGGCTTCTACATTAAATTGACCGAAAGGCTGCGCCGCAGGCGGAATAGGAATTTCATCCGGCATGGCGGTGGCGGGTCGTGCGCCGGGGACAGGTGCTTGCTGCGCTCGCGAGCCGCCCGCGGCTGACAGCAGTGCGAGCGCGAGACAAGCCAGCATTCGGAAGCGACGGTGGTTCATGATTTTCCTCTATTGAATTATTGGTTCGACCGTGTGCAAGTCCAATACGAATATGCCGCCGAAAAAGTCTCCCAGGGACCAAGAATTCCCAGGGAACAATTACTAGACGCCCAATCAAGGCGAATATTTCAGGGAAGCGTTGAGAAACTACCGCGAGGGAACGCTAAGGCTCGCCAATGCGCCAGGCTTCATCGTGCATCACCTGCACCATGCACAGCCCCTGCGGAGGCACAGTCGGTCCCGACTTGGAACGGTCCCGCAGTTGATAGAGGCGGGGAATATCGTCAGGCACGAGCTTGCCCCGGCCAACATCGAGCAGTGTGCCAACCATTTTGCGAACCATAAAGCGCATGAACGAACGGCCGCGCACCGTATAGACAAGTTCTTCGCCATCCTCGCTGCGCACTAACTCGCTCGCATAAATCTCGCGCACCGTCGATCGTTCTTTGTCGTCATCCTCGGAACCTGTAGACGCTGCAAACGCGGCGAAATCGTGCGGGCCGACGAAGCGAGACGCGGCAATACGCATGGCGTCTTCATCAAGAGGAAACGGATAGTGCAGCACGTAACGCCACACCGCCGGCGGAACAACCTTGCCGCGATATAAACGATATCGATAAATTTTTCCAAGAGCCGACCATCGCGCGTGAAAATCTGGACCAACCTCCTCAGCGCCCACAATGCGAATCGCAGAAGGCAGCAGGGCGTTCAAAGCACGTTGAAATTCGCCTGCCGATAGGCCCGATTGCGTTCGAAAGCTAGCCACCTGCCCAAGCGCGTGGACTCCGGCATCGGTGCGCCCGGCGCCATTCACCATCACATTCTCCTGGGTTAGCAGCCGCAGCACGCCGGAAATTTCTCCCTGAATCGTTGGCTTATTCGTCTGAATTTGCCAGCCGTGGAAGTCCGTCCCGTCGTAAGCGATCGTGAGCTTGAAATGGCGCATGAATAGAAAGTGTTCTGTTCTCAGCGATCAATTTTTAGAGGGGCTGTCAGATTTGGCAAGCGCTTTGGGTGGGTCACATTCACGGAGCAGTACGCGCAAATCGGCTGCCGGGCTTCACGGCCGCGCCGCCTTCGCGACACAATGGACAATCCTCGGGTTCATACTTGGCAATAGGCAGGTCCAGCAACGCTTGTGTCTCAACCCCGAGTTCCAGTGTACCGCCGCTGCGGTCGATCAAAGCTCCCGCGGCAACCACTCGCCCGCCCGCTTCTTCAACCACTTGAATGGTTTCCTGCGTCGAGCCGCCGGTTGTCCATACATCTTCGATCACCAGGACGTGCTCGTCCGGCTTGAGCGAAAATCCACGGCGCAAAGTCATCGTGCCGCTCGCATCGCGCTCTGCGAAAATAGCCGGCACTCCCCTGCCCACGGAGCCTTTTGGTTCAGGCAATGCGCGCGCAACTTCTTGCCCAATAACCACTCCTCCCAATGCAGGCGAAACAACAGCCGCAATGATGGCGTCAGAAAACAGCGCGGCCAGCGCCTGTCCAAGTTTCTCGGCAAATTTAGGGTATTGCAGCACGAGCGCGCACTGCACGTAAGTCCCGCTATGCAGCCCGCTGGAAAGCTCAAAATGACCGTGCCGGATGGCTCCGGCGGATTCAAACATGCGCAGCAGTTCTTCTCGTGAGAGCATCATTTTCGGCCAGCCGCAAACCACCACTAAACATCTATTCCTGAGCAGCCTAGCCGTGGTGCGCCGCGTTGTCAAGGAAAGGAGCGCCTGTTAAACTGCGGGTCGAATTTCCGGGCTGCGCCAAGACTTTTTCGCCGCTTCCCGGGTCAAAACGGTGATGGATTCCTCTGAATAGACCTATCTTTCAGCCATGTTGCCTGAATTTTCCCTCTGCCCGACAAGAAACCTGCCAACTAGGTGTACCAACGCCCGTTCAGGGCACGTTCCACAATGTCAGTAAGAATCAAATCGGTCTGAATCAGCTTAGTTTGAAACAAATACGTCCCGCAGGGACAGAATCTCGAGGAATAAAATTGTCATGACAACTTTACGGGGACGCACTAAATATTTCTTCTTGCCCGTTACCAAGAGGCAATCTGATGTGCTTAGGGGCGCAAAGCGCCAGGTTTTGCTTGCCGCCAGATCTCTCCTTGCCACGTTGATGGCGGCGCTTCTTATCGCAGGTCCGCTTTCACCTGCTTTCGCGCAAAGCCCCGCGCAGAATCCTCCTTCGAACCCTGCCCCCGCGCCATCCACTCCCCCAGCGCCGCAGGGCTCATCCATCCCCCCGGTGAGCTCTCTGGGCCTTGCGAAATACAATTTCACGAACGGGCCCAAAGCCTTTCCAAGTCTCCTCAAGCCCTACCAACAGATTCAGGTCGATCAACCGGTCATCACCAATTCCCCGCGGCTCGATCAACTGGTCCACGACGGAAAGCTGGAGCTAACTCTGCAGGACGCTGTTGAGCTGGCCCTCGAAAACAGTATGGACATTGCGGTGCAACGCTACTATCCGTGGATAGCCGACGCCTCGATTCTCAAAGCGAAATCAGGTGCGTTGGCCTATGCGACGCCCGGCAGTTTGCTGAACTCCTCGACGGCTAGCGTTCCCCTACTCTCCTACGACCCGACATTCACCCAAACAGCTGCGATAAGCTCTGCCTCGACTCCCATCAACAATCCGTTCATTGCGGGCACAGGCGCGGCCGGCGTCCTGGACCTCTTCACGCATACCACGGAATTCAATACGCAGTATTCTCAGGGCTTCGATACGGGCACAAACCTTTTCGTCAGTTGGGACAACACACGTAGCAGTTCGGACTCCCCGGAGAACTTTTTCAACCCCGCCGTTCAGTCGACCTTGACGATCGGCTTCTCCCAAGCGCTCTTGAACGGCTTTGGCATCGCCGTGAACACCCGCAACATCCGCATCGCAAAAAACAACCGCAAAATTGCCGACTGGGCTTTCGCGTCGCAAGCCATCACGACGATTACGTCCACTATCACTGCGTATTGGGAACTCGTCTACGCACGTGCAAACGTCAAAGTCAACGAGCAGGCCGTCACCGTTTCTCAAAAACTTTACGATGACAATAAAAAACAGCTCGACGCCGGCACCATGGCCCCGCTGGACGTAACTCGCGCGAAATCCGAACTGGCAACGGACCGCCAGAATCTCATCGTGGCGCAAACCGCCCAGCTACAAAACGAACAGATACTGAAAAATGCCATC